>Ga0307281_10000006_pt1 | contig 60663 bp, 56 predicted proteins | sample ER_DNA_120_FD_194486 | JGI IMG/M metagenome (GOLD analysis project Ga0307281, IMG submission 194486) | Bulk soil microbial communities from the East River watershed near Crested Butte, Colorado, United States - ER_DNA_120 | ecosystem: Environmental > Terrestrial > Soil > Floodplain | place...
TGGGTTTCTGAACACGCTGCGGAACACGTATCAACACTTCCAGATGTACGCGGGGGGCTCGACGGCCATGGATGGTGCGCCTCCCGTGTCGGAGCGGCCCCTCATCGACCGCTGGCTCCTGGCGCGTCTCGACCAGACGATCGCCACCGTTCGCACGGCGTGGAACGATTATGACGTGACGCCGGGCGTGCGGGCGGTGATCGACTTCGTGGTGGACGACCTGTCGAAGTGGTACGTGCGCCTCAACCGTCCGCGGTTCTGGGCGCCGGACCGCGCGGCAGACCCGGCCGCGCTCGCCACGATGTACGAGGCCCTCCTCACCGCGACCCGGCTGCTCGCCCCGGCGGCCCCGTTCATCGCGGACTGGTTGCACCGGGCCCTCACCGGCGCCTCGGTACACCTGGAACGGTTCCCGCAGGATCTGGGGCGCCGCGAGCCGGCGTTGCTCGAGGCGATGGCGGCGGTGCGCCGGCTCGCCTCCCTGGCGCGGGCGGCGCGCGAGTCGCGCAATCTGCGGGTGCGCCAGCCCCTGGCCCGGATGCAGCTGGCCGTCCCGGCCGCGGTCCGGGGGCCGCTCTTGGCGGACCTGTTAGATATCTTGGTCGCCGAAGTGAATGTGAAGGCGTACCAGGTCGTGGAGTCGGACGACGAGCTGGTGACGCTGCACGGCAAGGCGAACTTCCGCTCGCTCGGCCGCCGGTACGGCAAGGCGACGCCACAGGTCGCTGAGGCCATCGCGCAGCTCGAGCCCGCGGCACTGCACGCGCTGGAGCGGGGCGAGTCGGTCCGCATCGGGGATTGGGAAGTGTTCCCCGAGGACGTGATCATCACGCGCGCGGTGGCGAGCGAATGGATCGTGCAGGCCGATGGACCGTACGTGGTGGCGCTCGACCCGGTGCTGACGCCGGATCTCGAGCAGGAAGGCCTGGCGCGGGAGGTCGTGAACCGCGTCCAGCGGCTCCGCAAGGAAGCCGACTACGAATACACCACCCGGATCGAGCTGAGCGTCTCGGGGGCACCCGACGTGATCGGGGCGGTGGAGGCGTTTCAAGGGTATGTCACGGGGGAAACGCTGGCACGGCGCATCGTGCTCGGCGCGGCTCTCGATGGCGCGGAACTCACGCGTGATGTCGACATTGAAGGCCGGGCGGTGACGCTCGCCTTGCGACGGCACGACGGACGAAAGGGCGGAAGCTGAGCATGCCGACGAAGACCAAGGGTTTGAACAAGAAGCAGCTGGCGCATCTGGAAAAACGACTGCAGGAGGAGCGGGCGCGCGTGATGAAAGAGCTCGGGCATTACGGCGAGTCCTTCAACTCGAGCCTGCAGGCCTCCGACGGCGACCTGTCGAGCTACTCGTTCCACATGGCCGACCAGGGCACCGATGCGATGGAGCGGGAGAAGGCGTTCCTGTTCGCATCGCAGGAGGGCCGCTACCTCTGGCACGTCAACCAGGCCCTGCGCCGCCTCTATCAGGCACCCGAGAAATTCGGCAAGTGCGAGCAATGCGGCGAAGAGATCGGCTTCGACCGCCTTGACGCGCTGCCGCACGCCCGCCTCTGCATCAACTGCAAGGCGAAGGAAGAGGATGGCAAGCGCCGCTAATCGCCGGCTGTTCTGGGCCACGATCGGGGGCATCGTCGCCCTCGACCTCGTGACCAAGTTTCTGGCGGAAGACGTGCTGTCCCGCCGCCCGATCCCCGTGATCGGCGACTACGTCGTGTTGCGCCTGGTCTACAACCAGTGCGCCGCGTTCGGGTTGTGTCTCGGGCCGCCGGAGTACTCGCGCTGGATCTTTCTCTCGCTGGCCTTGCTCGCGCTCGTCGTGCTGGGCTCCATGGTGCGCCACACTCCGGACGGCGACCGCCTGCGGATCTTCGTCCTCGCCCTGCTCGTCGCGGGCGCGATCGGCAACGTCCTGGACCGGCTCCGGAGCGCCCAGGGCGTCGTCGACTTCATCGAAGTCGGTATCGGGAGCTATCGCTGGCCGACCTTCAACGTCGCCGACTCGGCCATTACCGTCGGCGCGATCGCGCTCGCGATCTCGCTCTGGCTCGAGGGACGCGCCCGCGGCGGAGGCGCCGCGAAGGAGGCCGGGACGGCCACGCCGTGACCGCCGACGGCACCACCTTCTGCATCGTGGTGCCCCTCACCGAGCGCCTCGACCGTTTCCTCGCCGACCAGCTCGCGCTGTCCCGCACCCAAGCCGCCCGATTGATCGCCGACAAACGCGTCAGCGCTGGCGGCAAACCGCTGCGTGCCTCCGCGCTGCTCGAGCGCGGCGCCACCGTGACGGTGGAGTTCCCGCCTGCCGCGCCCCCGCGCACGTATGCCCCCGCCCACACCGACCTGCGCTTCGTATTCGAGGACGAGCACCTCGCGGTGCTCGACAAGCCGGCCGGTCTCGTCGTGCATCCCGGCCCCGGGCACTGGGACGACACGTTGGTCAACGCGCTGGTGGGTCGAGGGACCGCCCTGTCGGAGGGGGCGGCGCCGGAAGGACGGCCCGGCATCGTCCACCGGCTCGATCGCGATACCTCCGGACTGCTGCTCGTGGCGAAGACCGACGTGGCGCATCGCCGCCTTGCCCGGGCGATCGAGCGCCGCGAGGTACAGCGCGTCTACGCCTGCCTCTCGTGGGGGCACTTCGCCAAGAGCCCGGTCGATATCGAGGCGCCGATCGGCCGTCACACGGAGGACCGCAAACGCATGACGGTGCGAGCCGGGGGCCGGCACGCCGTCACGCACGTGGAGGTCGTGGCGCGGTTCACCCTCGTGGACCTGGTGCGCGTGCGGCTCGGCACCGGGCGCACGCACCAGATCCGCGTACACCTGGCGCACGTCGGCCACCCGGTGGTGGGCGACCGTGAGTACGCCTACGGGGGGAGCCGGCGCGTGACCCCTTCCGAGCGACGTGAAGCGGAGCGCCTGGAGGCGCTGGCGCCGCGCCAACTGCTGCATGCGGCCCAGCTCTCGTTCCGCCATCCTGTGACCGGGGCGCCGATCACGCTTGCCTCCGAATGGCCCGCCGAACTGCTTCCAGCCCTGGCGGAGGCGGCGGGAGACCAAACATTGCTTGCTGAACGCAACCCCTTGCAGTATCTTGGCTTCGCTCTCTCGGATGACTGAAGCGACCGTGGTCCGCTTGTTGGTGTTCCGGGTGGGCCCGCTGGCCTGCGCGGCCGAAGCGGACGTGGTGCGGGAGATCCTGCCCCGGCTTCCCACCATCCGCATTCCGGGGGCGCCCTCCATCGTGGCCGGCCTGGTAAATGTGCGAGGCAGTCTGGTGACGGTGGTAGAGGGGTGGCGGGCGCTCGGGCAACCGGCGGCCACGTCGACCGAGGGCGGGACGACGGTGTTGCTGGAGATCGGACCCGAACGGCGGCCGCTCGGATTCACAGTTGACGAAGTATTGGACCTGCTGGCGGTCCCGGACGACCAGCTGGAGCGTCGCGAAACGCTGCCGGGTGTCGATCCCAGGTTGGTGCGCGCAGTGGGCCGACGCGGCGGACAGGTGTTCGTCGTGCTCGATACGGAAGCCTTGCTGGGCCCCATACTCTCTTCATAGGGAGGGTCTGTGAGCCACTCTGTTCTCGTCTGCGACGATGCGATTTTCATGCGGACGATGATCAGCGATATCCTGGCGCAGGCGGGCTTCGAGGTAGTGGGCGAGGCGGAGACCGGTGCTCAGGCGGTGGAGAAGTACAAGCAGCTGAAGCCGGACCTGGTGACGATGGACATCGTCATGCCCGACATGGGCGGCATCGACGCGGTACGGGAGATCGTCAAGAACGATCCCGACGCGAAGATCCTGATGTGCAGCGCCATGGGCCAGCAGGCCCTCGTGGTCGAAGCGATCCAGGCCGGCGCCAAGGACTTCGTGGTGAAGCCGTTTCAGCCGTCGCGCGTGCTGGAAGCCGTCCAGCGCGTGCTCGGGTGACATGGATCTGTCGCAGTACGCCGAGCTGTTCCTGGCCGAGAGCCGGGAGCACCTGAGCGCCTGCAATCATCTGCTGCTCCAGTGGGAGCGGACCCCCTCCAGTCCCGAGCCGCTCGCCGGGCTGTTCCGCTCCGTCCATACGGTGAAGGGCATGTCGGCCACCATGGGCTATGCCCGGGTGGCGGACCTGGCGCACCGCATGGAGAACCTGCTCGACCACCTCCGGAAGGGCGCGGCGGCGCCGGGCGGCGACCTGCTGCAGCTGCTGTTCCGCGCCACCGATCTTCTGGAGAAATCGATCGGCCTCGCCGTGGCGGGCCGCGAGCAGGAGGCCGACGTCTCCCCCCTGGGCGCCGAGCTGGACGCGGCGGCGAAGCGGATGGGCAGTCCCACGGCGGGGCGGCCGGCGCGCGCGGGGCGGTCGAGCCGGGCGGCCAAGGCGGCGCCGGAGCCCGTCGCCGTGCTGCCGAGCGAAGCGATGTCGGCCGGCGCGGCGAGCGCGGGGCGGCTCGTTTCGATCACGCTGCGCTCCGAGGCCCAGCTCAAGGGCGGCCGCGCGTTGCTCGTGCTGCGCCGGGCGCGGGTGCTGGGGGCGGTCGCCCAGGTGTCTCCGCCCGAAGCCGCGTTCGAGGCGGAGGATTTCGACGGGCAGTTCACTTTTCGTCTCGACGCCACGGTGGCCGCGGCGGAGATCGAGCGGGTGCTTGGGGGCGCCGGGGACGTCGAGCGGGTCGCGGTGAGCGAGCCGGAGAGTGGGGCGGCACGCGGCGAGGGGGCGAGCGCGGATCGCAGCCGCCACATCCGGGTGGATCTGCGGCGGCTCGATGCTCTGATGGACCTCATCGGAGAGCTGGTGACCGCCCGGGGCCGGCTGAACCAAGTGGCCGCCGAACGGCGGGACCCGGCCCTGGACGATGTGGCGATCTCGATCTCGCGGCTCTCGGGCGAGCTGCAATCGGAGATCATCCAGGCGCGCATGACGCCGGTGTGGCAGGTCTTCGACCGCTATCCGCGGCTGGTGCGCGACCTCGCGCGGCAGCTCGACAAGCAGGTCGGCCTGCGCGTCGAGGGGAAGGAGATCGAGCTCGATCGCGCGATCCTGGACGAGTTGGGTGACCCGCTGGTGCACCTGCTCCGCAACGCGGTGGACCACGGGATCGAGATGCCGGCCGAACGGCGGCGTCGCGGGAAGGCCCCGGAGGGCGAGATCGTGTTGTCCGCCGTGCGGGAGCGCGCCAGCGTCACGATCAGCATCGCCGACGACGGGCGCGGCATCGACCGGGACCGGATCCTGCAGAAGGCCAAGCGGGACGGGTTCGTGGACGCCCATCTCGAGAGCCTGAGCGACGATCAGCTGCTGCGCGTGCTGGCCCGGCCCGGGTTTTCCACGGCGGAGGCGGTCACGAACGTGTCGGGGCGCGGCGTCGGCATCGATGTGGCGATGACCAAGATTCGCGCGCTGGGTGGGACCATCGAGGTGCAGACCGAGGTCGGGCGCGGCTCGACGTTCATCCTGCGTCTGCCGGTGACGCTCGCCATCGTGCGGGCCCTCATCGCCGACGTGGGGGGGGAGCGTTACGCGTTACCGTTGACCTACGTTGCCGAGACGGTGGAGTTCGGGGCGGTTCCCATCACCACCGTCGAGGGACGAGAGGCGATGGTGCTGCGCGACCGCGTGGTGCCGCTGGTGCACCTGCGCGCGCTCTTGGGGACTGCGGCGGGTCCGCTCTCGGCCCGCCGCCCGGTGGTCGTGCTGCAGATGGGTGAGCGGCGCACGGGTCTGGTGGTGGACGGCATGGTCGGCCAGCAAGAGATCGTGGTCAAAGAGTTCGACGCGCCCGCCGGGACGCTGCCGGTGTTCAGCGGGGCGACCATCATGGGCGACGGGGTGCCGGCGCTGATTCTGGACGCCGGCGGACTCGTCTAGGGGGTGGCATGGAAGACGTACGCGACCTGAAGGAACTGCAGATCGACGCGTTGCGCGAGGTCGCCAACATCGGCGCCGGGCACGCGGCCACCGCCCTGTCGCAGATGACCAACCGGCGGATCATGATCAGCGTGCCGCAGATCAACATCGCCCGGTTGGAGGAGGTGGCGGATCTGCTCGGCGACGCCCAGGCCGTGGTGGTGGCGGTCCTGATGCACATGCTCGGCGATCTCACCGGGCGCACCCTGCTGCTCTTTCCGGAGCGGGTCGGACAGCGGCTGTGCGACATGCTGCTGCGACGGCCGCAGGGGGCCACGACCGGCTTTGCGGCGCTCGAACAGTCGGCCCTGAAGGAAGCGGGGAACATCCTCTCCGGCGCCTACATGAACGCCCTGTCCGACTTCATGGGCATGCTGCTGCTGCCCTCGGTGCCGAGTCTCGTCATCGACCTGTCGGCGGCGGTCCTCACCACCACGTACCTCAATTTCGGGCACGACCGCGACTTCGTCTTCTGCGTCGAAACCGAGTTTCGCATCGACGCGGAAGAAGAGCTGCGGGGGCATTTTCTCCTGCTCCCGGATCTTGCCTCTCTCAAGGCGATTTTCGACGCGATTCGCGTCACCTGACCCGTGACGGCGCCCGCGCTCTCGGATCGCGACCTCGCCGTCCTCCGATCCTTCGCCCGCCGGATCGATCCCGCAGACGCCGGGGCCCATAACAACCTCGGCGTTCTTTACTACCAGAAGGGATTGATCGCCGAGGCCATCGGGGAGTTCTCCCGCGCGCTCGAGCTCGATCCCAAGATGCAGATCGCCCAGCGCAACCTGGAGATCGCCTACCATAACACCGGCTACTACGATCGCCGGGTCTCGGAGGTCCAGGAACGCCTGCGGCAGTCGCCCGACGACCGCGACGCGCGGCTCGAGCTGGGGCGCGCCTTCGCCGCGCTGGGACAGTTCGACGAAGCGGTGGCGGAGTTCGAAGAGATCTTGGCCCACCATCCGAGCGACGTGGCGGCGGTGATCCAGCTCGGCCTGGCGGAGAAGGCGCGCGGGCGGCTGGAAATCGCGGCCGACTGGTTCGAGCAGGCGCAGGCGCTCGATTCGGCGTCGAGCGTCGTACAGTTCTACCTGGGCGAGGTACTCTACAACCGCGGCCTGAACGACGCGGCGCTCGTCGCGCTGCAGCGGGCCGTCCAGCTCAACCCGGACAACGCCAATGCGCACTATCTCATGGCGTTCGTGCTGGGCGACATGGGACGGCACCAGGAGGCGCGCACCGCGTCCAAGCGGGCGATCGAGCTGAACCCTCCCTTGGCGCGCGCGCAGGCCAACCTCTCGATCGATCGCCTTGCGAGCAACGAGCGTCGCAGCCAGCCCTATCTCGTGCGGGGCGCACTCGAAATGGAGGTGGTGGAAGGGCGCGAGCTCGCCCACTTCAACCTGGGGCTCGCCTTCCGCCAGAAGGGCTACTACGTCGAGGCGCTGCGCGAGTACCGGCTCGCGCTGGAGCGCGGCGAGGATCACCGGCTGGTGCTCCAGGCCATGGCCGAGGTGCACCTCCTGCGACGCGACTTCGGGCCGGCGCTCGAGCTCTACGAAACGCTGGTGCTCGAAGTCCCCGACTCGCCCAAGCTGTGGAACGAGCGCGGCGTCGTGCTGCATCAAGCCGGCCGCGTGGACGAAGCGCTCGCCTCCTACCGCCGCGCCGCGGAGATCGACGGGAAGTACGCGCTGGCCTGGAACAACATCGGCGTTGCCCTGGCCCACCAGGGGGGCACCGAGGACGCGATTGAAGCGTTCCGCGGCGCCCTGCACCAGCGTTCGACCTTCGCGGCCGCCCGGCTCAATCTTGCCCTGCTCCTGTTCCACATCCGCCGGCTGCAGCTCGCGCTGGAAGCCTACCGCCAGGTGCTCGCGGACGAGCCGAAGAACGCCTCGGCGTGGAACGGGGTGGGTCTGGTGCTCGTCGAGCTCAAGCGGTTCAGCGACGCCCGCAATGCCTTCGTGCGCGCGGTGGAGGCGGACCCGAAGCACGCGGGCGCCCACTACAACCTGAGCTTCACCCTCTCGAACCTGGGCGATTTCGACGGCGCCCTGCGCGCCACCAAGCGAGCGCTGGAGCTGGACCCGTACTACGTCGCGCAGAAATTCGCGCTCACGATCGATCTGCAGTATGAGGAAGCCACCATCGGCGTGGTGCCGCAGATCTCGGCGGACGTGACCGCCGAATCGCTCGGCGCGGATTTCAGCTTCGACCAACGGCTGCTCGACAACATCTTCCAGGAGCTCGCGCCGCCGGAGCCGGCGGCGACGGGCCGCGCGCGCGACGACCAGCTGGCCCTGGCGCGCGATTACGTGAGCAAAGGACTCTTCGATCTCGCGGCGGCGGAGGCGATCCGCGCCATGCAGCGCGGCGCCGACCAGATCGAGGCCACGACGCTCATCGCTGACCTGTACGCGAAACGCGGCCTGCACGGCGAAGCGCTGGAGCGCTATCGGGAGGTGCGCGCCCTCGATCCGGGACAGACCGAGGCCCGGCTCGGGGAGATCAAAGCGCTGCTCGCCCTGGGCCGGACCACCGAGGCGGCCGGCCCGGCCGAAGAGCTGCTGCTCCTTGCGCCCGGCGACGTCGAGCCGCTGGTGGTCGTGGCCCAGGCGCGCGCCGCCGAAGGCGATGCCGCTGCCGCCCTCACCGCGCTGCAGGAGGCGCAGAGCCGGGCCCCGGCCCGTGCCGACCTGCGCAAGCTCCAGGGCGACGTGCTCACGAAAGTCGGCGATCGCGGCGGGGCGCTCGCGGCGTACCGCGCGGCGCTGGAGCTCGACCAGGGGTTCGTCGCGGTGTGGGTGGCTCTCGGGCGGCTGCACGAACAGCGCGAAGAATGGGACGAGGGCCAGCGCGCGTACGAACACGCGCTGGACGTGTTGCCGACGTTTCACGAGGCCGGCCTGGCCCTCGCCGACCTGCAACGGCGGCTGGGGCGCCTGCGGCCCGCCATCGACCGCCTGGCCGACCTGCTGGAGCAGGATCCCTACGACCTGGAAGCCCTGATTCTGCTGGGGCGCGCCTTGCTCGAGGACAAGCGGATCACGGCAGCGCTCGAAGCGTTCCGCCGTGTCCTGAAGTTCGATCCCGATGCTGTGGCGGCGTTGTTTTACGAAGGCGTGGTCCTCGCCAGGCTGCGGCGCTACCGCGAGGCGGTGCACGTGTGGGAGCAGGTGACCCGACTCGAGCCGTCGGGTCCGTATGCGCAGCGCGCCCGCATGCACGTGCGCACCGCCGTCGATCTGCAGCACATCTTCACCTCCGACGCGGCGTGATCCGGGATGGCGATCGAAGGCCCGCTGCGTGAACTCGGCATCCACGATGTCTTCCAGCTGCTCGATCTCAGCCGGAAGACTGGCGTCCTGCGCGTCACGTCCGAGCTGCGGCACAATGCCGGGACGATCTACTTCGACGACGGCGCGGTGATGTACGCCGAGATTCGCAGCAACCCCCACCCGCTGGGTGGGCTGCTGTTGCGCAGCGGCAAGATCACCGACGCGGACCTGGAGCGGGCCCGCGACATGCAGTCGCGCCAGGGGGATCCCCGCCGGCTCGGCGAGATCCTCGTGGCCCTGGGCGCGATCACGCCCCGTGAGCTGCAGCGCCAGGTGCGCTTCCAGGTGGAAGAAGTGGTGTTCGAGGTGATGGGCTGGCGCGAGGGCTACTTCTCGTTCAACGAGGGTCCCCTGGCCGACGTGTTCACCGAAGCTTCCGTCGGGATCTCCACCGAGGCGTTGTTGATGGAAGGCGCGCGCCGCATCGACGAATGGGCCCGCATCGAGAAACGAGTGCCGCACCTCGGCGTGATCCCGGCCTACACGCCCGCCACCGACGGCGGCGGTCTGGACCTGCTGCCGCCCGAATGGGAAGTGCTCGCGCTCATCGACGGGCAACGCGACCTGCGCGGGATCGCTTCGACCCTGGGCCGCTCGGACTTCGACATCGCGAAGACGCTGTTTGGGCTCGAAAGCGCGGGATTGATCGTCCTGCTCGATCCCGGGACGGCACCCCGCGGCAAGAGCGGCGGGCCGGACCCGGCCTCCCTCGTGGCCGAGGCCGAGGAAGCGCTCGGGCGCAACGATGTAGACGTCGCGCGCGCCGCGGCTGAGCGCGCCGCCGCCGTCCACCCGCATGACCCGGTCGTGCACATGCTGCTGGGTCGTATCCACCTGGCCGCCGGGCGGCCGGCGGAGGCGGTGGACGAGTTGCGCCGCGCCCAGCGACTCGATCCGCTGGCGGTGACGGCGTACCGGCTGCAAGGGTTCGCGCTGGTGCAGATGGGGCGGCTCGCCGAGGCGGTGGAGCAGTGGGACGAGTGGCAACGCCTCGCCGGCAACGACGAGCGCGAAGTGGCGCAGCAGGCCGATGTACAGGCCGCCCGCGCCGCGGCGCAAGTGCTGGCCGGAGCCCGCACCCATGTCTGACGACGTCAAGGCGCTCTCGACCGAGCTGGCGCGCGAGCCGCAGAGCCTGGTGTTTCTGCGGCTCGGGGAGGTCCTGCGGCAACGGCGCCAATTCGAAGCGGCCGCGCGCATCGCCCTGCACGGGCTCGAGCGCCACCCGCACCTCGCCGACGCGCACGACCTGTACGCCCGCATCCTGGCCGACCGGCACGACTACGAGCGGGCGTTCGATGAATGGGATATGACGCTCCGCATCGCTCCGCAACACACCGGGGCGTTGAAGGGGCTCGCCTTCCTCTATTTCAAGATCGGAGACCTGACCCAGGCGGAGGCGCACCTCGAGACCGCTTCCCAGGTCGCCCCGGACGACCCAAGCATCGCCCAGGCCTTTGCGATGATCCGGGGAGAAGCCGGCGCGGCGCCGCCCGCGGAGCCGGAGCCGTCCGAGGCGTACGAGGGGATGCCGTCGGGCGATGCGCCGGCGGAACCGACGCGCCTGGCATTGCAGCTCCCCGACGAGCGGATCTTCGCCGGGCTCGAAGGGGCACAGGAAGGATTGCTGCTGCTCGACGCGGCGGGACTCGTGCTGGGCGGTGCCCTCAAGACGCCGGAGGGAACCGACGTGACCGAGACGGTCGCCGCGTATCTGGCGGGCGTGTCGCAGGAAGCGGCGCGCACCGCGCGGCTGCTCGGCATGGGCGGATGGCGCGGGCTGTCGGCCGAAGGCCAGGGCGGGCACGTCTACGTCGCGCAGCCGACCGCCGAGTCGATGCTGCTCATGGTGCGCGACCGTTCGGTGCCGCTGGGCCGTCTCGGGATGCTGGCGCAACGCGCCGCGCAGGTGGCCCGCGCGTGGCTGGAGCGGCAGCGGTGAGCGCCGCCGCGGGATCGTTCGCGCGCGCCCTCGATGTGGTCACCCGTGTCCGGGGCGTCCGGGGCGCGATGCTGGTGGCGCGCGGCGACGGGCTCGTGGTCGCCGAGCAGCTGATGGAGGGGATCAAGGGGGGCGCGGTGGCGGCGCTCGCAGCGAGTCTCGCCGGGCGGCTGCACCGCACCATGGTCACCGCGGGCTTGGGGCCGAGCCAGTTCTGGCACTTGCAGTGCGATCAGGGAGCGCTGCTCGTCGTGCCGGCGGGGGAAACCCTGCTGGTGGTGGCGATCACCGACCCCGAAGTGAACGTCGGACTGGTGCGGCTCGAGCTGCTGCGGGCGTCCGAGGTCGCGACGTGACCAACATCCGCGTCGTCGAGCTGTGGACGCTCGACCCGCTCACGACGTACGTCGTGGAAGCGGGGGCGCGCCTCGTCCTGCTGATGACGCCGGCGGGTCAGGTGCTGGCGCAGTCGGGATTCGCGCGCGCGCTGGACGTGATGGCCGCCTCGGCGCTGGGTGCCGCGATCATGGCGTCCACGGCGGAGATCGCGCGCCTGATGGGACAGCCGCCCTTCGCCGTGCTCAATCACCAGGGGCAGCGACACGGCATCTTCTTGAGCGGGTTCGCCACCGACCGGGGACCGCTGGTGGCCCTCGTCGTCTACGATCTCGACGTATCATCGCTCGGCTTGGTGCAGTTATTCTTTGAGCAGCTCGTGGCCGACTTGCGCGCCTCGAGCCCGAAGGCGGGCGCCACCAAGAGCGTGCTGGCCGCCGATTTCGAACGGGAGCTCAACGAGAGCCTCAACACGCTCTTCGGGAGATAGCCTGCGTGTCCCTGGTCAACTTCACCACTCGCGAGATCACCTGCAAGATCGTCTACTACGGGCCAGGCCGGTCCGGGAAGACGACCAACTTGCACTACATCTACGGCCGCGTGCCGGACTCGAGGCGCGGCCGCATGGTCTCGCTCGCCACCCAGACCGACCGGACCCTGTTCTTCGACTTTCTCCCGATCGACCTCGGTCTGATCTCCGGGTTCACGACGCGGTTCCAGCTCTACACGGTTCCGGGACAGGTCTATTACAACGCGACGCGCCGCCTGGTGCTCCAGGGCGCCGACGGCGTCGTGTTCGTGGGCGATAGTCAGGCCCGCCAGCTCGACGAAAACCTCGAGAGCCTGCAAAACCTGCAGGCCAACCTGCTCGATCACGCCGTGGATATCCGGACCATGCCGATCGTCCTGCAATACAACAAGCAAGACCTGCCGCGCGAGCTCATCCTGCAGCCGCTCGAGCTCGACGACGCGCTCAACTTCCGCAGCGTGCCGAGCTTTCCGGCGGACGCGCTCCATGGGAACGGCGTGTTCGAGACCCTGAAATCGATCACGGAGCTGGTGCTGCGCCGGCTGGCGCAGGGGGCCCCCGCGTGACTTCCGCGCTCAACCCCAAGTTCACCTTCGACACCTTCGTGGTGGGCGCGGCCAACCGCTTGGCCGTGACCGCGGCGCGCACCGTCGCCGAGAGCCCGGGCTCGGCTTATAACCCGCTCTTCATTTATAGCGGCTCGGGCCTGGGCAAGACGCACCTCCTCATGGCGATCGGCGCCAACGCCAAACGGCTCGCCCCGGCGCTCGGCGTCGAATACGTCACCCTCGACGAGTTCGTCGAGGCGTTTCACGCCGCCATCGCGGCGGGACAGGGCGACGCGTTTCGGCGCCGCTTCCAGACCGTGGACGTGCTCCTGATCGACGACGTACAGTTTCTCACGAACCGGCGCGAAATGCAGGCGGAGCTCTTGCGGCTGTCCGAGGCGTTGCAGTCCGCCGGGCGCCAGATCGTGCTCACCAGCGACCGTCCGCCCGTCGAGATCGAAAACCTGGACGAGCGCCTGATCTCGCGCTTCTCAGGCGGTCTGGTGGTGGACATCGGCGCGCCCGACTACGAGACCCGGGTCGCGATCCTGCGCCGTAAGGCCGAAGAGCGCGGGGCGGAGTTCCAGCCGGGGGTCCTGGAGACGGTCGCGGCGGCGGGATTCACCAACGTGCGCGAGCTGATGGGCGTGCTCAACCGGCTGGTCGCCTACCAGGCGGTCAACGAAGCGCCGCTCAACGCCGAGGGCGCCAAAGCCTTGCTCGGGGCCGATGCGCCACGTCCGGCCGCCGCGGGCCCCGACCAACGTACCGAGCGCGGTCCCACACCCGATGAGTTCGCGGCGTTTCTCACCGACGTCACGGTCACCGTCGGGAAGGCGGTGGAGGCGTGGCGTGCCCGAATCGCCGAGGCGATCCTGCGTTGGGAGGGCGAGGGCTACCGCACGCGGCGGCTCGAGCAGCTGCTGGGGCAGGACACGCCGATCGCGCCCGACGAAGAGATCAGCGCGTTCGCCCGCGACGTGGAGCGGCTGCGCGCGCTGGAGGCGGAAGTTTCCCAGTTCGATCCGCAGGCCGCGGGCCAGAGCGTGTTCCGGGATCCGGAGCGCCTGGCCGAGGCGGAGGAAATGGCCGGCCGCATCCGCGCCGGCGCGGCGCCGCCACTCGGCCCGTCCGCCGCGCTGCCGTTCGCGACGTTCGCCGTCGGATCGTCCAATCAACTCGCCGTCAACGTCGCACGCGAAGTGTTGGAGGAGCCGGGCCGCCGCTACAACCCGCTCGTCCTCATCGGCAAGAGCGGGGTGGGGAAGTCGCACCTGTTGAACGCGCTCGGCAACGAGCTGGCGCTGCACCCCGGCGCCGTCGTCGCCTGCCTCTCCACCCAGGCGTTCATCGACGAGCTGATCACCGCGATCGACGGGAACCGCATGGAGTGGTGGCGCGCCCGCTACCGGCGGGCCACCGCGCTGCTGCTGGACGACATCCATCTTATCGGCGGCAAGGACCGGACCCAAGAAGAGTTGTTCAATCTGTTCAACCTGTTCCAGGACCTCGAGCGGCAGCTCGTCTTCACGGCCCCGGCGCATCCCAAGACGCTACAGGGGATCGAGCAACGGATCGCTTCGCGGCTCGAGGGCGGCCTCGTGGTCGAGCTGACGGAGCCGGACCGCGCGTTGCGCCGTACCGTGGTGGAGCGGGCGCTGGGGGCGCAGGACCTGCCCGACGATCCGGCGCTGGCCGACTACCTCGCCGACCGTCCCGCGGACTCAGTGCGCAGCCTCGGGGGACTGCTGCAGCGTGTCGTCAGCGCGGCGGCGGCGCAAGACGTGCCGGTGAGCGCGGGACTGGCCCGCGAAATCCTGGAAGGCGGCACGGCCGCCGAGCGGCGCCGCACCGTCGGATTCCGCACGTCGGGCATCGTGGTGTCGAGCGCCGGCGGCGTCCGCAGCCGCGAGAAGATCGTCTGGGACTGGGCCGCGCCCGCGGACCGCCTCATCGAGGAGCTCCGCTAGTGGCCATCAAGGGCTCGCTCCGCGAAGCGTCGCTGCCCGACGTCCTGCAGCTGCTGGCGCTCGGGCAGAAAACCGGGTGCTTGTCGATCGCCGACCGTTCCAACTTCGGCTACATCTTCTTCGACCGCGGCCGCATCTGCTACGCGTCGATCGTCAACCGCCGCGACCGTCTCGGCGACATCCTCGTCAAGCACGAAAAGATCAGCCAGGAGCAGCTCGACACGGCCGTGGCGCGGCAGACGCGCGAGCGCGACAAGAAACTCGGCGAGATTATGGTCGAGCAGGGCGCGATCTCCCAGCCCGAGCTCGAGCGCTACATCCGGGTGCAGATCGAGGAGGCCGTGTATTTCCTGTTCACCTGGATGCAGGGCACGTTCAACTTCGAAGCGGACGTCCGCCCCGAGCGGCAGGACTTCCTCGTCTCGATCAACCCGGAGTCGCTGCTGCTCGAGGGCGCGCGCCGGGTGGACGAGTGGAGCCTGATCGAGAAGAAGGTCCCCTCGTTCGACATCATCTTCATCGTCGATCACGAGCGTCTCGACATCAGCGAAGCGACCCTCACCGAGACGCAGCAGCGCATCCTCCCGTTGCTCGATGGGTCGCGGGACGTGAACCAGATCATCGAAGACTCGGGGATGGGGGAGTTCGAGGTCGGCAAAGCGCTCTACGGCCTGATCACCGCGGGCTTCTTGCACCGCGCCGGCCGCACGACGACGGCGGAATCGGGCAACGCGAGCGACGCTCGGGTGGAGGAGCACCGCAACCTGGGCGTGGCGTTCTACAAGACGGGCATGCTGGACGAAGCGGCGCGGGAGTTCCGGCGGGTGGCGGAGCTGCGCAACGGTGATGCGTACGCCCTGTTCTTCCTTGGCCTCGTGGCGCTGAAGCAGGCGCGTTGGCGGGAGGCGATGGAATCGTTGCGGCTCGCGGCCGAAAAGGGGGGGAGCCGCCCCGCGGTGCTGCACAATCTGGGCTTCGCCTACGAGCAGCTGGGTCGGTTGGACGAAGCGGAAGCCGCCTGCGCCGAGGCGGCGTCGCGCGCCCGCACCGACCCCCGCATCTACCTCGGGTGGGGCATCGTCGCGTTGAAGCGTGGCGATCACGCCGCAGCCAGCGGCCGGCTGGATCGTGCCCGGGAGCTGTACGGGACCCAGCAACCGCCCGCCGTGTGGTTCTGGGCGCGGACGCTGACGGCCGGCCTCGCCAGCGACTTCGAAACGGCCGAGCGCATCGGGGCCACGAGCATCGCCGCCTACCCCGCGAACGCCGTCCTGCGCAACAACCTTGCGGTGCTCCGGGAGCTGGGCGGCGACCTGCGGGGGGCCGAGGATCTGGTCCGCGTGGCGATCCAGGACGAGCCCTCGCAACCTCAGCTCTCCAAGAATCTGGGCGATCTGGCGTACCGGGCGTCGCGCTACGACGAAGCGTGGTCCGCCTACCGCCGGGCCGTCGAGCTGGCGCCCGATCTGGGAGACGACGTCTACTTCAAGCTGGGCAACATCGCCTACAAGCGGAACGACCGCGATCTCGCGTCGCAGCTCTGGCGGCGCGCGCTCGAGCTGAATCCGAACCACGAGCTCGCGAAGACCAACCTGGAGACCCTGAGCAACCTGCAGTGACCGAGTTGCCGGAGGAGCGCGCGTTCCGGGCGTTGACCGACAAGATCACCCGGGCGCGCGGCATCTGTTGTGGCGCCTACAAGGACCGCTGTCTCAAGCGACGAATCGCGGTGCGGATGCGGGCGCGGAGCGTCCACACCTACGACGACTACAGCCGGGTGCTCGACCTCGACGCCCGCGAATATGATCTGCTGCTGGATGCGCTCACCATCAACGTCACCAAGTTTTTCCGCAATGCGGAGACGTGGGCCGCGCTGGCGCCGTACCTCACCGAGCGGTGGCAGGCGCGGCAGGGGGCCCTGGTGGCGTGGTCCGCGGGCTGCGCGTCCGGAGAGGAGCCGTACACGGTGGCCGTGGCGCTGGCGGAGACGGCGCGGCTCACCCGCACGCTCGACTGGCTGCCGCGCGCCCGGGTCGTCGCGACCGACATCGACCGCGTGAGCCTGGAGCGGGCCCAGGCGGCCCGGTATCCCGCGAGCGCGTTCACCGAGATGCCCGCCGACCTCGCGCGCCGCTGGCTCGAACCGCCGGCCGCCGACGGCAGCCGCTGCCCCGTGGCCGCCGTCCGCGAGCGCGTGCAGATCCAGAAGCACGACTTGACCCGGGAGCGGCCTCCCGCCAGCGCGCTCGACCTGATCACCTGCCGCAACGTGGTGATCTATTTCGACCGCCCGAGCCAGGAGCGGCTGTTCCGCGCCTTTGCGGACGCGCTGGGCCCGGACGGGCTGCTGTTGCTCGGCAAAGTGGAGACGCTGCTCGGCCCGGCGCGCGACATGCTTCGCCTCGAGAGCGCGCGCGAGCGGATCTACCGGAGGCCGGCGTGAAGCGCAAGCTCGCGCCGGAACATTTCGTGCGCGTGGCGGAATGGGCGGTGGAGCGCGACGGTGTGCTGATCAGCCTCGGGCTTGGCTCCTGTGTGGCGATCATGCTGCACGACGCGGTCGCCCGGATCGGCGGAATGGCCCACGTCCTCCTCCCCTCGCGCAGCCTGGCGCGCGATCAGACGAATCCCGCCAAGTTCCCCGAAACCGCTGTCCCCTTCCTGGTCACGCGGCTCGTCGCCGCGGGCGCCGACCGGCACCGGCTGGTGGCGAAGCTCGCGGGCGGCGCCAGCATGTTCGCGCAGCTCATGACCCCGGGGACGGTGCAGATGGGCGAGCGCAACATCGCGGCTGCCCGCGCCGCCCTGCGCGACGGCGCCATCCCGGTGATCGGAGAAGCGGTGGGCGGCGAGCGCGGTCGCTCCGTGCACTTCCACACCACGGACGGCCGCGTGGTGAGTCGCACGGTGGGGGGCGATGAAGTCGTCTTCTGACCGGCGGCCCACCGTGCTGGTGGTGGACGACAGCGCGCTGATGCGGCGGGTCCTGACCGACGTGCTCGCCGGCGAGAAGGGTGACGGGCCGTTCCGCGTCGTCGGCACCGCGCGCGACGGCTTCGATGCCGTGCGCAAGGTGCACCACTTGCAGCCCGACGTGGTCACGATGGACCTCGAGATGCCCGAGCTCGATGGGCTCGGGGCCATCGGGTACATCATGTCGGAAACCCCGCGGCCGATCGTCGTGGTGAGCGCCCACGCCGGTCCGGGGAGTGAAGGGGCGATCCGCGCGCTCGAGCTCGGCGCCGTGGAAATCGTCGCGAAGCCGGTCGATGCGACGCGCGAAGCGTTTCTCGCCATGGGGCCGCGCCTCATCGCGGCGGTGCAGCAGGCACTCGCCGCCGATGTCTCCCGTCTCTCGGTGCTGGCCCGCCCGCCGACCCCCGCGCGGCGCGCGCCGTCGCTCGAGCTGGGGCGGCGGGCCGAGCTCGCGGTGGCGATCGCAGCCTCGACCGGCGGTCCGAGGGCCCTCGCCGAAGTGATCCCGCGGCTGCAGGCGGGGCTGCGGGCCGCGGTGCTCGTGGTGCAGCACATGCCGCCGCGCTTCACCCGCAGTCTCGCCGAGCGACTCTCCAGTATGAGCGTTTTGCGGGTAGTGGAAGCGGATGCCGGAGCGCCGCTCGTCGCGGATACGGCGTACGTTGCCCCGGGGGATTATCATATGCGGGTGGTGTCTGCCGAGGACGGTCCGGTCATCGTGCTCGACCAGGGCCCTACCCTGTGGGGGGTCCGGCCGGCGGCGGACCCGTTGTTCCGCTCCGTCGCCGTGCTGTTCGGCCCCCGCGCCGTGGGGGTGGTGCTGACGGGCATGGGGCGGGATGGGGCGGAGGGGCTGCGCGCGATTCATGACGCGGGCGGGATGGGGCTCGCCCAGGACCGGGAATCCGCGGTCATTTCCGGGATGCCCATGGCGGCTGTCCAAGCGGGCGGTGCCGACGCCGTGGTGCCGTTGGCCCAGATCGCCGAGCGGATCGGCGCCGAGCTGCTGCGGCGCAGCGGCCGGCTGCCGGGTGGGGGAGGCGCATGAGCGTCGGTTACCTGCTGGTGCGATCCGAGCAGCGTGTCTACGGCCTGCCGCTCGAGCGGGTGGTGGAAGTGGCCGACCTGACCGAGGTCCAGGAGGTGCCGAGCACGGACGCCGCGGTGCGGGGGCTGACGCCGATGCGCGGGCGGCTCGTTCCGTTGCTGCACTTGGGGGCCCTCCTCGGCTTGCGTGCGCCGCCGCCCGAGCGGGGGCGCGCGGCGGTCCTGTTGAAGCTGGGCGGCCGTCTCGTGGCGTTCGAGGTCGACGACGCCGACGAGGTCGTCCGGGTGGCGGCGTTGCCGTTGCCTGAGGGCGAATCGCTGCCGTGGGCGGTCGGCGTGGCACCGCGCGGCGACGGCTTGGTCCCGATTCTCGATCTCGACGGGCTGGGGGAGCGGATCGGATGACACGAACGATCACGGGCGATGATGTCCAGCTCGTCACCTTCCGGGTGGCGGGCCAGGATTTCGCCTTCAACATCTTCCAGGTCGAGCGGATTCTGCGCTACGAGGCGCCCGCGCGGCTCCCCAAGTCGCCGGAATTCCTGGAGGGCGTGCTGCAATACCAGGGCGGCGCTGTTCCGGTCGTCGATTTGCGCAAACGCCTGAGCGTCGAAGCGCCACTGAAGGATGAAACCCGGATCGTCGTCCTGGACATGGATGGCGGGAGGATCGGGATGGTCGTGGACGCCGTGACGGAGGTGCTGCAGATCGCGGCGGGCGACGTGACCCCGCCGCCGCCGATCGTGCAGGGGCTCGCCGCCGACTACATCACCGGATTGGTGGGGCGGGACACGCGCACCATCATCGTGCTCAATCCCGGCAAGCTGCTCGCGTCCAAGGAAAAGCTGGCGCTCGCCGCGACGCTCGCCGGGGAGAGCCGCTGATGGCGGAGTCGCCGATTGCGCGACTGCGCGCGGAGTACGATGCGATCGCCCATCGCCTCGATGCCGCGACCAGCCAGGTCGAGCGCGAGACGGTGAAGCGGGAGATCATCGGGTTCTTCAAACACGTGGACGGGGTGCTCGCCGAGGCGACGCAGCTCAAGGAAGACATCCGGGTCCTGGTCGACAAGTTCAAGCAGCTGCAGGCGGCGTCGTCCGCAGAGGCGGCGGCGCCCGATTTCACGGGGGTGCGTCCCGCAATCAAGGCCGACCACATCGGCGCGTCCACCTACATCGAGAAGGGCTGGAGCTTGATCGCGCTGGGCGATCACGATGGGGCGATCCAGGCGCTGCAGCGGGCGTTGCAGCTGTCCCCCGGGGAAACGCAAGCCGAGTCGCTGCTCGGCTGGGCGCAGATGCTGCACGGCGACCTGGACGACGCGCTCTCCACGTTTCAGAAGGTGCTGATGAAAGAGCCGGCGAACTCGCTCGCCCGCATCAACGTCGGCTACATCTGCCTCAAGAAGCGGATCTTCGGCGAGGCGATCGAGCATCTGTCCAAGGCGATCCGGCTCGACAACGACAAGAAGGCGACGCTCTACGCCCACTTCTATCTGGGCCTCGTCTATCTCAGCCGCGAGATGTACGAGGATGCCCAGACCTTCTTCCAGAAGACGCTCAAGCTCGGCCCCAATCTGATCGAGGCGTACTACGAGCTGGGGCGGGCGCAGTGGTATGCAGGGAACCGCGACGAGGCGCGTCGCAGCTGGGACGAGGGCTTCAAGGCGAACAAGTTCAACCCGTGGGGCCGGAAGTGTCAGGAGATGTTGGCGCAGGTCGAGCAGGGGCAGGAGCCGCCGCGTCCCTGAGGGGGCGTGTCGGGTAACTGCTTGACGGTGCTCGGATTACGGGGTAGAATGCGGGCCTCATGGCCGACCCGAACATCGTGCGTTCGCGCCTGCGCTACGGCCCCCGCAATTACGTCCTGCTGGGGGCCGCTGGCTTGTGCGTGATCGCCGGATACTGGCTGCTCGCGCGTGGCTCGACCACGGCGGCACCGATCCTGCTCGTACTCGGCTATTGTGTGTTCTTCCCGGCCGGACTGGCCCTCTAACGACTCGCGTGGACGGGCGAATAGCTCAGTTGGTTCAGAGCGCCTGCCTTACACGCAGGATGTCGGGGGTTCGAATCCCTCTTCGCCCACTGGGGTATCGTCCTGTAACGGAGGTCTGACCGCGTGAGAGTGCTTCGCGTACTCGCCGTCCTCATGTTCGGTGTGGTTGCCGGCGCGCAAGCGCAGCTGGCCATCACCCAACCGACCGAGAAGCTGCTGCTCTTGCCGCTGTCCGTGACGGCGCCGGCGGATTCCGCGGCGAGCATCGCCACGATGGACATCGCGCGGGCGCGGCTCGTGCAGCTGGCGCGCTACAAGGCGCTGGTCATTCCGAAAGCCAAGATCTGCGAGGCCCTCCAGCAGTCGGGGTTTCCCTGCGACGGGCTGATGACGGACGTCCAAGCGGGGCAGCTGGCGCGCGCTTTGAGCATCAACAGCTATACCACGGGCGAGCTGCGCCGTACGGGCGGTCAGATCGTCGCGAAGGTCCGCTTGATCTCCGGCGCGTCGGGGTTCGCGGCGTCGTTCACGCTCAGTGGAGCCTCGCCGGAGGTGCTGGGCGAAGCGCTTGGGCAGCGGCTCTTCTCGATCATTCGCGCGGCCGAGCTCGCGCGCAGCTGTAACGAGCAGCGCAGCCGGAACGCGCTCGTTCGCGCCGTTGCCGAAGCCCGCAAGGCCTTCGCCATCGAGCCGGACCTTGCGTCGGCCAATCTCTGCGTCGCCACTGTGTACGAGGTGCAGCGCGCTCCGGTCGACAGCATGATCGCGGCGGCGCGCCGGGCGCTGCGGGGCGATTCGAGCAACACCACCGCGTGGAGCACGATCGCGTCCAAGCTCCTCGTGAAGGGCGACACGGTGGGGGCAATCGAGGCCTTCCGCTCGATGCTGTCCTTCAACCCCTCGGACAAGAATCTGCGCCTGGCCCTCGCCCAGCAGATGCTGCAGCACAAGTCATTCGCCCAAGCCGATACGCTGCTGGTCGAGGGACTCAAACTCGCCCCGGGCGACCAGCAGCTCAGCGATCTGCGCAAGCGCGCCTGCATTGAGGGTGGGCTCTACGCGTGCACCCTGGAGATCCTGAAGGCCGAAGTCGCCGCGGATACGGCAAAACTCGCCGACACGGCGATGCTCAAGCTCGCGCTCGGCAACGCCCAATTCGCTTCCGACACGGCGGCGATGCTGTGGTGGGGGCGGGCGGCGGTGACGCACTTTCCGGCCTCCGCGTCGTTCCTGAAACAGCTCGGCGGCGCGTTCCAGCTGGCGGGTCGGACCGATTCCGCCGTCTTCTACTATCAGAAGGCGCTCACCCAGAACCCCGGCGATGTACAGACCGGCATGCTGATCGCCAAGACGATCGTGGACGCCGCGGTGTGGGATACGGCCGCCGCGGGACCCTGCCAACGCCACAACGACACGACGTGTCTGCACAAGTTGCGTGCCCCGTTCGTCGCCAAAGTGGATCCCGCACGGCAGTACCTCGCCGCCGGCTATGCGGCGCCGGATTCCGGCCTGCGACTCGCCGCCTATGTCGTCGGTCTCTCGGGTGGCTCGAAGCTCGCCCAGGCAGGCGTCTACGACGTCGCGTACGGGTGGCTCGATCAGCTGCTCATGCAGCTCGCGCCCCGCTCGCCGGCGGACACCACGGGACCGCGGCACGCGATCCGGCGGCAGGCGAGTTTCTGGTTCGGCCTCTCCTCGGCGCTCTCGCTCGGCGCGCCCTACGGGATCATGGTCAAGACCAAGAGCTGCGACGACGCGAAGGCGGTCAACGATCGCATTCAGCGCAGCGTCCAGGCCATGGATCTGGGCGGATCGATCGCCCCCAGCGTCGCGATCCAGATGCGCAGCATCCTGTCGCAATACGCCAACCAGATGCCGAAGGTGAAGCAGGCATTCAAGTGCCGGAATTTCTGACGCATTGAATTGCCCTGACGGCGCCGATATATTGCGGGCTTCCGTCATCGGGGGCTGTAGCTCAGCTGGTTAGAGTGCCGGTCTGTCACACCGGAGGTCGCGGGTTCGATCCCCGTCAGCCCCGCCTGAACCCGCCTCGCGGGACGAAGTGTCCGGCTCCGCCTGCGCGCCCAGGCGGGGCCGTCCTTTTTTCGGACGCGGGAGCTATGCCAGAGGCACCATTCCATCATGAACCTGTCCTCGCCGAAGCCGTGCGCGAGTGGGCCGCGGGAGCCGCGCGCGCCGTGGATGCGACGGCCGGCGGCGGCGGTCACACCGCGCTGCTGCGCGCGGCGGGCGCGAGCGTCCTCGCGATCGACCGCGATCCGGCGGCGCTCGCGGCCGCCCGCGCCCGTCTCGGCGACGCCGGCCTCACATACCTCCTGGCATCGTTCGCCTCGCCCGAGGCCGCGACCGCGGTGGCGGCGTTCCAACCGGAGCGCGTCTTCCTCGATCTCGGGGTCTCCTCGCCGCAGCTCGACGACGCCGCGCGCGGCTTCACGTTCCGGCCCGGCGCTCTGCTGGACATGCGCATGACGCCGGGGCAGGGCCCAAGCGCTGCCGACGTGCTCAACAGCGCGCCCGTCGAGCGGCTGGCCGAGGCGTTCGCCGATGGGGCCGACGAGCCGCGCGCCCGGAGGTTGGCGCGCGTCATCGTGCGCCGCCGCTTGCGCACGCCCTTCCGCACGAGCGACGATCTCGTCAACGCGATCCGAGAAGTGCTGGGACCGCGCGCCGGGCCTCCGGATTTCGCCCGGCTGTTCCAGGCGGTGCGGATCGCGGTGAACGACGAGCGCGGAGAGTTGGAACGCGCCCTGCCGGTGTTTCGGGACGCGTTGGTCACCGGCGGCCGCCTGGGGGTGATCACCTACCATTCCGGCGAAGACCGCGTGGTGAAGCAGGCGTTCCGGGAGTGGGGACGCGCGTGCATCTGCCCGCCGCGTCAGCCGGTGTGCACCTGCCGCGGCCGGCCGCTGGGCGTCGTGCTCACCAAGAAGGCCCTGACCGCCGGACCGGACGAAGTGGCGCGTAACCCGCGGTCCCGCTCGGCGCGGTTCCGCGCATTCCAGACAGTGGAGGCCACCCGTGAAGCTTAGGGGCCGCCACCTCTTCTTTCTCTGGCTGCTCGCGGGGTGCACCGCGCTCTGGCTCGTCATCTGGCGCCAGACCGACAGCTTCCGCCTGGCGCGCGCGCTGACCGAGACCCGCAGCCAACGCGCGATCCTCCAGGGCCGCGCCGGCGATCTGCAGCGCCGCATTCGCGCCGCCGCGAGCCGCGATCAGTTGATTCCGCGCGCCGGGGCGCGGCTCGGGCTGCGCGAAGCGAAGGACTCCGAGATCTTCCGGATCACCGTCCCGCCGCCCGCGCCCTGAGCCGTGGCCAAGCCCGCCGTTCGTTTGAAGGCGCTGGAAGTGGCGCTGCTCGCCGGTCTCGGGGCCGTCGTGCTGCGCGCCGGGCAGGTGCAGATCCTCCAGGGCGGGCACTACTCCGAGGAAGCCCGGGCGCAGCGCACCGTGCGGCTCACCCTCGACGCGCGGCGCGGCGGCCTGTACGACCGCGACGGCAGTCCGATCGCCCTGACGCAGGAAAGCTACCATGTAGGCATCGCCCCAAACGAGCTGCGGGATCCGGGGCGCGACGCGACGGCCATCGCTGCGGCGCTGCACCTGGCTCCGCTCGAGGTGCGTGAAGCGTTGCGGAAGCGGTACGCGTACTTCGGCGGTCCATTCAGCGCCCTCGAGGTCCAACGCATCCGCGTGCTGCGGGGCGTGCACCTCGACCCGGTACTGAAGCGCTTCTATCCCTCACCCACTTTCGCCGGCGCCGTCGTGGGCCGGGTGAGTACGGACGGCGTGACGTCCGGACTCGAGCGCGAGTTCGACAGCCTCCTCACGGGCCGGCCCGGTGCCGCGGTCGCGCTCAAAGACCGGGCGGGCCGCGAGTACGAGTCGCCGTCGCGGCTCATCGCCGCCCCGGTGGCGGGCGCGGATGTCGTCCTGACCATCGACGCCGAGCTGCAGGAAATCGCCCAGCGCGCGCTGGCCGAAGCGGTGCGGGAAACGGACGCGGCTGGGGGCGACGTGGTGATCCTCGATCCCAAGACGGGCGAGCTGCTCGCCGTCGCCTCGCAGCGGCGCGACGGCAGCACGCCCCCGAGCGCGTTCACCGAAACCTATGAGCCCGGCTCCATCGCCAAGATCTTCGCCGCCGCGGCGCTGCTCACCCTGGAGCGGGTGCGGACCAGCGAGCACGTCTCGGGCGAAGGGGGGCGTTACAAGCTGCCCGGCCGTCCAGTACTGATCGACGAGCACCCGTTGCCGTCCCTCACCCTCGCCGACGCAATCGCGGTCTCCAGCAACATCGCCATGGCAAAGTTCGCCCAGCGCCTCACGACGCGCGAAGAGTTCGCCATCCTGCGCGCCTTCGGCCTCGGCACGCCGACCGGCATCGAATTCCCGACGGAGTCGCCGGGCCGGCTGCGGCTTCCGGCGGAATGGTCGGGGACGAGCCAGGTCAGTCTCGCCATCGGGTACGAGGTCGCGGTGACACCGTTGCAGATCGCGGTGGCCTACGGCGCCATCGCCAACGACGGCCTCCTGCTCGCGCCCACCCTGGTTCGCGAGATTCGCGATCCCGCGGGTGAGGTGCTGTACCGTCATCGTCCGGAGCCGGTGCGCCGGGTGGTGTCCGCTCGCATCGCGCGACAGCTGCGTGAGCTCCTCCAGGGAGTGGTGCGGCGCGGCACCGGTGCCGGTGCCACGATCGCCCACTTCGAGCTGGCCGCCAAGACCGGCACGGCCCGGCGCGTGGTCCATGGGAAATACGCGCCGGACGAATACACCGCGTCGTTCGCCGCGCTGTTTCCGGCGGATGAGCCCCAGGTCGTCGTTGTCGTGAAGATCGACGACCCCGACCCGCGCAAGAAGGGCTATTTCTCGGCGCAGACCGCCGCGCCCGTCACCCGATCCCTGATCGAGCAGGCCCTGGCCTCCCGCACTGTCACCCTGAATCAGGCGCGGCTCGCGACCGCACCCGCCGCCGCGACACCGCCTCCGCTCTCCGACGACGACGGCCTGGTTCCGTACGTCGTCCCATGGCCGTTCCACCCCGACACGGCCGCCGGCCGCGGTGACCGCACGGTGCCCGACGTGACCGGCCGCCCGCTGCGCGAGGCGGTGCGCGCGCTGCACCGGCGCGGGTTCCGGGTGGTGCTGCGCGGCTGGGGCAACGCGGAGCATACCTGGCCGGCGGCCGGCGCCGCCGCGCGCGCGGGGTCGGTCGTGACGCTGTTCGCGGCACCGCGCCCGTGACCACCCTCGATGGCATCGTGGCCGCACTGCGGGGCGCCGGACTCCTCAGCGTCGAGCCCGTCCTCCCGGCGGGCCTGCCGGATATCACGGGGCTCACCGCGGATTCGCGGCGGCTCGGGCCCGGGATGTTGTACTGCGCGGTGCGCGGCGCCGTCGACGACGGGCACCGCTACGTAGCCGCCGCCGCGGGCGCCGGCGCGTCGGCGGCGCTCGTCGAGACGTCGGTGGGTACGACGCTGCCCCAGATCGTGGTGAAGGACGGACGGCGAGCCGCCGCCGTGGCCGCGGAAACGTGGTACGGCCGGCCGGCCGCGCGGCTCGACCTCGTCGGCGTGACCGGCACGAACGGCAAGACGACCACCGTGACGCTCCTCCGCCACGTCCTGACGGCGCTTGAGCCAATGGGGTCGATCGGCACGCTCGGCGCCTTCGCGCCCGACGGCTCGCCCGTCAAGAGCGAAGCCGGCAACTTGACGACGCCGGGGCCGATCGATCTCCAGGCGACCCTGGCCGCTCTGGTGGCGAGTGGCGCCCGGGGCGCCGCCATGGAGGTGTCTTCGCACAGTCTCGACCAGGGCCGGGTGGACGGCCTCGTATTCCGCGCCGCGGTGTTCACCAACCTGACGCGGGATCATCTCGACTACCATCGCACCGCGGACGACTACTTCCGCGCCAAGGCTCGGCTCGTCGACCACCTGGCCTCCAACGGACTCGAAGTCGTGAACGCCGACGACCCCGCCTGGCAACGGCTGCGGCGCACCCACCGCCGCATCACGTTTGGCGAGCGCGGCGCGGAAGTCACCGCGCGCCGGATCGAGAGCGACGGGCGGGGGTCGCGCTTCGAGCTGGTGACGCCCTTGGGTTCGGCACTGGTGGGCTTGCCGCTGCTCGGCGGGTTCAACGTGGTCAACGCGCTGGGGGTCGCGGCCGTCAGCTGGGGGATGGGCCTTTCGGTGGAAACCATCGCCGAACGACTCAGCACGGCGCCGCAAGTCCCCGGGCGCATGGAGCGGGTGGCCACGCAGCCGTGCACCGTGCTACGCGACTACGCGCACACGCCGGACGCCCTGGAACGCGCCCTCGAAGCGCTGCGGCCGGTGACCACCGGGAAGCTCATCATCGTGTTCGGCGCCGGGGGCGATCGCGACCGCGGGAAACGGGCGCCGATGGGGGAAATCGCCGTCCGGCTCGCGGACGTCGCGATCGCCACCTCCGACAACCCGCGCACCGAGGACCCGGAGCGCATCCTGGACGAAGTGGAGGCGGGGATGAGCGGGAAGTCGCACCATCGTGTCCCCGACCGCCGGGAGGCGCTCGCCCTCGCGCTGTCGTTGGGGCGGGACGGGGATACCATCCTGCTCGCGGGGAAGGGACACGAGACCTACCAGGTGATTGGGACACAGAAGCAGCCATTCGACGAAGGCGCGATCATCCGCGAGTTGGGCGCCGCGTGACGTTCTGGACGAGCGCGCGCGTGGCCGATGCGCTGGGCACGGCATCGCCTGTGTCCGCTGTCTTCCCCCACGTCTCCACCGACACGCGGGCGCTCGTCCCAGGCGACCTGTTCGTCGCTCTCAAAGGGGAGCGATTCGACGCGCACGATTTCCTGGGGGAGGCACGGGCGCGGGGCGCCGCCGCCGCCGTGGTGCGGCGCGGCACGCCGCCGGTGCTGGACCTGCCGCTGTTCGCCGTGGAAGATCCGCTCGCGGCGCTGGGCGTCCTGGCCCGCACGCGCCGCCGCGCACTCGCGGCGGGCCGTCCCGTGGTCGCGATCACCGGGTCGAGCGGGAAGACGACCACGAAGGAGCTGGCGCGCGCGGCGCTCTCGCCCCGCTACCGTGTCCACGCGACGGCCGCGAACCTCAACAATGAGGTCGGCGTTCCGCTCACGATCCTGGCCGCCCCCGACGACACCGAGGCGCTCGTCGTCGAGGCGGGAGCGAGCGTCCCCGGGGAGATCGGACGACTGCGCGCCATCATCGAGCCCACGATCGCGGTGATCACCAACGTGGGGTACGCGCATGTGGAGGGATTCGGCTCGATCGCCAGCGTCCTACTGGAGAAGCTGGCCCTGCTGGAGGACGTTCCCGTGGCGATCGTGGGACTCGATCCACCCGAGCTCGCGGTGGAGGCTCGCCGCCGTACGCGCACCATCGTGGCCGGCGCGGGACCGGCCGCTGAAGTTCAAGCGGATAGTGTCGGGTTGGATGCGGAAGGTCGCTGCGTCCTGCGCTGGCTCGGCCGCGAGGTGCGCCTCCCGCTGTTCGGGCTGCATCAGGGGGACAATGCCATGCTCGCTCTGGCCGCGGCGCAGGAGGCGGGGGTAGACCCTGCGGCGGCGCTCGCCGCCTTGGCCGCCGTTACGGTCCCCGGCGGGCGGGGGCGCGTGGTCCATCAGGGAGATCTCACGATCATCGACGATACCTACAACGCGAACCCCGGTTCGCTGGCCCGCGCCGTAGAGTCGGCGGCGTGGCTCGCGCGGGAGCGCGGGCGTCCACTCGCCGTCGTGGTGGGAACCATGTTGGAGCTTGGGCCGGAGAGTGCGAGATTGCACGCGGCCGCCGCGGCCGACATCGTGCGGCGCGGGCCCGCGCTGGTCGCGGCCGTGGGCGAGTTCGCCGGGGCCTTCGCACCCTATCGCGAGCGGTTCGGTGAGCGGCTGCTGGTGGCTGAAGACGCCGCGGCGCTGGGCCCGGAGTTGAAAGCCGCGTTGCACGGGAACGAGGTTGTCCTGCTCAAGGCGTCGCGTGGCGTCGCCCTGGAGCGGGTGCTGCGTCACCTCAGCTAGGGAGACAGCGGACCACCGTGCTCTATCACCTGCTGGCGCCGCTCGGCAAGCACCACATCCTCTTCAATCTGTTCAACTACATCACCTTCCGGACCGCCGGGGCCACGATGATGGCCCTGATTCTCGCCTTCGCGGTGGGCCCCTGGATCATCGGCCGGCTGCGCCAGCGCGGGGTGGGGCAGGTGATCCGCGCCGAGGGGCCGGCGCATCAGGAGAAGCGCGGCACCCCGACGATGGGCGGCATCATCGTCATTCTCGCGACCGTGGTCCCGACCCTCCTGTGGGCCCGCCTGGATACGCGCTACGTCCTCGTCGCGGTGATCGCCACCTTGTGGATGGGGGCGATCGGATTCCTGGACGACTACCTGAAGATCGTCCGCGGCAAATCGCAGGGCCTGGTGGCGCGGTGGAAGCTGGTGGGGCAGGTGACCTTCGGGTTGGCGCTCGGCGTTTTTCTCGTGCTGTGGCCGTTCGTTCCCCGCATCGCCACCTACACCCAGCTGCCGCTCTTCAAGTACATCTTCCTCGCCATGCCGCTGCCGCTGTACATCGCGTTCGTCACCTTCGTGGTGACGGCGAGCTCGAACGCGGTGAACCTGACCGACGGATTGGACGGGCTGGCGGCGGGCCTCACGGCGATCGTCGCTGGCTCGTTCGCGGTGTTCGCCTATCTCTTCGGGCGGTTCGACGCCTCGCGCTACCTGGGCGTGATGCACCTGGCGGGCTCGGGCGAGCTCGCGGTGTTCTGCGGCGCTCTGATGGGCGCCTCGCTGGGCTTCCTCTGGTTCAACGCGTACCCCGCCCAGGTGTTCATGGGCGACACCGGTGCCCTGGCGATCGGCGGCGCGTTGGGCACCGTCTCGATCCTCCTCAAGGCCGAGTTCCTGCTGCTCATCGCGGGCGGGATGTTCGTGCTCGAGACGCTGTCGGTCATCATCCAGATCAACGTGTACCGCTGGCACAAGCGGCGTCGCGGCAAGGAATACGCGGACGGGCACCGCGTCTTCCGCATGGCGCCGCTGCATCACCACTTCGAGATGCGCGGGTGGTCGGAGCCGCAGGTGGTGATGCGCTTCTACATACTCGGCTTTCTGTGCGCCATGCTCGCGCTCGCGACGCTGAAGGTGCGATGATCCTGCCGGACGTCTGGCGCTCGGGTCTCGTGGCGGTGATCGGCCTCGGCAAGAGCGGCACGGCGGCGACACGCCTGCTGGCGCGCGAAGGCGCGCGGGTGTATGCGAGCGACGCCGATGATAGTCCGGCGGCAGGGGCGGCCGTCGATGCGTTGCGCACCCTGCCGGGCGTCGAGGTGGAGACCGGGCGGCACGACCTGAAAAAGATCCGCTCCGCCGCCGGGGTCGTCGTCTCGCCCGGGGTGCCCCCCGACGCGCCCCCGCTCGCCGCGGCGCGCGCCGCCGGGGTACCGATCGTCTCCGAGCTCGATCTGGGCTTCCGCGCGCTGCGCGGCGTGCGCTGCATCGCGGTGACGGGGACGAACGGCAAGACGACGACCACGGCGCTCATCGCCCACCTGCTCGGTGAGGCCGGGCTGCGCGCCGAGGCGGCGGGCAACATCGGCCGTCCGCTCTCGGACGTGGCGCTCGCCGCCCAGCCGCCGCGCTGGCTCGCGGTGGAGGTGTCGTCGTTCCAGCTGCACGACAGCCCGAATTTCGCCCCCGAGATCGGCGTGCTGACCAACCTCGCGCCCGACCACCTCGACCGCTATCCCGATGTCGCCGCCTACTATGGCGACAAACGGCTGCTCTTCCGCAACGCGACCGACGAGAGTGTGTGGGTGGTCAATGGCGACGACACGTCGGCCCTGGAGCTCGCCGCCGGCGCCCGCGGGCGCCGAGTGCGTTTTTCGCTGCGCGGGCCGGCGGACGGCTGGTACGATGCGGCGGAACGGAGCGTGCGGCTGGGGGGTGGTGAGCTGATGCGGCGCGAAGCGCTGCCGCTCCTGGGGCTGCACAACGTGGCAAACGCGCTGGCGGCGGGACTCGCCGTGCAGGAGGTGGGCATCGGTCCGGCCGCGATTGCCGAAGGGCTGCGCTCGTTTCAGCCGTTGCCCCATCGACTCGAGCCGGTCGCGGAGGTGGATGGGGTCCGCTGGATCAACGACTCCAAGGCGACCAACATCGCGTCCACCGTCGTGGCGATCGAGGCGATGGACCGGCCGTTCGTGCTGCTGCTCGGCGGGCGGCACAAGGGCGAGCCGTACACGCGCCTGGCCCCGCTGCTGCACGCGCAGTGCCGGTTGGTGGTCGCCTACGGCGAGGCGGGCCCGCAGGTGGAGCAGGATCTCGCCGGGCAGATCCCGCTCGAGCGCGGCGGTGATTTCGCCGACGTCATCGCCCGGGCCCGGCGCGCCGCGCGTCCGGGAGACGCCGTGCTGCTGTCGCCGGCGTGCTCGAGCTACGACATGTTCACCAACTACGAGGAGCGCGGCGCCGCCTTCCGCCGGCTGGCGACCGCCGCGTGACCGAGCGGCGCTGGGAAACCCGGCTACTCGCGGTCGTCGCGATGGGCCTGTCGATGGTCGGGATCATCGCGGTGTACGGCGCCTCGAGCCTCGTCACCACGCGCGGGGGCGGGGTGGTCGGCTCGACCTTCGCGTTGAACCAGGCCCTGGGGCTCCTGGCCGGCGGCTTGATGGCGACGATCATCGCCCGGCTCGACTACCATTGGTGGGAGCGCTGGGCGTGGCCGCTGTTGGGCGTCGTCGCGTTCCTGCTGCTGCTGCCGCTCTTGCCGTTCACGCACGCCATTGCCCCGCTGCGCAACGGCGCGCGGCGCTGGGTGGAAATCGCTGGTCTGTCGATGCAGCCCTCCGAGCTCGCCAAGATCGCCGTGGTCGCCTGGACCGCAATGCTCGCCGCGAAGAAGGGCGCCGAGATGCGCAGCTTCCGGCGCGGCGTGGTGCCGATGCTGGTCATCGTCGGACCGCTCGTCGGGTTGATCTTCCTCGAGCCCAACCTCTCCATGGCCCTCCTCGTCAGCCTGCTCGCCGGGGTCGTGATGTTCTCGGCGGGGGCGAAGATCGGCCATTTCCTGCTGCTCGCCGTCGGGGCCGCCCCGCTCGTCTTCGGGGCCATCGCCACCGCCCAATACCGGGCGGCGCGCATACTCACGTTCCTCAACTCGGGGAGCGCGCCGACCGAAGCGACGTGGCAAGTGCACCAGTCGCTCGTCGGCATCGGGGCCGGACGCTTGCTCGGCGTCGGGATCGGCCACGGCCAGCAGAAGCTCGGCTATCTCCCGTACGCGTACTCCGATTTCATCTTCTCCACGCTCGGCGAAGAATGGGGATTTCTCGGCGTACTACTGCTCGCTGTGGGATTCGGCCTCTTCGTCTGGTTGGGCTTCCGCATCGCCCGCTCGGCGCGCGACCCATTCGGACAGCTGCTCGCTGCGGGCCTCACGGCGCTAGTGGGGATCGGGGCGGTGCTGCACATCGGCGTGACGCTGGCGGTGCTACCCGCCACGGGCATCACGCTCCCGTTCGTCTCCTACGGGCGCTCGAGCCTGATCGTCGCTCTCATCGCGACCGGTATGCTGATCAGCGTGGGGCAGCGACGCAGCGGGAGAGCGGCGGGGGAGTGACGCCGTGAAGGTCTTGTTCGCGGGCGGCGGCACCGGCGGCCACCTGATGCCGGCGCTGGCGCTGGCGCAGGCGCTGCGCGACGCGCGCCCGGATGCCGAGCCGGTGTTGATCGGGGCGCGTCGGGGGATCGAAAGCGACGTCTTACCGCGCTACCCGTTCCGCCACTACCTGCTGCCGATCGAGCCGATCTATCGCCACCAATGGTGGCGCAATGCGCGCTGGCCGCTCGTCGTGTGGCGCATGTGGTACTCAATCGGCCGCGTCCTGGCGGACGAGCACCCCGCTCTCGTGGTGGGCACCGGTGGGTACGTCGCGGGGCCGGTGGTGTGGCGCGCGCAGCGCGCCGGTCTGCCGACGGCGATCCAGGAGCAGAACGCGCTGCCGGGGCTCGCCACGCGCTGGTTGGCGGGACGCGCGCGACAGATCTTTCTCGGCTTCCCGGAAGCCGCCGCGCGACTGCGACCGGGGGTGCGCACCGCGGTCTTCGCGCTGGGCAACCCGATCCGTCCGCCGGCGCCCGCCGAGATCGATGACCGCACTACGGCACTCGCCGCGTTCGGTCTCGCGCCGCAGCGCCCCACGGTGCTCGTGTTCGGCGGCAGCCAGGGCTCGCGGGCGTTGAACTACTCCATTGCCGGCGCGCTGGAGCACAACGGGTTGAGCGACGTCAACCTGCTGTGGGGCACCGGCCCCGTGCACGCGAGCACGTTCGCGCGCTACGCCGTCCCCGGACGCGTCGTCGTCCAGGGGTTCTTCGATCCGATGGCCCGGGCGTATCGCGCGGCCGACGTCGTGTTCTGCCGCGCCGGTGCGATGACCGTTGCCGAAGTGTGCGCGTGGGGCAAAGCGAGCGTGCTCGTGCCGCTGCCTTCGGCGGCCGCCGATCACCAGCGATACAACGCGCGCGCGCTCGCCGACGCGGGAGCGGCGGTGGTGTTGGAGGAGTCCGATCTCTCGGGTCGCACCGTCTCGGCGCTGGTGCATCGGCTGCTCGAGCACCCGGAGCAACGCGCCGCTCTCGCCGCCAACGCGCGCAGCCGCGGACGGCCCAACGCGGCAGCCGAGATCATGTCAAATATTTTGACACTTCTCGATTCGTAAGGGTCGGCTCTTTTCTAAGTCGCGTAAAATCCTTATATTAGCCTCCCACAGATGACCTTGTTTGCACCCGACGGCGATTCCCGGCCCGTCCACTTCATGGGCATCGCCGGAGCGGGGATGAGTGCCTTGGCGCTGTTGGCCAAGCTCCGCGGGGTGCCCATAACTGGTTGTGACAACGACACTTCTGGTGCTACTGACCTGGAAGCGCTCGGTGTGCCCGTCTGGCAGGGGCACGATCCGGCGCATTTGGACGACGCGCGAGCTGTTGTGGTGACGGCAGCGGTCTCGACCGACCATCCGGAGCTGGTCCGGGCCCGGTCCCAGGGCCTCGCTGTGCTGCGACGCGCCGATGCGTTGGGTGCCGTCGTCGCCGGAGCCACGGTGGTCGCGGTCGCGGGCACCCACGGCAAGACGACGACCACCGCGATGTGCACCCAGGCGCTCGCGGCGGCGGGGCGGGATCCCACGGGCCTCGTGGGCGGGCGCATCGCCGCCTGGGGTGGCAACGCGCGCATCGGCGGAACGTCGCTGTATGTCGTCGAAGCGGACGAGTTCGACAAGTCCTTCCTCTCTCTCGCACCCACGGTGGCGGTGATCAACAACGTCGAAGCCGATCACCTGGAATGCTACGGCGGCAGCATGGCCGAGCTGGAGCGCGCGTTCGTGCAGTTCGCCGCGCCCGCGGCGCGTACGATCGTCGGCGCGGACGATCCGGGCGCCGCGCGCGTCGCCGCCGCGCTCGCGGGTCCGGTGTGGCGCGTGGGAACGACGGCGGAAGCGGACATCCGCATCAGCGACGTGGATCTCGCGCCGACCGGCTCGCGGGCCCGTCTCGCGCTGCCGGGCGGCCGCACCGTGTCGCTGCGACTTTCGGTGCCGGGACTCCACAACGTGCGCAACGCGGCCGCAGCGCTCGGGGCGGTCGCCGCGCTCGACGCCGATCTCGCGCTCGCGGTGACGGCGCTGGCGGCGTTCACCGGGGCGGCGCGCCGCTTCGAGCGCGTGGGGGAGGCCGCGGGCGTGACGGTGATGGACGATTACGCGCACCATCCGACCGAAGTGCGGGCCACGCTCGCCGCGGCGCGGCAGGCGTTCCCGGGACGCCGAGTGCTCGCGGTCTTCCAGCCCCACCTGTACTCCCGCACGGCGCTCCACGGTGACGCGCTGGGCCGGGAGCTCGCGGCGGCGGACGTCGTGTTTCTCGCCCCCGTCTACGCGGCGCGGGAGCAGCCATTGCCCGGCGTGACCTCCGAGTTGGTGGCGGCGGGAGCGCGAGCCGCGGGACGCAGTGCGGAGACGGTTCCCGATCGGGCGGCGCTGGCGGGACGCCTGGCGCGCGCCGTGCGGCCGGGAGACGTGGTGTTCACGCTGGGGGCGGGCGACGTCACGCGCACCGGTCCCGAGCTGCTGGCCTTGCTCGGGCAACGCACGGCGGGGGATCGTTGAGGCCGCTCGGCCGGCGCATCCTGATCGGCGTTGGCCTCGTGGTCGGCGCTTGGCTCATCCTGCCGCGGCTGCTGCGTCACGCGGGGTTCTTCCGGGTGCGGCAGATCGAGCTGGTCGGGGTGCGCTATTCGGCCCCGGCGGCGGTGATCGGCGCCCTGCATCTCGCGCCGGGGGCGAGTGTGTTCGACGACCCCGACGCGTTGACGGAGCGCCTGCGGGCGCTACCGGGTATCGCCGATGCCCGCGTGGTGCGCCGCTTGCCCGGGGCACTCAAGGTGATCGTTCGTGAGGTCGAACCTGTCGCGCTCGTGCCCGGCACCGATGGTGGGCCGCTCACGGTGGTGGATGGCGGCGGGCACGCGCTGCCCTACGATCCCTCTCGGGTGCCGGTCGATCTGCCGGTTGCCGCGACGGCAGACTCGGGGCTGGTGGGCGTGCTGGCGCTGGTACAGTCCGTGGATCCGACGTTGTTCGAGGAGATTACCGCTGCCCGCGCCTCACGCGGGGATGTGGTGCTCCAGCTCGGCGCCCCGTCGCGGCGCGTGCTGATGGCGCGCGACGCCGGCCCGGAGATCATCCGGGCGGTCGTGCTGGTCGCCAACGACCTCGCGGCGCGTTCGCGCCCCTACGCGGAGCTCGACGCGCGCTACGCCGGTCAGATCGTGGTGCGTCGCGCCGCCGGAGCGGGCGCATGACGCGCGATCGCCGCCTGGTGGCCGGGCTCGATCTCGGGAGCACGAAGACGTGTGCCGTGATCGCGGAGGTCGTGGGCGATCTTCCCCGATCCCCGCTCGCCAAGGTGCTGGGGGTGGGGCTCGCGAAGAACAGCGGCGTGCGCCGCGGCGTGGTCCGCGACATCGAGGAAACGGTGCGCTCGGTGACCGCCGCGCTGCGCGACGCCGAGCGGATGTCGGGCGTCAAGTCGGCGGCGGTGACGTGCGGCATCGCGGGCGAGCACGTGTCGGCCAGGAACTCCTCGGGAGTCGTGGCGGTCAACGGAGACGAAATCACGCCGGCGGACGTGGCGCGCGTGAATGAAGTCGCCCGCGCGGTGTCGTTGGGGCCCGACCAGGAGCTGTTGCACGACATCCCGCAGGAGTACATGGTGGACCAGCAGCGCGGGATCTCGGATCCGGTGGGCATGACGGGGATGCGCCTCGAGGTGGAGGCGTACCTCGTCACGGTCCAGTCCACCGCCGCGCAGAACCTGCGCAGGGCGGTGCAGCGCGCCGGGTACCGCGTAGCGGATCTGGTGCTCGAGCCGCTCGCGGCGTCCTACGCCGTGTTGACGGACGACGAAAAGGAGCTGGGCGTCGCGCTGGTAGAAGTCGGCGGCGGCTCGACCGGGGTCGCGATCTTTCACGAAGGAAAGATCCGGCATGTCGCCTCGCTCAAGTACGCCGGCGCGCACGTGACCAACGATCTCGTGCAGGGCCTCGGGGTGACCCAGGCCGACGCCGAGCGCCTCAAAGAGCGGCACGGCATCGCCTACGCGCCCCTGGTGGACGCGTCGGAGATGATCAACCTCCCGTCCACACCAGGGCAGGGGGCCCGGCAGGCTTCGCGCGAGCTGTTGTCGCATATCATCCACCAGCGGCTCGACGAGATCTTCATGCTGGTGGGGCGGGAATTCGAGCGCGCCGGCTATGGCGGCGGTCGCCTGCCGGCGGGTGTGGTGCTGACCGGGGGAACCGCCCACCTGCCCGGGCTGGTCGAGCTGGCGCGCGAGGTGTTCGCCGTGCCGGTACGGGCTGGGGCACCGGAGCTCGGGATTTCCGGCCTGGTCGACAGCGTGCAGGCGCCGCGCTACGCCGTGCCGGTGGGGCTGGTGCTGTACGCGGCGCGGCGGCTGATGCAGGGGGCGGGGGGGCATGCGGCGAGTACGGGAGACGGCGGCGTCGAGAAGGTATTGGGGCCGCTGAAACGGTGGCTACAGGATTTCTTCTGATCGAGGGCCCGAGGGAGCTATGATCTTCGAACTGGAAGAAACGTCCGGACAAAGCGCGCGGATGAAAGTCGTCGGCGTCGGCGGCGGTGGGGGCAATGCCCTGAACCGCATGGTCGACGAAGGCGTGCAGGGTGTGGAGTTCATCGCCGTGAACACCGACGCGCAGTCGCTCGAGCAAAACCGGGCGTCCGTGAAGGTGCAGATCGGCAAGAAGCTCACCCGCGGGTTGGGCGCGGGAGCGCGGCCCGAGATCGGCCGGCAGGCCATCGAGGAAAACCGCGACGAGGCGCTGCACGCGCTCCAGGGGGCGGACCTCGTGTTCGTCACCTGCGGCATGGGCGGCGGGACCGGCACGGGCGCTGCGCCGATCATCTCCCAGGTCGCTCGCGACCTGGGGGCGCTCACCATCGGCATCGTCACCAAGCCGTTCCTGTTCGAAGGGCGCAAACGGATGCGGCAGGCCGAAATGGGCATCGCCGAGATGCGCAAGCACGTGGACACGATGATCGTCGTCCCGAACGAGCGCTTGCTGGCCGTGGTGGGCAAAGGCATCCCGTTCCAGGACGCCCTCAAGAAGGCCGACGAAGTGCTGCTGCACGCCACGCAGGGCATCTCTTCCATCATCTGCGTGACCGGTCTCGTGAATGTGGACTTCGCCGACGTCCGCACCGTGATGCAGAACGGCGGCACGGCGCTGATGGGCACGGGCACGGGGCGCGGTGAGAACCGTGCGATGGAGGCGGCCCAGCAGGCCATCTCGTCGCCGCTGCTCGACAACATCTCGATCGCCGGGGCCACGGGGGTATTGATCAACATCACCGGGGGCGAGGACCTCACGCTGGGCGAGGTGACGCAGGTCAGCGAGGCGATTCACGATGCCGCGGGCGACGAGGCCGAGATCATCTGGGGCGCGGTCCCCGATCCGGCGATGCATGGCGAGCTGCGGGTGACCGTGATCGCCACCGGGTTCGACAAGACGGTGGCGCCTGCGGAGACGCCGGCCCGGCCCGCCGCGGGCGTGCTGCCGTTCGAGAAGCGGCCGATGCGTCCCACGCCGCCGCCCCCGCCCGGGTTCGCGAAGCCGGCCGAGCCGCCGCCGGTGCGGCGTCCCGGGACACCGGGTGCCGCGCAGCCCGAGGTGAATGAAATGGAAATCCCCACCTTCATCCGGCGGCAGATGGACTGATGCGCGGGCGCGGGCGGGTCGTACTGGCAGCGCTCGGGCTTGCCGCGGGGGCCATCTGGGTCGCCCGCAGCGGCCGGCCGTGGCGGCACGTGGTGCGTGCCCCCGCGATTCGCGTCACTACGGCCTACCGCGAGTTCAGCGACACCCTGGGGCGTCGCGAGACCTTGTCCAACGTGCTCGAGCGCGTGGGGGTCACGGGCCCAGCTTACTCGACCTTCCTCGCCTCGGCCGCCCGGCTGGATCCGCGACGACTCCGCCCGGGACTGGTATTCCATTTCCGCCGCCCACTCACCGACTCGGTCGTGGACCGCGTGATGGTGCGGCTTGGACCCGACCGCCGGTTGTGGTACATCCGGGGCGACAGCGGGTGGAGCGAGCGCGAAGAGAACATCCCGTGGGCGCCCGAGCGGCTGCGAGTGGTCGGTCGTATCACCACCTCGTTGTACGAGGCGCTCGACTCGGCGATCCCCGACTCGTTCCTGCCTCCGGGCGAGCGGCAGGCCCTCGCCTGGGCCATCGCCGACGTCTACGACTGGGAAGTGGACTTCACGCGCGATGTGCGCCCGGGCGATCGCTTCGAAGTGCTGTTCGACCGGCTCGTATCGCCCGAAGGGGAGCGCCGGTTCGGGCGCGTGGAAGCGGCCCGGGTCGACGTTGCGCACACGCCGACGTACGCGTTCTACTTTGCGAATGATCCCGACGGCGGGGCCGCCGGCTACTTCGACGACGTGGGCCGCTCGTTGAAGCGCGCGTTCCTGCGGGCGCCGCTCCAGTTCCGGCGCGTCTCCAGCCGCTTCGGCGGGCGGGTGCACCCGATCCTCCACACGACCCGGATGCACGAGGGCGTGGATTACGCCGCCGACTACGGCACTCCGGTGCGGGCCACGGCCGACGGTATTGTGACACGGGCTGGGCGCGACGGCGGGTACGGCAACCTGGTCGAGCTGCGGCACCTCAATGGCATCCGCACGCGTTACGGGCACCTCTCGGCGTTCGCGCGCGGGCTGCAAGTGGGCAAACGGATCACGCAGGGAGAGACGATCGGCTACGTCGGCTCGACGGGGCTGTCCACGGGCCCCCACCTGCACTACGAGTTTCTCATCAATGGCCGGCCCACCAATCCACAGCGCACCGCAGCCGGCACCGGGGTGTCGGTGCCCGCGGCCCTGCGGGCGGCGTTCGACTCGGTGCGGGTGGGCCTGTCGCGCCAGCTCGAGCCCAGGCACCCGGCCGCCGCCGCCAGCGTAGACTAACTCTCGGCATTCACCTGTGGATCTCTTTCCCGCCGTCGACATCCGGGGCGGGCGTGTGACGCACGTCCGCGCGGAAGGGGGAGCCGTGGCGCCGTCGGTGTATGGGGACGATCCCGCCGCCGCCGTGGCGCACCTCGCGGCGCTGGGCGCGCGCTGGGTCCACCTAGTGGATCTCGATTGGGCCTACCGCACCGGCTCGAATCGCGACCTCGTACGGACGCTCCTCGCAGCAGCCACGATCCGGGTGCAGGTCGGTGGCGCCCTGGATGCGGAGGACGTCATCGGCGAGACGCTGTCCTGGGGCGCGGCGCGGGTGGTCATCGGATGCGGGGCCGCCGCCGTCGCGCCCGATTTGATCGGTCGCCTCGTGCGGGCGTACGGTGCCGATCGGCTCGCGGTCGGGGTAGACACCAAAGACGGACGACTGGCGCCACGGAGCGGGCCGGTCACCGACATGCCAACCCCCTTCTTCACCCGCATCATTCGCGATCAGGGCGCGCATACCGTGGTGTACACTGACGTGTCTCGCGATGGCACGCTCGCTGGTCCGGACCTCACGGGCGCGCAGGGGATCGCGCTGGCGGGCCTCCATGTGGTGCTGAGTGGCGGCGTCGGTTCCCTCACCGACCTGCAAGCTGTGCGGAACGCGCGGCTCGCAGGAGTGATCGTCGGTCGTGCGCTGCACGAAGGGCGATTCACCCTGACGGAGGCGCTGGAGTGCGCAACCGCCTGAGCGTCGGCCTGGCCCTGCTCCGCGCCACGGGTGTCGGAGCGGTGCTCGTGCTGTTGGTCAATCCGACGTGGTCGCGGCCGGTTCCCACGACCGCCCCGCCGCTCGTGCTGCTCGATGCCTCGCTCAGCATGGCCGCGCCGGCCGGGCCGTGGCGCGCGGCGCTGGATAGTGCGCGCCGCCTGGCATCGGGTCGCCCGATCTGGCGCTTCGGCGGAGACGCCGAGGTGACGGCATTCGACACCAGTTCGCCCGCGGCGGGCGCGACCCGTCTCGGACCGGGGCTTGCTGCGGCCGCTGCGCGCGGTGGACCGGTGGTCGTCATCACCGATGGCGCGGTCACCGATGCCGCCGACCTTCCCGCCGACCTGCGCCGCCGGCCCCGCGTGCTCGTGCTGCCCCGTTCCCAGTTCTTCGACGCGTACGTCGCCGCGATCGACGGGCCGCGCCGCATCGTCGCGGGAGATACCGTGCGGCTGCGGGTGGTGTACGGCACGGCGGGGAAGAGGGAAGGGGGAAGAGGGAAGGGGGCGTCACTCAGTGTCAGCGTCGACGGGCGCCGCCTGGCGACGCTGCCCGTCCCTTTGCCCGACAGCGGCATGCTCGTGCGAGAGCTGACCCTTCCCGCTTCCCGGTTCCCTCGTCCCGGTTATCAGGCCTTGGAGGTGCGCCTCGATGGGGCCGGTGATGCCGAGCCGCGCGACGATGCGCGGCTGTTCGTGATCGAGGTCAGCCCGGAGCCGACGGCTGTGGTGCTCGCCGCACCCCCGGATTGGGAATCGCGCTTCTTCGCACGGGCGCTCGGGGACGTCGCGCGCGTGCCGGTGCGGCTCTATGCGCGCACCGAGCCCGGCCATTGGCGCGACGGGGCCACGCTCGCGCCGGTCTCGACCGACGACGTGATACACGCGGTGGCGAGGGCCCGCCTCGTCGCGCTCATCGGCGATCCGGCCTCGCTCGCGGCGTTCCGGCGTCGCTCGGGTGTCGTGACGTGGCCGCTATCGGCGGCGCGGCCCGGCGACTGGTACGTGGATCCACCGCCGGCCTCGGCGCTCGCCGGAACCTTGGCGGGGGTGGCGTGGGACTCGCTCCCGCCTGCCGTGGGCCTCACCGATCTCCCCGCGGATTCCACCGTGACGGTCCTGCTCACCGCTCGGCTGGGCCGGCGTGGGTCCGCACGACCGCTCGTGCTGCTGCGCGACTCCGCCGGGAGCCGGAGTGTCGCGGTGGCCGGCACCGGACTGTGGCGCTGGGGGTTCCGAGGTGGGGCGCCGGCCGAGGCGTACCGCACATTCGTGGCGGCGATTTCCGACTGGCTTCTGGCAGAGGAGGGAGCGGGGAGTCGGGAGCGGTTCGCCCCGGTGACCCCGGAAGCGCCGAACGGGACGGCGCTCGAGTGGCGCTGGCTGGGCCGTGAAGTACCGAGGGCCGCCGGCGTAGTTCTGGAGTCGGCGACCGGGACCCGCAGCGACACCTTGCGCTTCGACGCGTCGGGTCGGGCGGACCTCCATCTGCCGCCGAGTGTCTATCGCTGGCATGCGCCCGACGGGACGGAGCGCGGGATCGTGGCGGTCGAGCAGTACTCCGACGAGTGGCGTCCCGCCGCTGTGACCTTTGGCTCCCAACCGGGCGAGGCAGGCGATGTGCGGCGCGACGTCGGCGCACGCGACCAATGGTGGCTCTACGTTCTCGCCGTGACGGCGTTCGTCGCGGAGTGGGCGTGGCGGCGGCGGCAGGGCCTTCCGTGATGGGACTGTGGCGCCGGCTGGCGCGCGTCTTGGGCCGCAGCGATGACTCGTCGTTCGAGGAAGCCGAGCGGATCCTCCTCGAGGCGGATTTCGGCGTGGCCGCCACGGACCAGCTGATCGCCGATCTGCGCCGCACGCCCGCGGCGGAGCGGGAGGGTCACCTCGAGCAGGCCGTGGCGGAGCTGTTGGCCGGACCCGAGGATCCGGGCGCGATGGCACGTGCGCCCGAGCCACCGACCGTCGTGCTGGTGTACGGCGTGAACGGCGTCGGCAAGACCACGACCGTAGCGAAGCTGGCGCACCGGCTCGGCGGGGAGGGGCGGCGTGTGCTCCTCGCGGCCGCGGACACGTTCCGTGCCGGCGCCGTGTCGCAGCTACGCCAATGGGGCGACCGGCTCGGCGTGCCGTGCATCGGGGCGGAGGATGGCCGGGGCGATCCGGCGGCGGTGGCGTTCGACGCCATCGACGCGGCGCTCGCCCGGGGGCGCGATACCGTTCTCGTGGATACCGCCGGACGGCTGCACACGGAAACGCGCCTCCTGGAGGAATTGCAGAAGGTGGTGCGGGTCGTGGGGAAGCGCCGCCCGGGAGCGCCCCATGAGTCGCTGCTCGTGCTCGACGGCTCAGTGGGACAGAATGCCGTGGCGCAGGCCCGCGAGTTCGCCGCCGCGGTTCCGCTCACTGGTCTCGTCGTGACCAAGCTGGACGGGACGGCGCGCGGCGGGGCCGTCGTAGCCGTGCGCCGGGCCATCCCGGTTCCCATCCGGTTTCTCGGCACGGGGGAGAGCGCTGGCGACCTCGAGCCGTTCGACGCCGTTCGCTACGCCCAGCGCCTCATCCGCGGGTAATGACGCTCGAGCTCCGGTCGCCGGTCAAGTTCCTGAAGGGCGTCGGCCCTGCCCGCGCGGAGGCGCTGGCCCGCCTCGGCATCCGCTCGGCGGGCGACCTGCTGTACCATGCTCCCCACCGCTATATCGACGCTACGACGCTCTCCCCGCTGGCGCGCGCGCGTGTTGGCGATGAGGTCACCGCCGTGGGCCGGGTTGTGTCCACGGGAATCCTGCCCACGCGGCGCGGGCTGCGGGTGTTCCGCGCTCTGCTGCGCGACGATTCGGGGGTGCTGGAGTGTGCCTGGCCCGGGCAGCCGTTTCTCGAGCGGCAGATCGTCAAGGACCAGCTGCTGCTCGTGACGGGTCCCGTGCGCTACTACCACGGCCGCCAGATCGTACCGCGCGAGTTTCTCATCCTGGCCGACGCAGGCGAGGCAGGGCCGGAGCGCGGGGTCATTCTGCCGGTGTATCCCGCCACCGAGGGGTTGTCGCACAAGCAGATTCGCGCTCTGGTGCAGCAGCACCTCGATATCCTGCTGCCGCTCGTCGTGGATCCGCATCCCGCGCAGCGGATGGCGCTCGACCTGTTGGACCTTCGGCCGGCGCTCGAACACGTCCACCGGCCCGACACCCTGGCGGATGCCGAAGCGGGCAGGCGGCGGCTCGCGTTCGATGAGTTCTTCGACCAGCAGCTGGTGCAGGCGCGGGCGCGGTTCCTGGCGAAGCGGGCGCGCGCGGGCATCCGCTTCGTGATGAAGCGGGACCTTACGACGCGCCTTGCGGAGCGGCTGCCGTTCGAGCTCACGGCCGATCAGCGCCGGGCGATCCGGGAGATCACGGCCGACATGACGGCGCCGGAGCGGATGCACCGGCTGCTCATGGGCGACGTGGGGACGGGCAAGACCGTCGTCGCGTTGTTCGCGATGCTCCTCGCGGTGGAGAACGGCTACCAGGCGGCCATCATGGCGCCGACGGAGCTGCTGGCCGAGCAGCACGCGGCGACGTTGACCCTGCTGCTCGCGCCACTCGAGATCCGCCCAGAGCTGCTGGTGGGGCGGGGGACCGCCGCCGAGAAGGCGGCGGTGCGTGAGCGCATCGCGCAGGGAGCGGCCCGAATCGTCGTGGGCACGCACGCCCTGATCCAGGAGTCGGTGCGCTTCCACCATCTGGGACTCGTGGTGATCGACGAGCAGCACCGCTTCGGTGTGGAGCAGCGGGCGGCATTGGCGGAGAAGGGCGACGCGCCCGACGTCCTGCTCCTCACGGCGACCCCGATCCCGCGCTCCCTGGCTCTGACCCTGTACGGCGACCTCGACGTGACCACGATCGCGGAGCGGCCGCCGGGGCGCGGGTCGATCCGGACCGCGCTGCGCACCGAGACGGCGCGCGCCAAGATCTACGAGTTCATCCGTGGGGAGTGCGCCGCCGGGCGGCAGGTGTACGTGCTCTATCCCGTGATCGACGAATCGGAAAAGGCGGACCTCAAGGCCGCGACCACGATGGCCGGTCGCCTGGCCAAGGTCTTCGCGGAATTCCACGTGGGCCTCGTGCACGGCCGGCAAAAGCCGGACGAACGGGACGCGGCGATGCGCGCGTTCCGCGACAACGCCATGCAGGTCCTCGTGGCGACGAGCGTGATCGAAGTGGGGATCGACGTGCCGAACGCGTCGGTGATGTTGATCGAGCACGCCGAGCGCTTCGGATTGGCGCAGCTACACCAGCTGCGTGGCCGAGTGGGACGTGGGGCGGCGGCGAGCCACTGCATCCTGCTGTCGGATGCCGGTGGCGCGACCGCCCGGCTCAAGGCGTTCACCGAAACGACCGACGGGTTCCGCATCGCCGAGCTGGATCTTCGGGAGCGCGGGATGGGAGAGCTCACGGGCGCGAAGCAATCGGGGGGGCTGAGCCTGCGCTACGCCAACTTCGCGACCGATCTGGATCTGCTCGAGGCGGCGCGTCGTAGTGCGGCGGAGATCATCGCGCGGGATCCCGCGCTGGAGCGGTCCGAGCACGCCGCCTACAAGGCGAGCATCGTGGCGCGCTATGAGAGAGGGTTTGAGCTGTTCCGCGTGGGATAGAATGCTATCAGCTATCAGCTATCGGCTATCGGTCTTGGCCGATCGGTGATAGCCGATAGCCGATAGCGCCGTCAAAACGGAATCTGGACTCCCATTCTCGCGCCGTCGCCAACCGGCTCCGCCGTCAGCCGCAACCCATGAAACGGAATGTTCGGCGGATTCCCGGCCCCGTGGCGCAGGTCCAGTATGAACAGCGCCGCCGATGTCAACAACGACAGCTGTCCGATGATCATGCGGCGCCGGGCACGGCGGTCGTAATAGACTGTTTCCTGATAGAACAGCTCGGCCTGGGAGGTTGCGTAACGGCCGTCCGCCCGCTGCTGGCAGGACGCGTTGTCGCTGCGGCACAGGTCGAGCAGTTGTTGCCAGCTCTGGTTCGCCCGGTCGTGCTCGCGCGCTGCCAGCAGGGTGAACCCCACGGCCGAGGCCGCGCTCACCCACTTCCCGTAGTGCACGGTTGCCCGAGCCCAGCGGTGCGAGTTGCGCGGCGCAACGGTGAGCGAGTCCTGCCCCGCGAGCGGCGCGACTCCGACGATGAGCAGCGCCCAGGCCATAGCTGCCGGCTTCATTGCAGGGCCTCCACCGTTCCCCCGCCGGAAACGAGAAACAGCTGCCGGTCGCGCACCAGGGGTGGCTCTTCAATCGGCGCGCGCCGCCGCAGGCGCCAGCGCACGGAGTCGCTCGCCGCATCCACCAGGACGACCTCGCCCGTGATCCCGGCCACCAGCACGGCTCCCGCGATCGGGGTCGGGCCGGCGGTCGCCGGGATTCCCAGGGCGACGTGCCGGGCGGACGCGGGCGAGTCGACCGGCACCCGCCACAGCGTCCCGTCGCCGGTCAGGGCAATGAGCGTATCCCCCTGGAGGGCCACTGCACCGTACACGGCACCGTCCACCGCGCGATCCCAGGCCACAGTACAGGTCGCCAGCGCGACGGCGACCAGGTGACCCGCGGTGGTACCGAAAAACAGGTGCCGGCCGTCGCTGGCCGGAGTCCCGATGACGGTGCCGGGCGTGGAGAGCCTGGCGTGGACCGCCCCGGTAGCCGCGTCGAGCAGGAACAACGAATCGCCCAGCGTGGCGACGACAATGCCATCTGGGGTCGGGACGGGAGTGGCGCGCGCCGCGCGCCCGAGCGTCCGGCTCCAGCGTTTCTGCCCGCTCACGGCGGCCAGCCCGAGGACGTCACCCGCATCGGTGACGGCGATGACCAGCGAATCGGCCAGGGCGAGCGGCGCGGTCACGCCTGGCGTGCGGACGGCCCATGCGATCTTCCCCGTGCGCAGCTCGAGGGCGAACACCCGGCCGTCCGGCACGGCCTGGGTCGCGACGAACACGTGCGAGCCGGTGATCAGGGGACCGCCCGCGACGGTGCCCGACACTCGGCGGCGCCACAGCACCTTGCCCGTCGCGCGCTCGAGCAGCACGACGACGCGGTCCGTCGTACCGACGGCCACCACGCTCGTGCCGATCGCGATGGCGCCGCGCACCGAGCGGCCCGCGCGGGTGCGCCAGAGCGGTTGCGGCTCAGCGGCCAGGGACTCGCCCGCGGATGCGTCGTGACGGGCGGAGCCCAGATAGACCGGCCACCCATGGGCGTCCGAGTCGGGGCCGTAGCGAACCGTCGGGACGCACGCCATCGCGTTGACAGCCCAGACGGCCGCCACTAGTATGCCGCGCCTATGCCGGAACCCCAACGCATCGAGACGCTTGCGGCGCTCGCCGGACGGACCGTCAGCCTGTGCGGCTGGGTGATGACGACGCGCTCTTCGGGCAAGATCGCGTTCGTTTCGCTGCGGGACGGCACGGGCTACCTGCAAGTCGTGCTCTCCAAGAAAGACGTTGCCGAGGCGGTCTGGGAGACCCTGGGCCGGCTGACCCAGGAAACCTCGGTCCTGGTCACGGGCGCGGTGCGCGCCGATCCGCGTGCGCCGGGCGGGGTGGAGCTCACCGCGACCGACCTGCAGATCCTCGGGCCGAGCCACGAGTTTCCGATCTCTCCGAAAGAGCACGGGACCGCGTTTCTGTTCGAGCATCGCCACCTGTGGCTGCGCAGCCGCCGGCAGGTCGCCATCGCGCGCGTCCGCCACGAGGTCATCCAAGCGATCCGCGATTTCTTCTACGAGCGGAACTTCGTGCTGGTGGATACGCCGATCCTCACCGGGTCGATCGGCGAGCACGCCGGGACCCTGTTCGCCACCGAATATTTCGACCTCGGCAAAGCCTACCTCGCCCAGACCGGCCAGTTGTACGTCGAAGCCGCGGCGGCCGCCCTCGGCAAGGTGTACTGTTTCGGTCCGACCTTCCGCGCCGAGAAGTCCAAGACCCGCCGCCACCTGACCGAGTTCTGGATGGTGGAGCCGGAAGTGGCCTGGAACGATTCCGACGACAACATGAAGCTGCAGGAGCAGTTCGTCACCTACATCGTCGGCCGCTGCCTCGAGCGCCGGAAGGCCGAGCTCGCGGAGCTGGAACGCGACACGGCGGCGCTGGAGCGCTGCACGCCGCCGTTTCACCGCATTTCCTACACCGACGCGGTGGAAAAGCTCGGCGCCTTGGGCGCGACCATGGAGTGGGGGCGCGACCTGGGCGGCGAAGAAGAGACCCTCCTGGCCAGGCAATACGACCGCCCCGTCATGGTCTACAATTACCCGCGGGCGGTCAAGGCCTTCTATATGAAGGAGAACCCGGCGGACCCCCGGACGGTGCTCAACAACGACATGCTGGCGCCCGAAGGGTACGGGGAAATCATCGGCGGCAGCCAGCGCGAGGACGATCACGACAAGCTGGTCCACCGCATCCAGGAGGAAGGGCTCCCTCTGGAGGCCTACGGCTGGTACCTCGATCTCCGGAAATACGGCACGTTCGTGCACGCCGGGTTCGGCCTGGGGGTGGAGCGCACCGTGGCGTGGATTTGCGGCATCCCCCACATCCGCGAGGCGATCGCCTTTCCGCGGACCCTCTACAAGCTGTGGCCTTGAGGTGTCCGCGATGTTCCTGATCGTCTGGGCGTTCGAGGCGCGGCCGGGGCGCGAGCCCGAGTTCGAGCGGGCCTACGGCCCCGACGGTGACTGGTCCCGGTTGTTCACGCGCAGTCCCGAGTACCGCGGCACCGAGCTGCTGCGGCACGCGGCCGGACGGGGCTACCTCATGATCGACCGCTGGACCTCGGACGCCGCGTTCGAGACGTTCCGCGAGCAGTGGGGGTCGGAATACGAGACCCTCGACCGCTACTGCGAGCAGCTGACGGAGCGGGAAGCGCTGGTGGGCCGGTTCGAAGCGCCTTGAATCCGGCTCAACCTCCCTGTTTGACCTCTTCCCACAGCGTGTCGAGCTCGTCCAGCGTTGCTTCTCCCACCTCGACGCCGCGCTCCCGCGCGATGCGCTCGACGGCCTCGAAGCGGGCGCGGAACTTCACATTGGCGATCTCCAGCGCCTGGTTGGGATCCACGCCGAGCTTGCGCGACAGATTCACCGCGGCGAAGAACAGGTCCCCCAGCTCCATCGCCATGCGTTCGCGGTCGGTGCCCGGCGCCACCTCCTCCAGCTCGGCCATCTCCTCGCGCACCTTGGCCTGCGGCCCTTTCTCGTCCGGCCAGTCGAAGCCCACGCCCGCGGCCCGCTCCTGGAGCCGCAGTGCCATGAGCAAGGGCGGGAGATGCGGCGGCACGCCGGCGAACGCGCTGCGCCCACTCGCCCCCGAGTCGCGACGCTTGCGCCGTTCCCAGGACTCGGTCGCAGTCCCGCTTCCGGCCGCCCGGTCCCCGAACACCTGCGCATGACGGCGCCGCATCTTCTGCTCCAGGGCGCGCACGACCGTTTCGGCGTCGAGCTGACTCCGCTCTTCGGCGAGCACGATCTGGAAGGAGAGGTGCAGCAGCATGTCGCCCAGCTCCTCGCGCAGCTGCAACGGATCGCCGCTCGCGATGGCGTGATCCAACTCCAGCACCTCCTCGACCAGGTACGGCCGCAGGGTGTAGGTGGTCTGCGCGGCGTTCCACGGCGAGCGTTTTCGCAGCTCCCGCACGAGCGCCAGCACGCGTCCAAGCGCTGAATCGCCTTGCATTTAGCCTCCGGGCGGGGTATGATACCCGCTCCCCTGATGGAGTCAATGAGCGCGCCGCGCAGCCGCGCGTGGGTCGAGGTGAGCCTCGCGGCGGTGGTCGAAAACGCCCGCATCGTGGCGCGCACCGCGGGCACCCGGCTCCTCCCGATCGTGAAGGCCAACGCGTACGGGCTCGGAGCCGTCGCCGTTTCCAGGGCGCTGGAAGTGGTGGATCCCTGGGGGTACGGCGTGGCCACCGTCGAAGAAGGCATCGAGCTGCGCGCGGCAGGAATCAGCCGGCCGGTGCTGGTATTGCTCGCGGCAGCCGCGGCACGATTCTCCGAGTACCACGCTGCTCGACTCACGCCGGTGTTCGATTCGTCCGCCGCGCTTGAGAGCTGGCTCGGTGAGCGAGGGGATGCCCCGTTCCATCTCGAGATCGACACCGGGATGGCACGGGGTGGTGTGCGGTGGGACGAGATGGCGCACGTCGCGCGGCTACTGGACACGCCGCGCTTCGAGGGGGCCTTCACCCAGCTTCACTCGTCGGAAATCGCCGACGGCTCGATGCGGCGCCAGCTGGAGCGCTATCACGCGGCGCTCGACACCTTGCCACGGCAGCCGCGGCTCCGCCACGTGGCCAACAGCGCAGCCGCGCTGACCGAGCCCCACGCCGCGCTCGATCTCGTACGGCCGGGCGTGTTCCTGTACGGGGGTACACCGGGCGGCACCATCGCTCCCGGTCGGGCAGTGGCGAGCATCCGCGCGCAGGTGGCGAGCGTGCGCCGGGTGCGCGCGGGTGACACGGTGAGCTACAATGCGCGCTGGGCGGCACCGCGGGACACGACGATCGCGACGCTCGGCATCGGCTATGCCGACGGCGTACCGCCGTCGCTCGGACCGGAAGGGCGCGGCACGGTGCTGCTTGCCGGGAGGCGCTGCCCGATCGTCGGAACCGTGACGATGGATCTGATCATGGTGGATGCCGGGGATCTGGCGGTGGACGTGGGCGACGTGGCCACGCTCCTCGGCGCGGCCGACGGACAGACGCTCACGCTGGCGGAGCTGTCGGCGGCGAGCGGCGTACAGCCCCGTGGCCTGCTCACGGGTCTCGGGAGCCGGCTCCCGAGAGTGTACGAATGAAGCGCGCGGCGATCATCGTCCTGGATGGGCTTGGCATCGGGGCCGCGCCCGATCAGGATGCGTACGGCGACGTGGGGTCGGACACGCTGGGGAACGTGGCGCAGGCGGTGGGTGGCCTGCGCCTGCCGAATCTGGAGCGCCTGGGGTTGGGGCTGTGCCGCCCGCTCCGGGGCGTGAACCGCCCGGCGGCGCCGGGAGCGGCGCACGGCGTGGCGCTGCCGCGGAGCCACGGCAAGGACAGCACGACGGGGCATTGGGAGATGTGCGGCGTGCTGTTGGAGCGGGCGTTCCGCACCTATCCGCAGGGGTTCCCGGTGGCGCTGCTGGAAGAATTCGCGCGGCGCACGGGGCGGGGGTGGCTGGGGAACAAGGCGGCGTCGGGGACCGGGATCATCGACGAGCTGGGCGTGGAGCATCAGCGCAGCGGTAAGTGGATCGTCTACACCTCGGCGGACTCGGTTTTTCAGGTAGCGGCGCATGAGGCGACGGTGCCCCTGGAGGAGCTGTACCGGGCGTGCGCCACGGCGCGTGCGATGCTCGTGGATGAGCACGCGGTCAGCCGGGTGATCGCCCGGCCGTTCGAAGGGTCGCCGGGGGAGTACCGCCGGACGGCGCGGCGCAAGGATTTCTCGATCGCACCGGTGGGGACGACGCTGCTCGACCGGTTGGCCGCGGCGGACGTGACGCGCGTGGGGATCGGCAAGGTGGACGACCTGTTCGCGGGGCGGAACATCGCCAGCGAGCATACGCCGACCAACAGCGACGCGTACCGCCTGATCGAGCGAGCGCTCGACACGCTCGATACCGGGTTTGTGTACGTCAACGTGATCGAATTCGACCAGACCTGGGGGCACCGCAACGATGTCCCGGGGTTTCATCAGGGGCTATTGGAGCTGGACCGCTGGCTGCCGCGCCTCGAGGCGTTGGTACGGGAGGACGACCTGATCATTTTCACCGCAGACCACGGCAACGATCCGACGACACCGTCCACCGACCATTCGCGCGAAGCGGTGCCTGTGCTGGTCCTGGGCGGGCGCGTGCGTCCGGTGAGTCTGGGCGAGCGCTCCTCCTTCGCCGACCTGGGCGCGACCGTGGCCGAGTACTTCGGCGTGCCGCCGCTCGCCGCCGGGGTGTCGTTCCTCCGGGAGGTCTGGGCGTGAGCGCCGAGCTGGTACACCGGGCCCGGGCGGTCATGGCGAATGCCTACGCGCCCTACAGCCGGTTCCACGTCGGCGCGGCGATCGAAGCGGACGACGGCAGCGTCCACATCGGCTGCAACGTGGAGAACGCGTCCTACGGGCTGACGATCTGCGCCGAACGGATGGCGGTCGGGGCGGCGGTGGCGGCGGGGAAGCGCAAGCTGGTGCGCGTGGCGGTGGTGAGCGCGGTGGAGCCGCCCGCCACACCGTGCGGCGCCTGCCGGCAGCTGCTGGCGGAGTTCGGGCTCGACCTGGAAATCATCGCGGCGGGGCCGAAAAGCGAGCGGCGCTGGACGCTGCGCGAGCTCCTGCCCGAGGCGTTCACGCGGGAGGCACTCGCATGAGCCCGCGTCGCCTGCGGCGGGGCGCCGTGGTGCTCGGGGGAGTCGCGCTCGCGGCACTCGCGTGCGTTCAGGAGCCCACGTCTCCGGCACAGTGTCCCGCCTTTTGTCCCGGCGGGCGACTCACAACCGTCGAGTCGCTGCTCGCGACATCGATCCAGCGGGATTCTTCGTTCCAGGGCTACGTAGCGGCGCACCAAGCGAACCTATTGCTGGCGGCGGAGCTGCCGGGGATCGCCAGCCGGCCGATCTTCGAAACCCTGCCGATCGCTACCCGTGCCTTGATCGACACGGGGACCGATACCACGACGGGCCCGATTGTGCTGGACTCCATGCGGCTCACGCTGACGATGCTGCGGCGCAGCGCCGGCGCCAGGAACATCCGGCTCGCCTTCTATCAAGTGCCCCTCGGCATCGACAGCACGACGACGCTCGCGTCGCTCGCCCCCTCGTTCGCCGCCGCGCCGCTGCGTGTTGTGAACGTGGACAGCCTCGTGACCTTACCTGCCCGGCGCGATTCGGTCACGGGCGACTCGGTGCTGTCCGTGGATAGTGTCCGCAACGCCCTCACCGTGCGTCTGACGTTCACCGCGGCGCAGATCCCCTTCAGCGAGGCCGACAGCGGGAAGCTGGGGATCGGTATCTCTGTCAGCGCGGACAGCGTGGCGAGTGTGGCGTTTGAATCGAATCGCCTGGGGGCGGGTCCGCAAACGGTGTGGTTCGCACGCGTCGACTCCGCCGGCGTCATCGTGAAGCCGGACTCGCTGCCGCATGCGTTCCCGGTTTCCCAGCAGCGGGGCGTCCGGTTCAACAGCTTCGTGTTCGACACTCCGCCGCTCACGCTCGATTCGAACCTCACGATCGGCGGAGTCCCGTCGATCCGCGCGCTCCTGCGCATCGCGCTGCCGCGCGTGCTGCGCGACTCGAGCCGGATCATCCGGGCGACCCTGCTGCTCGTACCCACGGGAGCCGCCCCGGTGACGACGCCCGACTCGGTGTTCGTCGAGGCCCGGCGGGTGTTGACGGACCTCGGTGCCAAGTCTCCCATCGTGCCGGATACGTTCGTCGCCGTCTCCTCCGTGTTCCGCGGCATCCCGGCCGATACGGTGCGCATCGAGATGACGAACTTTTTCCGCCTGTGGCAGCTCGATACCACCGCCGTGACCGCCGTGTACCTGAGCCTGCTCGCTCTCGACCGGGTCGATTCCACGCGCCTGACAGGATTCGAGCTGGTCAGATTCGACTCGCGCAGCTTCGACGCGCCGCGGTTCTTCTCGTCGCGCTCGCCGGCGTTCCGACCGGCTATTCGGCTGACGTTCGTGCGACACCTGCAGTTCGGAGCCCCCTGAGATGGCGAGCCTGAAACCGCATGCGGTTCTGTTCGCGCTGGTCGCGGGGGCCGCCTTCCCCCTCCGCGGGCAGGATTCGCCCCTCGGGATCCAGGGCCTGGGCACTCCGGGTCGCTTCGAAAGCGCGCGCGCCCGCGCGACGGGCGGCGCGCTCGCGGCGTTCGACCCGCTCTCCGTCCTCACGGAAGCGTCGGTGAGCGGACTGACGCGCTTGACCGCGACCGCCACCGGCGCAGCGTCATACCTGACGGATGAGATCGCCGGTGAGCGCGACTCGCGCCGGGGCTCGCGGTTTCCGTTGTTCCAGATCGGCGGCCGGGCCTGGAGCAACATCGTGCTCGCCGCGGGATTCTCCACGTACCTCGATCGCACCTACCACGTCGTCATTCGCGACTCGATCGTTCTCGGCGGCTCGTCGCAGGCGATCACCGACGACCTGTCCGCCGACGGCGGTGTCACCGACGTCCGGTTGGTGGCTGCGCGACAGTTCGGGCACCTGGCCTTGGGGGCCGGTCTCCACCTGCTGGCGGGATCGACCCGGTTCCAGTTCGTGCGGACGTTCGAGGACACATCGATCTACGCCGCCGTGTCCCAGTCCGGCGAGGTCGCGTACCGCGGCTCGGGACTGTCGGCGAGCGCGATCCTGACGGTCGGGCGCCGCATGCAGGTCGCCGCGTTCTATCGCTCCGACACGCATCTGCGCAGTGAGGAAGAGGGAGCGACGGTCGCCCGGAACGATCTCCCGACCACCGCCGGCGGCGCGTTCCGCTGGCTACCGACCCCCGACGTGACGCTCGCGGCCGCGGTGCTGCGCCGTTCGTGGGCCACCGCTGTGGATTCGAACGCCTACAACACCACGAGCTGGTCGGCCGGCGCGGAGTTCGGCCGGCAGGTGCCGCTGCGGGTCGGGGTGCGCGGCGGCGATCTGCCGTTCGGTCCGGGCGGCCGGGCGCCGCGCGAACTCGCCTTCGCCCTCGGGACGGGGCGCGTCTTCGCCGATGGCCGCGGCATCATCGACGTGGCTTTCGAGCGCCTGCGCCGCACCGGCGCCGGCCTGACCGAAACGGGCTGGACCGCGCTGCTCACCGTGGCCGTCCGGCCGTGAACGTTTATTTCCACACATTCGGCTGCAAGGCGAACCAGTACGACACCGAGCGCGTCCGCCAGGCGTTCGCCGACGCGGGCGTAACGGTCGTGGATGCGGCCGACGCGGCCGACCTCGCCGTGATCAATTCCTGCACGGTGACGCACGAGAGCGAAGCGAAGCTGCGCCGCTACGTGCGCCGTCAGGCACGGGCCGGGCGGGACGCGATCGTGATGGGCTGTGCCGCAGCGCTCGACGACGGCGTGCTGGCGGCGCTCCCCGGCGTGCGGGCGGTGGTGGGCGGTGCCGATCCCGTACCCGTGCTGCGGGCGGCCGGATTGCCGGTCGAGCAGGTCGACCCGGTGCTGCGGCGCTTCAGTGCGGGCGCGCGCGGCTGGCTCAAGATCCAGGACGGCTGCGACGAGCACTGCACCTTCTGCGCGACGACGCTCGCGCGCGGCGCCAACCGCTCCCGGCCGATCCCCGAAATCGTCGCCGAGGCCCGGGCGCTGGCGCGGCATCACGCGGAGCTCGTGCTCACGGGAGTACACATCGGAACCTTTGGGGAGGATAGGGACGGGGGACGAGGGACGGGGGACGGGTCGTCGCTGGGGGAGCTCCTGGAAACTCTGGTCACCTCCGTGCCGGAGGTGCGGTTCCGGCTGTCGTCGATCGAGGCGACCGAAGTGGACGACCGGATCGCCCGCCTCCTGATCGAAGCCCCGCGGCACGTGGCGGCACACCTGCACGCGCCGCTCCAATCCGGCGCCGACCGGGTGCTCAAGCGCATGGGGCGGCACTGGTACACGGCGGCCACCTACCGGTCGCGCATCGAGTGGCTCGCCGCGCGACTGCCGCTGTTCGGTCTGGGAGCCGACGTGATCGCCGCCTTTCCGGGGGAGACCGACGCCGACCATCGGGCCACCCTCGCGCTCATCGCGGCGCTGCCGTTCACGTACCTGCACGTCTTCCCGTTCAGCGTGCGCCCGGACGCGCCGGCCGCCCGCATGACCGAACGAGCGGACGAGGCAGCGGTGCGTGAGCGGGCGCGGGAGCTGCGTGCCTTGGGCGAGGCGAAGGCGGCCGCGTACCGCGCGAGCCGCAGCGGCGGCCGGGGCGACGGGGTGGTATGCGGGCGCGCCGGGGGTCGGGTGGACGTGCTGACGGAGGACTACCTCACGGTCTATCTTACGAGCCACGCCTGGGACGGACGTCCCCGGCTGGACGTGACCGTGAACTGACCGTGCCGCGCATCTATATCGAGACCTACGGCTGCCAGATGAACGTCTCGGACTCTGAGCTCCTGCTAGGGAGCCTGGGGCGGGAAGGGTACGTCCGCACCGACGATCCCGCCGCCGCCGACGTCCTCCTGCTCAACACCTGCGCCGTGCGCGACCACGCCGAGCAACGGGTACTGGGGCGCATGGGCGAGCTGAAGCGCTACAAGCGTCCCGGCGGCGTGCTGGGCGTCGTGGGCTGCATGGCCCAGCGCCTCGGCCCGAAGCTCCTGGAGCGGGTGCCGCAGGTGGATCTGGTGATCGGGCCCGACGGCTACCGCGGCCTCCCCGAGCTGATCGCGCGGGCACAGGGCGGCGAGCGAAGTGCCGACGTCGCCTTCCGGAGCTGGGAGCACTACGAGGACGTCCCGCCGGTCCGCGGCGACGCGGTGTCGGCGTTCGTCACGGTGCAACGCGGGTGCGATTATCGGTGCACCTTCTGCGTGGTTCCGATGACGCGCGGGCCGGAGCGCAGCCGCAAGTTGGAGGACGTGGTGGGCGAGATCGGGCGTCTCGCCGCCCAGGGGACCTCCGAGGTCACGCTCCTTGGTCAGACGGTCAACAGCTATCACGACGGCACGCACGATTTCGCCGATCTGTTGCGGGCGGTGGGGTCGGTTCCCGGCATCCGGCGCCTGCGCTTCACCTCGCCGTATCCCACCGACTTCACCACGCGCGTGCTCGCCGCCATGCACGAGACCGTGGCCGTGTGCGAGCACGTTCACCTGCCGGTGCAGAGCGGCAGCTCGCGCGTCCTCAAGCGGATGTTGCGGCGTTACACGCGGGAGGGCTATCTCGAAGTGGTCGACGCCCTGCGCGCGGCCGTCCCGGGGATCGCGCTCACGACCGACATCATCGTGGGCTTCCCCGGTGAGACCGAGGAAGACTTCGCCGAGACCCTGTCGCTGGTGCAGCAGGTGGGGTTCGACGACGCTTTCACGTTCAAGTATTCCCTGCGGGAAGACACGCCGGCGGTCCGGCTCAAGGATCACGTGCCGGATGCGGTGGCGGGAGAGCGGCTCGAGCGGCTCATCGCTCTGGTACGTGCCATGGCCCGGCGCACCAACATGGCGTTGGTCGGCTCCATCCACGAAGTACTGGTCGAAGGACGCGCGAAGCGCGGCGGCCTGTTGCAGGCGCGCTCGCGCACCAACAAGGTGGCGCTCGTCGACGGCCCCGATGGATGGATCGGGACCTACCGGCGGGTGCGGCTCACCGGCACGACCGGCTCGACGTTCACCGCGTGGCCGGCGGAACAGGAGGGTGCCCTCGTGGGGTAACGAACGTCAGCCTGGAGGTCACCCAGAAGGAGTACGAGCGGCTGCGGCCGCAGTACCCGACCTTCTGCGGCTGCGACACGTGCCGCGGCGACGTGCTCGTGTACGCGCTGAACCGGCTGTCGCCCCATTACGTGTCCACGCGGGCCGGGGAGATCCTCACCGGTCTGTCGATGGGCACCGATCAGGAGGCGGCGAAGTTCACCGTCGTCCTCATCGAGGGCTACCGCCGCGTGGGGCTGGCGCCGCGCTGCGGGGCGAAACCGATCACGCTGCTCTGAGCCGGTGAGGCGGCGGTGCGCCCGCCGCTCCTGTGGATCGCAATCGGCTTCGGGGCCGGCCTGTGGGCCGGCCTCGCGGCGTTTTCGGGGATGGGGGATGTGGGGACGTGGGGGGTGGGTGTGCCGGTGCTGGCCGGAGTCATCTTCGTCGCGAGGCGCGCGCCGGTGGCGGGCGCGATGGGCCTCGCGGCGCTGGCCGGTCTGCTGTGGGGCGCGGCGGCGGCGCAGCGGCGCGAGGCGAGCTGCGCCGGAATCTGGGGAAGCGGGACGGGGGATGGGGGAGGAGGCACCCGCGCCGCCATCGTGCGGCTGCTCGATCCCGTTTCCGGCGATGGCGGCATCGTCGAAGCGCAGGTGCGGGGCGGTGGGTGTGGCGGTTCCGTCACGCTGCGTTGGCCGGCCGCCAAGCGGGCGGCGGGGGGGACGACCTGGCTCGTGGCCGGCCCCTACATGGGCGACGCCGAGCGTGGACTCCTGCGCGTGCGAACCGCCCGGCTGCTCGACGCCGCGCGCCGCGGGCGCGGCGGCCTGCGCGACCGCATCGCGGCACGGAGCCGGAACCTGTTCGGCGCTCGCGCGCCGCTCGTCGACGCGCTCGTCATCGGGCGCACGGCCGACCTCGATTCGGAGCTGCGGGAGCGTTACGCCCGCTCCGGACTCGCCCACATCCTTTCGATCTCCGGGTTGCACGTCGGGTTCTTCGCGGCCTGGCTGGTGCTGCTGCTGCGCCTGGCGGGCATGCCGCCGCGGGCGCGGCTGGTGTGCTCCGCGCTCGCGGTATTCGCTTACTGCTGGCTGATCGGCTTCCCCGCGCCTGCCACCCGCGCGGGGGTGATGCTGGCGGTGGATGGCGTGGCGCGCTGGCGCCAGCGGGTCGTGGCGCCGCGCGGCACGGTGGCGCTCGCGGCGCTCGTGGTGCTGCTCGGCGACCCCTGGGCGATCCGCTCCGTGGGAGCCTGGCTCTCGGTGGGGGCGATGGGCGCCGTCATCTGGGCCGGTCGGGCCGTGACGGGCCCGGCTCTGGTGAGGCTCGTCGCCCCCGCCGTCGCGGCCACCCTCGTGACCGCGCCGATTACCGCGTTCGTCTTCGGCACGGTGGCACCGATCGGCGTGGTCGCGAACCTGGTCGCCATCCCGCTGGGCGCCGTCGCGGTGCCCGGGGTGATCTTCGCGCTGGCTCTCGCGGGCCTCGTGCCCGCCCTCGCGACCTTGCTCGCCGCCGGGTCGGGGTTCGTGCTGGCGCTGCTCGACCTGGTGGCGGGTCTCGCCGCACGCGTCCCCGGCGGACACGTGATCACCATTCCGGGGTGGCCGGCGGCGCTCGCGTGGCTGGGGGTGCTGGCGCTGGCGTGGTGGCTGTGGAATTCGCCGCGCCGCCCATGGGTCATCGGCGCGCGGGGCGCGTTCGCCGCGGCGACGCTCGCCTGGGGCTCCCTTGTCGCTCGCGCACCCAGTGACAGCGACGGCGTTCTCACCGTACATTTTCTCGACGTCGGGCAGGGCGACGCCGCGGCACTGCGGACCCCCGCCGGACACTGGGTGTTGATCGACGGAGGGCCACGCACGCCACAAGGGGATGCCGGGCGGCGGGTCGTGCTCCCCTTCCTGCGCCGCCTCGGGGCCGGCGCGTTGGCCCTGGTGGTGGCGACACACGGCGACGCCGATCACCTGGGTGGGCTCCCGGCCGTGATCGAGGCCCTGCCGCCCCGCTTCGTGCTCGAGCCCGGGGAGCCGTTGGGACGGCCCCTGTATCTCGAATTCCTCGCCGATGTGGAGCACGCCGGGGCGACCTGGCACCCAGCGCGCACCGGCGACCGGGTGGAGTTGGACGGCGTGACGTTCCAGGTGCTGAGCCCCGACAGCGGCTGGGCCGCCCAACAGGAGGACGTGAACGAGCAGAGCGTCGTGCTCCTGGTAACGTTCGGCACAACGCGGCTCGTCTTCACGGGCGACGCCGGAGTTCCAGTGGAAGGACGGCTGGCCGGCCGGGTGGGGCACGTGGACCTGCTCAAGGTGGGCCACCACGGGAGCCGGTCGGCGACGTCCGAGGCGTGGTTGAGCGAGCTGGCCCCCGTAGACGCGGTGATCAGCGTGGGGGCGCATAACACCTACGGCCACCCGGCGCCGGAGGTGCTGGCGCGACTCCTGCAGCATCATGTGACGACGCTGCGGACCGATCAGCTGGGCACCATCACCTTCACCACCGACGGCCACCGTGCGCGCATCGACTTCCGTCGTCACCATTGAGCGGTTCATCATCGAGCAAGAGCGGCAGTTCCCGGAAGCGACCGGCGAGCTGTCGAATCTGCTGTACGACATCTGCCTCGCCGCCAAGATCATTTCCCGCAACGTCCGGCGTGCCGGACTCTCCGATATTCTGGGCGAGCAGGGCACCACCAACGTGCAGGGGGAGCTGCAGCAGAAACTCGACGTCTTCGCCAACGAGACGGTGCGCAACAGCGTGCAGCACACCGGGCGCACCTGCGTACTCGCCTCCGAAGAAGACGAGGAGCCGGTTCCCGTGCCCGCGGGTCTGCCGGTCGGCAAGTACGTGCTGCTCTACGACCCGCTCGACGGCTCGAGCAACATCGACGTGAACGTGCCGACCGGGACGATCTTCTCTATCCACCGCCGCCTCACCCCCGAAGGCGGACCGGGCACCCTGCAGGACTGCCTGCAGACGGGTCGGACCCAGGTGGCCGCGGGGTACATCTTGTACGGCTCGAGCACGATGCTCGTGTACACCACCGGGAAGGGGGTCCATGGCTTCACTCTCGAACCGTCGATTGGTGAGTTTCTGCTGTCGCACCCGAACATCCGGACGCCCGAGGTCGGGAAGTACTACAGCGTGAACGAGAGCTACTGGGACCGGTGGACCGAGCCGGTGCACCAGGCAGTGGCGGCCTTCAAGAAAGGCGAGCGCGGGGCGGCGGCGAAGAACGCCCGCTACGTCGGCTCGCTGGTCGCCGATTTCCACCGCAACCTGCTGTCGGGCGGAATCTTCCTCTATCCTGCAGACAGCAAGTCCCCGCAGGGGAAGCTGCGGCTACTCTACGAGGCGGCGCCGTTGGCCCTGCTCGCGGAGTTGGCCGGCGGCCGCGCCACCGATGGCCGCCGGCCCATACTCGACATCGTGCCGCAGGCGCTGCACCAGCGCGTGCCGCTCGTCATCGGCAGCCGCAAGGACGTCGAGCTCGCCACCGAGATCCTATCGGCGGAGCCGGCGCGCACGTGAGCGAGCGGCTCCCCGTGTACGGGCCGGACGACTGGCCGGCCGATCCGGCGCAGTCGCTGGGGGAGCCGGGGAAGTATCCGTTCACCCGGGGCGTTCATCCCACGATGTACCGCGGTCGCCTCTGGACGATGCGCCAGTACGCCGGGTTCGGCACCGCCGAGGAGACCAACGCGCGATTCCGCCACCTGCTGGCGGCGGGGCAGACCGGCCTCTCGGTCGCGTTCGACTTACCGACCCAGATGGGCTACGACTCGGACCATCCTATGGCCCTGGGCGAGGTGGGACGGGCCGGTGTGGCGATCGATACGGTGGACGATCTGGAGCGGTTGTTCCACGAGATCCCGCTCGATCAAGTCTCCACGTCGATGACGATCAACGCGACGGCCGCGATTCTGCTCGCGATGTATGTGGTGGTGGGGGAGGAGCAAGGCGTCGCGCGGAACGCCCTCCAAGGCACGATCCAGAACGACATCCTGAAGGAGTTCATCGCCCGCGGCACCTACATCTATCCGCCTGAGCCGTCGCTGCGCTTGATCGTGGACGTGTTCCGCTTTGTGTCCGACGAAGGCATGACGTTCAACCCCATCTCCATCTCGGGCTACCACATCCGCGAGGCGGGCGCCACGGCCGTGCAGGAGCTCGCCTTCACCTTCGCCGATGGGCTCGAGTATGTGCGGCGGGCGGTCGCGGCGGGGCTCGAGGTGAACCGTTTCGCGCCCCGCCTGTCCTTTTTCTTCGCGGGCTACACCGACTTGTTCGAGGAGGTGGCGAAGTTCCGCGCCGCCCGCCGGCTGTGGGCGCGCCTCATGAAAGAGCGTTTCCAGGCGGGGGAGGAGGCGTGCCGGCTGCGCTTCCACACCCAG
>Ga0307281_10000007_pt1 | contig 58374 bp, 39 predicted proteins | sample ER_DNA_120_FD_194486 | JGI IMG/M metagenome (GOLD analysis project Ga0307281, IMG submission 194486) | Bulk soil microbial communities from the East River watershed near Crested Butte, Colorado, United States - ER_DNA_120 | ecosystem: Environmental > Terrestrial > Soil > Floodplain | place...
GATCGGCGTGGCACCGGCCGGCGACCGCGACGTGTGGCTGTCGGAGGGCTTCGCCGACTTCTCGGGGCTGTGGTACACGCAGCTCATCCTCCACGACAACGCCAAGTTCTTCAAGGAGCTGGACGCCCGGCGGCGGCGGATCCGGTCGCGCGGCGCCGACGCCCCGCCGATCGGACTCGGCTGGCGCGTCGCCCAGACGGACAACCCGGACGACTACTCGGTCGTCATTTACGAGAAGGGCGCCTGGGTGCTCCAGATGCTCCGGAACCTGATGCTGGACCTCCGCACCATGAAGGAAGACGCCTTTACCGCGACGATGCAGGATTTCTACACACAGTACCGCGGCCGCCATGCGTCCACGGAGGATTTCCAGCGCGTGGTCGAGCACCACACCCGTATCCCGATGGGCTGGTTCTTCGAGGAGTGGGTCAACGGGACGGCGATCCCCACCTACATCCTTTCCTGGACCGCCGACCAGCAGCCGGACGGCCAGGCCCTGCTGCGGGTGCGGGTGCGGCAGGAAGGCGTCGGACCAGCGTTCATGATGCCCGTGCCGTTGCGGATCCAGTTCCCGGATGCCGGCGTGGCGCTCGTCCGCGTCAACGTGCGTGGACCGGTGACCGAGGCCACCCTGCGTGTTCCGGCGCCGCCCGCGCTGCTCGAGCTCAATCCCTTCGAATCCGTCCTGGCCGAGGTGAAGACGGAAGCCTGGACCGAAGGTCCCGCCCGGCCGGATTGAGGGTCTTGCATCCCGGCGCCCGCGATTGCATTCTAGAATCACGGGCGACGATTCACGCCCAACCTCATCGACCCTCCCCCAGCGGGGGTCCCCGTGAGGCAAAGGGGGGCAGACTCCCGAATCGCTTCGTTGACACCTTTGCGTCGCCATCGGCGCCGCTGCTGGGGGGCTGCCCGTGGCTTGACCAAAGGACCGAATCCATGCCCACCAACAAAGATTTCAAGCGCCTCGTGCGCGCGCGCATGCGGAAGACGGGGGAGTCCTACACCGCCGCCCGCGTGCACTTTCTTCGGAAGAAGCCCGCTCCGGCGACCGCCGACTATGCGACCCTCGCCGGCATGAGCGACGCCACGATCAAAGCGAAGACCGGGTGCACCTGGGAGCGTTGGGTGAAGGCGCTCGACTACAAGCAGGCGCACACCTGGTCGCACCGCGAGATCGCCGCCTACGTGCACAAGACGTTCAAGATCCCGGGGTGGTGGAGCCAGTCGGTCACCGTGGGCTACGAGCGCATCAAAGGACTGCGCGCCATCGGCCAGCGCCGCGACGGCGGCTTCGAGGCATCCAAGAGCAAAGTCATCGCTGCCCCGATTTCGCGCCTGTACCGGGCGTGGCGCGATGCCCGGCTGCGAGCCCGCTGGCTGCCGGGTGTCAGTCCGGTCATTCGCACCGCGACGCGTTACAAATCGATGCGCGTGACGTGGCCGGACGGGACGCGAGTCGATGTCGGCTTCTTCGCCAAAGGCCGGGCGAAGAGTCAGGTCGCGATCCAGCACGGCCGGCTGCCCGATCGCGCGGCCGTGATCCGGATGAAGGAGTTCTGGGCCGCCCGACTCAAGGCGCTGACGGACGTGCTGGCACCGCGCAGCGCGTAGTCAGCGCACGGGCAGCCCGCTCGGTACGCTCGCCGGGGCCAGCGCGCTCAGGTTCCGAGCCGCGGGGTCGGTCAGCGCCTTGAGGAACGCCACCAGCTCCGCCCGCTCCGCCTCGCTGCGGCGGAGCGGCTGCCGGAGTCTGCCGTCCAGCTGCTGGAGCACTCCCGCGACCGTGGCGGGGTCGCCGTGGTAGGTGGCCCGGACGTCCGGGGCGAGCTGGGTCGAGTCGAAGGCCGTCAATGCCACTCCGACGTCATTGTAATGGCGCACGACCGCGTCGAGGGTCGGATAGGCGCCGTCGTGGAAATACGGGGCCGAGAGCTCGACGTTGCGCAGCGGAGCCACCCGGAACGCGAAGCGATAGAACTCGTTGTCCGGGAGCGCACCGCGACCCAGATCCAGCGGCGGCTCGGGCCCCACCCCCGGCCCGATCTGCGGGACCCCCACGTCGGTGAAATTCCCCGTCCCCAGCTGTGGACCGTTGTGACAGCTCGAGCAGGTCGCCTTCCCGAAGAAGAGAATCGCTCCCCGCTTTTCTTCCGCGGTTAGCGCGTTGTCGTCGTGCCGCAGGTAGTGGTCGAACGGGGTGTCGAGTCTCGTCAGCGACTGGGTCTCGAACGCCGCGATGGCGGTGGCCGCGTGCCCGAAGCCGAGTTGAGTGCTCGGGATTCCCGGAAACGCCGCCGCGAAGAGCGACTGATAGCCCGGAATCGCCAGCAGGCGCCGCATCACCGCCTGCCAGATGTCCACCCACTGGCTGTCGTTGTATTGGGCCAGCTCGTTCGGTTTCCCGAACACGTCGGTATCGCCGGGCTCGCCGCGCATCTCGGTGCGGTTGGTGACCGGGAACATCGCCTGCACCGCGAGGATATTCGGCAATCCGGGCGGCAAGGCTGCGCCGGCCGGAGTCTGAAACTGGCCGCCGAACCCCGTCACCCGACCATCCCAGAACACATACGGGAGGCCGATGGCGGTGTTCAGCAGCGTCGGCGCGTTGCGGGGCACGAATTGCCGGCTCGGTCCCAGCGTGCGGCTGGGAGCGACGCCCGTGCCACCAGTGCCCACCGCGAGGGACTGGCCGTCGCCCATCGCGGTGGCCGGGGTATGGCACGTCGCGCAGGCGATGTCACGATTGCCGCTCAGCTCCTTGTCGAACAGCAACGCCTGTCCGAGCGCCACCAGCGCCGGGTTCTGGGCCGGCGGGGGATTGATCGGCACGACAGCCCACTGTTGCAGGGACTGCCGCACCTGGGCATCCAGCGAAGTGGGCTGTGAGAACGAGCGGTCGGTTTCGACGCAGCCACCCGCGACGATCAGCCACCCGAGGCATAGCGTGTTCACCACGTGTTTCGTCATTGTCGGCCTCCCGTCAGCGCAGCGGCAGGGACAGCGAGATCTGGTGCGTGACCGTCGTGACGCCGGCGAAGTTGAGCGACGTGTCCGGCGCCAGTAGGACGTTGCCAGGGAAACTGGCGTTGAGCGGGCCGCTGATGAATCCGAACTCCGTCGGCCGGCCGGTGCCGTTCGTGATGCGGCCACGGTAGCGCAGCTCGAGGCCCGGGAACCGCAGGCTCACGCCCCAGGCGGGCGACCATTCCACCCAGCTGTTCCGGAACGGCTGCGTGGTGCCCGCCAGGTGGTCCTGCGCGATCAACCGATAGTGCATCGAGCGCACGGCGAGGCCCAGCTCCAGACCGATTCCCTGCTTCATGTCGGCCAGCGGCACGTCCTGACTCAGGCCGAGCCGCAGCACCACATTCGAGAAGCGGAATCGGTTCTCGCTGGTACGGCCGCCCTCTGAAATCGTATCGCCCAGCGCGGTGACGACCGGCGCACTCGCCACGACCCACGTCGTGCTCCAGATCGGCTCGTAGATGGCGTCGATCCCGAACGTGCTGGGGCCCGCCTTCTTCGAGAATCCCACTCCGACGTCGTACGCGGTGGAGTGTCCCTGGTCGCGCGGAAGGGTCACGACTTCATCTGGTGCGATGCGCGGCTGCCGGTCGACATTGACCGTCCCAATCCAGCCGATGCGCCAGCCGGACGCCGCGAGCGGCATCTGATAGGCGACGTGCACGCCGGTCGTGGTGACGCGATCCAGGTTGTGCTCAGTCCGAGGGACCTGGACGAATTGCTGCGTCCCCGCGTCCCAGAACAAGTCGAGGTAGCCGACGTCGTCGGTCATCGAGAAACGGTCGTGCAGGACCAGCGCTTCGAGCGACCGGCTGCCGGGCCATTCTTTCAACAATCCCAGCCGGAGATCGAGCTGGTGTCCTGATTGCGCGAGCCCCTGGCTCCCCGGATAGAGCAGATCGACTCCGCTCACGGCGCGCAGGTGCGACCAGAGGACGCTGCCGCCAACCGACAGACTGCCGCCGGAAAGGGTCCGGCCGAGCGACCCGAACAAGTAGGCATTGCCGTGCGATCGGTCGCCCGAGCCAGGGGCTCCCGAAGGAATCGGGCCGGGGACCCGCGGACCGAACGCGATGATCTGCGAAGGCATCGGCCCGCTGAAATCGACCTCCTGAATCGCCCCGAGGAACCCGCCGAACCAGGGACCGGCGCGTCCGAGGACAGCGAGGGGCAAGGTGCGCCCGCCGCCGGATTCCCGAGAAATGCCGTACACGGTGGGGGCGCTGAACAGTCGCGCCGCCCCGACTCTGGCTCCCATGGCGGGATTTCGGAATGGGTCCAGCAGGGAGTCCACCAGCGCGAGGGACACGCCGCCCATCCCGGAGTTGGCCGACGGGAAAATCGCGAACTGATCGCCCTGGGCGAGCGGGATGTTGCGGACTGGGATGATCTGCGCCGATACCCGGGTACCGAGCGCGAGGGACAGGGGGAGCAGCAGGACAGACCAATGTCGGGCCATCTGACACCTCGGGCGGAGGAATACGAGACTGCATACCCGGACAACGGTCGGCCAGGTCACATTGTCCGGGGACGGCAAGAACGCCGTGCAGACCGCCCCCCTTCCGCTGTGTTTGCAGTAGGTTAGCCCCCGATGCTTCCGCTCGTGGTCGCCCGCCTATTCCTGGCCGGCTCCGGACCATTTTCCGGGACTGCAGGCCAGACGGCTGTGACGGTCCCGCGCCTCGCGGAGGCCGGCGTGGTCGTCGATGGCCGGCTCGCGGAAGACGTCTGGACCCAGGCGGCCCTGCTCACCGGGTTCTCCGAGTACACGCCGGTCGATGGGCGCCCGGCCGAAGACTCCACCGAAGTGCGGGTGTGGTATTCGCCAACGGCGATCTGGTTCGGGATTCGCGCCTTCGAGACTCACAGCCCGGTCCACGCCACCCTCGCGAACCGCGACCGCATCGGCAACGACGACTGGGTCGAGATCCTGCTCGACACGTTCGACGATCACCGGCAGGCCCTGGTGTTCGGCGTCAATCCGCTCGGCGTGCAGTCGGACGGCACCCTGAGCGAGACCCAGGCCGGATCGCGGGACACGGTGGATCGCTCGGCGGATTTCGTCTACCAGTCGCAGGGATGGGTCACCGACTACGGCTACGAGATCGAGATCCGGATCCCCTTCAAGAGCATCCGCTATCAGCCGCGCGACGCCCAGCAATGGAGCCTGAACATCCTGCGCGCGGTGCAGCATTCGGGCCACCAACAAACCTGGACCCCGGCGCGCCGCGCGGCGGCGTCGTTCCTGGCGCAGTCGGGCACCCTCACCGGACTGTCCGATCTGCACCGCGACCTGGTGCTGGACGTGAACCCCGAGGTGACGGCGACAGTGGATGGTGCCCCCGGGGCCGCCCAGTGGGCCTACCAGCGCGTCGACCCGAACGTGGGCGGCAACATCCGCTGGGGCATCACGAACAACCTCACCGTGACCGGGACCGTCCGCCCCGATTTCTCCCAGGTGGAGACGGATGCGAGCCAACTGGTGTTCGACCCCCGCCAGGCGTTGTTCTTCCCCGAGAAGCGCCCGTTCTTCCTGGAAGGCCTGGAGCAGTTCAGCACCCCGAGCGCGCTCGTGTACACGCGGCGTCTGGTCCAGCCCGTCGCGGCCGTCAAGCTGACCGGGAAAGTGTCGGGGTTCACCGTCGGCGTCCTCTCGGGCGTGGATGACCGCGCGTACTCGGCCAGCGGCAGCGACAATCCGGTGTACAACATCGTCCGCGGGCGGCGCGACCTGGGTGGTGCCTCGACGCTGGGCATCGTCTACACCGACAAGATCGACGGCGGGGATTACAACCGGGTAGCGGGTGCGGACGCCCGCATCGTGTTCGGGAAGGTGTATACGGCCCGGGCGCAGATCGCCGAGAGCTTCACGCGCCGTGGCGGACAGACGGTCGACGCACCGCTGTGGGCGGCGAGCTTCGATCGCACCGGCCGGGAGTTCGGCTTCACCTATACGCTCGGCGGGATCGACCCCGACTTCGTCGCGGCGAGCGGATTCGTCTCCCGCGCCGGAATCGCGACCGCGACCATCGATCACCGCGTCACCCGCTACGGGCGTCCGGGCGCCGCGATCGAGAGCTGGACCGGCGACATCCTGTTGTTCGGACGATGGCGCTACCCGAACTTCACGGCCGGTCACATGCCCGACGATCAGCTGTTCCACATCAATTCGACGTGGGTGGTCCGCGGCTGGTCGGTCTACAGCGGCCTGTTCATCGAGACGTTCCACTACGATCCCACGCTCTACGCGGACTACGCCCTGCAGCACACCGGCGGGGGCGCGACCGATACGGTGCCGTTCGTCGGGACGCCGCGCATTCCGAATCTCGACGTCCAGATCCAACTGCAGACGCCGCAATTCCGGAAGTTCGACGCGAATCTGCTGTTCCTGCCCGCCATTCAGGACGAGAACTTCTTCGAGTGGTCGCCCGCCCGGATCATTCTCATCCAGGCGGGCCTGAACTGGCGTCCCTCCGACCGTCTGCGGGTCAGCGCGACCTACCTGCATCAGCAGTACTGGAGGAAGACCGATGGCACCACCGTGGCGCGGCAGCTGATTCCGCGCCTGAAGGTCGAATACCAGGCGGCGCGAGCGCTCTTCCTGCGGGTGGTGGGGCAATACGACGCGGCGTGGCAGGACTCGCTGCGGGACGACTCGCGCAGCAACGACCCGATCCTCATCCGCAATCCCGACACCGGCGTCTACGAGCGCGCCGCGACGCAGTCCAGCAATGGCTTGCGGCTCGATTGGCTCGTGTCGTTTACGCCGTCGCCGGGGACGGTCATGTACCTCGGGTACGGCAGCAGCCTCAGCGAACCGGAGGCGTTCGCGTTCCGCGGCCTGCACCGGCTGCGGGATCAATTCTTCGCGAAAGTCACGTACCTGTTTCGCGCCTAATGCGCCGCAGAACGGGCTCCACCACCTGCCACACGTTATCGGCCACGATGCGCGCGCCGGCCTCCGTCGGGTGGATGCCGTCGGCCTGATTGAGCTCCGGACGTCCCGCGACACCGTCCAGCAGGAAGGGGATCAGCGCCGCGTGGTTGTCGCGCGCCAGCGCGACGAAGAGGTCCCGAAACTCCCGGGTGTAGCGGGTGCCGAGGTTGGGCGGCGCCGCCATTCCGGCGATCACGACGCGGACACCGGGAAACCGCTGCCGCGTCCGGTCGATAATCTCCTGTAAGTCCCGCTGCGCCGCCCCCAGATCCTGGCCGCGCAGCGCATCGTTGGCGCCGAGCTCGAGCACGAGTACGGCCACGCGCTGGGGCTGCTGCAGCAGCCAGTCGATGCGCCGCAGCCCCGCCGCCGACGTCTCGCCGCTCACGCCGGCGTTCACCACCCGGAACGCGAGGCCCGCCGAGTCGATCTTGAGCTGCAGTAACGCCGGATAGGCCGATTCGGGGGCAAGTCCGAGCCCTGCGGTGAGGCTGGTCCCGAAACAGAGCAGCACCGGGCGCTCGTCGGCCGGCACAGCTGCCGCGGGGGCGCTCTCGCCGGCCCCGGGGCTGCGCCGGGCCGCGTCGCCGCTCCCCACCCCGCAGCCGGCACCGAAACCGGCCAGCAGCGCGCCCACTATTATTCGCCGCATGATGATCGAAGCCCTGGATCTGGAGCAGACCTATCAGAGCGGCGGCCGGCCGCTCACGGTGCTGCGGCAAATTAACCTCGCGATCGCCGCGCGAGAGTTCGTGGCGGTGATGGGGCCGTCGGGGAGCGGCAAGACGACGTTGCTCGGCCTGCTGGCGGGCCTCGACCGGCCGACCAAGGGCACCGTCCGGCTCGACGGGGAGGACCTGGGCCGTCTCTCCGAGGACGCCCGCGCCCGGCTGCGCGCCGAAAAAGTCGGTTTCGTGTTTCAGACCTTCCAGCTGATGCCCACGCTCACCGCTCTCGAGAATGTGCTGGTGCCGATCGAGCTGCGCGGCCGCGCCGGCGGAAACGGAGTCGCCGCCCGCGCGCGGCAGCTGCTCGAGCGCGTAGGGTTGGGCGATCGGATGGGACACTACCCCGCGCAGCTGTCGGGCGGCGAACAACAACGCGTGGGACTCGCCCGGGCGTTCGCGGGGGATCCTCGCGTGTTGTTGGCCGACGAGCCCACCGGCAGCCTCGACGCCGAGACGGGCCGCGCCGTGATCGACTTGCTCGTCGAGCTGAACCGCGATGCCGGCACGACGCTGGTGCTGGTCACGCACGACCCGGCGCTCGCGGCTCGTGCCCGCCGGGTGATCCGCCTGGCGGCCGGATCGATCGTTTCCGACACGCGCGCGGAGCCCGCGTGAGGCCTCCCTTCGCGCTCGTCATGGCCTGGCGGGAGAGCCGGGGGAGCCGGCGGCGGTTGGCCCTCTACCTGGGCTCGGTGAGTCTCGGCGTCGCCGCGCTGGTGGCGATCAACTCGTTTCGCGCGAACGTGACGGCGTCGGTCCATGCGCAAGCGCGCACCCTGCTTGGCGCGGACTTGGAGCTCCGGTCCCGCGTCCCATTCCCCGACTCCATCGAGTCCGTACTCGACTCGTTGCATCGATCCGGCGCCCCGCTCGCCCGGGTGACGAGCTTCGCTTCGATGGTGCTGGCCTCCCGGACCGGCCGCACGCGATTGGTCGATGTCCGCGCCGTGGCCGGCGGCTTTCCTTTCTATGGCACCATCGCCACCGATCCCCCGGGGGGCTGGGCGGCGTTCCGCAGCCGGCACGCGGTGCTCGTGGATCCCGCCGTCCTCGTGTATCTGGATGCCGCCCCGGGCGACACGCTCCAGATCGGCGACGCACGATTCGCGATCGCCGGTGTGGTGACCGATGCCCCGGGTGACGTGGCGCTGTGGTCGGCGATCGGGCCCCGCGTGTACCTCCCCGCCCAGTATCTGCAGGAGACGAACCTGCTGCGGTTCGGCAGTCTGGCCCAGTACCGCGCCTACTTCGAGCTGCCGGAGGACGCGGTGCAACGCGTCCTCAACCGGCACAACAAGCTGTTCCAGCGCCACCTGATCTCCAGTGAGACAGTGTCCGAGCAGGAGGAGGATCTCACTCGCGCGCTGGGTCGGCTGGCGCGCTACCTCGGCCTCGTGGGGCTCATCGCACTGCTGCTGGGCGGCCTCGGCGTCGGCAGCGCGGTAAATGTCTTCGTCACCGACAAGCTCGACAGCGCCGCTTTGCTGCGCTGCCTCGGCGCGCGGCAGCGCACCGTGCTCGCGGTGTATCTGCTCCAGGCGGTCGGTCTGGGGTTGCTGGGCGCTGGCGCCGGGGTCGTCCTCGGCGTCCTGGTGCAGGCCGCGCTGCCCGCCGTCCTGGGCGGGTTTCTGCCCCTCGACGTGGCGGTGTCGTTGCAGTGGCCCATCATGCTCGCGGGGCTCGGTATCGGCGCGGGGACGGCGGCGCTGTTCGCATTGCTCCCCCTCCTGCGGCTGAAGGAGGTGAGCCCGCTCCGGGCGCTGCGCCGGGACTTCGACGCGGGAATCGGACCGATCGCGCGCTCATGGCGCCTAGCGGTGTACGGCGCCATGCTCCTCGGCCTCGTGCTGCTCTCGCGCTGGCAGGCCCCCCGCCCGATCGTGGGATATGCGTTCGCCGCCGCGGTGGTCGTCACCACAGCCGCGTTGTGGCTGACCGCGAAGGCGCTGATCTGGGCGACTCGTCGCTGGTTCCCGCGGCGGGCGAGCTATGTGGTGCGCCAGGGAATCGCCAATCTGTTCCGGCCGCAGAACCAGACGGTCGCGGTGGTGCTCGCGATCGGCTTCGGCGTCTTCCTGATCGCGACGTTGTACGTCGTGCAGCGGAGTCTCGTGGAACAGTTCTCCCTCGATGCACGACCCGACCGCCCGAATCTCGTGTTCTTCGACATCCAAGTGGACGAGCGGGATAGCGTCGGACGCGTGCTCACGGCCCACGGCGTGCGGCCGCTCGAGGTCACCCCGATTGTGCCGGCGCGGATGGCGCGGGTGAACGGCCGCTCCATCGATTCCCTGCCCGACGATTCCCTGCACCGCCGCAGCCCCTGGGCGTTGCGGCGGGAGTATCGCAACACGTACCGCGATACGATGGTCAGCTCGGAGCGACTGGCCGCGGGGTCGTGGTGGAGCGGTCCGCGGCGGGAGGGGGAGCTGCCGCGGATTTCGGTCGAGCAGGATCTGGCCTCCGAGGCGGGCCTCCGGCTGGGGGACCGCGTCACCTGGAACGTGCAAGGCGTGGCGGTGGAAACGCGCGTGGCGAACCTGCGGGAGGTGAACTGGGCGCGGTTTCAACCGAACTTCTTCGTGGTGTTCGAACCCGGGGTGCTGGACCGGGCGCCGCAGACGGTCGTCGTACTGGCGCGCGTCGAAGATCCGATCGCCCGCGCGGAGCTGCAACGGGACGTGACGCTGGCCTACTCCAACGTGGCGTCGCTCGATCTCTCGCTGGTGCAGCGGACGCTCGATGGGGTCGTTTCCAAGGTGACGCTGGCGATCCGTTTCATGGCGCTGTTTTCGATCGCGAGCGGGCTCGTGATCCTCATCGGCGCGCTGACGGCGTCGCGGCTGCAACGGGTCCGCGAGGCGGTCCTGCTGAAGACGCTCGGCGCCAGTGCCGCCCAGGTCCGTCGGATCTTCCTCACCGAGTACTGTGCGTGGGGCTCGCTCGCCGCTTTGACCGGCGTGCTGCTGGCCAGCGCCGCCGGCTGGGCGATCATGACCCGGCTGTTCGAGCTGCACTTCCGGCTGCCTGCCCTGTCCCTCTTGGCCGTGTGGGTCGCCGTATGTGTCCTCGTCGCGGCGGTCGGATTGACGCACAGCCGCGCCGTCGTGCGGGGGACGCCACTCGCGCTCTGGCGGGCGCTCAGCGAGTGATCAGGGCAGCGGTGCGTCCAAGTCGATGTGCAGGAGATCCACCGGATCCACGGTGACGTCGCCGTAGGACGCGAACCAGTGCAAGTGCGGGCCGGTCACGCGCCCGGTGGCGCCCACCAGCCCGATGAGCTGGCCGGCCGAGACCGTGTCCCCCGGCGTGACCAGGACCCGGCTCAGGTGCAGGTAGGCGGAGAGCAGCCCCGCCCCGTGATCGATGAAGACGGTGGTGCCATTGAAGTACAACGCACCGGCGTACACCACGACGCCGCGGTTGGTGGCGAGCACCGAATCCCCCACGTCACCGTCGAAATCCGCGCCCAGGTGGCGACTGCGCAAGCGCCCGTTGAAGATCCGGCCAACTCCGAATTCGTCCGTCACCGGCCCCGGGCGGGGCGGCACGAACGGCCCGCCCCACATCCGCGGCCGCTCGTGGGTGTGGTGCTTCAGCTCGCGGACGAGCGCACGCTCGGCTCGGAGCCGGGGGGCGAGCGACTCGGGCGGCTGGACGAAATCCGGATCAGTTTGCAACCGCTCACTCGGCGCGCGGCGCCGCCCGACCGGTAAACTGCGGGTGAGAGAGTCCCGGGCGCCATTCGCGCGCTCGACGACGAGGCGGGCTCGGACGTGGTCTCGGGTTGACAGGGGAACGCCGCCGATCGCGCGGAACCACCCGTCGTGCAGCTCGAAATGCAGCGCCTGTCCGGCGAGCTCGCCGGAGACCGCCCGCACGCTGCCGTTCTGCGGCGCCCGGACGGCCACCAGCACCAACGCCCCCTGCACCGGACTCGTCGGGCGCCACGCCACCAGGAGCCTGCGCTGTCCCTCCTGCGCGGCGGCGCATGGCCCAGCCACGAGACGGACGCAGGTTACGGTGCCGAGGATACTCCAGAGTCTCTGGCACATGCGTGAAGGTTACCCAGGCTCCGTCGTCTTCAGGGGACGACCGGCAACACGATGTGTGAGGGCGCCGAGACCGTGCTGTACACCCGTTGCGTCGCTCTGGTGAAATCGGCTGCCGTCGCCCGGTAGATACTCGGGACGAACTTCTGGGGATTGCGGTCGATCAACGGGAACCAGGTGGATTGCACGTGGACCATGAGCCGGTGCCCCCTGAGAAACACGTGATCCCGATCGCGCAACGGGATGCGCCATTCGACCGGCGTGTTCGGCACCAGCGGGCGCGGCTGCTCGTAGCTCGCGAGATAGCGCCCGCGACGCACCTCCATCGCGATCGGGAGCTCATAGCCGTTCACCGAGTTCGCGTAGCCGCCGGGCGGCGGACCGGCGTCGGGGTCCCAGGCGTTCGGCTGCGCGCTGTCGGGATAGACGTCGATCAATTTGACGATGAAGTCGGCATCGGTGCCGGAGGTAGACGCGAACAGGTCGGCCGCCACCTCGCCGGTGATGGTGAGATCGTGCTCGAGCGGCGCGCTCACGAACGTCAGCACGTCCGGGCGCTGATCGACGAAGCGCTGATCGGCGACCTCCCAGGTGCGCCAATCGCCCCCGGGATACGTGGGGGAAATCGGTCGCCGCCGGTACGGCACCGGGTTGGCGGGGTCGGAGACGTATTCGCGGTACCCCGCGCCGGGCCCCCGGGCGCGGGGGGCATCGAACGACAGGGTTCCATCGGCGTGGAGGTAGAGGTTCGTCGGTGTTGCCTCCGCCGGGGGCCAGGCGGCATACGTGCGCCAACGATTGGCGCCCGACTGGAAGGTGGTCACCCGCCAGGTCGGCTTCGCGCCTTGCCCGTGGAGGTAGTACCGGAAGAACGGCGCTTCGATCGTCTCGCGGTATTCGCGCGCCGTCTCGTGGCCCCCGAGCGCGATCAGCCCGATGCTGTCCCCCTTGGGCGCGCGCCACATCCCATGATACCACGGGCCCGCCACCATGAAGTTGGTGTGATCGGGATCGTGCTCGGCGGCGTGGCGAAAGATCTGCCACGGACCCCACGGATCTTCCTGATCCCAGAAGCCCGCAACGTTGAGGTTGGGAACCGTCGAAGCGTGGAGCTGGCTGACCCAGGCCTCCCGCTTCCAGAACTCGTCATAGTCGGGGTGGGCGACGACGTCGTTCCAATAAGGAATGGAGTCGTGGAGGTAGCGGGCATTGAGGTTGGACAGTGGCCCCACCGCCAGGTACCACGAGAATGTGTCGTAGGTCTCGAACGAAAAGTGCGTGTTCTTGTTCTTGTCCGCCTGCTCAAGCACCGCGTACTCGAAGGCGTAGCTCTCGCGCAGGGCGCCGTAGCGATGATCGTCGTCGTTCATCCATTGATCGACCGGCGATGCCTGCTCGCTCATGGCCACGAGCGCCGGATGCGGGTGCAGCAGCGCCATGGCGGTCGTGAGCCCGTCGTAGGACACCCCGAACATCCCGACCTTGCCGTTGTTGTTCGCGACGTGGCGCACCAGCCAATCGATGCTGTCGTAGGCGTCGGTCGTCTCGTTGGTGGACGTCGAGTCCGTCTGGTCCACCTGCGAGCTGAGCTTGAAGACGCCCTCCGACTGGAACCGGCCCCGCAGGTTCTGGATCACGAAGATGTAGCCGTCCTGCGCCAGCTCCCTGATGCTCGGAGGGATCTGCCTGAGCGGACCGGCGGGCACGCCATAGGGAGTGCGCCGGAACAGGATCGGGAGCGGCTCGGTGCGATCGGTCGGGGTCAGGATCACCGTCTGCAGGCGCACCCCGTCGCGCATCGGGATCATCACTGCTTCGAATGCGAAGGTCGGTTTGGCCGGCGGTTGCTGCGCCCGGGCGCTCGCCGCGATGAGCAGCGTGGCGACGACGCAGAGACGGTTGCGCATAACGATCCTCCAAGTCGGGGGGCGCGAGACTGCAGGCAACGCTAGTCGCGGCCCCGCCGATCTGCCACTAGCGCGCAGTTTGCGCCCGTGGCCACGAAAGGCCTAGCGGGTGATACTGAACGACGCGCTAACTGCCGAGAGCGGCGGTTGCAGCGTCGTGGCCCGCAAGGTGTAGAGGAAGCCCGTCCGGTCGACGCGCAGATTCGAGAACGTGGCCACCCCGGCGACGGCGGTGACTCTCGTCGTCCCGGACAGCTTCGCACCGGTCAGGTTCGTGCCGAGCGCCATGGTGACGGTGCCCGTGAAGCCGGTGCTTGTCTGGCCGTTGGCATCCTGCGCGGTCACGACCACCGGAGGCGCAATCGGCAGCTTGAGCCGAGTGGCGGTCGGCTGGACCGTGAAGACAAGCTGGACCGGTGGGTGCTGGACCTCGTAGGTGAAATCAGGATCGGTCTCCGGGTTGCCTGGGGCATCCGGGAAGGCGATCCAGGCGCTCGTGCGTCCGCCGTCGTCTCGAGCCCGGGCCTGCCAGTGGTACCCGATGTTCTCGCTCAGCGGTCCCACGGTCACCGACGCGGTGGTGCCGCTTGCTCCCAATGGGCTCGAGTAGTTGGGCCGACCGGTGAAAGTCTGACCGACCGGCTCGACCTCGACGTCGAGCAGGATGGTCCGGCCCGCGTTCGGCTCGCTCACGACGCCGCTCAGGACGACCGTGTTCGCCGCGGCGTTGCCGCCCACCGGGATCGGGGACAGGTCTCCGCTCTGCTGCTGCGCCAGCGCGGCCGGGGGATCAGGGTGATTCAGTGCCGCCACGCTGAAATCAGTGGCGCTCTCGGCGTTCCCCCCGTACGCAACCCAGGCACTCGTGGCCCCGGCCTGATCCACGACCCGCGCACGCCAGTGGTAGGCGGTGGAACCCGGCAAGGGGCCGACGATCGCCTGGAGTTGCCCGCCATTCGGCACCGCCGGGCTCGAATGGGTCGGCCCCGTGAACACCGTGCCGACGGGTCGGACTTCGACCTCCAAGCGGAGCATGTCCCCGGGGTCGGGATCGGAACCAACACCGCTCAAGATCACCACGTCCGTGTCTATTGAGGCGCCGGTGAGAATGCCGACCCCGTCGCCCCGCGCCTGCCCAAGGGCTGTCGGAGCGTTCGGCGGGTGCGGAACGTCGACCACAAAATCGGGATTGCCGCCCCGCGATGCCCACGGGCCCGTACGTCCGGTGTTGTCCCCGGTGCGCACGCGCCAGTGATACGCTGTCTTGTCGCTCAGCCCGCTGACGCTCAGCCACGCGGGCCGTCCGTTGCCGACCGCCGGCCCGTTCGGGACGTCGGGGCCGCTGAACCCCTCCGTGATGGGCCGGACTTCCGCCTCCAAATGCAGCGAGTCCCCCAGATCGGGGTCGGACAGCACGGCCCGCAGCAGGATGCTCGCCTGATTGACCGTCGCACCAGTCGGGACGCTCGTCACCGAGTCGCCCAAGCGCTGGTCGAGTGTCGCGGGAGCGTTCGGCAGCCGCGGATGCGCGATACGCAACGTGAAGGCACCTGCGTCCCCGGCGGCTGCACTCGTGACTTCCACGAAATAGGTGAGACTGCGCGGCAGGCGCTGATACGGGAGACACGGATCGCCGACAGCGCTCGCGCAATCACCCGTCTCCGACAACGGAGGACGGCCCGCGTCCAGCGCGGTATCGAGCGCCACATAGGCGTCGAAACCGGCGGAGACCGCGATCGACACGGAGTCGTTAGCGGTGCCGGGAAATCCATAGATCCGCGCGTAATGGCCGGGCCGGTGCGGCGCGCCGCAATCCGCCGCGGTCAGGATCGCCGCAGCAGAATCATCGATCGTGATCGGCACGATGCGGCAGGGATGGACGTAGAACACGGCCGGGACCTCCGCCACCCCGGTCCCGGTCGTGGAGTTGACGACGATCGTTTCGTGGTAGATGCCGTCGCCCAACGCGGCTGGATCGAAGACCACCTGTGCCGTCACGCTTCCCGTCTCCACGACTCCGGAATCCGGTCTGATCGAAAGCCAGGAGCCGCCCTGGCTCATGGAGGCCGTCCACCGCAGCGTTCCTCCTCCGCAGTTCCCGATGCTGATCGTATCGCTGGGCCGCGCGGTGCTCCCCAACGCGGCGGAGTCCACCAGCGTGTCGGGGCCGGATGGCGTGACGCAGAGCAACGCGCCCTCCGCATGGACGAACAGCTGATCGAGGCGGCACGTCGCCGCCACGAGCCATAGGGCCATGATGAAGAGGGCCCGTCCTCGATGGGAGAAGACGGGGAATCGAGACCTCGGACGCCCCGAGGCGGACCGGTGTACGGTTCCGGGCATTCGTCTGAGAACAAGAGAGAAGAGCAGAGTGCGTGCCAAGGCAACGAGATGAGGGTAGTGGCGCAGTTGCGACGTGGCGCGCATGCTTCACAGGATGCCACGCGGTCCCGTGCCCCGTTGCACCGGTGCGCTCGTCGCACTGCTCACCGGGGGTGCCGCGCAGGCGCAGACCCCCGTTGATTCCGGCCTCGCTGCCTACATCGCGACGATCCGCGCGATCGACAACCATGCCCATCCGATGCGCCCGGTGGCGCCGGGCGCGCCCGCCGACACCGAATACGACGCGCTGCCGCTCGACGGCATCCCGCCTTTCCCGATCCCGTGGCGGCTCACGCTCGAGGCGCCGGTGTGGTCCCGCGCGGCACGGGTACTGGACGGATCCGGGCGCGTACCCGGCGAGGCGTTCCCGACATGGGTGCTCGATCGGGCCGGAATCGATGTGATGCTCGCCAACCGCATCGCCCTGGGGCCGGGGCTCGCCGCGCCGCGGTTCCGCTGGGTGCCGTTCGACGACGCGCTCCTCTTTCCCCTGGACACGCGGCGCGAGGCGGCCCGATCGCCGGACACCCGGTCGCTCTATCCCCGGGAAGCGGCCCTGCTGCACCGCTATCTCGGTGACCTGGGTCTCGACACGCTGCCGCGCACGCTCGATGACTACATCGCGTCGGTCGTCATCCCCACGCTGCGGCGGCAGCGGGACAACGGCGCGGTCGCGATCAAGTTCGAGGTCGCGTACCTGCGGCCGCTCGACTTCGACGACCCCGACTCCGCCGCCGCGCGGGCGGTGTACGCGCGCTACTCCGCGGGAGGGACACCGACTCCGGCCGAGTATAAGACGCTCACCGACTACCTCTTCCGGGTCGTCGCCGGCGCGGCGGGGCGTCTGGGCCTCGCCGTGCACGTCCACGTGCTCGAAACCTTCGGCGGCTATTACGGCGCGCGCGGCGCCACCGCCGGACTGCTGGAGCCGGTGTTCAACGATTCCACGCTGCGGGGCACCAGCTTTGTGATCGTTCACGGCGGCTGGCCCGCTGTCGGGGAGACCGAGGCGATGCTCGGCAAGCCGAACGTCTATGCCGATATCTCGATGCTGGACCTGATACTCGAGCCGGCAGAGCTGGCCCAGGTGCTGCGGGGCTGGCTGACCCGCTGGCCGGACAAAGTGCTCTTCGGCACCGACGCCTTCGAGGGCGGTCCAGCACAAGGATGGGAGGCGGGAGCGGTCGTCGCCGCAACGACGGCACGCCGCGCGCTCGCCATCGCGCTCACCGCTATGCAGCGCGACGGTGAGATCGGACCCGCGCGGGCCCGTACGCTCGCGCGGATGGTGTTGCGCGACAACGCCCTGGCCCTCTACCGCCTGGCTCCTCGTTAGGTGTTGCGCCGGGTCCACGCCATGTGGCGGATCGTCCCGTTGCGGTGGAGACCGACGGCCACCCCTGCCTGATCCCGGGTAAGGCAACGACCGACAGGTGTGGCACGAGTTTGGCTCTGTCGTGACGCGTGGAGTATTCGCGTAAACCTGGCCCGGTCGGGCCCGTCGCTCGACGGGCCTTTCGCTCGTTTGCGCTTCCGTGGGTCACGCTGCTGCTCATCACGTGTAAGGGCGACGCGGCCGGCCCGCCGCCACCCCCTGCCCTGCTCGCCTTCAAGATCGATCCTACAACCGCGGTGGCCGGCGCGACCATCGTCCCCGGCGTGACGGTCGAGGTGCGGGATGCCGCTGGCAAGCTCGTCCCCGGCTACAGCGACAGTGTGACGGTCTCGATCGCGCGGAACCCTGCAAACGGCGTCCTGTCGGGCACGAAAACGGTGGCCGCAGTCGGCGGTGTGGCGAGCTTCGGCGACCTCAGCATCAACGCCGCCGGTACGGGTTACCGGCTCCAGGCCACATCGGCCACCCTCACTGCCGGCACCAGCAAGCGGTTCGATATCTCCTCGGGACCGCCCACCCACCTGGCGTTCACGGTGCAACCGGGGACGGCAGTGGCCGGCAGCGCCATGGCCCCGGCGGTCCAGGTGGCGGCGCAGGACGCGCTGGGGAACGCCGCGGCCGACTTCACCGGCACCATCACTCTGGTGATCACCGGCGGCACCGGGACCGGCGGCGCCACCCTCGCGGGAGTCACCACGGTGGCCGCGGTCGCGGGTGTGAGCTCCTTTGCTGCCGTCAACATCGACAAGATGGGGACCGGATATGCGGTGACGGCATCGACGAGCGGCTTCCCCTCGATCACGAGCTCCTCCTTCGACGTCATTCCCGGAGCGGCTGCACAGCTCGCGTTCACCGTGCAGCCGACGACCAGCACCGCCGGTACGCCGATCGCCCCCGCCGTGGCGGTGACCGCCCGGGATGCCTTCGGCAACACGACGACCGGCTACGCCGGCACCGTCACGCTGACCATCACGAGCGGCACGGGGACGAACGGGGCGCTCCTCTCCGGGACGCCGGCGGCCGTACCGGCGTCCGGTGTCGCGACGTTGTCCACCCTCAGCATCGACAAGAGCGGCACCGGGTACACGCTGTCGGCCACCGCCCCAGGCGTCACCGGCACCACCAGCGCGTCGTTCGACGTCGTGGCCGGCGCCGTCTCGCAGCTCGCCTTCACGGTGCAACCCCAGAGCGCGACCGCGGGATCGATCATCGCGCCGGCGGTGCAGGTTTCCGCCGTCGATGCCTTGGGGAACACTGTGCCCGGCTTTGGCGCGTCGATCGCAGTCGCCATCGCGGCGAACCCGGGCGGCGGCACCCTCACGGGGGTGACCCAGGGGACGGCGGTTTCCGGCGTAGCCGCGTTCGCCGATCTGCGCATCGACAAGTCCGGCACCGCCTATCAGCTGCGGGCCACCGCGGGACCGCTCACTGCCAGCAGTGCGGTGTTCAACATCGTCGCCGGACCGCCGACACTTCTGGCGTTCACCGCTCCGCCGGTCTCGGCCGGGGCCGGGGCGGCGATCGCGCCAGCGGTGCAGATCGGCGCCCTCGACTCCCTCGGGAACGTGGCGACGAGCTACACGGGCACGGTGACCGTGACGCTGGGGGCGAATCCCGGCGGAGCGACACTGTCGGGCACCGCCATCGTCACCGCCGTGGCAGGAATCGCCACCTTCTCCGCGCTCAGCCTCGATGCGCTCGGCAGCGGGTACACCCTCAGCGCCGCTACCCCGGGGCTCCCCGGAGCCACCAGTCCACCGTTCGACGTCGTCCCCGGACCGGCGGCCGTGCTCGTGTTCACCATCCAGCCGACCACGACCACCGCCGGGTTGACCCTCGCACCGGCCGTCGTGGTGACGGCGCGCGACGCGTTCGGAAATACCGCGACGGGCTTCACGGGTGGCGTCAGCGTCGCGCTCGGGGTGAACCCCGGTGGCGGCGGCCTCTCGGGCACCAAGACCGTCGCCGCCGTGGCCGGCGTCGCCACCTTCAGCGATCTGAGCATCGCCCGCAGCGGTGCCGGATACACATTGACGGCCCGGGCAACCGGAATCGCTGCAGTCGCCAGCACCACGTTCGACATCCTGGTCGGTCCGCTGTCGCAGCTCGCATTCGCGGTGCAGCCCGCCACGACGGTCGCGGGCGCCACCATCGCGCCGGCCGTGGTCGTCGCGGGCCGCGATGCGGCGGGCAACACGGTGCCCACGTTCACCGGCGTCGTGACGATCGCGATCGCGATGAATGCGGGCGGCGGCACGCTCACCGGTACGACCAGCGCAGCCGCCGTCGCCGGACTGGCCTCCTTCGGGGACCTGAGCATCGACAAGTCCGCCACGGGCTACCGTCTCCAGGCCGTGTCCGGCGTGCTCGGCGACACGAGCGCGGCGTTCAGCATCAGTGCCGGCGCTGCGGTCCGGCTCGAGTTCACGGTCCCTCCCAGCACCACCGGGGCCGGCGTGTCCCTGGCACCGGCCGTCCAGATCGCCGCATTGGACGCGCTGGGTAACGTGGCGACGGGTTTTGCCGGCGCCGTGACGATCGCGATCGGGACCAATCCGGGCTCGGGCGTGCTGTCGGGAACCACGGTCGTGGCGCCCACCGGCGGCGTCGCCACGTTCTCAGGCCTCAGCATCAACAAGACCGCGAGCGGCTACACGCTGGCGGCCACGGCCGTCGGTGTGACCGGGGTGACCAGCGGATCGTTCGACATCACCGCCGGTCCGGCGACGCAGCTGGCATTCACCGTCCATCCGGGAACGACGACCGCGGGCATCGCCATCGCGCCGGCGATCGAGGTCCGGGCGCGGGATGTGTTCGGGAACACCGCCACGAGCTTCGCCGGCACCGTCACCGCGTCGATCACCACGGGTACGGGGGCCGCGGGGGCGGCGCTCACGGGCACAAAAACGGTCGGTGCGGTCGCCGGCGTCGCGACGTTCACCGATCTGAGTATCAACAAGAACGGCGCCGGATATACGCTGACCGCCAAGTCCTCCGGGCTGTCGAGCGCGGTGAGCGCGTCGTTCGACATCCTCGTCGGACCACTCTCGCAGCTCGCGTTCTCGGTCGACCCAACCACGGCGACCGCTGGGACGCTCATCACGCCGCCGGTGCAGGTCACGGCGCGCGATGCCGCGGGGAATACGGTCACGACCTTCACCGGTGACGTCGCGGTCAGCATCAGCGTCAACCCCGGGGGCGGCACGCTGTCGGGGACCACAGTCGTGCCGGCCGTCGCGGGAGTCGCCACCTTCGGAGACCTGCGCATCAACAAGACCGGCGTCGGGTACCGGCTCGACGCAACGGCCGGGGCCCTGACCGCGACGAGCGCGGCGTTCAGCATCACGGGAGGACCGGCCGTCCAGCTCGCATTCGGTGTCCAACCCGCGACGACCCCGGCCGGGCTAGCCATCACGCCGGCGGTGAAAGTGACGGCGCAGGACTCACTCGGGAATACCGCCCCTGGATTCAACGGTAGCGTGACGGTGGCGATCGGCACGAATCCCGCCGGCGGCACCCTCGGCGGTACGACGACGCTCGCCGCCGTGGCGGGGGTGGCCACCTTCCCCTCGCTCACGATCGACAAGATCGGCACGGGCTACACCCTCGTCGCCGCGTCGAACGGGCTGCCGGACGTCACCAGTGCCGCGTTCGACGTCACCGCCGGAGGCGCGACGCGCCTCGTCTTCACGGTCGAGCCCTCCACCACGACTGCCGGATCACCGATCACCCCGGCCGTCCAGGTGACGGCGCGAGATCCTCTGGGCAACCCGGACCCCGGGTTCAGCGGTAGCGTGACCGTGGCGATCGTGGCCAATCCGGCCGGCGGCAACCTCGCCGGGACGAAGACGGTCGCGGCGGTGAACGGCGTGGCCACCTTCTCCGACCTGTCGATCAACCGGAATGGGACCGGCTACACGCTCAGTGCGAAGTCCACCGGCCTGACCGCCGATACGAGTCTCGCCTTCGACATCCTGCTGGGCCCGGTCTCCCAACTGGTCTTCACTACCCAGCCCACGACGACGAGCGCCGGAACCGTCATCGCGCCCAGCATCCAGGTCGCCGCCCGGGACGCCGCGGGGAATACCGTCCCGGCCTTCACCGGGAACGTGACCATGACCATCGGGGTCAACCCCGGGGCGGGCACCTTGTTCGGCACCACGACGGTCGCGGCCGTCGCCGGTGTGGCGACGTTCAACGATCTGCTCATCGACAAGGCCGCGACGGGCTACCGGCTGCAGGCCGCCGGGGGCGGCTTCAACATCCAGAGCGGCGCGTTCAGTATCACAGGCGGGGCGGCGACGAAACTCCTGTTCACCGTAGGGCCGGTGACGACCGCGGCGGGCGCCGTGATCTCCCCCGCTGTGAAGGTGACGGCGCAGGATTCGCTCGGCAACACTGCGACCAGCTTCACGGGAAACGTCGCCATGGCGATCGGGACGAACCCCGCCGCCGGCTCACTGTCCGGCACAACGCCCATCGTCGCAGTCGCCGGGGTCGCGACGTTCAGCGACCTGAGCATCAACAAGATCGGGACGGGCTATACCCTCCGGGCCACGGCGACGGGCCTCACGGCCGCCACGAGCGCCACCTTCAACGTCATCGTGGGCCCCGCGACCCAGCTCGCTTTCACCGTCCAGCCCGGAACTGCCGTCGCCGGGGTCGCGATCAGTCCGGCCGTGAAGGTGACCGCGCGTGACGCGGTCGGGAACACGGCGACGTCGTTCACCGGGAATGTGTCGGTCGCCATCGGGACGAACCCCGGCGGAGGCACGCTCTCCGGCACGGTGACCGTCCCCGCAGTCGCCGGCGTGGCCACCTTCTCGACCCTGAGCATCGACAAGAAGGGGACCGGCTACACGCTGGCGGCCTCGGCGAGCGGCTTGACCGGGGCCACGAGCGCCACGTTCACGATCAACGCCGGACCGGTGAGCCAGCTCGGCTTCATCGTCGATCCCATGGCCACGACCGCCGGCGCCACGATCACACCGGCCGTCAAGGTGGCCGGACAGGATGGATTCGGGAACACCGTCACGAGCTTCACGGGCATGGTGACCGTGTCGATCTCGCCCGGATCGGGCACGGTGGGGGCGACGCTCTCCGGCACTACGACCGTGAGCGCGGTGGCCGGGATCGCCACCTTCTCGACGCTCAGTATCGACAAGAGCGGCGCCGACTACCGGCTGGCCGCGGGGTCCGGCGCCCTGATCGGTGCCACGAGCGTGATTTTCGCGATCAACGCCGGAGCCGCCACCCAGCTGTCGTTCAGCCAGCAGCCGACCGCCGCCGTCGCCGGAACGGCCATTGCGCCTGCCGTCACGGTCAGCGTGCGGGACGCCCTGGGCAACCTGGTGAAGACCTTCACGGGCAATGTGACCGTGGCGATCGCGGTGAACCCCGGGGGAGGCACTCTCTCGGGCACCAAGACGATCGCGGCGGTCGCCGGGGTCGCCACCTTCTCCACCCTGAGCATCAACAAGAGCGGAACGGGATACCGGCTGGCGGCCACGGGAGGCGGCGGGCTGAGCCCCGACACGAGCTCGGCGTTCAGCATCACGCCGGCCGCGGCGACGAAGCTGGCGTTCACCGTGCAACCCGTCAACACGGCAGCGGCGGCGACCATCACACCCGCGGTGGAAGTGACGGCGCAGGACGTGTTCGGCAACACGGTGACGACGTTCACGGGCAACATCACCGTGGCCATCAGCACGAACCCCTCGGGCGGCACGCTCACCGGCACCACGATGGTGGCCGCGGTCGCCGGCGTCGCCAGCTTCGCGAACTTGAGCATCAACAACCCAGGCACGGGATACAAGCTGTCGGCCGCGGCCACGGGGCCGTCCAGCGCGACCAGCCTCGCCTTCAACATTCTGTAGCGGGCGGCCGCTACCGCAGCAGGTCCTCCACCTCGTGCGCCGCTTCGAGGCGACGATCGACGTGGTCGCTGATCGCGCGGGCCCGCTCGAGCGCCTGTGTGAGATCGGGCACCGACCCCGTCCCCGCCTGCAAGCGCAGCAGCGCCAGCCGCACATGCTCGAGCGCGGCCACCGCTTCCGTCAGCCGCTCCCCCGTGTCACCACGGGCCCGTAGACCCTCGGCCTCCGACTCCAGCCGTTCGAGCACGTGCGGGAGGTCCGCCGCCTGGTGCCGCTGGGCATCGGGGAGCGCGTGGTAGGCGGAGAGCGCCGAGCGTCCCAGCACCAGCTCCGTGCGCTCGACCGACGCGAGCGCCGGCCGTGCGGGGGGCTTGAGGCGGTACCCGGCCAGCCGAAAGAACAAGCGCCCGACCCGCCCCGCCCAGATCCGATACCACAGGGTGTCGAGGCGGCGCACCAGCTTCCGCTGTTTGATGGAATCGGACTCCTCCGCCTGCACCTGCGCCTCGGCGAGCAGTGCAGCCCGGATGTCGTCGAAGCCGTAGCCGTCTTTCAATAGACGGCGCGCCACCGCGACGAGCTGGATGATGAGAACGATGCCGATCAGCCCCGGACCCCCAAACGACACGGTCACCCCGGTGCGACTCGCGGTCACCGTCTGTCCCGCCAGCGCCATCGCCAGCAGCACCATCGTGGAGACCTGGGCGTTGCGGATGAACGCGCGCACCAGCGGCGGGGCGCGGAAATCCCGTCCCCGCGCCTCGCCCACCACTCGCGCGAGATCGTCCCCCGACTGCAGCCGGTCTGCCGGTACCTTTTTCAGACAGCGATCGATCACCGCCGCGAGTTTGGCCGGAACCTCGGGCCGCAGCACCTGAACGAGGGGCGCGGGCTCGGCGACCTGCTTCGCCAGAATCGCGGGGAGGTTCGATCCCTCGAATGGCGCCCGACCGGTCAGGGCGTAGAAGAACGACGCGCCCAGCGAGTACAGGTCGCTGCGGGCATCGACCGGTTCGCCGCACGCCTGCTCGGGGCTCATGTAGCGAGCGGTCCCCATGACCGGACCGCCCGCGCTGTTCGCGTCCCGGGTGCCCAGGGCGATCCCGAAGTCGGTGACGAGCGCCCGGTCGGTGGCGCGCTCGATCATGATGTTGTCGGGCTTCACATCCCGGTGGATGACGCCGCGCTGGTGGGCGTAGGCGAGCGCCCACGCCACCTCCTGCAGCAGCTTCATCGCCAGGCGGGGCGTGAGCGGCCCGGAACGCTCGACGCGCTCGCGCAGCGTTTCTCCATCCACGTAGCCCATGACGAAGAACACCAGCTCGCCCCGCGCCTCGACGAGGTGGATCGGGACGATGTTCGGGTGCGAGAGGCCGGCGGCGGTGCGGGCTTCCTGCAGGAATCGTTCGCGCGCGTCGGGATCGGTGGCCAAGTGGAGCGGCAGGAGCTTGATCGCGACCGGCCGATCGAGCGCCACGTCTCGGGCCAGCAGCACAATCCCCATGCCGCCGCGCCCGAGCTCGCGCTCGATCGAGTAGCGGCCGGCCAGAACCTCCTGCAGGGCCAGGGACTCGGGATTCATCGGTGTCGTCATGTGCGTCGTCCTACGAACTGTACGGCCCGACGTTTCGGGCGCAGGCGCTCCCCCTCGTCCGTTCCCCCTCGATCGTTGCGAAGGCGAAGAGCTACTGGATCAGGGTGGTCACACCTAGCGAAAACGGGCGCATCAACGACCCTCCAGACTCAGGTGATGAGGCAGCCGGTACCCAGAAGCGGCCTCAGCTCCCAGGATGATACTCCCGCTCGGTGTGACCCACGAGCTGCGAGCGGTAGAAGTACACCTCCCGCAGATCACCGCTGGCGTACCGCCCCGCCTCGTCGTTGAAATGCGGCGAGGCGGCATGGCCGCTCTCGCCGCCGGCGGTCACCGCCTTGGCCCGCACGCTGTCGCCGAACTCGACGATGGCCACGAAGCTGTTCCCACTCGTCCCGTACCACCGCTTCGTCCCGGGATAGGCGCGGGCGTCGAAGGATGCGAGGGAGCCCCACACCGCGGATGTGAACGGGACCGGAATGCTCGGCCCCGAGTCGTTGAACGGCTGGACGATGTCACCCGTGAGACGCTGGAAGCGATTGATGTCGCCCCACGGCGTCCGCCACGTTCCAAAATTAGCGGTCAGCGTGTCGGAGGCGGCCGCCAGCGCCTCGAGCAGCTGCCGCGGCGGCGCCCGCTGGGCGACATAGTCGCCGACGGCCATCCCGGCCGCCCTCGCCTCGGCGCCGACCGCTCGCCCGATCGCCCCACCCCAGAACACGGCGAGGGAGGTCGGCACGGAACCCGGCGACCACCGCAAGTCCCACGCACGCAGCATGCCGATCTGCTCGGCGACCTTCGCTTTCAGCGAATCGCCGCCTGGCGCTTGGTCCCACGCGGCGATCAGCGCCGGGAGAGGTCGCTCGAACCAGGTGAGGTAGCTGTCGAAGGCGGCATCCCGCAGGCCGGCGAGGGTGAAGTCCTTCCTGCTGGAAAGCACTCGGATGGCGTGAAGGCCGCGCGCCGATTCACCGCCGGTCTCTACGTAGACCGGATAATCCCCCCGCCGCGGGCTACTCGGCCCCGCCGCCGACCACGGCCAGTTGTTGGCGTTGTACAGCCAGCCGCTCGCCGGGTTGAGGAGGTGCGGCGTCTCGTCCACGGAAAGCAGCCCGCGCCACTCCGTCGCCGGGTTGCTGCCGTCCACTGGATTGGTCCAGTCGAAGCTCGTGTCGCGCCGCGGAATGAAATTGGCGTGGAAATAGGCGATGTCGCCGTCGGCATCGGCGAAGATCGTGTTGTTGGACGAGTTGGTGTGCAGCTCCATGGTCTGCCGGAAGGCGCGGTAGTCCCGCGCCTTGGTGCGCGTATAAGACTGGGTCAACGCTTGCACCGGCGCTTGCATCAGGCGGATGCTCACCCACCGCTCGCCCACGCTCCGAACCACCGGGCCGTGCTGCGTCCGATACACCGTGAACTGACGCCGGGCCATCCCGGTCGGGGTCTTGTAGGCAACCGCGATGGTGCGCGTCGTCACCGGCCTGTATTCGGTGCCGTACCGGTAGATGTAGTGCTCGCCGTGCGCCATCACTGTCTCCAGATACTCGTCGATCGCGTCCACCCCGCTCGAGGTGTGCATCCATCCCGCCCGGTCGTTGAACCCCTGATAGACGAAGAACTGACCCCAGGTCACCGCCCCGTAGGCGTCCAGCCCTTCCTCACTCACGACCTGCACCTCGGCCCGGAAAAAGAAGGATGTGTGCGGGTTGATCAGCAGCAGGGCGTGATGATTGACAGTGTTGGTGGGCGCGATCGCGAATCCGTTCGAGCCGGCCGGTTCGCTGGCGATGGTGTCGGCCCGAACCCCCACCGATCGCATGGCTTGGGCTCCGTAGAAGGCGGCGAGATCGCGCAGGCTGACCCGCTCGATGTCGCCGCCGATGCTCCCCTCGCTGAAGGTGAGCGCCATCCAAGGCTCGAAGTGGGTGATGACTCGGGGCTTCACCTCGGGGTGCTTGTAGAGGTAGAAGTTCAGGCCGTCGGCGAACGCGATCATCAGCCGCTGCAGCCACTCCGGGCTCGCCCGGTATTGCGCCCGGATCGAATCGGGATCGATGAAGAGTTTCATGCGGAGATCCTGCCAGATCGCCGCTTCCCCCTCTGCCTCCGCGAGCCGGCCCATCGCGTTCAGGTAGTTGGTCTCCACCCGATTGAAGTCGTCTTCGGCCTGCGCGTACATCAACCCGAACACCGCGTCGGCGTCCGTCTTGCCGTACACGTGCGGAATGCCCCAGTCGTCCCGGATGATGGTGACGTTCCGGGCCTCCGCTTCCCAGCGGGCGACGTCCTGGGCGTCAGCCGGCCGGGGCGCGGGCGTCACGACGGCGATGGCCAGAAGGAGCGTGCGTGTTTTCATGTTGTCAACGTTACCGCCCGCCGATTCGCTCCGGCAGGTGGGCACGATTCGCCCACGCCGCGCAATTCTTGGACGACGAACCGGTTATCATTCCTTTCGTCACCTGGTCGGAGTGCAGGCTATTGCGAGAAGATCACGCTGGGCGATGAGTACGCTGCTGTCGAGCCTCTTCGGGGGCCGCCGCCGCCGGAAGGTAGAAACACCCCTCCGCGCCGAGCTGTTGACCATCGAGCGTCTGGAGGAACGGGCCAAAGCCCTCGCCGCCAGCTTCACCCTTGCCCGCAACCCGCGCCGCAAGGCCCGCCCGTTCTTCTCTCGCCTCGATGACAACGCCAGGGTCCTGCGTGAAGCCTACCGCATTTTCTCCGACGATGTCCACCGCGGCGCGTTCGTCCCCCCGGCAGCGGAATGGCTCCTCGACAACTTCCATCTCATCGAAGGCGAGATCCGGGATACCCGCCACGACCTGCCGCTGCAGTACTACCGCCAGCTGCCGAAGCTCGCTTCCCGGGAGCTTGCCGGGATCGCCCGGGTCAATGCCATGGCGCTCGAGCTCGTCAGTCACACTGACGGTCGCCTGGAGCGACACCAGCTCGTTCGCTTCGTCACCGCCTATCAGACCGTCGCTCCACTCACCATCGGCGAGCTTTGGGCCTGGCCCAGTATGCTCAAACTCTCGCTCATCGAGAGCCTGAGACGGCTGGCGGACGAAGCGCTCCAGGGCCGCGCCGCGCGTCTCGATGCCGATGGCTACCTCGCCCAGATCGGCGGCGCCGACGGGGTCGTGCCGCTGACGTCCCTCCCCGAGGTGCTGGAGACGGCCTACGTGGTGCGGCTGCTCCAGCAGATGCGCGAGTACGGTCCGCTCGTCGCCCCCGTTCGCGCGGCCGTCGAAGAACGCCTCGCGGCCCAGGGCATGACCGCCGAAGATGCCATTCGGACGGAGTACCAGACCCAGGCGGCGGGTCAAGTCTCCGTCGGCAACGCCATCACCAGCCTGCGCCTGTGCGCGACCATGGACTGGACCCAGTATTTCGAGAACGTCAGTCTGATCGAGCAGGCGCTGCAGCGCGACCCGGCCGGTGTCTACGGGAAAATGGATTTCCAGAGCCGGGACCGTTACCGGCAGGCGGTGGAGGATCTCGCCGAAGCCACGGGGGAGGCCCAGCTCCGTGTGGCGCTGCGCTGCGTGGAGAGCGCCCGCCAGGCCGCCGAGCGGCTCCCGCGCCAGGACCCCGCCACCCACGTGGGCTATCACCTGATTGGGAAAGGCCGACGCGACCTCGAGACCGATGTCGCGTATCAGCCGCGACTCGTCGGCCGTGCGCGGCGCTTCGTGTTCGCCCACGCCACCAGCTCTTACCTGGGGTCGATCGGACTGGTCACGGGCGCCGTGCTGGCCCTGGCCGTCGCCTACATCCACGCACACGGTGGTACGCTGTGGGTCGAGGTCGGGACCACGGCGCTTCTGTCGCTGCCCGCCAGCGAGTTCGCCATCGCCCTCGTCCAGCGCCTCGCCGCGCGCCTCGCGGCGCCGCGGCGCTTCCCCCGGCTCGACTTCCGGGCCGGGGTCCCCGAGGACGCACGCACCATGGTCGTCGTCCCGACGCTTCTCACCAGCGTGGCCGGCGTGGCCGAGCTGATCGAGCACGTGGAAGTCCTCGCGCTCGGCAACGTTGATCCCCGCATCCACTTCGCCGTCCTCGGCGACTTCGCCGACGCCGCCTCCGCCGAGCTGCCGGAGGACGAAGAGATTCTGAACGCGGCGCAGGCCGGGATACGCGACTTGAACGCCCGCCGCGGCCAGGGGCGCACCGATCGGTTCCACCTGTTTCATCGGGTGCGTCAATGGAACGCCGCCGAGGGCTCGTGGATCGGGTGGGAGCGCAAGCGCGGGAAACTGGAGGAATTCAATCGTCTCCTGCGCGGTGCCACCGACACGAGCTACCGCGTCCACGTGGGCGATCCAGAGGTGCTTCCCGGCGTCCGCTACTGCCTCACCCTGGATAGCGACACCCGGCTGCCGCTACACGCGGCCCGGAAACTGATCGGCATCATCGCCCACCCCCTGAACCGTCCGGTCTTTGATCCCCGCCTGCGTCGTGTCACCCGGGGCTACGGCATTCTCCAACCCCGGGTGAGCGTGACGATGGCGAGCGCCGCCGGGTCGCTGTTCGCCCGCGTGTACGCGGGACATACGGGCGTCGATCCCTACACCACGGCGGTCTCGGACACGTATCAAGACCTGTTCGGGGAGGGGATCTTCACGGGCAAGGGCCTCTACGACGTCGATGCCTTCATGGCGGCTCTCGACGGCCGGATCCCCGAGAACGCGCTCCTGTCTCACGATCTCTTCGAAGGTCTGCACGCCCGCGCCGGCTTGGTTTCGGACGTCGAGGTCGTCGACGACTACCCCGCCAGCGTGCTCGCACATGCCCGACGCCAGCACCGCTGGGCGCGCGGCGACTGGCAAATCCTGTTCTGGCTCTTCCCCCTGGTCCCGACCCGCATGGGACTGGAGCGCAACCGGCTCCCCGTCATTTCCCGTTGGAAGATCTTCGACAACCTGCGGCGCACGCTGGTGGCCCCTGCCACGGTCACCGCGCTCGCGCTCGCCTGGTTGGCGCTGCCGGCAGAAACCCTCACCTGGACCATCGGCATCCTCGCCGCGATCGCCTTTCCACTGTACCCCCTCGCCGTACGCCTCGGGGCCGGCCCGGCCCAGCAACAGCCCCTGAGTGTGTTCCTGCGAATTCTCGCCGACGACGTGAAGACGGCCGGTGCCCAGACGCTGTTGCAGATCACCTTCCTCGCTTACCACGCCTACGAGATGGTCCACGCCATCGCGCTCACACTCGTTCGGATCGTCGTGACGCAGCGCCGTCTCCTCGAGTGGGAAACGGCGGCGGCGGCCGCCGCCCGGGCCGCGGGCCTCAGCCCCCGGGCCGGCGCGCTGCTGTTCCTCGCGGAGATGGCGGCCAGTCCCGTCATCGCCATGATCCTCCTGGGGTTGATCGTCGCTGGCCGGCCGACCAGTCTCCCGGTGGCGGCCCCTCTCCTGATCCTGTGGATTGCCGCACCGGTGGTGGCGTACTGGCTCAGCCGTCCCGTAGCGCCCGAGCGGCATGATCTGGCCCCGGAAGACCGGCACCTCCTCCGTCTCATCGCGCGCAGGACCTGGCGCTACTTCGAGACGTTCATGGGAGCCGAGGACCACGGCCTGCCCCCGGACAACTTTCAGGAGACGCCAGCACCGACGGTCGCCCACCGCACATCCCCGACGAACATCGGGATGGGTCTCCTCGCGACGTTGGCGGCGCACGACTTCGGCTTCATCCGCACCGGCGAGCTGGTACGGCGACTCGAGGCGGCGCTTGCCACCATCGAGAAACTGGACCACTTCGAGGGTCACCTGCTGAACTGGTACGAAACGACGACGCTGGCGCCGCTGGCGCCGCGCTATGTCTCGACCGTCGACAGCGGGAACCTCGCCGGCGCGCTGCTGGCCCTGGCGGAGGGCCTGCGACGGCTCGCGGGAGAGCCGCAATCAGCGGCCCGGATCTGCGAAGGCCTGGCCGACACCGCGGAGCTGGCGCGGCAGTGCCTGAGGCGCCCGTCGGACGCGCTCGCCGCACCCCGGCAGGGGACCGCCGGGCTCGCGGTCCTGCTGACGTCCATCCTGGAGGGGCTGGAGGAAGGCGCCGACCCGGACGAACAGTTGTCGCGCGCGAGTGCGCGGGGCCAGGCGCTATCCGAAGCGATCGAATGGTTCGCAGCCGAGGCTCCCGCGTCCCCCGGCAGGTCCGAGGCGATCGACTGGGCGCACGCGGTGGCGGCGGGGTTGATGGCCCCGACCGAACACCCGGTCGAGCTCGCGGCGCGACTCGAGACGTTGGCACGGCGGGCGAACGACTTTGTCGAAGGCATGAGCTTCGACTTCCTTTACGACTGGCAGCGCCAGATCTTCGCCGTTGGGTATCGCCTTGCAGACGCGGAGGGGACGGGCCGGGTCGATCCTTACTACTACGACCTGCTCGCGTCCGAGGCCCGGCTGGCCAGCTTCGTCGCGATCGCCAAGGGCGACGTCCCGGACGGCCACTGGTTCCATCTCGGGCGGTTGCTGACCAGCGTGGACGGCGCCCCGACGCTGCTGTCGTGGAGCGCCAGCCTCTTCGAATACCTCATGCCCCTCCTCGTGATGAGAACCTACCCGGGGACCCTCCTCGACCAGTCGTGCCGCATGGCCGTGCGCCGGCACATCGAATACGGGAGGCAACAGGGTGTGCCCTGGGGGATCTCGGAGTCGGCGTTCAACGTCGTCGATCACCAGGGGACCTACCAGTACAAGGCGTTCGGCGTCCCCGGTCTGGGGCTGAAGCGCGGACTGGGAGACGAGCTCGTAGTCGCCCCGTACGCCACCGCCCTGGCGGCGATGGTGGACCCGGAGCGCGCCGCCCACAACTTCCGGCGTCTGGCGCGAGAGGGGATGGAGGGCGCTTACGGATTCTACGAGGCGATCGATTATACGCACCGTAAGACCGAAGACGGGGAAAGCCCGACCGAGCCTCGACCCCATGGCTCCCGCGGGACCGTCGTCAGGGCCTTCATGGCGCACCACCAGGGCATGAGTCTGGTCGCGCTGGCGAACGCCCTCCTCGACTCTCCGATGGTGCACCGCCTCCACGCCGATCCCCGGGTGCAGGCCACCGCGTTGCTGTTGCAGGAGCGGGTGCCGCGCCACGCGCCGATCACCCGACCCCGGCCCGCCGAGGAGACCCGCGTGGCGGCTCCCGTCGCCCCCGTCGCGGTGCGCCGCTTCCGGTCGCCCCACACGCGTTACCCGCACGCACAGTTCCTGTCCAACGGCGCCTACACCGCTGTAGTCACCAACGCGGGGGGCGGCGCCAGCTTTTGCCGTGGCACGGTCGTCACCCGATACCGCGAGGACTCGACCCGTGACCCGGGCAGCCAGTTCGTCTACCTCCGTGACGTGCGCAGCGGATCGGTTTGGTCGGCCGCCTATCATCCCACCGATCGGGAGCCGGAGGAGTATCGCGTCACCTTCAACGCCGAGCGCGCTGTGTTCCGCCGCAGTCACGAAGACATTGCGACGCAGCTCGCTATCGCCGTCTCCACCGAGGACGACGTCGAGGTACGGCGCCTGACCGTGATCAACCGGAGTGACCGGCCGCGCGAGCTCGAGGTCACGAGTTACGCCGAAATCGTCCTGGCCTCGGCCGCGGCGGATCTGGCCCACCCGGCCTTCAGTAAGCTCTTCGTCGAGACGGAATACCTGCCCGAGAGCGCCGCCTTGGTCTGCGGACGGCGGCCCCGCGCTCGGGATGATCCGGGCGTGTGGGCGGTTCACGTGCTGAGCGTAGAAGGGCGGATGCAGGGACCGGTAGAATGGGAGACCGACCGCGGACGGTTCCTGGGCCGCGGCCGGAGCCCCGAGGATCCGGCGGCACTCGACGGGCGCGCCCTGTCGGGCACGACAGGCAGTGTGCTCGATCCGATCGTCAGCCTGCGTCAACGCATCCGCCTGGCCCCAGGCGGATTCGTGCGGTTGTCGTTCGCGACGGGCATGGCGGTGACCCGAGAGAGCGCGCTCGCGATCGCCCACAAGTATCACGATCCCAGCGCCGCGGCACGCACCTTCGCGCTGGCCTTCACCCACGCCCAGAGCACGTTGCGCCACCTCGGCATCTCGAGCAACGACGCCCAGCTCTTCGAGCGTCTCGCCTCCCGGGTGCTGTACGCCGATGCGTCGTTGCGCGCCGCGCCGGAAGTACTGGGGCGCAATGTCCTGGGGCAGCCGGGGTTGTGGGCGCACGGGATCTCCGGCGATCTCCCCATCCTCCTCGTCCGCGTCGTCTCGGGAGACGACATCCCCCTCGCGCTCCAGGTCCTCCAGGCCCAGGAGTATTGGCGCCTCAAGGGCCTGAGCGCGGACCTCGTGATCATGAACGAGCATCCGGTGAGCTACGTCGATGACATCCACGTGCAGCTCGCGGCGCTGCTCGACACCGGACCCTGGGGGGCGTGGAAGCATCGGTCGGGAGGCGTGTACCTGTTGCGCGGCGACCACATGAGCGAGGATGAGCGGGGCCTGCTCGCCAGCGTGGCGCGCGTGATACTCAGCGGCGCACGCGGCGATCTGTCGAGTCAACTGGACCTGCCGTATGCCGAGCCACAGTGGCGGCGGGAGCTCCCCACGGAGGCCTCGCTCCCGATTTCCGCGCCAGGCTCTCTGGAGATCGATGTGCCCGCGCTCACTTTCGGCAACGGGACGGGCGGCTTCGCCGCCGGCGGGCGCGAGTACGCGATCGTGCTCGACGGAGACCAGGAGACCCCCCTGCCCTGGGTGAACGTGATGGCGAACCCCGGCTTCGGGACCGTGGTCTCGGCGTCGGGTTCGGCCCACACGTGGGCGGACAACAGCCGCCAGAACCGCCTCACTCCATTCGCCAACGACCCGGTGACCGACCCGACCACCGAAGCGGTGTTCGTGAGGGACGAGGACAGCGGCGACGCCTGGTCGCCGACCCCCGGACCGATGCGACGGACGCCCGCGAGTGGTCGATTCTTGATCCGGCACGCCGCCGGCGTCTCGCGGTTCACCCATGCCTCGCATGGGATCCTCCAGGAGCTCGCCATCTTCGTGGACGCGCAGGACCCGGTGAAGTTCTCACTCCTGACCCTCACCAACCGGACCGGCCGGCCGCGTCGATTGAGCGTGTTCACCTACAACGAATGGCGCCTCGGCCCGCCGCAGCCCGGGGAACAGCTGCATGTGATGACGGAGCGCGACGAGGAGACGGGCGCCGTCTTGGCCACGAACGCCTACAATCAGGAGCTCCCGGGCCGGATCGCCTTCGCGTACGCGAGCGAAGTACCGAGCTCGGCGACTGGGGACCGCCTCTCGTTCCTGGGACGGAACGGCTCAGTGGCGCGGCCCATCGCCCTGCGGCAGGGTGCCCTGTCGGGCCAGTTCGGGGCGGGACTCGATCCCTGCGCCGCGCTGCACATCGACATCGCCTTGGGTCCGGGGGAAAGCCGCCGCGTCCTCCTCATCCTCGGACAGGGACGGGATCGCGCGCACGTCCGCGAGCTGGTGCACCGCCACGGCAGCGTCACTGCCGCCGACATCGCACTGCAGGCCGTCGAACGGTTCTGGGCGGACACCCTCGAGACCGTGCAGGTGCGCACGCCGGACGACTCGTTCGACCTGATCATGAACCACTGGCTGCTCTACCAAGACCTGAGCTGCCGGCTCTGGGCACGAACGGGCTTTTATCAGCCGAGCGGCGCGTTCGGCTTCCGCGACCAGCTCCAGGATGTCCTGGCCCTCTCGCTGGCGCGGCCCGATCTGGTTCGCGCGCACATCCTCCGGGCGGCGAGCCGGCAATTTCTCGAAGGAGACGTGCAGCACTGGTGGCACGAGCCGTCGGGCCGTGGCATGCGCACGCGGTGCTCCGACGATCTGCTCTGGCTGCCGTACGCCGTGGCGCATTATGTGGACACGACCGGCGACCTGGGTATTCTCGACGAGTCGGTTCCCTTTCTCGAGGCGCCGCTCCTGGCCGCGGGCGAAGCTGAGGTGTACGGACAGCCCCGGACCTCCGATACCTCGGCGCCCCTGTTCGAGCACTGCGTGCGCGCCATCGACAAGGGTCTCACCGCGGGCGCGCACGGCCTGCCGCTGATCGGCAGCGGCGACTGGAACGATGGGATGAACCGAGTCGGCCTCCAGGGCCGCGGCGAGAGTGTCTGGCTGGGATGGTTCCTGTACGCGGTGCTGCGGCAGTACGTCCCGCTGTGCGAGCAGCGGGACGCGGCGCGGGCCGCCCGGTACGTTGGGGAGGCCGGTCGGCTGGCGCACATGCTCGAGCGGTCCTGGGATGGGGAATGGTACCGGCGCGGCTATTACGACGACGGCACTCCGCTGGGCTCGGCGCAGAACGACGAATGCAAGATCGATTCGATCGCCCAGACCTGGGCCGTGCTGTCCGGAGCCGCGCCGGGAAGGCGCGCCGAGCTGGCGATGGACGCCGTCCGCACGCAGCTGGTGCGCCGCGGCGCGCAGGTCGTGCTGGTGCTCACGCCCCCCTTCGACCAGTCGACGCAGGATCCCGGGTACATCAAGGGATACCCACCCGGGGTGCGCGAGAATGGCGGCCAATACACGCACGCCGCGGTATGGACGGTGATGGCGGTGGCACGGCTTGGCAACGGCGACGAGGCGGTGGAGCTGTTCCACTTGCTGAACCCGATCAACCATACGCGCACTGCCGCGGACGTCGAGCGGTACAAGACCGAGCCGTACGTCACGGCCGGAGATGTCTATTCCCACCCGGCCCACGCCGGACGCGGCGGGTGGACGTGGTACACCGGCTCGGCGGCCTGGATGTACCGTGCCGGGTTGGAAAGCATTCTCGGCCTCAAACGCCACGGGGCGAGCTTCGAGCTCAGTCCCTGCATCCCCGCGGCCTGGCCCGAGTACGCCATGACCTGGCGCCATGGCAGCACCCGCTACGAGATCTCCGTCGCCAACCCGGATCACCGTTGTCGGGGGATCGCCGTGGCGGACTTGGACGGTGAAGCTGTGGATCCCGCCGTCATTCCCCTCGTGGACGACGGCGCGACCCACCGCGTCCGGGTGGTGTTGGGCGAGCAGTCCCACCGTACGTCGCGGGCGACCGCGGGAGCGGCGGCGCGGACCTGACGCAACGGAGACTTGACTTTCTCCCGCTGCGGGACGATATTCTTCGGTGAGCGTAGGGCCGCGGCTGGTGCCGCTGGCTGAACACCAGTGAGACCGATCGGAGGACCTGGGCATCGCCTGAGGTTCTCCATTTTTTTTGCGGGTGGTCCGCTCGACGGTGCTGGCAGTACAGGTGGCGGCTCGCCGCAAGGCGCAGACCGCCCGGCGCCGGTTAACAGTCTCTAGTAGGGAGTTATCAACAGATGGCACGCACCAACGGTATCGTGAAGTGGTTCAACGACGCGAAGGGGTTCGGTTTCATCACGCCGGAAAACGGCGAGAAGGACTGCTTCGTGCATCACTCCGCCATTCAGGCGCAGGGCTTCAAGTCCCTGGCTGAGGGCGAGCGCGTCGAGTTCGACATCGTCCAGGGCCAGAAGGGCCCGGCGGCGGAGAACGTCGTCAAGCTGTAACCACGCACGGTTACCACAACAGGCACGGCGCCCGCTCGTAGAGCGGGCGCCGTGTTGTTTTGGACCACCTCAGACTCGCAGGGCCCGCTGTTGGCGCGGTTCCGGCTCGTGGGAACGGAGCACGATCTTCATCGCGTGCGTCTCGAGATCGATGTCCCAGGTGGCGATGCGCGGACGCACGTAGACCTCGTGGTCGGTCACCGTGAGCGAGTCGGCCGTCACGTCGAGGAAGTCGATCAGCCGCAGCCGCATATCGATGTGCGTACAGCCCTCGCGGTTCGCCGCCACCCGGATGCCGACCTCGTCGTCCAGCTGGCGGCGGACGAACCCCTGCGCTACCTCGAGCAGCCGTTGTGCGATGATGATCTCGAGCGCCGGGTCGCCCTTCTTCTCGGTCAGCCGGCGGCTCAGGGCGCGGGCCCGGGTCGGCTCGCACAGATCGAGCAGCAGCTTTCGCACCTTCTGATCGGGGCGGCGGTGCCCGCCCGTGTCCTCCTCCCGCTCGGCGCGGGCGGACGTGGACAGCTCGTTGCGATGCAGCCGCAAGAACTTGGTCATGCGATCGTACACGTCGGTGCGGCCTGGCGCGGGCGGACGCCGGCGTCCCGCGAGCAAATCGGCGATGTAGGACTCCGGCACCTGCATCGCCTCCGCCAGTTCCCCGGGGGTGCGCTGCAACTCTTTCAGCCGGCGGCGCATGAGCTCGCTGACTTTGAGGGGGTGCTTCATTGGCGCGGCAGCCGCCATCGAGAACTCCTCGTTGTGATCGCGAATACGACCCGCTGGCAGCCACCTGCCAGCCGAGGTCGGCGAACCGGGTAATATCGCTAGTTCCCGTCCCGCGCGCTGCACTTCCAGAGCCACCAAGGCATTTTGGGGTGCCCGCGGGAGACGGACAGCACGTGTCGGCTGTCAGGGCCCCACACTCTATATTGTCCCGCACCGCGCCCTGCGTCGGAGATCCTGCATGTGGCTATACGCCGTCATCGGGGCCATCGGCCTCGCCTGGGTGATCGTGATGTTCAACCGCCTCACGCAGCAGCGCCAATTGGCCGCCAACGCATGGGCCGATATCGACGTGCAGCTGAAGCGACGGCATGACCTGATCCCCGAGGTGGTAGCCGTCGTGAAGGGACACGCCGGGTACGAGCGCCAGACGCTCGAGGCCCTGGCGGCGGCGCGCACCCGGGCGCTCGCAGCGACCGGACCGGCCGCCCGCGCCCGCGAGGAGGACCCCGTCGCGGGCGGATTGCGCCGCATTTTCGCGGTCGCCGAGGCTTACCCCGATCTCCAGGCGGCCGCGAGCTTCGTCGCGCTGCAGCGCACCCTCACCGACGTCGAGGATCACCTCCAGAACGCCCGTCGGTATTACAACGCCGTGGTACGGGACTTCAACACGGCCATCGCCCAGTTCCCCACCGTGCTGTTCGCGCGGGTGATGGGGTTCGGGCCGCGGGAGTTCTTCGGCCTGGACGATCCCGCCGAGGGGGCCGTGCCGAAAGTGGAGACCGGGTCATGAGACCCCGCCTGCTGGTCTTGCTGCTCGCGGTGGCCTGGGGCGCACCCGCGCTGGCGCAGCGCTCGCTCATGATCGAGCGCTTCGCCGCGACGATCCAGGTCGAGCCGGACGGGGGCATCGCGGTCGCCGAGTCGATCGTCGCCCGGTTCACGGGCTCGTGGAACGGCATCTATCGCACGATCCCGGTCAAGTACCGCACCGACCAGGGCTTCAACTGGACGCTGCGGTTGGACCGGGTGCGCGCCACGGACGACGCGGGGCGCCCGTTGCGCGTCGCTGCGAGCCGGGAGCGCCACTACATCAAGTACAAGATCTGGGTGCCGGGCGCCGTTGATGCGACGCGGACCGTGGTACTCCACTATCGCGCCAGGAACGGACTGCGGTTTTTCGAAGACCACGACGAGCTCTACTGGAATGTCACGGGCGACGAGTGGGACGTGCCGCTCGAGGCGGCGTCGGCGCGAGTCGAGCTCCCCTCGGGCGCGCAGGGGATCCGGGCGATCGCCTTCAACGGCGCCTACGGGTCCACCGCGCAGGAGGCTGCGGTCGAGACCGGCGGCACGACGGTCAACGTCGTGATGCCGCACGCCCTCGGATTCCACGAAGGACTGACGGCGGTCGTGGGGTGGAACAAGGGCGTGGTAACCGCCCCCGGTACCGCAGCCAAAGTCGCGATGCTGATCGGCAGCAACTGGCCGCTCGCCATTCCCTTCCCCGTGTTCCTGTTGGCGTTCGCCATATGGCGGCGCCGCGGCAAAGACCCGCGCCGCCTGCCGGTTGCGGTCCAGTACGACCCGCCCAAGGGCCTCTCCCCCGGGGAGGCGGGTACGTTGCTCGACAACTCCGCCGACATGCGCGACATCACCGCCACGCTCGTGGACCTCGCGGTCCGCGGGTTCCTGCGCATCGAAGAGCGGGACGATCGCATGCTGTTCGGTCTCATCGGGGGACGGGCGTACGTATTTCATCGTCTCCCGCCTCCGCCCCAGGCGAGCCCGCTCGCACCACACGAGCAGGGGGTATTTGACGGCGTCTTCGCCGGCCGGGGCGAGTCGGTGGAGATGTCCGAGCTCGAGAACCAGTTCTACCGCAATCTTCCGGCAATTCGCACGAACCTCTTCGATCGCCTGCTGCAACGGGGGTTGTATCACGCCCGTCCCGACAGCGTGAAGGCCCGGTGGCAGGGCGGAGGCGTGTTCGCCGGCATCCTCATCGGCGGCCTCGGGGGTGTCCTCGCAGACAAGTTCCTGTTGACGCCCGCGCCGTTCATTGTCGCAGGGATTCTCGTGGCGCTGATCCTCATCGGCTTCGGCGCCGTCATGCCGGCACGCACCGACGCCGGCGCCCGCATGCTGGAGCACGTCCTCGGTTTCGAGGAGTTTCAGCGGCGGGTCGAATCAGAGCAGTTCAAGCGGGTGATCCTCGACAAGCCGGAGCTGTTCGATCGCTATCTCCCCTATGCGATGGCGTTCGGGGTGGAGAAGAATTGGGCACGGGCGTTCGAAGGGATTTCCACGCAATCGCCCGGCTGGTACGTGGGCTCGGGTGGCGCGGGCTTCAGTGCGAGCCGGTTCTCGAGTAGCCTCGCCACCATGTCGACGAAAGTCGGCTCGACGCTGTCGTCGTCGCCCCGCAGCTCGGGCGGATCGGGATTCAGTGGCGGGTCGTCGGGTGGGGGCGGCGGCGGCGGCGGGGGCGGGGGGTTCTAGAGCGCATGGTTAGCGAGTTTACGCGTGGGGCGCCCAAGCGGTCTCGCCGAGCGTGAACGGCACGCACGGATCGTAGCGGCCCGGCGCTTCGACGTAGCGCATCGCCTGGGTATAGCCGATCTCCGAGGTGAAGTAGCCCAGCAGGGTCAGCTCCTTCATCATGCGGAAATAGTGGGACGGGGCGTCATCCTTGCGAGCGTCCATGTAGGTCTTCTGCTCGCGGTCGAGCTTCTCGAGCAGGGATAGTCGCTGGGCCGGGGTCGAGACCATGAAGGACGCGCCGTTCGCGGTTTTGCTCTCCTGATCCAGCTGCCGCATGCCGACCTGGAAGATCTTCTGGTCGCTCGGCTCGTAGGTGTCGGTCACCATGAGCGCCATGAACGCGCCGACCTGGGCCGCCTTGGCCCCCGGCGTTCCGGTGGTGGGCAGGATCGTGTCCGCCACCTCGTCCAGGAACGCCACGTCGTCGGCGGTGAAGGTTCCGGCGCCGGTCGGCGCGGCGGCGCGGGGCGTGCCGCGCTCGCAGGCGGTGAGCAGCGCGTTCCCACCGACGAAGGCCACGCCACCCAAGAGGGCGCTCACGCGCCGGATCGCCTCGCGGCGGCCAATCAGGTGCTGCTCGGTCGTCTGGGCCATGCTGCCTCCGCCCTTACAGGTTGTGGCGATTGAGCTCGCTCACGGCGAAGTCCGCCGCGCGCGCCGTGAGCGCCATGTATGTGAGTGATGGATTCACGCAAGCGGCCGACACCATGCACGAGCCATCCGTGACGAAGACGTTCGGCGCGTCCCACACTTGGTTGTGCGCGTTCAAAACCGACGATTTGGGATCCCGGCCCATGCGCGCCGTCCCCATCTCGTGGATCCCCATGCCGGGGAAGTACTCGTTGTCGTAGGTGTGTACGTCTTTGACGCCGGTGGCTTCGAGCGTCTCGGCCATGTCGGCCATCATATCCTTGCGCATGAGGCGCTCGTTTTCCCCAGTGGCGCAGTCGATCTTCAGCACCGGGAGCCCCCACTTGTCCTTCCGCGTCTGGTCGAGCGTCACCACGTTCGCGGGGTTGGGGAGCATTTCGCCGAACGCGGTGGCCCCGATGCTCCAGGAGCCGGGCTGGGCCATCGCATCCTTGAACCCGCCGCCCACGCCAAGCTCGGACACCGCCCGCGCCCAGCCCGAGCGCGAGGCGCCGCCCTGGTAACCGAAGCCGCGCAGGTAGTCCCGTTTGTCGCCGAACAGGTTGCGATAGCGTGGGATGTAGAAGCCGGTCGGACGGCGTCCGTAGTAGGACTTGTCGTCCAGTCCTTCAAGCTGTCCCGAGGCGCCGATGCGAAAATGATGATCCATGAGGTTGTGCCCCAGCGCGCCGGAGCTGCTGCCCAGCCCGCCCGGCCACACGCCGGTCGCGGAGCGGAGCAGCAGCCAGGTCGAGTTGAGCGTCGAGGCGCAGAGGAAGATGATGCGCGCCGTGTAGTCGGTCGTCTGATCCGTGACCGCATCCATCACCCGCACGCCGGTGGCGCGCTTGCGGTCCTTGTCGTAGAGCACCTCGGTGACGATCGCAAACGGCTTGAGCGTCAGGCGTCCCGTGGCCGTGGCGGCCGGGAGCGTGGAGGACTGGCTGCTGAAGTATGCCCCATAGGGGCAGCCCAACCAGCACGCGTTCCGGTACTGGCAGGGGGCGCGCCCCGGCAGCGCGCGGGTGAGGTTCGCGTTGCGGCCCGGGATGAGGCGCCGCCGTCCGTCGAAGTGGTTCTTCAAGCGTCCGGCGATCAGCGTCTCGCCACAGTTTAGCGGCATCGCGGGCTGGAACTGACCGTCGGGGAGTTGTGCCATCCCCTCGTGGGAACCCGCGATCCCGGCGAACCGCTCGACGTAGTCGTACCAGGGAGCTACGTCCGCGTAGCGGATGGGCCAGTCGATGGCGATCCCGTCGCGCGCGTTCGCCGCGAAGTCGAAGTCGCTCCAGCGGTAGCTCTGCCGTCCCCACATGAGCGAGCGGCCGCCCACGTGGTAGCCACGATACCAGTCGAACCGCTTCACCTCGGTGTAGGGCGATTCCTGGTCTGACGCCCACCAGTCCAGGTTCATCTCGTTCAGCGGATAGTCCCGCTTCAGAACGGGGTAGGCTTGCACCATCGCGCTGGTGCGCCTCCCGCGGTGGGGATACGCCCAGGGAGGCTTGGTCGCATTGACGTAGTCTTTGATGTGCTCGACGTTCTTGCCACGCTCGAGCAGCAGGACGCGGAGCCCCTTCTCCGTGAGCTCCTTCGCGGCCCAGCCGCCGGCAATCCCCGAACCCACCACGATGACATCAAAACTCTGAGCCTGCACGGTTACCTCCGGACTGGAGTTCGGGGGCGAGTGATCGTCAATGGCTGAGGTCGGCGACCCGCTGCTCCACGATGGTACGCAACCGGTCGACCGCGCCCGCCCGCGCGAGAAACGCCCGATAGCCCTGCAGCGCCGCGTCGCGGTTGCCCTGGAGCTCCGCCACCCATCCCAACAGGTAGTAGGGAGCCGCGTAGAACGGTTCGAGGTCGGCGGCACCGCGCAGCTGGAGAACGGCCTCATCCCGTCGGCCAGTCTCGGCGAGCAGGATTGCGTACGCCGCGCGCGGCGGCGCCTCGGTCGGCGCCAACTGCACGGCAAGATCCCATTCCGAGAGAGCCGTCGCGGTGTCGCCCCTGAGGAGGTCCAGGACGGCCAGTCGAATGTGCGCGGGTGAGTACGCCAGGTTCTCCTGCAGTGCCCGCCCGTAGGCCTCGCGCGCGGCCGCGGTGTCGCCAGCCGCCTCAAGGATCACTCCTATCGAGTGCTCCAGCAACTCCCTGGACACGTACAGCTGCGTGAGCCAAACAGTGTCCGGTTGCCGCAGCTCGCTCAATGCCGTTTGCAACTCCGCGACGGCGCTGTCGTACGCCGCGATCACAAAGAAGATCCGTGCACGCGCGATGCGGATCTCTGCCTTGGCCCGATACTGTGGCAGCAGCTGCCGGTATAGATCGAGCGCCTCGGGGTACCGGTGCCGCCTCACCGCGAGGGCTGCCCTTACGAGGATGCTCGTCCCCGACCGGAGATACTGGTCCACGAGGAAATTCAGCTCGGATTCCTCGCCTGAATGGAGGGGCGGCGCCCCGGCGCGCCTCAGCCGCTGTTTGTAGACCGCGACGACGTACCCGGCGAACAGCTGCTCGTCGAGGTCCCGGAGGAAGAACGGATTGAGGCGCTGAGCCCGATACTCCAACGAATCGAGCTGCCGGACCTCTCGCGAATTGATCACCGCCCCGACCCCCTCGACGTATCCCATCAGGAAGTGCTCCTGGGCCAGGAGACCCGCCACTCGCCGCGCGTAGAACGCTTCGGGCCAGCTGGGGTCGAGCCGGGACGCCCAGTAGAACTCCGCCGCGGCGGTCCAGGGGTCGCGCCTCAGGAGGGCCACGCCGGCGTCATAATAGTCACCCGCGCTGTTTGTATCGGCGCCCGCGGCGAGCCTCGGGCGCTTGGGAGGATTCCGGAACTGGGCCGCGACGGTCGACAAGGGTGCGACGCCGACCAGCGCGACGATCACGAGGACACCGCGACGGAGCGTGCACGACTGGATCGTGCCGGGCATTGCAACAGGTTACGCCATCGTGACACCCTAAGCAACCGCGCGGGCAGCCCAACATGCGAGGGCTCGCGACGCAGGCGATGTAGGCTCTATCTTCGTGCGCGATGAGCCCACCACCCCCCGATCTCCTCGATCGCCTCGAAAACCACGCGCTGATGCGCGAGGTGCCGCGCGAGGAGATCGCCTGGGTGGCGGCGCATGGCCGCCTGCACGAGGTCGGCGCCGGCCACCTGCTCTACGCGCGAGGGGAGAAGGTGAAAGGCCTGGAGCTCGTGCTCTCGGGGCACCTGGCGATTCACGTCGACCGAGGCGCGGGGCGGCGCAAGGTCATGGAGTGGCGCGCCGGTGAGGTGTCCGGCTCCCTACCGTATTCACGGGGGGTTGCGAGCCCCGGAGATTTAGTCGCCGAGGAGCCGACGGAGCTGCTTTCGGTCGACCGCGAGCACTTCCCCGAAATGATTCGCCAATGCCACAAGCTCACCGCCGTGTTCGTGCATGTGATGATCGACCGGGCCCGGCACTTCACCTCGAGCGACTTTCACGACGAGAAACTGATGTCCTTGGGCAAGCTCGCGGCGGGACTCGCGCACGAGCTCAACAATCCCGCCTCGGCCATCGTCCGCAGCGCCAAGGGATTCCAGGAGCACCTGGCCGGGGCGGAGGCGGCGGCGCGGGCGCTGGGCGGCGCCGGACTCACACCGCAGCAGCTCGCCATGGTCGACGAGATGCGGGCAACCTGCCTGGAGACCGCGGTGACGGCGGTTCGCTCTGCGCTCGAGCGCGCGGACCGCGAGGACGCGATCGCCGCCTGGCTCGAGCGTCATGGCGCGGACACGGCGCACGCCGGGACCCTCGCCGAAACCGCGGTGACGCTCGAAACGCTCGACCGGCTCGGGGCGACGCTCCAGGGATCGGCCCTCGACACCGCGCTCGCCTGGGTCGCCGCGGGCTGCGCGACCCGCCGCATCGCCGTGGAAATCGAGCGGGCCGGCTCCCGCATCCACGGCCTCGTCGCGGCCGTGAAGGGGTTCACGCGCATGGACCACGCGACCGTTCCCGAAGCCGTCGACATCGGCCGCGGTCTCACCGATACGCTCGCGGTGCTGCAGGCCAAGGCCCGCGCGAAATCGGCGATCGTGACCGTCACCGTCGAGCCCGACCTCCCCCGGGTTCAGGGGTACGGCGGCGAGCTCAACCAGGTGTGGCTCAACCTGATCGACAACGCGCTCGACGCCGTGGCCAGCGGTGGCCGGGTCGACGTCACGGCGGCGCAGCGCGACGCCGCCGTCTTCGTCCAGGTGGTCGACGACGGGCACGGTATCCCCGAGGACGTCCGGAGCCGGATCTTCGATCCGTTCTTCACCACCAAACCGGTCGGCGAAGGCACGGGGCTGGGCCTCGACATCGTGCGGCGGCTGGTGCAGCGGCACGACGGAGACATCGACGTGGACTCCCGGCCGGGACGCACGGAATTCCGCGTCCGGCTGCCCGTGAGCGCGGTGGCGGCCCCCCCAGTTCCGCAGGCACGATGAGCGTGGCCAAGCCAGTGATTATGACCGTCGACGACGACGCCGAGGTGCTTGGTGCGATCGAGCGTGATCTGCGGCAGCATTTCCGGAGCGACTACCGCATCCTGAAGGCCGCCTCCGGCCGCGATGCGCTCGATGCCGCCCGCGAGCTCAAGACCCGCGGCACGCCGATCGCGCTCTTCCTGGTGGACGAGCGGATGCCCGCGATGACGGGGACGGAGCTGCTGCGAGAGCTGCGTCCCCTGTACCCGGAGTCGCGCAAGGTCCTGCTCACCGCCTACGCCGACAGCGAGGCGGCGATACGGGGAATCAACGAAGTCGGGCTCGACCACTACCTGATGAAGCCGTGGGATCCGCCGGAGCAGCACCTGTATCCGGTACTGGAGGACCTCCTGGCCGATTGGGCCGCCTCGTTCCGGCCGCCGTTCGAAGGCATCCGGGTTGCCGGCTCGCGCTGGTCCCCCCGCAGCCATGAGCTGCGGGATTTTCTCTCCCGCACCCAGACGCCCTACGCCTGGATCGACCTGGATGCGGATGGGGCGACCCGCGCCCTGGTGGAGACGCTCACGCCGGGACTCAAGCGGCAACCGGTCGTCTTTTTTCCGGACGGCTCGTCGTTGCTGGCCCCCACCACCCGGCAGCTGGCCGAGCGGATCGGCCTGCAGACCGAAGCGCGGCAGCCGTTTTACGACCTCATCGTGGTCGGCGGAGGCCCGAGCGGTCTCGCGGCCGCGGTATACGGTGCGTCCGAGGGTCTGCGGACGATCCTGATCGAGCTGGATGCGACGGGTGGGCAGGCGGGCACGAGCTCGCAGATCGAGAACTATCTCGGCTTCCCCAGCGGGATCTCCGGGGCGGATCTGGCGCGGCGGGCGACGACCCAGGCCCGACGGTTTGGAGCCGAGGTGGTCACCGCGCGGGGCGTTTCCGCGATCCGCGCCGGGAGTCCGTACCGCGTCGTGACCTTCGAGGACGGCTCGGAGCTGCAGTGCTACGCGCTGTTGCTCGCGACGGGGATGCAGGTGCGGCGCCTCGAAGTGCCCGGCCTGGAGGCGCTCACCGGGGCCGGCGTCTACTACGGTGCGGCGCTCTCGGAAGCCGCGGCCTGCCGGGACGCCGACGTCGTGATCGTGGGTGGGGCCAATGCGGCCGGCCAGGCGGCCTTGCTCTTCGCCCGCTACGCCCGGACGGTCACCGTTCTCGTGCGCGGCGAGTCACTCAAGGCTTCGATGTCGACCTACCTCATCGACCGCATCGAGGCCACGGACAACATCGCAGTCCGGACGCATACGTCGGTGGCCGGCGTCTGCGGAACGAGCCGGCTCGAATCGATCGACCTGGTGCGCGACGACACGGGAGAGCGGAGCACGCTGCCCGCCGCTGCGATGTTCGTCCTGATTGGGTCGACGCCCCAGACCGGCATGATCGCCGATCTCGTGGAACGAGATGAGGCTGGCTTCATCATCACCGGTCCGGATCTGATCCGCGACGGCAAGCGGCCGAAGGGATGGACGCTGGATCGCGATCCATTTCTGCTTGAGACCAGTGTCCCGGGTATCTTCGCCGCGGGGGACGTACGCCTCGGGTCCACTAAACGGGTCGCCTCGGCGGTGGGCGAAGGATCGGCGGCGGTCGGCATGATCCACAAGTACCTGGAGACCGTCTAGATCATCGCTTCAGGTTTCTGTTTGACAGCGGTGGCCCGCCCTGCTTCTATTCCGATGTGCCCATATCAGGAGGCAACATGCGTGCAACAATGACCTTTCTCACGCTGGCCGCGCTGGCCGCCCCCGTCGGCGCCCAGCAGCCGCCACCGCAGGACAGCTCGATTTGGCACATCCTGCACCTCCCGCAAACGGTGGATGAGGGGCGCCGCGCGGGGATCCCCTCAGGCTCGATCTGGGCCGTGCTCGATTCGCTGCGGCGCCGCGGCGTCCCGGGCGAGGACGCCGGGAAGATCGTGCGAGACGAGGTCGACGCGGTGAAGGCCGGCGCACCACCGGAGAATTTCGGGAAGTACGTGAACGCGCAGCTGGCGCGCGGCCTGCGCGGCCGTGAGCTGGCGGCGGCCATCCACGCGGAGCACGCCCGGCGCGGCATCGGCCGGGGCAACGCCCGGAACGCCGGTGCGGCGGGCAAGGGGAAAGGGAGGAAGCCATGACCAATCGGTTGCCGTTGCTCGCGTACGCGGCGTTGCTCATCGCCGCATGCGGCCGGAGCGGGGGCGGGAGCAAGGCGTCGGAGCAGCAAACGTCCGCTACACCCGCCGCCGAACCGGCGCCGCCCGCGGACGTGCAGCTCGCGGTGGCCGTCGCCCAGGCGATCGCCGCAGCGCCGGCGAAGGTGGACTCCATCCTCTCCGCCTACAGCCTGACGCGCGCGGGCCTCGACTCGCTGATGTACACGATCGCCGCCGACTCGACGAAGGCGGCCGCGTACGCTGCGGCGCGTCCCTGACGGGCAGACGTACCAGCAGTACAGGCCACGACGACCCCTGCGATCCCCGCGGGGGTCGTCGTCACTTCTGCCCGGGTGGCTGATACCCCGTCACGGTCGGCCCACCGGGACGCCGAGTGCGGACGCTGCATCATGGGGCTGGGGCGATTTGCGCTACTTTCATCGATGCGGGTCATCGTCCTGGTCTTTCGCCGCGGGAGGTCCGTCATGCGCCGCGTCATTCCTCTCGCCCTACTCCTGGCGTTCGTTTCTCCTGCGGCCGCCCAGACACCGAGCCATCCCCTCGACGCTCTGACGAGCCTGGAGTATTGGACGGTCTACGACGTCCTCAAGGCGTCGGGGCACCTCGATTCGACCACCCATTACGCTTCGGTGTTGCTGCAGGAGCCTCCCAAAGCTGAAGTGCTGGCCTGGAAGCCCGGTACTCCCCACAGGCGCGAAGCGTTGGTCATACTGGCGCAGGGACGCAAGACGATAGAGGCAGTCGTAGACATCGCCGGCAAGAAGCTCGAGTCCTGGCGCGAGGTGCCGGGGTGCACTCGAATCTGCGCCGCAGCGATGATCATATGGTCGACGACCTGATGAAGCACGACTCGCTGGTTCTTGCGGCGCTCCGGCAGCGCGGACTCACCGACCTGACGACGATCGGATGCTGGCCGTTTGCCCCCGGGTACTTCGGGACGCCGGAGGAAGCTGGCCTCCGGCTGGCTCGCGCTTCCTGCCAGACCTTCCACGGCGTGTACAATACGGAGGCCCGCCCGATCGAGGGACTCGTCGCCGTCGTGGACCTCGACGCCCGGAAGATCCTGCGGGTGATCGACACGGGCCCGGTTCCGGTCCCCGCGGGGCCGGTGGACTTCGACGACGAATCGCTGGGCGCGCGGCCCGACAACCCGCACCCAATGACGATCGAGCTACCAAACGGTCCGGGGTTCACGCTGGACGGCCATGAGGTGAGCTGGGACCACTGGAAGCTCCATTTTCGGATCGACCCGCGTCGTGGAGTCATCGTGTCGCTGGTCCGCTACCACGACGGCGATCTCTGGCGTTCGGTGCTGTATCAGGGCTCGTTGTCCGAGATCTTCGTTCCCTACCAGTCACCGAGTGAAGGGTGGTACATGCGCACCTTCCTTGACGCCGGTGAGAACGCGGCGGAAGCGGATGGGCTGCCGAACACGGTTGAGCCCGGCATCGATTGCCCAGCGTACGCGGTGTACGTCGGCATGGTCAATGCCGATGAGGACGGGCTGCCGTTCCAACGAGCTCGCGTGGCATGCCTGTTCGAGCGTGCGGGCGGCGAGGTCGCGTGGCGCCACGGTGACTGGCAGGGGGTCAGCGGCCGTCCGCGCCGGGACTTGGTGCTCCGCTGGATCGCCACCATCGGCAACTACGATTACGTGTTCGACTGGGTCTTCCGCCAGGACGGTGCGATTCGGGTCGAAGTGGGAGCGACTGGGATCGTAGAAGTCGCGGGAGCGCAGAGTCGCACGGCCGCATTGGCGCAGGGCAGTGACACCGCCTAGGGACGGTTCGTCGCGGACAACACCGTAGCGGTGAACCACGATCACTTCTTCTCGTTTCGGCTCGATCTCGATGTGGACGGATCCGACAACAGCTTCGAGAGTGCGCACCTCAAGGCCAGGCTGCTCCCCGCGGGCAGCCCGCGCCGCAGCATCTGGGTGATGGATCCGCACATCGCGCGCGTCGAGCGCGACGCTCAGCTCTCGATTCAGATGGAAGCGCCAGCGTTGTGGCGTTTCCTTAATCCCGCTGCCCGTGGGCCGATGGGCTACCCGACGGCGTACGAAGTGGTGCCCGAGCATAACGCGATGTCGCTGCTCAGCCCGGACGATTGGCCGCAACGGCGCGCCGGGTTCACCAACCACATGCTGTGGGTGACCCCGTATCGGCCCGACGAGCTGTACGCGGCGGGGCTCTATCCGTCTCAGAGCCGGGGAACGGACGGGTTACCGGGGTGGACCGCGGCGAACCGCCCCATCGAAAGCACGGACATCGTGGCGTGGTACACCCTCGGCTTCCACCACGTCGTGCGCGCCGAGGACTGGCCGGTGATGCCGACGGCCTGGCACGCGTTCGAGCTCAGGCCGTTCGATCTCTTCACGCGGAATCCGGCATTGGATTTGCCAAGCAGACCCTGACCCTTTCGTGGAGCGCTCTGTCGTGGAACCAGTCGCCCTCTCGCCATTCACCGCGTGGGAAAGCTTCTACGTCATCATCGGCTCGTCGGCCGCGGCACTGACGGGACTGCAGTTCGTGGTGGTCGCCCTCGGCGCCGAGGCGCGCTCGATCCGCGATCCGGAACTGGGCGCCTTCGGCACGCCCACGATCGTCCACTTCTGCGCCGTCTTGCTCATCGCGGCGATCCTCAGCGCGCCCTGGCGTGGGATTGCAACGCCCGCACTGGTCCTGGTCCTCTGCGGTGCGGCGGGAATCGCGTACACGCTGATCGTCGTGCGGCGGGCGTTCTGGCAGACGGGCTATATCCCAGTCATGGAGGACTGGCTCTGGCACGGCCTGTTTCCGCTCCTCGCGTATGCGGCGTTGCTGGTGGCGACCCTCGAGCTCCCAGCAGATCCCACACATTGGCTATTCGTGATCGCCGCCACGGCGCTGCTGCTGCTCTTTATCGGGATTCACAACGCGTGGGATGCCGTCACCTTCATCGCTATGGGACACGCCCAGCCCCCCGCGAGTCCTCCAGCTCCCCCCGGGAAGAAGTAACTCGCAGGACCTTCGTACTCGCCAACGCGCGCTCCCCTTCGCGCGAACGCCTCGTCCCCGTCCGCCTGAGCCATGCCAGCACTTCCCGGGGCGTCACGCCGCGTCGTACGCCTGCTGCAAGCCCTGGATGTCGATCTTCTTCATCTGCAGCATCGCCTGCATCGCCGCGTTCGCCTTCTTGGGATCCTTGTCTCCCAGCAGCCTGCCCAACGTGGTGGGGATGATCTGCCAGGACACTCCGAACTTGTCCTTGAGCCAGCCGCAGGGTTCTTCCGAACCTCCCGCCGTGAGTTTCTGCCAGAGGTCGTCGACTTCCTGCTGGGTCTCGCAATTCACGAAGAGCGAAATCGCCGGGGTGAAGGTGTATTGCGGGCCGCCGTTCAGGGCGTAGAACGGTTGCCCTTCGAGCTGGAAGTTGACGCCCATCGCCTTCCCTTTCGGGCCCATGACGCTCAGCACCTTCGAGTTCTTGAAGATCGAGACGTAGAAATCCGCCGCCGCTTCGGCGTTGCCGTTGAACCACAGGAACGGAACGATCTTTTGCATGGGGCTATCCTCTTTGGTTTGATCGGTGACACATCACGACGACGCCGCCTACCGGTTCCGACCCTACGCCGGCGTCGTCGCCAACAGGTCGGCCAGGCGGTCGTAGCTTGCGGTCACGCCCGACTCCATGTTGGACTTGATGACCGCGTCGCGCGCCTCGCGCGACTGGTAGAGCATGGTGTAAGTGAGCGTGGTCTTGCCGCCCTGCTCGACGAGGACGAGCTTCCCCACAGCCTCGCCCGGGTACCACGCCTCGTCGAACCGCTCGGTTGAGACGATGCGCTCCGGCGCGCGGATTTCGCGGTAGACGCCGCCCATCCCCATCTCGGTTCCGTCCCGGTCGCGTCGCCACACGTAGCGGTACGTACCGCCCACCCGCAAATTGATCTCGCATACGGGCATCGACCACCCGGGCGGTCCCAACAACCACCGCCTGACCAGCTCGGGCTTGGTATGGGCGTCGTAGACCAAAGTGCGTGGAGCATCGAACACGCGGGTCATCACGAGCTCCCGCTCCGAGGGCGTCGTGATCTTCAACGTTTCGGCGCTTTTCATCGGCGATCTCCTGATCTGTTTCCTTTGGTCTTCAGCTCATCGAGCAGGGCGTCGAGCTGCGAGTATCTGCCTTCCCAGAACCGGCGGTAGCGTTCCAGCCACTTTGTGGCCTCGCCGAGCCGCTTGGCCTCGAGCCGGCGCGGCCGCCGCTGCGCGTCGCGCCCGCGCGAAATCAAACCGGCGCGCTCCAGCACCTTGAGATGCTTGGAGATCGCCGGCTGACTCATCGCGAACGGCTGGGCCAGCTCCGTTACCGACGCCTCCCCCGCGGCCAGCCGCGCCAGGATCCCCCGCCGGGTGGGATCCGCGAGCGCGGCGAACGTGGCGTCGAGACGATCGGGGGCAATCCGCCCGGAGCCGGTGGCGTACATAACTGATAGGTTATATACAGACCATCGGCCCCGCCGTCAAGCCCCCCGCTTACGCCGCCCCGAGCACGTTACTGGTGAACACGCTCGTGGTGGTCTCGACGCCATTCCGGCGCAACGCGTTCTATCCCGACATCCTCGCCCAGCAGGGGCAGGTCGGCGCGGCGCTGGCCGAGGCGATGAAACAGACACCGATGTATCAGACGTACAGCCGCATCGCGCCGAGGCCGGAGGACTGGCCCCGGCTCCTGGACAAGATCGGGGCCGCGATGCAGCTGGACTTCGACTTCTCCACCCAGATCGCCGGCATCAAGGCGCCGACGTTGATCGTCGCGGGCGACGCCGACATCTTTCCCCCCGCGCACGCGGTGGAAATGTTCGGACTGCTCGGTGGGGGCCAGCGTGACGGCGGATGGGACGGTTCCGGGCGACCGAAGTCACGGCTCGCCATTCTGCCGGGGGTGACGCACTGCACCATCTTCAGCGATCCGGCGCTGGCGGCAACGGTGATTCCGTTTCTCGACGCGGCGACGACGGGTCAGTAAGGAAAGGAATGCGCAAGATCGTCGCGGGGCTGTTCATGTCGCTGGACGGCGTGGTGGAGTCTCCCTCGAGCTGGGCGCTCTTCAACGCCGAGATGCAGGAGATGATCGGCGCCGGGATCGCGCAGTCCGACGCCATTCTGCTGGGTCGGCGCACGTACCTGGAGTTCGCAGAGTTGTGGCCCCGGCAGCCACGGAGCCCGATGGCTGACTACATGAACGACACGCCCAAGTACGTCGCGTCAACGACCCTGCAAGATCCGCTGGAGTGGAAGCGCTCGAGGCTGATCAAGGGTGACCTCGCTGGAGCGCTCACGTCGCTCAAGCAGCAACCCGGCAAGAACATCCAGATTCCCGGCAGCCCTCGGCTGGTGCGGGCGCTGCTGCGTGCCGGGCTGCTCGATGAGCTCGGTGTGATGATCCACCCGATCGTGGTCGGCTCCGGGATGCGGCTTTTCGACGACATGATCGATCAGCTACGTCTCAAACTCGTGGAGGCGCGGACGCTCAGTACCGGAGTCCTGAGCGTGACCTATCAGCCTGCGAAAGGGTAAAGCCGCGCTAGGTGTGGGTGGGGCTTCCGCCAGCGCGGTACGCGCGCGACTTTCCAACACCACCCCACCCTGAGGCCAGACCGTGATCCGTCTCCCGCACCCAACGCTCGCCGTCCTCGTGCTCGCCGGCGCGCTCGCCACATCGCAAGCCGCCGCGCAGGCAACCGCGACCACTCCCGATCCGCGCGTGGGGCTGCGCGCCGGATGGATGAATGCCGCCCAGGCGGCCTGGAACCTCCGCCTCGTCTCGACGAGCGCCCCCGCGGCGGAGTTCATGAATCCGGCCGAGCCGGGCGATTTCAGCTACATGAACTCGGACCTGGCGTTCCAGGGACATTACGTCTTCCAGGGCAATTTCCAGGGCTTTCAGGTGTGGGACGTGTCGGACCCGTCGCACCCGACCCGCACCCTCCTGCACCTCTGCCCCGCCATGCAGAGCGACGTCTCGGTGTATCGCCACCTGCTGTTCGTATCCGGGGAATCGCTGAACGGACGCACCGACTGCGGCACGCAGGGGATCCAGGACACGGTGAGCGCGGACCGGCTGCGCGGCATCCGCATTTACGACATCTCGGATCTTGCGCACCCGCGCAACGTGGCCAACGTGCAGACGTGCCGCGGCTCGCACACGCACACGGTGGTGACCGATGCGCACGATACGGGCGCCGTCTTCATCTACGTCTCCGGCCAGGCGAACGTCCGCTCGCCGAGCGAGCTCGCGGGGTGCTCCTCCGTCTCCCCGGACCAGGACACGAGCTCGGCGCTGTTCCGCCTCGACGTCATCCGTGTGCCCCTCGCCTCCCCTGAGCAGGCGCGCATTGTGAACCGCCCGCGGATTTTCGAGGGTCTGTCCCAAGTGAGCGCGCATGGACCCTCGCCGCTCGATTCGGCCCAGGCCGTCGGGATCGTCGATTCGGTGCGTGCCGCCGGGGGCTATGCCGTCATCATGGGGGGCGAGGCCATGGTCGTACCGGCGCCCTTCATAACCGGCATGCTCGACAGCGTCGTGCACGCACGCAGCGGGAGCGGGGCACCGACCGCCGCGGACAGCTCCGCGCTGCGCGCCGCCCTCCAAGGGATCGTCGATGCTATGATGAAAGGGCCGCCGACGCCCGCGGGAACGGTCCACCGCGGCCCCGACCAGTGCCACGACATCACGGTGTACCCGGCGCTCGGACTCGCCGGTGGCGCCTGCGCCGAGTACGGGTTGCTGCTCGACATCAAGGACGCGGCGCATCCAGTGCGCATCGCGGCGGCTTCCGATTCGAACTTCTCTTACTGGCACTCCGCCACGTTCAACAATGACGGGACCAAGGTGCTGTTCAGCGACGAGTGGGGCGGTGGCATCGGACCGAAGTGCCGGGTCACTGACCGGCCGCAGTGGGGCGCGGACGCGCTGTTCACGATCGCCAACGGCGCGCTGACGTTCCGCGGCTATTACAAGCTCCCCGCCCCGCAGACGGCCCAGGAGAATTGCGTGGCGCACAACGGCAATCTGATCCCGGTGCCGGGGCGCGACATCATGGTCCAGGGCTGGTATCAGGGCGGCGTGTCGGTCTTCGACTGGACCGATCCCACCCACCCGATGGAGATCGCCTTCTTCGACCGTGGGCCGATGGACTCGACCAAGCTCGAGGCCGCCGGCTCGTGGTCGGCATACTGGTACAACGGCTACATCTACAGCTCCGAGATCGCCCGGGGGTTGGACATTCTCGAGCTGCAGCCGTCCACGCTGTTGTCGCAAAACGAGCTGGACGCAGCGAAGCTCGTGCGGGTGGCGTACCAGAACGTCCAGGACCAGCAGAAGATCGTCTGGCCGGCGAGCTTCGTGGTTGCGCGGGCCTACGTCGACCAGCTCGAGCGGTCGCACGGTCTCGCGCCGGCTCGGATTGGGGCGGTGCGAACCGCGTTGACCGCCGCAGAACGGAAGACCGGCTCGGGCCGGAAGACCTCCTTGACAGCCCTCGCGACCCAGCTCGACCGCGACGCGGCGACGGCGGCCGACGCGGGGAGGGTGCGGACGCTCGCCGCAGCGGTGCGGGAGCTGGCGATCCACTAGACCGACGGAACCCGCCTCGGCTAGCCTTGGTCCGCCGATGACCAGGTCCACGATCGCTGTCGACCTCTACAGCGATACGGTCACGCGTCCCACGCCCGAGATGCGCCGCTTCATGTGCGAGGCCGAGGTGGGCGACGAGCAGAAATTCGAGGATCCCACCGTCAACCTGCTGGTCGAGATGGTGGCCGAGTTGCTGGGCAAGCAGGCGGCCGTGTTCCTGCCCTCGGGGACGATGTGCAATGAGATCGCCCTTCGCGTACACTGCCGTCCGGGCGATGAGATGCTCGCCCACGCCACGGCCCATCCCCTCCACTTCGAGGTGGGGGGCCCCGCCGCCCTGGCCGGCGTCAACGCCCGCACCCTCGAGGGGCCGCGCGGCCAGTTCGACGCTGCCACCGTGCTGGCGGCCATCCGGCCCGAGAGCCGATACATGTCTCACAGCCGGCTGCTCTGGGTGGAGCAGGCCACAAACCTCGGGGGCGGCTCGGTGTGGCCGCTCGAGCGGCTGCGCGCGGTGACGGCGGTGGCGCGGGACCACGGCCTCCGCACCCATCTCGATGGCGCCCGCCTCATGAACGCGGTGGTGGCGAGCGGAGTGACCGCGCGCGACTTCGCGCACCCCTTCGACTCCGCGTGGATCGACTTCACGAAGGGGCTGGGGGCACCGGTGGGCGCCGTGCTCGCGGGCTCGCGCGAGTTCATCGCGGAAGCGTGGCGACTCAAGCAGCAGATGGGCGGGGCCATGCGTCAGGCGGGCATCATCGCGGCCGGGTGTATCTACGCGCTGCGCCATCACGTAAAGCGCCTCGCCGAGGATCACGCCCACGCGCGCCGGCTGGCGGAGGGCCTGGTCGGACTTCCCGGCATCGTCATCGATCCGGCCGCCGTCGAGACCAACATGGTGTACTTCGACCTCACCGGTGCGCTCGACGCCGCCGCCGCGATCGAACGGTTGGCCGCGCAGGGCATCCTCATGGGGGCCATGGGTCCGCGCACGATCCGGGCGGTCACCCACCTCGATGTCACCGGCGCCCAGGTGGAGCAGGCCCTGGTCGCCGCGCGCGCCGTCTTCACCGCATCACCCTGATCCCCCTCGCCGCGCGCAGCATGCGTTGGCTCCCTCGCGGCGCCTCTCCTGGCGCGACCGTCGGAAGTCCTCAGAGCCGGTAGCCGACCAGCGTTCCCGGCGCGGTCTGCAGGAACAGCATGCCCGCGACGTCGTCCACCGCGTACACGGGCTCGCGCTCCTTGCCGAGCGCCACCCGCGCGCGCGGCTGCGCGCTGTCCTTGTCGATCTGGAGCAGGACGTTGCCGTTCCCGTCGGGTGCGCGGGTCAACATGAACACCGACCCTGGAACGGCGAGCGACGCTCGGAAGCGTTTCGAGGCGAGCGCCGCCGCCTCGTGCGAATAGCCCGTGAGCTGGGCGCCGCCCTGCGAGTACGCCGTCGCCAGCTGTCCCGCGAAGCGGCGCGCGTTGGAGTCCGTGGCCTGCCGCGACGCCTGGGCGAAGGCGTCGCCGTACGCGGACGCCGCCGCGCCGTACAGGCCGGCGCGCACGGCGTTGATGCGATAGAGCGCGCGCAGCAGTCCGGGCAGCTGCGGGGCCGGGTAGTAGGCCTGTTGCTTCACCTGCCCGTCCCGCGCCACGACGACGAGGTTCTGGGGCGAGCTGAGGACGAGCCCCGCCGCCCGGATCTCCATGTCGGTCGGATCCTCGCCACCTTGCAGCTTGATCTCGCCGCCGAGCGCGCGAAACGTCCCGGCCTGGCGATCGACGGCGTACAACCGGTGATCGTGGCTCGCGAAGACATAGAGCGTCGTGCCCTCGATGGCATGGTGCAGGGCGTACCGCGCGGCGTCGTAGTCGCCCGAGCCGAGCGGTTTGCCGCTCTCGATGGCGTCCTTGAACTTCGGCTCGCCCGTCGCGAGATCGATGACGTTGACCTCGGCGTTCGTTGCCGCGTCGGGCCGCGAGATGTAGAGCAGACCCGCGGGCGTGAGCTCGGCGTAGGCGAGCTGGCCTTTGATCTTCACATCCTTCTTCAGGCGCAGGGTGGCGGTGGCCACGTCGAGCACGTTCACGAAGGTGCGCGACTCGGCGTCCACGGCGAGCACCGCGGCACCGCCCGCGATCAGCGCATCCGTGACGGTCCCGTGCATGCGCAGCGGCTTGGCGGCGATGGGTGTGCCGTCGTCGTAACGCGCCACGTTCAGTCCCGTCTGCACCACGCCGTTCACGATGCGCACGTTGCCCGTCGCCTGGCCCGGGGGCGGCGATTCCGGAAGGATGATGATGCCGCTGGGGTGCTGCACGATGTCGTGCACCCACCCCTCGATGATCGGGGGCTTGCCCCACAGGGCCCGGCCGTCGGCGAGCGCGTACGCCATCAGCCGGTCGTCGAAGCTCACGTAGATGCGATCGGGTTTGTCGAGCGACGGATAGAGCCGCACGTGGCGCGCGGGGTTCCCGGCGCGGGCGGTCGGTAACGTCGCGGACCAGCGCACCGCGCCCGTGCGCGCGTCGAGCCCCTTGAGCCCCATCAGCGTTTGCACGACGATCATGTCGGACCCCGCCTGCAGCACCTCCAGCGCCGTGGCTTCGGACGCCGCGCGTGCGAGGCCCTGCATCAGGCCACCCAACCCGCCCCGTTTCGGCCCGCTCAGCTGGAACAGCGATTCGCTCGCCCAGCGCTGCGCCCCGGTGGTGAGATCGTACAGCGCGACGACCGGCGGGCCGGACGCGCGCCGTCCGTGCACGAGGAAGGTACCGCTCTGCGGCAGCACTCGGCGGGTCACGATCTGCGCCAGGTCAAGACGACGGGAATCGAACACCACTGCACCGGTCACCGGGTCAAAGACGAGCAGTAGACCCGGGCGCGCCGCTTCCATCAGGAGCGACCCCTCGACCATGCGGACGCTGTCCGCCGGAAGCCCGCCGAGCTCCGGTTTCTCCCACGTGACCGCCCCGCGGTCGATATCCAGTCCTGAGAGTGCGGCGTCGGTCGAGACGAGGAGGGCGCCGGCGGGCGTGACCTGCTGCCAGCGGATCGCCCCTTTCAGCTTCGTGGTCCAGGCTGCGGTCGCGCCGGCCGGAGCTCCCGGCGCGGGCCTGACGGCCTGCGCCGGAGCCATCGTGGCGGCGACAACGAATAACGAGAGCGACAACAGCGGGCGATGAGCGGACGAGGTGGCCATTGGAGATCCTCCGATGGCCCCTATATCCCCCCAGTGACGGCGCGCGCGCAAGTGGGAGGCGTGTCGCGTCCGCCGGGATGTCCCGTTACGGAGCTACCGTGAGCGCGTAGCCCGCGAGCGAGGCGCGCAGGACGTTCTGGCGATCCGCGACCTCGACCACTCGAGCCGTGTACCGCGCCGCCGCGCCGACATCCGGCACCTGCAGCGTGACCACCACCCCGTTGCCGAGCGCACCGACCACCGCGCCGACGAGGGTGGAGCCGTCCGCCTGCCGCGTGAACAATCGGAGCGATACGTCGACAGCCGTCGCGTTGTCGATCGCTGGGCCGCTCACTGCAAACGTCATCGCGCCGTCGTCGGCCTGCGGCGTGGTCAGACGGAGGCTCAGCGTGCCGGGCTGCGCCACGGCACTGGTCGAGTCGTTCGAGCACCCCGCGGCCACCGACAAGGCCGCCACCACTGCGAAGATCCAGCGCGAGCCGTTCATTGGTCGCTCCTCGGGCCTGACAAGCCCTCCGCCATTTTGATGTACGCTTGGAGGTCGCCGACGTCGTAGC
>Ga0307281_10000008_pt1 | contig 53004 bp, 49 predicted proteins | sample ER_DNA_120_FD_194486 | JGI IMG/M metagenome (GOLD analysis project Ga0307281, IMG submission 194486) | Bulk soil microbial communities from the East River watershed near Crested Butte, Colorado, United States - ER_DNA_120 | ecosystem: Environmental > Terrestrial > Soil > Floodplain | place...
AATCGGAAGAGTTGCGGATCTCGCGCACCAGGCTCGTGCAGGTCACCGCCGCGCGCGACTCGGCGGCGCTCGCCGCCACGTTTCTCGGTGAGCTGCGAGCTGAAAACACTCGACTGCGGGACCTGTTGGGTCTGCGCGCCCGTCTGGGCTCCCGGTTCGTGCCCGCCGAAGTTCTGCACCAGGCCTCTCCCACCGACCCACTCACCGTGGTGATCTCAGCCGGTGCCCGGCAGGGGGTGCAGCCGTTGGCGCCGGTGGTGGCCCCCGAAGGATTGCTCGGGATCGTGAGTGTTACCGACGGGAGCACGAGCGTCGTGGCGACCTGGGCGCATCCGGAGTTCCGCGCCAGCGGGATGGCCGCCGACGGCAGTGTCTATGGGATCCTCTCACCGCGCGGGACTGCGGGCCCGGGGGGCTGGGTACTTGTGTTGGAAGGGGTCCCCTACCGCCAGCGGGTGCCGTTCGGAACGGTGATCCTCACTTCCGGTCTGGGCGGCGTGTTGCCGCGCGGTATTCCGGTCGGCACCGTCATCGCGGTCGCCGGCGAGACGGGATGGGAACGGACTTACCTCGTGCGGCCGGCTGTACCCCCCGGGGCCGTCACGCACGTAATGGTGCTCGTGGAGCCCGGCGCGGGTGACCTGCGCCCGGTCTTCGAGCCGGATTCGGGAGGTGCCCAGCCGTGAGGCGTGGCGACGTGTTGCGGTTCTGGGGGGTCCTCGTGCTGCTCGTGGTGCTGCAGTTCTCACTCCGCAGCCGGCTCGGCAACGAGCGGGTGGCGCCCGACTTCCTGCTCCTCGCCCTGCTCATCTACACCATCCGCGCCCGGCCCGGAGCGAGTGCGGCGGCGGGGTTTCTGGTCGGGCTGTTGAGCGACGCGTTGACGCCGGCCAGCTTCGGCGCCGGGGCCCTGGCCCACGCGATCGTAGGGTACCTCTCCTCCTGGGCGAAGGCGGTGTTCTTCGCGGAGAACCTGCTCGTCAACGGTGGTTTGTTCTTCGTGGGGACGTGGTTGCGGAACGTCATCCTGGCGGTCGCGTCCGGCAAGCTCGCGGGCCCCCAGATGACCTGGGAGCTACTGGTGTGGTCGCCGTTGGAGGGGGTGACGACCGCGGCGGCCGGGGTACTGGTCTTGATGGTATTCCGCCAATGGCTGGCGATCCGACTGGAGCAGACATGAGCCGGCTTCCCTCCCATCTATTGGATACCAAGCTGGGCGGCGCGCGGCTCCTGGTCTGGGTGACGAGCGGGGTCATCGCGGTCACCTATTTTCGCACCCAGATCCTGGATCACGGAAAGTACGAGCTGCAATCGGAGTCCAACCGACTGCGGCTGATCGTCCTGCCGGCCCCGCGCGGGGTGATCACCGACCGGCACGGCACGATCATCGCCGAAAACGTCCCCGGGTACACGGTCGCGCTGTTGCCGGCGCCCGAGTCCGACCTGCGGCGGACGCTGCAGCATATCGCCCCGCTGGTGCACCTCGACGCCGCCGGGATCGAGCGGGTGTTGCAGCGCTATCGGCGCGCTCCGTATCAGCCGGCTCTGGTGCTGGCGGACGCGCCCTTCGACGTCGTGTCCGCACTCGAAGAGCGCCGTCTTACCCTGCCGGGACTGGTGATTCAAACCGAGCCGAAGCGGCACTACCCCGATAGTGCGGCCGTCGCGCATCTGGTCGGCATCGTGAGCGAGGTGACCGACCAGGACCTCGCCGCCCGGCATGGCGGTCCGTTGCGGCTCGGCTCACTCATCGGGAAAGACGGACTCGAGCGCGCGTACGACGACACGTTGCGCGGCTCCGACGGCGAGCGGTTCGTGGAAGTCAGCGCGCTCGGCTTCGTCGTCCGCGAAGCCGGTGCCGCACCGACCTTGCCGGCCGAGGCCGGCGCGACGTTGCGCACGACGATCGACCTCGACCTGCAGCGGTATGTCGCGCGCGTGTTCCCGGCAGGGATGCGGGGGGCGATAGTTGCTCTCAACCCCGGCACCGGGGAGATCCTGGCACTCTACAGCGCACCCGGATATGACCCCAACGCGTTCGTGGGCGGCGTCTCTCCGGAGTATTGGCGCGCGCTACAACAGAACGATGCACACCCGCTGCTCGATCGCGCGATCCAGGCGCGCTACCCGCCGGGGTCTACCTGGAAGCTGGCGATCGCCGCGATGGCCTTGAAGCGCGGCGTGGTGACGATGCGCTCTCGCATGCCGATCCCGTGCCGGGGCGGGCTCCAGTATGGGGACCGTTTCTTCCGGTGTTGGAGCGCCGAGGGCCACGGCAGTTTGACCCTGGAGCAGGCGATCGCCCAGAGCTGCGATGTGTACTTCTACCAGCTGGGGCTGAAGCTGGGACTCACATCCTTGTTGGAAGACGCCAACGCCTTGGGGTTCCGTGCGCGCACCGGCGTGGACTTGCCGGGAGAGCTGGCGTCCCTGTTCCCGAGCGGCCCGGAGTACTACGACCGTCTGTACGGACCGCGCCACTGGACCTCGGCGGTCTCCCTGAACCTCGCGATCGGCCAGGGGGAAAACAGCCAGACGCTGCTCGACATGGTCCGGCTGTACCAGATGCTGGCGAGCGATGGGAAGTCGCGCCCACCGTACCTGGTCCGGCCCACGCGGGAGCCGACCTACGATCTGGAGCTGACACCCGAGCAGCTCGCGGGGCTGCGCCAGGCCATGATCAATGTCGTGGAGCGCGGCACGGCGCGCGGGGCGCATCTGGCGGGGCTCACGATCGCCGGAAAAACAGCCACGGCCCAGAATCCGCAGGGGCCGGATCACGGATGGTTCATCGGCTTCGCACCGGCGGACAGTCCCCAAATCGTCGTCGGCGTCATCGTCGAGTACGCCCGTCACGGCAGCTCGCTGGCTCCGATGGTGGCCCGGGTCATCGCTCACTACCTCGGCGCCGACACCACCGCCGCGCGGTATCAGTTTCTCCTGCCGAGCGACACCGCGCCGGGTGACAACCGGCTCATGGGTGCTCCCCCCATCGACTCGCTGTCCGATACTCTGTCCGACACTCTCACCGACAGCACGCGTGTTCCAACGATTCCGTGAGCTCGACCGCCCGTTTCTGGGGGTTGTAACGGCCTTGGCCGTCTACGGCCTGCTGATCCTCTATTCGGCAGGGCGGACCGATGTGACGACGGTCGTCTCCACGATCTGGTTGCGCCAGCTGGCTTGGCTGGCGGTCGGCATCACCTGCGCCGTCCTCGTGTTCCGGCTGTCCCCGCGGGTGTTGGAGTGGGCCGCGCCCTACGTGTACGGAATCGCCGTCTTCGTCTTGTTGCTGACCTTGCTGTTCGGGACCGGCGCGGGAACGGCGGCGGGGAGCAAGTCCTGGATCACGATCGCGGGGCACCGCCTGGGGCAGCCGGCCGAGCTGGCGAAACTCGCCGTCATCCTCATGCTGGCGCGCTGGCTCGCCGAACGCCGCGAACCCCCTGGGAGCCTGCGGGACCTCGCGTACCCGGGCTTGATCACACTGGTGCCGTTCGGGCTCGTCGTGCTGCAACCGGATCTCGGCAGCGCGATCGTGTTCGTGACGATTCTGTTCTCCATGCTGTACTGGGCGGGCACGCGGCCCGCCATCTTGCTGTTGTTCGCATCTCCCGTCATCGGCCTGGTGCTCGCCGTATCGACCGTGGTCTGGGGGACTTGGTTCGTCCTCCTGTTCGTCTTCGTGCTGTGGGTTCGCCCCTACCTGTGGGAAGGGCTGACGGTGATGCTCGCGAACGCGGTCATGGGCGTGGTGGCCCTTCCGTTTTGGCGTCACCTGGCGCCGTACCAGCAGAGCCGGTTTCTGGCGTTTCTCAATCCGGAGGCGGACCCGCGAGCCACGGGGTGGCACATCATCCAGTCGAAAGTCGCCATCGGGTCCGGCGGGTGGTTCGGGAAGGGGTTCACACACGGTACCCAGAAGCGTCTTGCCTTCCTCCCTGCGCAGCACACGGATTTCATTTTCCCGATCGTCGGTGAGGAGCTCGGCTTCGCGGGCGTGCTGGTGGCGCTGACGCTGTTCACGACGTTGCTGTTCGTCCTGTTGCGAATCGCCCGCCGGGCCACGGATTCGTATTCGAGCTTCTGCGTCTTCGGGATTGCCGGGATGCTGTTCACGCACATCGTGGAAAACGTCGGGATGGCGGTGAACCTGTTGCCCGTCACCGGGATTCCGCTGCCGTTCTTTTCCTACGGGGGCTCCTTCCTGCTCGCGTGCTTCCTCGCCGTGGGACTCGTTCTGCGGGTGGCGTGGGAGTCCCGCCAGTCGGGCTATGCAGACATCTCACAATGAGTTACGCGTCAAGGCCTAGCGCACGGGGGAAGGGGCGGCGAGATTGTGCCCTTCCGGACCCCCAAGACTCTCTGCATGGCATGGTTCAAAAAGGAGCGTAAGCCCCGCACCTCCGAGCGCGTGAAGCTGGAGATCCCAGCCGACGCCTGGGAGAAGTGCGACGAATGTGGGCATATCGACATCAAGGAACGCTTCGTGCGCGCCTTGAACGTCTGCCCGAATTGCGGGGCGCACCGCCGGATCAGCGCGCAGGAATACATCGATCTGCTGGTAGACGAAGGCTCCTGGCACGAGCTGGATCAGGGGCTCCGGTCCGCGGATCCGCTGAAATTCGAGAATTACAGGGACCGGATGCAGGCGGCCATCAAGAAGGCCGGTCCGTTGGAGGCCATCCGAACCGGCTACGGCCGGCTGGACGGACTCTCGGTCAACGTGGGCGTGATGGACTTCGCCTTCATGGGCGGCTCGATGGGCTCGGTGGTGGGCGAGAAGGTGGCCCGCCTGGCCCGCCGCTCCATCGACCGGCACATTCCGCTGATCATCGTCTCGGCGTCGGGCGGGGCACGCATGCAGGAGGGCGTGCTCTCGCTGATGCAGATGGCCAAGGCGTCCGTCGTGGTGGCGGAGCTCGCGGACCGGAGAGTCCCCTTTGTCTCGATCCTGACCAACCCGACGACCGGTGGGGTATCGGCCTCCTACGCGATGCAGGGCGACGTCATCCTCGCCGAGCCTGGTGCGGTGATCGGATTTGCCGGGCCGCGCGTCATCAAACAGACCATTGGACAGGATCTTCCCGAGGGCTTCCAGACGTCGGAGTTTCTGCTGGAGCACGGGATGGTCGATGCTGTGGTACCTCGCAGCGAGCTGCGGGAGACCACGGCCCAGCTGCTGCGGCACATGGCCGGCCGGGCCCCGGCGGAGGCGGGCGACTGACGCGTTGGTCCTTCCGGGACGCCTGCCGTTATTTGTTTCCCAGACAAGCCGGCCGGATCAAGTGGAGCCTCGAGCCAACGCTTGGGCTGCTCCAGGCGATCGGTCATCCGGAGCGGCAGTTCCCCACGGTTCACGTCGGCGGCACGAACGGCAAGGGATCGACCTGTGCGTTCCTGGTGGCTGCGCTGCGCTCGCGCGGTTTCCGCGTAGGTCTCTACACGTCACCGCACCTGGTATCGGTGCGGGAACGGGTGCTCGTCAATGGCGAGCCGGTGAGCGAGGAAGCCTTCGCCGAGTGGACCGCCGTCCTCGAGCCGCACATCGAACGCACCGAGGCGAGCTTCTTCGAGGCGATGACCGCCATCGCGTTCGCGGACCTGGCGTCGCGTGATGTGGACGTCGCGGTCGTCGAGGTGGGGCTGGGAGGGCGTCTCGACAGCACGAACGTGCTCACCCCCCTGGCGAGCGTCGTCACGAAGATCGCGCTGGAGCATACCGACTACTTGGGGACCGATCTGCCGACGATCGCGCTCGAGAAAGCCGGCATCGCCAAGCCCGGGGTCCCGTTCGTCACCGGTGAGCAGGATCCTGCCGTCCGCCAGGTGTTGGTGGAGGAAGCGCAACGGTTGGGCGCTCAGCCGGTGGTGCGGGTGAGCGCCGGGGAGGTGCCCGAGGGCTTGGAGCTGGGGCTGCGGGGTGCTCATCAGTGGGCCAACGCCTGGGTGGCGCTGGGCGCGCTCAACGCCCTGCCGCCCCCGTTCGGCCCGTTCGGTCCTTGGTTGCCCCCCAGTTTCGCCGAGGCGTATATCCCCGGCCGCTTCGACGTGCGGGGCCGCTGGATCTTCGACGTGGCCCACAACCCCGACGGGATGGCGGTGCTGGTCGCGGCGTTGCGGGAGTACCACCCACCGCGGCCGCTGCACGCGCTCGTGGGCATCCGGAACGACAAGGACTGGCCCGCGATGCTCGCGGCACTGCATCCCGAAGTGGACCGCCTGCTCCTGACCGTGGCGCCCTCGGTACCGGGACCGCAACGGTGGGATGAACGCGACTTCGCCGACGGCCGGCTGCCCGATGCCGCGGTACGGTTCGAGCCCGACTTCGACCGGGCGCTCGCGGAGATCCAGGACGGCGCGCACACCGTACTGGTCGCGGGATCGTTTCACACCGTCGGCGATGCGATGGCGCGCTTGCCCGGGTTTGCGCCGATCGGCTAAATTGTTACGATGCAAGGGAAAGCGCTCCCCGGCTTTCGTGATTTCTACCCCGACGACACCGCACTCCGCAACCATATTTTCGCCACGTGGCGAAAGGTCGCCGCGCGGTACGGCTTCGAGGAGTACGACGGACCGCCCCTCGAGCCGCTAGAGCTCTACACCCAGAAGAGCGGGGAAGAGATCATCGGGCAGCTCTATCACTTCACGGACAAGGGCGAGCGCGCGGTCGCCTTGCGGCCGGAAATGACGCCGACCCTGGCCCGGATGGTCGGGGCCAGAGCCCAGGCGCTGAAAAAGCCGATCCGCTGGTTCTCGATTCCGCAGCTGTTTCGCTACGAGCGGCAGCAGCGCGGGCGCAAACACGAGCACTTTCAGCTCAATATGGACATCATCGGGGAGGCGGGCCCCGGGGCCGACGCGGAGGTCATGGCCGCCGCCCTCGATGTCATGCGGGCGCTCGGTCTCGGGGCGCAGCAGATCCGCCTGCGCGTCTCGGATCGCCGGGTGATCGTCGCCGAGCTGGTCGACACCCTCGGTGTCGCGCGCGACAAGCTCGAGTCGGTGTTGGGGATTCTGGACCGGTCGGAGCGCGATGCGCGCTGGGCTCCCCACCTGGGCGAGGTCCTGGGCGCGGCCGACGCGCAGCCGGTCATCCAGTTCTTCCACGACCTGCGGCAGCCCGATCAGGTGCGGCGGCTGCGAGGCTCGCCCACCGCCGATCCGTTGAACGAGTCGGTCTCCCGCCTCGAGGCGATGGGGCTCGGAGAATTCGTGGAGATCGATTTTCGAATCGTCCGCGGCCTGGCGTACTACACGGGGATCGTGTTCGAGCTGTTCGATGCCGGGAAGCAGCTCCGGGCCATCTGTGGCGGCGGACGCTACGATGGACTCATGAAGGATATCGGCGGTGTCGACCTGCCTTGCGTGGGATTCGGCATGGGGGACGTGGTGCTTGGCGAGATGCTCCAGGAGCACCGCCCGCCTCCAGCCCCGGACTCGCACGGCGTGTTCTTGGTGTCGGTGGGCGGAGATGATCTGCCGGCCGTCCTCAAGCTGGCGCACGAGCTGCGGGATCAGGGGGTGGCCGTCGAATACGCCCTGAAACTGCAGGCCATTCGCAAGCAGCTCGAGCTGGCCGCGGCCCGGGGCGCTCGGCGCGCCGTCATCATCGGCCCGGAGGAGCGGCAGCACGACATCGCCGTGGTGAAAGACCTCGTAGCGGGAGCGGAGACCCGCGTACCGTTTGGAGCGCTCGCCAATGTGTTGGGAGGACGATGAGTAAGGTCAATCTGGCGCAGAAGTTCTCGCAGATCGCCGACTTCTGGAATCCCAGGATCGCCGGTGAGCTGAACGGGCAACTGGTGAAACTCGTCCGATTCCAGGGTCCGTTCGTCTGGCATCACCACGACCGGGAGGACGAGCTGTTCTATGTCGTTGCCGGAAGGTTCCGTATGGAGTTCCGCGATCGGTCCGAGTGGATCGAGGAGGGGGAGTTCATCATCGTCCCGCGCGGCGTCGAGCATCGTCCCGTGGCCGACACGGAAGTCCAGGTCATGCTGTTCGAGCCCCGTACGACGCTGAATACCGGCAACGTCCGCAACGAGCGTACGCTCGAGCGACTGGACACGATCTGACATGCCCCAGGCACAGAAGATCACGCCCCGCGCCAAGGACTTCAGCGAGTGGTACAACGACGTCATCATGCAGGCCGAATTGGCCGACTATTCGCCGGTACGCGGCTGCATGGTCATCCGTCCCCACGGGTATCGCATCTGGGAGCTGATGCAGCGCGCCCTGGACGACAGGATCAGGGACACCGGACATCAGAACGCGTATTTCCCGCTCTTCATCCCGATGAGCTTCCTCGCCAAGGAAGCCGAGCACGTGGAGGGATTCGCAAAAGAGGTCGCCCTGGTGACGCATACGCGTCTGAAGGCGACGGGGAAGACCGGGGTGGGCGCCGTCACTGTGGACCCCGAGTCCGCGCTGGACGAGCCATTGGTGGTGCGACCCACATCCGAGACGATCATCTATGCGATGTTCGCCAAGTGGATCCAGAGTTATCGCGACCTGCCAATGTTGCTCAACCAGTGGTGCAACGTGGTACGCTGGGAGCGGCGCACGCGACTGTTCCTGCGCACCACGGAGTTCCTGTGGCAGGAGGGGCACACGGCCCACGCCGACGAAGCGGACGCCGAGCGCGAAGCGCGCCTGATCCTGGGCATCTATCGGTCGTTCGCCGAAGAATGGCTCGCGATGCCGGTGCTGACGGGCGTCAAGACCGACAGCGAGAAGTTCGCGGGTGCGCTGCGCACCTACGCGATTGAGGCGTTGATGCAGGACCGCAAGGCCTTGCAGGCCGGTACGTCGCACCACCTCGGCCAAAACTTCGCCCGGGCGTTCAATGTGCAGTATCAGACAGCGACGGGCGGGCTCGAATACGTCTGGAATACCTCCTGGGGGGTGACGACGCGGCTCATTGGCGGTCTCATCATGACCCACTCCGACGACAACGGGCTGGTGTGCCCACCGCGGCTCGCGCCGGTGCAGGTCGTCCTGGTGCCGATCTGGAAGACCGACGAAGACCGCGCCCAGGTGCTGGAGGTCGGGGCTCGGGTGGAATCGGAGCTGAAGGCAGCGGGTTTGCGAGTCGTGTTCGACACACGCGACGGTCTCAAACCGGGGGCGAAGTACTTCGAGTGGGAAGCGCGGGGCGTGCCGTTGCGACTGGAGATCGGTCCCAAGGACGTGGCGGCCGGGCAGGCGATGGCGGCGCGCCGGGGCGGGGGCAAGTCGCCGGTTCCGCTCACCGGGATCGCCGCCACGGCGACCAAGGCGCTCGAGGAGATCCAGGCCGCGTTGTTCGCCGCCGCCCGGGAGCGGCGGGAAGCGGCGTCGGTTCGCGGGATCACGAAGGAGCGCTTCATCGAGTTCATGCAGGATCAGGGCGGGTTCGCCTACGGCGGATTCTGCGGTGGTGGGGAGTGTGAAGCGGCGATCAAGGACGTGACGGGAGCGACGGTGCGGCTGCTCCCGGATCCGGAGTTCCGCTCTCCGGAGGTACCCAAGACTTGCATGTGGTGCGGCAAGCCGAGCGTCGCCGAGGCCGTGTGGGCGCAGGCGTACTAGGCTTCGACCCGGCGCTGCTCGAAGGGATTGCGGCGCGTGTCGGCACGCCGGCCTACGTGTATGGAGCGAACCTGATCCGCGCCCAGTATCACGCCCTGGACGACGCTCTGAAGGGCATCCCGCATCGTATCTGCTATTCGGTCAAGGCCAACGGGAACCTCGCCGTCCTCCGGGTGCTGCAACAGGTCGGGGCCGGGGCCGATATCGTATCGGTCGGAGAGCTGCGGCGCGCGCACGCGGCCGGCTTTGCCTCGGACCAGATCGTGTTCTCCGGGGTCGGCAAGACGTCCGCCGAGCTCGAGGAGGCCATCCGGTCTCGAATCGGCTTCCTCAACATCGAGTCGACGAGCGAGCTCGACGCGGTGATCGGGGCGGCGCAGCGCACCGGCCTCCGGTGCCGGGTGGGGATCCGGGTCAATCCCGACGTGGCGACCCAGACGCACCCATACACGAAGACCGGCGAGAAGACGGCGAAATTCGGAGTGCCGTTCGACGACGTGGTGAACGTTGCCCGGCGCATCGCGGCGGAGCCCGCGCTCGAGCTGCGCGGCCTGGCGATGCACCTGGGGTCTCAGCTCACCGATGTGGAGCCGTACCATCGTGGCACCGTGAAGCTGCTCGAGCTGGTCGCGGCGATCCGGGCCTCGGGCATCGCGACGCTGGAAGCGCTGGATGTAGGTGGGGGCCTGGGTGTCCGGTACTTCGACGAGCGGGCGCCGTCGCCCAAGGCGTTCGCGGAGGCGGTCGTGCCGCCGATCCGGGCGTCGGGCCTGCAGCTCTTGTGTGAGCCCGGCCGCTACATTGTCGCGAACGCGGGACTGCTGCTGACCCGGGTGCTGTATCGCAAGTACGCCGGCGGCAAGGATTTCGTGATCGTGGATGCCGGCATGACGGACTTCATGCGCCCCAGCCACTACAACGCGCACCACGACATCGTGCCGCTGAAGGACGGCGGCCGGACCGAACGGGTCGTGAACATCGTGGGCCCGATCTGCGAATCGGGGGACTTTCTGGCGCTCGACCGCAAACTGCCCGTCGTCGAGCCGGGGGAGCTGCTGGCGGTGCTCGGCACCGGCGCCTACGGATTCGTCATGAGCTCCACGTACAATCAGCGTCCCCGGCCGCCAGAAGTGATGGTCGAGGGGGACAAGTACTTCGTGGCCCGCCCGCGCGAATCGCTCGACGACCTGATGCGGGGCGAGGTCTCCGAGCCCGCCGCGTGGCTGTCCGTATGAACCGCATCCTGATCCTCGACTACGGGTCGCAGTTCACGCAGCTGATCGCCCGGCGCGTGCGTGAGGCGCACGTGTATTGCGAGATCCACCCGGCCGTGCGCGGCACGGACCTCGGGTTTCTCCGGGAGTTCGCGCCGCAAGGGATCATTCTCTCCGGCGGGCCCAACTCGGTGTTCGACCCCGGCGCACCCACCGCGGACCCGAGCTTGCTCGACCTCGGCGTCCCGGTGGTGGGCATCTGTTATGGCATGATGCTCATCGCGCGCCTGGCCGGCGGTACGGTCACGCCCGCGAGCGAGCGGGAGTACGGGCGCGCCGACATTACTGTGCGGGAGAATGCCGGGTTGTTTGCGGGGTTCGACCTTGGCTCCGCCACGACCGTTTGGGCGAGTCACGGTGACCGCATCGTTACCGCGCCGCCCGGCTTCCGCACCACGGCATCCAGCGCCAACGCCCCCATCGCGGCCTTCCAGCACCAGACCAAGGCGCTTTCCGGCCTGCTGTTCCACCCCGAGGTGGCCCACACAGTTCGCGGCGGCGAGATCCTGGCCAATTTTCTGTTCGGCATCTGCCGCTGCACACCCGATTGGACCCCGGGACACTTCATCGAGCAGGCCGTGGGGAAGATCCAACAGACGGTCGGACCGACCGGGCGGGCGATTTGCGGCCTGTCGGGGGGCGTCGATTCCGCGGTCGCCGCGGCCCTCGTGCACCGCGCCATCGGTGAGCGGCTCACCTGCATCTTCGTCGATCACGGCCTGTTGCGGCTGCACGAGCGCGACCAGGTGGAGCGCACGTTCCGCAAGCACCTGGGCATCGATCTCCGGGTGGTGGACGCGAGCGCGCGGTTCCTGGAGGACCTCGCCGGCGTCGAAGATCCCGAAGAAAAGCGGCGGCGGATCGGGCACATGTTCATCGACGTGTTCGAAGACGCCGCGCGGCACGTCGCAGGCGACGTGGGATTCCTGGTGCAGGGCACGCTGTATCCCGACGTCATCGAATCCAGCTCGCCCCGGGGCGGCCCGTCAGTCACCATCAAGACGCATCACAATGTGGGCGGCCTTCGGCCGAACCTTCCGTGGACGCTGGTCGAGCCACTGCGCGAGTTGTTCAAGGACGAGGTACGCCAGGTGGGACGCGAGCTGGGCTTGTCCGAAGAGATCGTCGGGCGGCACCCGTTTCCGGGGCCGGGGCTCGCCATTCGGGTGCTTGGGCCCGTCACGGGGGAGCGACTCGATCTGCTGCGGCGGGTGGACGCGCTCTACATCGAGGAGATCCGCGAGGCGGGGTTGTACGACCAGATCTGGCAGGCGTTCGCCGTGCTGCTGCCGATCCGCTCGGTAGGCGTGATGGGTGACGGTCGGACCTACGAGCATGTCGTCGCGCTGCGAGCGGTGACGAGCCGCGACGGCATGACGGCGGACTGGTTTCCCTTTCCTCCTGATGTGCTGGGGCGGATCTCGAGCCGCGTGATCAACGAGGTGCGCGGCGTCAACCGCGTCACCTACGACGTGAGCTCGAAGCCGCCGGCGACGATCGAGTGGGAATAGAGAGGCACCGACGTCAGGACGGGACGACGGTACGACGGTACGACGGTACGAGCGCTCTCCATCTTCCGCATCAAACCGTAGACCATCTTTGCGCAGTTGTCGCGCGTGGTCATGACGTCCACGAGCTGCCCTTCCTGCATGTAGCCCAAGGCCTTCACCAGGGTCAGAATGGCCTCGATCTCGTGCAGCGAGCCGCGGGCGATGTCGAGGTACCGGCGGAATTCGCGCGGGCCCCTGCGGGTCGCTCCTTCGGCGAGATTTAGGGCGACGCTGTACGCGGCTCGCCGCCACTGGTCGGCAAGAGCGAAACGTTCGACGGCGGGGAGGAGGGCTATCGCATCACGGGACTGGACGACCAGGCGTACGGCTTCCTGCCAGGCTCGTAGTTGTCGGAAGTCTCCCATGTGGGAATTCTGGCCGCACTAGGCCCTACCAGGGCAACCAGTCCGCTGCACCGCGTATCATTCCGACGCTCGTGGAACCTAACGTCGTAACGACCTGCGACGGCACTAGATGTTCTTGTCTTCCAATAACTTGAGGAACTCGGCGGGCGTCTTGAGCCGCGCCAGGCGGTCCGGGACCTCGGGCTCCTTGGCGAACTGGGCGATCTTGCCCAGTACCGGCAGGTATTGGTTGGAGACCTCGAGGGGTGGCGCGACGATCAGGAAGAAGTAGTTGACGGGTTTGTCGTCGATCGCTTTGAATTCGATGCCTTCGAGCTTCCGGCCGAAGGCCACTCGCAACCGGCTGACCACCAGGGAGCGGCAGTGCGGAATCGCGATGTTCTGGCCGATGCCGGTCGAGCCCAAGGTCTCGCGTCGCTTCAGCATCTTGTAGAGCATGCCGTCCGCTTTCTCATCCAGCCGCAGGAGTCCGACGAGCTCTTTCAGCACGGCGTCTTTCACGATGCTCTTCAAGCTCAAGTCGATCGCGTCTTCGGAAAAGAACTCGCGCAGGTGCAAAGCCGGATCCTCGTGGTGAAAGGGGCAGAACGCCTAACGTAACGGCTGGTTGCTGTCCGCGCAACGCGCTATTACGTTGGTGCGCATGAACTTCCCGTTTCCCGTGGCCTACGACGTCCCGCTCTTCCTGGCCCCCATGGCCGGTGTGAGTGAAGCGCCGTTCCGCCAGATCGCGCGGAGCTTCGGCGCCGATGTCGTCGTATCGGAGTTCATCTCGTCGGTGGGTGTCTCGCTCGGCATCGAGCGCGTGCTGGCCGAGATGCGGTTCGAGGACGTGGAGCGGCCGATCGGCATCCAGCTCTACGGCGCGGACCCCGCCACGATGGCGCGTGCCGCGGCGCTGGTGACCGAGTTGTTCGGTCCGGACTACCTGGATATCAACTTCGGCTGCCCGGTGAAGAAGGTGGTCCGGAACAACGGTGGGTCGGGGTGCCTCAAGGACATGGGGCTCGTGGGCCACATCATCCGGGCGGTCCGGCAGGCCACACACCTGCCGGTGACGGCCAAGATCCGGAGCGGATGGGACGAGGCGCAGCGGGATCCCGTGACGATCGCGCGGCGCTGCCAGGACGCCGGGGCTCAGGCCCTCGCGCTGCATCCGCGGACGCGGACGCAAATGTACAACGGGACAGCGAACTGGGACGAGATCGCGCGCGTGGTCGAGGCGCTCGATATACCGGTGATCGGGAACGGCGACATTCGGAACGCCGAGGACGTGCTCGCGATGCGGCGGCACACCGGGTGTGCCGGCATCATGATCGCGCGAGGGTCGTTCGGCAACCCGTGGATTTTCTCGCACGCACGCGACCTGCTGGCGGGGCGCCGGATGCGCCCGTCGCCCACGGCGGAGGAGCGCTTCGGTGTCGCCCTGCAGCACGCGCGACTGGCGTTGCGGCTGCAAGGCGATAACCGCAAGACCGCCCTCGAATTCCGCAAACATCTCGGCTGGTATACGAAAGGGCTGCCAGGGTCGGCAGACCTGCGGCAACAGCTCTTCGCGATCGAATCGATGCGCGAGGCGGAGGAGTTGTTCGGCGTGTATCTGCGGGAGCACTCCGTGCCAGAGCGGGCCGTGGTCGGGGCCGCAGCGTGAACGGGGACGACCTCGGGCCGCTGCTCGAGCGGCTGCCGTTCGCGACGATCGATCACCTCCGGCCGATCACGCAAGGCCAACAGGAGGTGATTTTTTCGCAGGGGAAGACGGCGGAGCAGGTGGTGGCCATCGCTGAGCGGCTCGCCTCGGCGGGCGGGACATTTCTCGCGACGCGCACTGATCCGCCCCATCGCGCCGCCCTGCGCGAGCGATTTCCGCGGGCGCTGGTCGGCGAGTTGGGGCGCACGGTATATCTGCCGCCGGACCCCGAGCCACCCCCCACCGGGCGGGGGACTATTCTGGTGGTGACGGCGGGGACCGCCGACCTGCCAGTGGCCGACGAGGCCGCGGTGACCGCCCGGGCGCTGCGCAATCCGGTGGAGCGGCTCACCGACGTCGGTGTTGCCGGCATCCACCGGGTGCTGAGCCAGACGACCTTGTTGCGGAGCGCATCGGTGATCATCGTCGTCGCCGGCATGGAGGGGGCGTTGCCGAGTGTCGTCGGGGGCCTCGTCAAGGTGCCGGTCATCGCCGTCCCAACCAGCGTGGGCTACGGCGCATCGTTCGGCGGCCTCGCAGCTCTGCTGGGGATGTTGAATTCGTGCGCCGCGGGGCTGACCGTCGTCAACATCGACAATGGGTTCGGGGCGGCGGCGGCGGCCAGTCGAATCAATCACTTGTGAAGCGGTCCGGGGTGCAGTGGCTGGCGCGCGGTCTCCGCGCGACGGGCCTCGTGGCGTGCGTCATCGCGGTCTGGCGCGGTGGGCCGTGGGGGCTGGTCGCGGTGGGCGGCGGGTTCGCTCTCGCCTACGGATTTCGCATGGCGCGAATCGTCCGGACCTGGCTGCACGATCAGGCGCCGGTCACGCCTTCGGATCTCGCACACACCCTCGACCTGATGCGCCGGGCGCATGATGCGACGGCGGCCTGGGCGGTCGGTCTCGACGAGGAGGAAGTCGAAGCGTACGGGGATCCGAGGCCGTCGCTGGCGATCCGGGAGCGCGGCGGGGCCATCGTCCAGCTCGCGTCGGTGGATGGCCGGTCCCACGTGGCCCGGGAGGATGAAGGGACGTATGTCGCGGTGGGAGATTTCCCGTACGGGGCCGGACTGTTGTTGGCCGAGCGCGATGCCGACCCCGAGGTGGCCCAATCGGTCACCGAGGAGCTGCGGCGGATTATCGCGGCGATGCGACTTGCCGAGCTCGAAGTACCCGAGGGCCAGTTTCAGCTTGTCGCCAAGCAGCTCGCGATGATCGCGGCCGGCGCGCAGACGCTCGAGGGCGTGGCCAAGGCGGGGGCAGAGCTGGCCCAGCAGCTGGCCCAGCGCGGGACTGCGGTGGTCATTCTCGATCCGACCACCCAAGCGGCTCACATCCTGGCCGTCTCCACCGCCGCCGACCGTCGGCTGGCCGGCATCACCCTGTCTGCCGAAGCGCCGGCACATCGGGCGATGCAGACCGGGCTTTCAGTGATGACACAGACGGGCGACGACATCTTCGGTCCGGGGGTCCCCGAGCGGCGGAGGCAGGAGCGTGCCGGGCAGGCGTATCCGTTGATGGACGGCCATTTCGCGATCGGCGCGCTCGTCCTGCTCGGGCCTGCGATCCTGCCGGAGTCGCCGCTGGCCGAGCAGGTGGGGCAGCTCGTGTCCGAGCTCGGCCCGAGACTGGCGGCGGCGCGGGCGGTCCATGAAGCCGAGCAGCGGGCCGTGGTGGATCCTCTGACCGGGCTGCGCAACCGGCGCGAGTTCGAGCGCCAAGTCGAATCGTTCAAGGCCAAGCAACAGGAGCGCGGCGAACGCGGCCCGACCGAGCCGGTGACGCTGGTGTACGCGGACCTCGACCGGTTCAAGGCGCTGAACGACGGACTGGGGCATGCGGCCGGCGATGCGGCGTTGCGGCACTTCGCGAGTGTGCTCTCGAAGCAAATCCGCGATCGCGATCTCGTGGCGCGCATCGGTGGTGAGGAGTTCGCCGTCTGGTTGCCGGGGACACCGCTGGGCGAGGGCATGGAGGTGGCCGAGCGCATTCGGCGCGCCGTGGAGGCGGAGGCTTGGCATTGGAACGGCTCCCGCTACCCTCTGTCGGTCTCCTGCGGTGTGGCGGGGTACCCAGAGAGCGTGGGCGACGTCAACAACCTCCGTGGTGCCGCGGACGCCGCCCTGTACCGGGCGAAGCAGGAAGGTCGCAACCGCGTGTCGCAGTCGCCGCCCTACACGCCCTGAGGCGCGATGCCATCCCCGGACCTCGCGAAGGCGTTCCGCGTCAAGGACGGCTCGCGGTTTCGCCTCAAGCAGGTCGATCCCGCGGCCACCACCGGATTCAAATCCAAGGAGCATGCCGCGCAGGCGCTGCAGCGCGGAGTGGAACGTCTGGCCGCCCTGCAGGAGCGGCTCTATGCGGACGATCACTGGGCCTTCCTCGTGATCTTCCAGGCGATGGACGCGGCGGGGAAGGACAGCACGATCAAGCACGTCATGTCGGGCGTGAATCCTCAGGGCTGCCAGGTGTTCGCCTTCAAGGCCCCTTCAGCCGAGGAGCTGGATCACGATTTCCTCTGGCGCACGACGAAGTGCCTGCCGGAGCGCGGCCGCATTGGGATCTTCAACCGGTCCTACTACGAGGAAACGCTCGTCGTCCGCGTGCACCCGGAGCTGCTGGTGAAGCAGCGGTTACCAGAGGGGCTCGCGACGCCGCGCGTGTGGGCGGAGCGGTACGAGGATATCAACGCCTACGAGCGGCATCTCTCCCGCAACGGCACGCGCATCGTGAAATTCTTCCTGCATGTGTCGCGCGAGGAGCAGCGACAACGTTTTTTGGCGCGCCTGAAGGATCCCGCCAAGAACTGGAAGTTCTCGGTGGCCGACCTGGGGGAGCGGGACCGATGGGGCGACTATATGGCGGCCTACGAGGACATGATTCAGGCCACGGCCACCGATCACGCGCCCTGGTACGTGGTGCCCGCCGACCACAAGTGGTTCACGCGCCTGGTGGTGGTGGAAGCCATCGTGGCGACGCTCGAGCGTCTCGACCCCTCATTCCCGAAGCTGCCGCCAGGGGAGCGCCGGGCGCTGGAGACGGCCCGCGCGACGCTGGAAGGTGAGGAGAAACCGGGAGAGGCTTGAAAACGCCAACGCGTGCCGCTACGTTCGCAGGACGAGGGGGCGACAGGCTTCGACGGGTTTGATGAGGATGTCGCTGCGTGCCCAGGTCGTCAGTCACCTGGCTAATCAACTGGCAATACACACAAGCCAACTCTGAACTGGCTCTGGCCGCGTAAGCTTCGGCTTATGCACCTGCGTGAGTGGCAGCCCGCCTGAGGCGGCGCTCACGTATCGCAAAATCGGGCTGGTGCGGTCCGGGGCCCGAACGGATCGCGCGAGAGCTGCAAAGGGCTTGTCGCCGCCCACGGCCGGTGAAGCGCCGGGGAGACGAGACCTCAAAGAAGCTTCGCCTACGCACGTAGTGGTGACATCGGAGTCATGCTCGGACCGGGGTTCGATTCCCCGCGCCTCCATGATCGACAGCGAGTGAAGGGGGAAGGGGGAAGGGACCCTTCCCCCTTCCTGTTTCCTGGGCTTAGTGGCGGGGGTTGGAGTAGGCTCGGGCGACTGCTCGAGAGGGGACGATCACCGGGCGGGCCGCCTGGCCACGCGCGCCCGCAGCGCCCGCCGCGGGTGATCCGCTCGACCGTGGCGCCACAACCGCCTGGGTTTGGTGTCCCGTCCCCGCGCTCGTCCATCCGGCACCGGAGCCGGCGGGCTGCGGTGGGTACGTCGCCGGAGGCCCGCTGCGAATGATGATGCGCGAAGCGCGGGCTGCCATCGAGGCCGACGGAGTCGACAGGTCGGACGCCTGGTCCACCGGCGCGAGCGCGTCGGGGTGACTGGGGGCGCGGGGCTGCTGCACCACGATTCGGGCCGGTCGGCGTGGGGCCGGCGGGACGATCCGACCCGGCACACGGCGCAGATTTAGCGCGATCGCCGGCTGGGGTGGCGCGGGAGCGGGTGGGCGGCGCAAGCGCCGCCTGAAGGGGAAGAACACCAGTGTAGGCGCCGGATAGACGATGGTTGTGGATTGATCGATCGTCGTCTCCTCGACGGTCGTCGACACGCTGTTATCCTGAACCCCGCAGTAGGAATCGACGAGTGTCGTGTTCGAGCAGTCCACCACGGTGCCACCCGGGGCGGCCGCATAGCTGTGGTCGTTCGCGATCGCGGAGTTGTTGAGGGCGGCGGCGTCCGCCGGCGCCCTGCCGGACCGGCGTGCTGCGAGACAACTGAAGCAGACTGAGTCTCTTGCCACAGCCCGGGTCGCGACCGCCCCCGGCGTCCGGTACTCGGCGAGATCGTAGTTATACCCCTCGCCAGCGGAGATCCGGTCGGCGATATCCAGGAGCGCGGCGAGCGGGTTACCGGCCGTCGGCAGCAACAACAGGGCGTGCTCGTAGTCCCACCGGCCGCCGGCGCTCAAACCGTCGAATCGGAACGGCGCCCATGACCGGACCGCGACTACCGCTCCCATTCCGGGCACGGGCACCCGGAACGTCGCGCCATCCTCGCTGCCGGTGACCGCGAACGTTTCACCGCCCGGCACCAGGTCCGGGTCGGTTGGGTTCCGGGGGAACAGCACCCGGATGCGGCCGGACGCGTCCACATGCAGCACGGCGAGATGGCTGGTATCGCGCAGGGCGACGTAGACCTGTACGGGGTCGCCGACGGGGCGCACCGTATCGGGGAGCCATACGCGGACGCCGAGCGTGTCGGACCGCACGGTGGTGGGCGCCACTGCGGTCTGGGCGAGGGCGCCGAGGCCGAGGATCAGGTGGATCGTCATGATGTCTTCTCGTACTGTACCCCGGGCCTGCGCGAAGGGTCAAGGGTGCGGCACGGAGTGCGGCGAGGCGCATATATTGGGGCCCGAACAGATCGACGGGACGCGCAGTGGGCGCGGGCAGTGACCCTCACACGAGTGGAGGCACGGATGGGCGCAGTGTTGGATCTGATCCGGGTGCTGTTTACTCCAACGGAGGTCTTCGAGCGGGTCCGCGAGCGGCCGAAGTTCCTCGCACCAGCGCTCGGAGTCGCGGTCGTCGTCACCATCCTCAGTTACCTGATGATGCCGTTCACCCAGGCGGCGATGGCCTCCCGCATGGCGCAGATCGCCCAACAGAATCCCAACGCGGCGGCGCAGGCAGCCAAGTTCCAGTCAGTCGGGCTGGTGTTTGCGCCGATCGGCGTATTCATCGCGCTTCTGATCGGCGCGGGAATCCTGTGGCTCCTCGTCATGCTGCTCGCCGGAGGGGATGGCAAGTACCGGACCCTGCTGAGCGTCGCGACGTACACGGCGTTGCCATCGATTCTGCTGCAGGCGGCGGGGCTCGTCGTCTTGAGAATGAAGGGCGTGGAAGCAGTCAGCTCGATGGAAGATCTGCGGCCGCCGCTGGGTCTGAACCTGCTCGCCCCCAACGTCAGCGGGTTCGTCGGTGCGGTCCTGGCCGGGATCAACCCCTTCGCCATCTGGAGCATGGTTCTGACTGCGATCGGCATTCATGTGACGCACAAGACATCCAAGGGCTCGGCGTATGCCGTGGCGATCGTCGCGATGCTGTTCGGCGTCTTGATCGGCGCGATGTTTGCGGGCCTGGGGGGCAAGGCCGGCAGCTGAGCTAGACGGTAGCCTTCGTCCGATTGATCACGCCCGCCTCCTCGAGCGCCGCCTGGGCCGCAGCGAGGCGGGCGATCGGGACCCGGAACGGCGAGCACGACACGTAGTTGAGCCCCGCATGGTGGCAGAATTTCACCGACGAGGGCTCGCCGCCATGCTCGCCGCAGATGCCCACCTTCAGGTCGTGGCGGGTGCCCCGTCCGAGCTTCACGGCCAGCTCGATCAGCCGGCCGACGCCATCCTGGTCGAGGACCTGAAACGGATCGTCCTTCAGAATCCCGGTTTCCACGTAGAACGGGAGGAACCGCCCTGCGTCGTCGCGGGACAGGCCGAACGTCGTCTGTGTCAGGTCGTTTGTCCCGAACGAGAAGAACTCGGCTTCGCGGGCGATGTCGTCGGCGGTCAGCGCCGCGCGCGGCAGCTCGATCATCGTGCCGACGAGATACGGCACCGCGCGGCCTTCCGCGTGGAACACCTCCTGGGCGACGCGGCGGACGATCGCCGCCTGGCGGCGCAGCTCCTCCGCCACCGCGACGAGCGGGATCATCACCTCGACGACGGCTTGCTTCCCCCGCGCCACGACGCGGCACGCCGCCTCGAAGATCGCCCGGGCCTGCATCTCGGTGATCTCGGGATAGGTGATCCCGAGTCGGCAGCCGCGATGGCCGAGCATCGGGTTCGCCTCCGCGAGGCCGTCCACCAGTGCCTTGAGTCGGCGCAAGGGCAGTCTCATGGCTTTCGCCAGCCCGGCCAGCTCTTCCTTGGTATGCGGCAGGAACTCGTGTAACGGTGGATCGAGCAGCCGGATGGTGACCGGGTACCCGACCATCGCTTCGAAGATGCCCTCGAAATCGGCGCGCTGCATCGGCAGGAGCTGGGCCAGCGCCCGGCGGCGGCCCGCCTCGTCGGGCGCCACGATCATCTCCCGCATCGCGGTGATGCGGTTTCCCTCGAAGAACATGTGCTCGGTGCGACACAGTCCGATGCCTTCGGCGCCGAAGGCGCGGGCCCGTATCGCGTCGGCCGGCGTGTCGGCGTTGGTGCGCACCCGGAGGCGCCGCCGGGCATCGGCCCAGCGCATCAGCTGCTCATAGTGTGCGCCGATCTTCGGCTGCACGAGCTTCGCGGCGCCGAGGATGATGCGGCCGGTGGTGCCGTCGACGGTCAGGATCTGTCCCTGTTTGACGACCCGGCCGTTGGCGCGGAAGCGGCCCGCGGCAGGGTCCACGTCGAGATCCTTCGCCCCGACGACGCACGTCTTCCCCATGCCGCGGGCGACGATCGCGGCATGACTGGTCATGCCACCGCGGGCGGTCACCACCGCCTGCGCGGCGACGATGCCGTGGAAATCCTCTGGCGAGGTCTCCGGCCGCACCAGAATCACCTTGTGCCCCTTCTTGGCCAGCGCCTCGGCTACGTCGGCATCGAACACGGCCTCACCGATGGCGGCCCCTGGCGACGCCGGCAGCCCCTTGGCGACGACCGTCACGCTAGCCTGCGGATCGACCATCGGGTGGAACACCTGATCGAGGTCCTGGGGCGGCACGCGCTGGACCGCCTCGTCCTCGGTGATCAACGCTTCCGCGACCATCTCCACCGCGACGCGCACGGCCGCCAGGCCGGTGCGCTGCGCACGCCGGGTCTGCAAGATGAAGAGCCGGCCGTGCTCGAACGTGAATTCGATGTCCTGCACGTCCTTGAAATGGCGCTCGAGCTTTTCCGCCATCCCGTCGAGCTCGCGGTAAATCTTGGCGAACTTCCCGCGTTTCATCTTCGCGATCGAGTCGGGGGTGCGGGCGCCGGAGACGACATCCTCGCCTTGGGCGTTGGTGAGAAAGTCGCCGTTCAGCGCGCGCTCGCCGGTGCGGCAGTCGCGCGTAAAGGCGACGCCAGTGCCGCAGTCCTCGCCCATGTTGCCGTACACCATCGCGACGATGTTGACGGCGGTCCCCATGTCGTCGGGGATGCCGTGGATGCGGCGGTAGTCGATGGCGCGCCGCGTGCGCCAGCTCTTGAACACCGCCTCGATGGCGCCCCAGAGTTGCTCGGACGGGTGGTCGGGGAAAGCCACCCCGCACCGGGCCTGCACGATCGCCTTGTACTCCCGCACCAGGGATTTGAGATCGTCGGGCGGCAGGTCGATGCCGCGCGGCACTTTGCGGCGGCGTTTCACGGCGTCGAGGACCTCTTCGAACGGCTCCTTGCCGAGGTCGAAAACGACGTCTCCGTACATCATGACGAAACGGCGGTAGGAGTCGTAGGCGAAGGCGGGGTTGCCGGAGCCGGCGATCAAGCCCTCCACCGTCTCGTCGTTGAGGCCGAGGTTCAGAATCGTCTCCATCATGCCGGGCATGGACACCGCGGCGCCGGAGCGGACCGACACCAGCAGCGGCCGCGCAGGATCGCCGAACCGGCGCTCGGTCGTCTGCTCGACGTACTTCATGTGGCGGCCCACTTCCTCCCGCAGCTCGTCGGGGAAGGTGCCGTCATCGAGGTAGCGCAGGCAGAGCTTGGCGGAGAGCGTGAACCCGGGGGGCACGGGCAATCCGAGATTCGCCATCTCGGCGAGTCCGGCGCCTTTGCCGCCCAGCACGTCTCGCATGGCGGCGGAGCCGTCGGCGCGGCCGGGACCGAAGGCATAGACGAACCGCTCGAGCGATGGCATGGCGGATGTAGGGTGAGGGAGAGGTTAGGCGGTGATGGGGACGAGTGGGCTGGCTTGGCGCTCCAGAGCCGTGTCGTCGGGGACGGGCGTCGGGTACTGTCCGGAGAAGCAGGCGTGGCAGAACTCGGACGGATCGCCTCCGGCCGCCCGCACCATGCCGTCGAGCGAGAGGTAGCCGAGCGTGTCCACGCCGAGGTGGCGGCGGATGTCGTCGATCGTATGGTTGGCGGCGATCAGCTCGGACTTCGTCGGCGTGTCGATGCCGTAGTAGCACGGACCGGTGATGGGCGGCGACGCGACGCGGAAATGCACCTCGGTCGCGCCGGCGGCCCGGATCATCTGCACCAGCCCCTTGCTGGTGGTGCCGCGCACCAGCGAATCGTCCACGACGACGACTCGCTTGCCCGCCAACACGTCGCGCACCGGGTTGAACTTGATCTTCACTTTGGCGTTGCGGCCGGCTTGTGTCGGATTGATGAACGTGCGCCCGACGTAGTGGTTCCGGATGAGACCGTGCTCGAGCTTGATCCCGGACTCGTCGGCGAAGCCCAGCGCCATGGCGTTCGAGGAATCCGGTACCGAGAAGACGCAGTCGGCGCCTGGGGCGGGGTGCTCGCGCGCCAGCTCTCTCCCCAGGGCGCGGCGCACGCGGTCCACGGAGCGGCCGAAGATGGTACTGTCGGGGCGGGAGAAGTACACCAGCTCGAAGATGCAGCGGCGGTGCGGCCTGGCAACCAGCGGGGGGAGGCGATCCACCTCACTCCCGGTGATGCGCAGGAATTCCCCGGGTTCGAGCTCGCGGAGCGGCGTGGCGCCGATGAGATCGAAGGCGCACGTCTCGGAGGCGACGACGTGACCGGCGCCCAGCTTCCCGAGCCAGAGCGGGCGGAAGCCCCGCGCGTCCACGATCGCGTACAGCGTGCGGCCGATGGTGAGCACCAGCGAGTAGGCGCCCTCCACCCGCTCCAGGGCATCGAGGATCTGATCCTCGATTTCACGGGCCTCGGAGCGTGCGATGAGGTGCACCAGCACCTCGCTGTCCGAGGAGGTCTGGAAGATCGAGCCCTTGTCCACCAGGTCGGTCCGCAGCTCGGCGGCGTTGGTGAGATTCCCGTTGTGGCCGAGCGCCAGGGGGCCTTCGCGGTAGCGGGCGAGGATCGGCTGTGCGTTGGCCAGCACCGAGCTGCCGGCGGTGGAGTAGCGGGTGTGCCCGATTGCCACGTCGCCCGGGAGGCTTGCGAGGACCACCTCGGTGAAGACGTCCGATACGAGTCCCATGCCGCGGTGCGAGCGCGCTACGCCGGCGCCGTCCACGGTCACCAATCCGGCCGATTCCTGTCCGCGGTGCTGCAGGCTGTAGAGCCCGAGGTAGGCGACGCGGGCTGCGTCGGGAATGCCGGAAACGCCGATGATGCCGCACATGAGAGGTCAGTCGCCCATTCGCCGGGGGATCGCGGAGAAATATACGTCGCGCAACCGGGCGACGGGTTCCGCGATTTCCGCGTCCCGGAGTCGCACACGCACGTGGCCGTTCTCGCCGCCCACCGCGCCCACCTCGACCGCCGGGACGCCGTGCTCGGCTGCGAGCGTCGCGATGGCCGCGGCCCGCTCCGCGGCACAGGTGATCACCGCGCGCGCGTGCGATTCGCTGAACAGCAGATCGTCCGCCGGGAGTGGTGCACCGTAGGCGACGAGATCCACGTCCAGTCCGAATCCCGATTGCTGGTATGGACCCCCTAGGGCGGCCTCGGCCAGCGCGACGCCCAAACCGCCGTCGGCGCAATCGTGCGCGGAGCGCACCAATCCCCGCTCGGCTGCGGTCACCAGCAGGGCGACCAGCCGTCGCTCCGCCTCCAGGTCGACCACCGGCGGCTCGCCGCCGCGGCAACCCAGGATCGCCTCCCAATACGCCGAGCCGCCCAGCTCGGATCGCGTCTGGCCCAGGATGAATACGCGATCGCCCGTCACGTGCGCGTGGCTCGAGACGGCCTGCTCGGCCCGCTCCAGCAGTCCGACCATGCCGATCACCGGAGTCGGATCCACTGCGCCGGTCGGGCTCTCGTTGTAAAAGGAGACGTTGCCGCCCGTGACCGGCGTCTCGAGCGCGCGGCATGCGTCGGCGATGCCGCGGCACGCCTCGGTGAACTGGAAAAACACGGCCGGGCGTTCGGGGTTGCCGAAATTCAGACAATCGGTGATGCCGAGGGGGCGTGCTCCGGTGCACGCGATGTTGCGCGCCGCTTCGGCGACCGCCGCCTTGCCGCCCTCGTACGGGCGCAGCCGGACATAGCGCGAGTTGCACGCGGTGGTGACGGCGAGCGCGAAGGCGGTCCCGCGCGCGTGGAGCACTCCCGCATCCCCTCCCGGGGCAATCACGGTACTGGCCCGGACGGTGGAGTCGTACTGCTCGAACACCCAACGCTTCGACGCAATGGGTGGGTGGTCGAGGAGACGGAGCAACGAGTCCCGGGGCGCGGGGTGTTGGGTGTTGGGGGTCGGACGTTGTGCTCTGAGGACGGCGACCGCAGGGTCTTCTAGTGACGTGGGATGGTACACCGGGCTGTCCTCCACGAGCGGCCGGCCCGGAATCTCGACCACCAGTTGGTTGCCCCAGGTGCAACGATACATCCCGTCGTCGGTGACGCGACCGATTGGTGTGGCCGCGAGCTCCCATTTCGCCGCGATCGCCTGGACCTGCGCCACGCGATCCTGCTTCGCCACCACGAGCATGCGCTCCTGCGATTCCGACAGCAGGATCTCGTATGGCGTCATCCCCGGCTCCCGCGTCGGGACGAGGGACAGATCGATGTCGACGCCGACCCCGCCGCGCGCCGCCATCTCGGCGGACGACGAAGTGAGCCCGGCTGCCCCCATGTCCTGGATCGCCACGATGTGCCCGGAGGCGATCAGCTCCAGACTCGCTTCGAGCAGCAGCTTCTCGGTGAAGGGATCGCCGACCTGTACCTGCGGTCGGCGTCGCTCGCTGTCCTGGGACAACTCTTCGGAGGCGAAGGAGGCACCGTGAATGCCGTCGCGTCCGGTTCGCGCGCCGACGGCGAGCAGCACGTTCCCCACGCCGTGCGCAGCGGCGGTGATCAGATCGCGTTCGCGGAGCAGGCCGACGCACATCGCGTTCACCAGCGGGTTGCCGGAGTATCCCGGTGCGAAATCCACCTCCCCGCCCAGGGTGGGTACGCCGACGCAATTCCCGTAGTCGCCGATGCCCCGGACGACCCCCGCGAGGAGGTAGCGGTTGCGGACTTCCTCGAGTGGACCGAAGCGCAGGCTGTTCAGCAACGCCACCGGCCGCGCGCCCATAGTGAACACATCGCGGAGGATGCCGCCGGCTCCCGTTGCCGCGCCCTGGTACGGCTCGACCGCCGACGGGTGATTGTGGGACTCGATCTTGAAGGCTACCGCCCATCCCTCGGGAAGTCGCAGAACGCCCGCGTTCTCACCGGGCCCCTGTACGACCTGCGGCCCCGTGGTGGGGAACGTCTTCAGGATCGGCTTGGAATGCTTGTAGGAGCAGTGCTCGCTCCACAGCGCGGAGAAGATCCCGAGCTCGGCGAACGTCGGGGTCCGCCCGAGCATATGTTCGATCCGGGCGTACTCCTCCTCCGTGAGATTGTGCTCGCGCACCAGGTCGGGCGTGATCGGCGGATCGCCGGAAAACGGGCCCGGCGCGGGCCTCACGTGTCGGAGGCCCGGGCGCCGGACACGCCTTTCATGACCGCACCCAGCACCCGCGCGATCACGTTGGGGTGCGGGTGCTTCAACACCGCTTCGGCCTCACCGGCATCGAACCAGATGCCATGGCAGTGCGTGCACTGGTCGATTTGAATTCCGTCCCAGTCGCCGGTGATCAAATCATAGCCGCACTTCGGGCATTTCATGTGGTGCGACGTACGCTCGGCGTCGGCCGCCGCGCGCTGCAGCGCATCACGCTGCTGGCGCAACAGCTCCGCGTCCCGCTTGGCGAAGTATTCGTCTTCGTTTCGGCTCGTCCCGGTAGTCATGGACCCGATCGGTTAGGGAAGGGTGGGCTCGGGCGTCTGCCCCGGAGGGGAAGTGGACTGCCCGCTGTATCCGTGTCCGTGCCAGCGGACGATCACGTCCACCACCTGATCGTTCTGGAGGATCACGACGTCGTCGGTACCGCAGGTGTACTCGCAGCCGTTCGGGTAATGCAGGTAGGTGAACGCCCCCGCATGCCGGACGGCGAACGCCGGTCCCCACAGGCCGACGACCTCCTGCTGACTCATCCCCGGGGCGATCGTGCCGGTGTCCGCGGAGTTGAAGGGCTCGTCGCGCATGACCGTCCGCGGCGCCTGGGGCGCGGGTGTGCGGGGAGCCGCGGGGGCCGGGCGCTCCGCAGGCGTCGTCGCCGGGGCCGGCTTGGTGCCCGCCGCGGGTGTCGCCGCGGTTGTGGCCGGTGCAGGCTTCTTGGTGGTATCACGTGTGGCCGTCTGCGGCGCCGGGGTCCGGGTGGGGTTCCGGCGCTTATCTATTGCCTGCTTGATCTTGTCACAGCTCAGCGTGGTGCCCGCCAACAGCGCGCACACCACCAGCATGCTGCGTCGCATGATCAGCCTCCAGGGAAAGAAAGACACGGGCGCCATCGGTGCCGCCGAGTACGGGCGTGTTGCGCCGCTCGGGGTGCGGCATGATGCCGACGACGTTGCGACCGGCGTTCGAGACGCCGGCGATATCGCGGGTCGAGCCATTCGGGTTTTCGGCGACGTACCGCCACACGATGCGACCCTCGGCTTCGAGCTCGGCCGCGGTGCGCTCGTCGACGACGTAGCGGCCGTCCCCGTGGGCGATGGGGACGACGAGCTCCTCACCCGGAACGTAGAGACGGGTCCAGGGGGTATCGGTCGCCTCGACTCGAACCCGCACCGGTCGCGAGAGATACCGCAGGCCGCTGTTCCGCATCAGGGCGCCGGGCAGGAGGCCCGCTTCACACAGGATCTGGAATCCGTTGCAGATGCCCAGCACGGGCCCACCCGCGCGCGCGTGCGCCGCCACTGCCGCCATGACCGGAGAGAATCGGGCGATGGCGCCGGAGCGAAGGTAATCGCCATAGCTAAACCCGCCGGGCAGAATCACCGCGTCCACCTGACCCAGCTCGGTATCGCGGTGCCAGACACAGTGGACGTTCGACCCGGCGGAGGCGGCGGCCTCGAGGGTCTCGGTCTCGCAGTTGGAGCCGGGAAACACGACCACGGCGATGCGGTGCATCAGGCGGCCTCCACCAGCACCTGGTAATCCTCCGTCACGGAATTAGCGAGCAGCCGGTCGCACATCGAGCGGGCGCGGGCCGCGGCGGCATCTTGGGTTGCGGCCTCGAGTCGTACCACGAGGTGCTTGCCGACACGCACGTCCTCCACATCGACGAACCCGAGAGCCTGCAGCGCCCGGCCCACCGCCTGCCCTTGAGGATCGAGCAGCGCGGCGCGGGGCATCACACGGATCTCCACGCGATAGGCGGGCATCAGGTGTGACTCCGAGGGGAGATCCCGCGCGAGCGCGGGCCAAAGGCGTCATCGACGCGATCGGCGTCGGCGTCGGTGATTACGATGGGGCCGGCGATGTCGGTTTCCCCGGAGTCATCCCCGTTCGCGAAGAATCCCAGCAAAGCGGCTCGGGCGACACCGTACAGCATGTACGCGATCCCGAGCGGGAAGAAGAACGCGTCATGCTGCCAGACGCCGAAGAAGAGGATACACAGCAGGGTGAGAAGTCCCAAGAGCCCGGGCAGCGTGCGGAGGCTGGCCCGCGGCAGTGTGGCATACCGTACGTTGCTCACCATGAGGATCGTGCAGCTGATCATCAGGAAGTTCAGGAGCAAGGGCCACGGGAGCCCGTGCAACTGGGCGTAAAGGTCGGTCTGGGTGAACGGGTAGTAGGTGGCGAGCGTCATGCCGGCGGCGGGAGAGGGAAGGCCGACGAAGTACGCCTTGGTATGGCCCGTCTGCGTGATGTTGAACCGCGCCAGCCGGATGGCCGCTCCCATGACGTAGAAGTAGCAGAAGATCCAGGCCGCCGCCCCGGCGGTGGCGAAATGCAGCTCATACATGAGATACGCGGGGGCAACGCCGAAGCTCACCACGTCCACTAGACTGTCCAGCTCGGCACCGAAGCGCGTGCCCGTATTGGACAATCGCGCGATGCGACCGTCCAGTGTATCGAGAATCCCCGCGAACACAATGAACCAGCTCGCGCGATACAGCTCCCCCCTCGCGGCCAAGGTGATGGACCAGATCCCGAAAAACAGATTGAAGAGCGTGAACAGGCTCGGGACGATGACGACGACGCGCCGCACGCCGCTGCGCCGGGGAGCGGGCGCCGTCATGGGGCGTACTCCGCCAGGACCGTGGCGCCGGCGGACACCCGGTCGCCCACGCGTACCCGTGCGGCCGGGTTGGTGCTGAGCGGGAGATACACGTCCACGCGCGAGCCGAAGCGGATGATGCCGAGCCGCGCGCCCTGGATCGCCGCATCACCGACCTTGCCGTCGGTCACGATGCGGCGGGCGATCGCGCCTGCGATCTGTCGTACCAGCAGGGGGCCGTGCGGTCCCGCGATCCCGATCGAAGACTGCTCGTTGTCGAGACTGGCCTTGTCGGCGGCTGCATGCAGGAACTTCCCCGCGTTGTAATGCCGGTAGGCGATGGCGCCCGAGACCGGGTACCGGTTGACGTGCACGTCGAAGACGCTCATGAAGATGGAAAGGCGCAGGGCACGGCCGTGGAGGTAGGCGGGCTCGTCGGCCTCTCCGGCACTGACGATCTTGCCGTCGGCCGGCGCGATCACGTATCGGTCGCCACGCGGGCCGATACGCTCCGGGTTCCGGAAGAACACGAGCAGCCACAGGGCGAGGACGAGGACCACGACCTCCAGTGCCCACCACCACCCGCTCCATCGCAACGCCGCCCAGGCGCCGAGGGCGGCGAGCCCCCAGCCGATCGCGATGAACGGCCACCCTTCGGGGGCCATCCTCACCGCGGCGCCTCGAGCGAGCCCCCGGTGAGGAGGCGATACGCTTCCCGGTACCGGGCGCTCGTGGCCGCGATGACCACGGGTGGAAGGGCGGGTGGCGGATCGTTGCCGTCCCACTTGCCCTGGTCTTTGAGTCCGGACAGAAAGTCGCGCAGCGGCTGCTTGTCGAAGCTCGGTTGGCTCTTGCCGGGTTGGTAGCGGTCGGCGGGCCAAAAGCGAGACGAGTCGGGCGTCAGGACCTCGTCGATCAGCAGCAGGGTGCCGTCCGGCGTGGCCCCGAACTCGAACTTGGTGTCGGCGATGAGGATGTCGCGGCCGGCGGCGTACGCGCGCCCTTCCTCGTAGAGGGCCAGGCTGGCGCGCTTGAGCGATTCGGCCACCGACGCGCCGAGCACCTGCGACATGCGGGCGAACGGCACGTTTTCGTCGTGGCCGGTCTCGGCTTTCGTTGCCGGGGAAAAGACGGCGGGCTCGAGCTGCTGACTCTCGACGAGCCCCGGGGGGAGGGCCTCGCCGGCGAGAGTGCCCGACTTCCGGTACTCGGACCATGCGGATCCGGCGAGATACCCTCGGACGACGCATTCGAACGGTATGGGCGTGGTTCGCCGCACGAGCATCGCCCGGCCGGCCAGGGTGTCGTGGTGGGAGGCTAGCGCCGGCACGCGCGCGATGATGTCGGCGGCATCCGCGGTGAGGAGATGGTTGGGGATGACGTGTGCCAGACGACCGAACCAGAACGCGGACAGCTGGGTCAGCACGGACCCCTTGAAGGCGACGGGCTCACGCAGCACCACATCGAAGGCGCTGACGCGGTCGCTCGCCACCATGAGCAGGGTGTCGGCATCGACTTCGTACATCTCGCGCACCTTGCCTCGCCGCACGAGACGCAGGGGGAGGTGGCTGGTCACCAGCGGGGTGACGGTCGTCATACCTTCACTTCGGCGGCGCCCGCGGTGGGCGCGATGGTCTCGATCCGGCGCAGCACGGCGGGCAGGACCTCATTCAGAAAGTGGTCGACCTGTTCGGGCGAGCGGCCCACGTAGCTGGCGGGGTCGAGCTCGTCGGGGCGCGCGGCGATCCCCACCGCCCGGAATGCCGGGTCGGCTGCCAGGCGCGCCAAGAGATCGTTCGGCGCGCCCTGCTCGGCCGTCGCCTGCGCTACCGCCAAGCTGTGGACCCGGATGACCTCGTGCAAGCGCTGACGATCGCCACCGGCTTTCACCGCGCGCATGAGCAGGCGCTCGGTCGCCAGGTAGGGCATGGCCTCTTCCACGTTCCGGCGGATCACCGCCTCGCGGACTTCGAGACCCGCGGCGACGTTGGTTGCGAGCACCAGGATGGCGTCCGCGGCGAGAAACGCTTCCGGGACAACCAGGCGGCGATTGGCGCTGTCGTCGAGGGTACGCTCCAGCCACTGTTCGGCGGCGGTGTGCCAGGCGTTGCCCTCGAGCTCCATGACGAACCGGGCCAGGCCCGTCATCCGCTCCGCCCGCATCGGGTTGCGCTTGTACGGCATAGCCGACGATCCGACCTGCTCGCTCTCGAACGGCTCGAGCAGCTCGCCCTCGTGCTGCAGCAGGCGGAGATCGGTCGCGAATTTCGCGGCCGAGGCGGCGACGCCGGCGAGGGCGGCCAGCACCTGGGCGTCCTGCTTGCGGGTGTAGGTCTGGCCCGTGATCGGAAACACATTCGTGAAGCCGAGCCGGCCCGAGACGCGGATGTCCAGCTCGCGCACCTTCTCGTGATCGCCGTCGAACAATTCGAGAAAGCTCGCCTGCGTGCCGGTGGTGCCTTTCACGCCGCGGAACTGGAGCGTCTCAGCGCGGTGCAGCAGCTCCTCGGCGTCGAGCAGGAATTCCTGCATCCACAGGGTCGCGCGCTTGCCCACGGTGGTGAGCTGGGCGGGTTGAAAGTGCGTGTAGGCGACGCAGGGTCGGGCGCGGTGGCGGCGTGCCGTGTGGCTCAGAGCCACGAGCACGGCGGCGACCCGGCCGACCAGCAGCGTCAGCGCTTCGCGCATCAGCACGAGGTCGGCGTTGTCGGTCACGAAGGCGCTGGTGGCCCCGAGATGCAGGTAGGGGCGCGCCGCTGGCGCCTGCTCGCCCAGCGCGTGAATGTGGGCCATGACGTCATGCCGCATCCGCTTCTCGAATTCCGCCGCCCGCACCAGGTCCACGTCGTCCAGATGGGCGCGGAGTTGCGCGATCGCGTCGGCGGGGATCTCGACGCCGAGCTCGCGCTCGCCCTCCATGAGGGCGAGCCACAGCCGGCGCCAGAGTCCGATGCGGCGCCGCTCGCTCCACAGCGCTTGCATCGCCGGGGAGGCGTATCGGGAGGAGAGCGGAGACTCCCAGGTCACACGGGCGCCTTGGCGCGCGCGCCGAGCGTCTTCCAGTCCGCCAGGAACTGCTCCAGGCCGCGGTCGGTGAGCGGATGCTGCAGCAGCTTGCGCAGGACCTCGGGGGGCAGGGTCGCCACGTCGGCGCCGATCATCGCCGCCTCCACCACGTGCCGGGGGTGACGCATCGAGGCCGCGAGGATCTGGGTCGCGATGGCGTAGTTGTCGAAAATCTGCCGCGCCTCGCGGATGACGTCCATGCCCTCTTGTCCCACATCGTCGAGCCGTCCGATGAACGGGCTCACGTAGGTGGCGCCCGCCTTGGCCGCGATGAGGCACTGCACGCTCGAGAAGCACAGCGTGACGTTGGTGCGGATCCCTTCGGTCGCGAGCCGGCGCACCGCCACCATGCCGGCTTCGAGCATCGGGATTTTCACGACGATGTTGTCGGCAATCTGGGCGAGCGACTTACCTTCCCGCACCATGGCATCGGCCTCGAGCGCGACGACCTCGGCCGATACCGGTCCCTCGACCAGTGAGCAGATCTCCTTGAGCACGTCGCGCGGGTCGAGATCACCCGCCTGCTTGGCGAGCAGTGACGGGTTGGTCGTGATGCCGTCGATGAGCCCGGCCTGGGCGGCCCAGCTGATGTCCTTGAGGCTGGCCGTGTCGAGGAAAAACTTCATGTGTGCGCCTCGGCGTAGAGGTCTGAAGAGTATCGCACCAGCTCCAGGTAGAGTCCCTGGGGCGGAGCCGGCGGACTCGCCGCCTCGTTGTCGGTCGCGGTCAGCAACTGGGGGAGGTCCGGCAGCGGACGGCGTCGGAGCGCGATGTCGACCATCGTGCCCACGAGAAACCGCACCATCCGGTGGAGAAACCGGTCCGACTCGATCGTGAACGTCACACCCGCTCCGTCCGCTCGCGGCGCCCAGCTGGCGAGCGCCACGCGGCATCGGTAATCGGGTTTCGCCGCACCGGCGGCGGCGAGGCCGCGGAAATCATGCGTCCCGGGCAGAGTCCCGGCGGCCTCCGCGAGCAGCCCCAAGTGGAGCGGGCGGCCCAGCGCCCATTCGAACGGTCGGCGAAACGGCGAGTGGCTGGCGTCGTCGGTTCCAATCTCGTAACGGTAGCGCCGGGCCGTCGCACTACGACGCGCGTGAAACTCTTCCCGCATCGCATGGACCCGCTCGACCCAGATATCGCGCGGCAGCATCGCATTCAACGCCCGCCGCAGACCGTCCACGTCGGCGCCCCAACGCTCGGCGACCCGAAACCCGACGCCCTGTCCCACGGCGTGCACGCCGGTATCGGTGCGGCCGGCGCCGGTTGCCGTCGTTGGCTCACCCGCCAACCGCTCCAGCACGGTCTCGAATTCGGCCTGGACCGTCCGGCCGGCGCTCTGTCGCTGCCACCCCACAAACTGCCCTCCGTCGTACTGCACCACGGCGAGGAAGGGCCGGCTCGTCACCAGCCAAAGATAGGGAAGGGGGGATAGGCATTTCAAGCCGGTTAACCCGTTGTCCCATTTGACAAAAGGCGATTTTCCGCGGTAGCTTTCGCCACTCTCCGCCTGCGTATGACCCACCGTATCGCCGGTCCCCTCGAGCGGGCCATCCACGCCCTCGCCGCGAGCGAATCACTGGGCGAAGCCCTCGCGGCCGACGTGTTCGGCGTCGTCATGCGTGGCGAGGCGAGTCCGGCCCAGATCGGCGGGCTGCTCATGGCGCTGCGGGTGAAGGGGGAAACCGCCGACGAGCTCGCCGGAGCTGCGCGCGCGCTGCGCGCCGCGATGGTACACGTCGACGTGGACGCGCCGCATCTCGTCGACACGGCCGGTACGGGAGGCGGGGCCGTGGCCACGTTCAACATTTCGACCGGAGCTGCCCTGGTCGCAGCGGGCGCCGGGGCCACCGTGGCCAAACACGGCAACCGGTCCTACACGTCCCAATGCGGATCGGCTGACGTGCTCGAGGCGTTGGGCGTTTCGGTGGGGCTCGACGCGGGTGGGGCGGTGCGGGTGCTCCGAGAAGCGGGCATCGCGTTCCTGTTTGCCCCCAATTTTCATCCCGCCATGCGCCACGTGGCGCCGGTGCGAAAGGAGCTGGGAGTCACGACGTTGATGAACCTATTGGGACCGCTCGCCAACCCCGCCGGGGTGCGCCGGCAGGTGATCGGAGTGGCCGACGCGCCGCGCGGGCCGCTGGTCGCCCAGGCGCTCTCCCGGCTCGGCGTCGAGCACGCGCTGGTCGTGCACGGGCGCATCGGGATGGACGAGATCTCCCCTGTGGGGGACACCGACGTGTGGGAAGTGCGCGATGGTGAAGTCGTCGCGTGGACGCTCGATCCGTCGGACTATGGGCTCGCGGTCAGGGACGTCACCACGCTGCGGGGCGCCGAACCGCGGGCCAACGCGGTGCGGCTGGAGCGCCTGCTCGCCGACGGCGTCGACCCCGACGGTCGTGCCGCGGTGCTGCTCAACGCGGGGGCGGCGGTGTACGTCGCAGGGCTCGAGCCGAGCTATCGGGAGGGGATCGCGCGCGCGCGCGCGGCGCTCGACTCCGGGGCGGCGCAGGACGCCCTCGGTCGGCTGCGGCGCGCGAGCCCTAGTAACGCCGGATGACACCGAGGACGACGCCTTGCACCAGCACGTCGCGCTCGTTCACCCGGATGGGCGTCATTTCGGCGTTGGCCGGTTGCAGCCGGATCCAGCCGCCGGGCTCGCGATAGTACTTCTTGACCGTGGCGCTCTCGCCGCCGACCAGGGCCACCACGGTTTCTCCGTTCTCGGCTTGGGCCCGCTCGTGCACGACGATGTAGTCGCCGTCCTTGATCTGCTCGTCGATCATCGAGCGCCCGCGGACCTTGAGGACGTAGCTGCGGCCGCGGCGGGGCAACAGGGTGTCGGGGACGGCGATCGTGTCCGTCGCGTCGGAGATGGCCTCGATGGGCTGGCCGGCGGCCACCAGACCGAGCAGCGGGAGCTCAGTCGCCCCCGTCTGGCCACGCGGCGGGACGATCTCGATCGCCCGGCTCTCGTTCGGAGTGCGCCGGATGTACCCTTTGCGCTCGAGGTTCGTGAGATGTTCGTGCACCGTCGCCAGCGACTGAAACTGGAACCGCTGGGCGATCTCTTCGAAACTGGGAGCGTAGCCGCGCTGATCGATGTACTCCGTGAGGTAGTCGAGGATTTCGCGTTGGCGGCGAGTGAGCGGCATACCGTTGTCTCCCGAAGATTGACCGAAGTATAATGTACCCGAATATCACCCGAATGCAAGCACGATGAGCGGGGCCTTGGAGCAGATCCTAGCGGACACCTGGAAACGTGTCGCGCAGCTCCAGAGCGGTCGCCAGGAGCTCGAGCGGCGGGCCGCAAATGCCTCGCCGCCTCGGTTTTTCGGGGGTGTCGCTCCGGACGGCTCGGTTGGGGTGATCGCCGAAGTCAAGCGGCGCTCCCCATCCGCGGGCTCGATCCAGACGGACCTCGACCCGGTGACACACGCGCGGGCGTACGCCGCGGGCGGCGCCGTGGCGGTTTCGGTCCTCACTGAGCCGCGGCACTTCGGCGGATCGATGGAAGACCTGCAGCGCGTCACGACCGCGGTGCCCGTGCCGGTGCTGTGCAAGGATTTCATCGTCGACGACGTGCAACTGCTCGAAGCGCGCGCCGCCGGTGCCTCGGCCGCCCTCCTCATCGCACGGATCGTGGATGGGCCCCGGCTGCGGCAGCTCATCGTGGCGGCGACCAACATAGAGCTGGGTGTCCTGGTGGAGGTGCATACGGTGCACGAGCTCGATTCCGCCATCGCGGCGGGTGCGGCCGTCGTCGGGGTGAACAACCGCGACCTGGAGAGTCTGGCCGTCGATCTGTCGCACGGTGAGCGGGTGCTGCGCGCGGTGCCGCGCAATCTGGTGGCCGTCGGCGAGAGCGGCATCGAGAGCCGGGCCGATGTGGAGCGACTGGCGGCGGCGGGCGCCGACTTGGTGCTGGTGGGCACGTCGCTCGCCCGTCTCGCCGATCCGCAGGCGGCCGTGCGCCTGCTGTGCGGCGTCCCCCGCCGGGCGCGGGGAGCGGCTGCATGATGGCGGGCGCGACGGGCCAGGGGGCGTTCGGGCCCTACGGGGGGCGCTACGTTCCCGAGACGTTGATGGCGGCGTTGGAGGAGCTCGCCGCCGTATACGACGCCGCGCGGCACGACCCCGGATTCTGGGAGGAGCTCGGCCGCCTGCAGCGCGATTACGTTGGCCGGCCCACGCCACTCAGCGACGCGCCCCGGCTCGCTGGGGCGCTCGGCCCAGGCGTGACCGTGCTGCTGAAGCGCGAGGACCTGAACCACACCGGCGCGCACAAGATCAACAATACGCTGGGGCAGGCCTTGCTCGCCCGCCGCATGGGCAAGCGCCGCATCATCGCCGAGACCGGAGCCGGCCAACACGGCGTCGCAACGGCCACCGTGTGCGCACGCTTCGGTCTCGAGTGCGTGGTCTACATGGGCGAAGCAGACATGCGGCGGCAGCGCTTGAACGTCTACCGCATGGAGCTGCTCGGCGCCCGCGTCGTACCGGTAACGTCGGGGACGCGCACGCTCAAGGATGCGACCAACGAGGCCATGCGCGACTGGGTCACCCGGGTTACCGATACGCACTACATCATCGGCTCGGTCGTCGGTCCCGATCCCTTCCCAGGGATGGTCCGCGATTTTCAGTCCGTGATCGGCAGGGAAGCGCGGGCCCAGTGCCTCGAGCGCTACGGGCGCCTGCCGCGCACCGTGGTCGCCTGCGTGGGCGGTGGCTCGAACGCGATCGGGATGTTCGCCGCATTTCTGGACGACGCGGCCGTCGACCTGGTCGGGGTGGAGGCGGCCGGCGAGGGCATCGAGACCGGCAGGCACGCCGCGTCGCTATCGGTCGGGCGTCCCGGCGTGTTCCACGGCAGCCGGAGCTATCTATTGCAGGATGAGGACGGCCAGGTGCGCCCCGCCCATTCCATATCGGCGGGACTGGACTATCCGGGGGTCGGGCCGGAGCACGCTTTCTTGAAGGACCGCGGCCGGGTATTGTATCAGACGGTGACGGATCGTCAGGCGCTGGAGGCGTTTACCGCCTTGGCACGGCTCGAGGGGATCGTTCCCGCCCTCGAAAGCGCGCATGCGGTCGCGTGGGTGCTGGGCGCGAACCAACGCTGGGAGCCAGGGGACCTGGTGCTCATCAATCTCAGCGGCCGCGGCGACAAGGACGTCGCCCTGGTCGCCGATCTGGGGGAGCAGCGCCTGTGAGCGACGGACCCAGCACCGAGCTGGCGCTCCCGCCGGCGCAGGTCGAGGAGCTGCTGTCGCTCATCGGCAAGGCGCTGCGCGCCGTCCAGCTGTACCTCCCCAACAATCCGGTGTATCAGCGCGCCGTCGAAAACGTCCGGGCCGCCTGTCGCAAACTCTGGCTGGCGACCGAGGACGTGGTCCTGGACGTCCAGGAAACCGAGCTGCGCTGGGAAAGCAACGTGGTGTACAGCCACGATCAGAAGAACGAGAGCATCGCTTGGACGTTGTTCAAGGACGGCGTGCGCACGGTCACGCTGCGGGCGGGAGTGGAGGAGGTTGAGCTCGTCCGCTTCATGCAGGTGCTGCATCAGGCGCGTACCCTCCAGGCCGATGCGGCCGACGATCTGCTGACCCTCCTGTGGCAAGAGGACTTCCAGTTTCTCACCTACACGTTCCGAGAGATCCAGCTCGAGGCGGGGCAGCCGATCGAGGCCGAAGAGCCGACGTCCACCCAGGCGCCAGTCGACGTGCAGCAGCAGGTTCGGCAGGAGGCCCCGCCGCAACGGGAAGTCGTGTCGGTGGACGAGTTCGACACGACGCTCTACTTCCTCGAGGACCAGGAGATCGGATACCTGCAGGGAGAAGTGGAGCGCGAGTACGCGCAGGACCTGCGCCACAATGTGTTGTCGATGCTCTTCGATTTGCTCGAGCTGCAGACCTACGGTACGGTCCGGGCCGAGCTGATCGCGATCGTCGAAAACTTCATCCCGTACCTCCTCGGCTCGGGTGATTTCCATTCGGTGGCGTACGTGTTACGCGAGCTGCGGGAGGTGCTGCAGCGCGGCAAAGACCTCATCCCCGAGCACCGCGCATCGCTCGGGGCGATTCCATCCCGGCTCTCCCAGCCCGAAGCGCTGTCACAGCTACTGCAGGCCCTGGACGAAGCGACGATGCATCCGACGGAGGACGAGCTGGGCGAGCTGTTCCGGGAGCTCAAACCCGAGGCGATCGTGACCCTGGCGGGCTGGGTCTCGCGGCTCGCCAACGAGCAGGTCCGGACGCTGGTCAAGCGGTCCGCCGAGCGGCTCGCGAGCCAGAATCCTGGAGAGGTCCTGAAGGCCCTCGCCAGTACGGATACGGCGACCGCGCTCGAGATGGTGCGGCTGGCCGGGCGACTGCGCCTGCCGGCGGCGCCGGACGGGATGGGCCGCCTGCTCGAGTCGGGCGATCGCGAAATGAAGCTGGCAGTGGTAGAGGCGCTGACCTCGATCGCCAGTCCGATGGCCTTGCGCCTGCTCGAAGGGGCGGTCGCGGATCCGGAACGGGATGTCCGGATCGCCGCACTGCGCTTTCTGAGCAGCCGCGGGCACCGCGGCGCCTTCCAGCGGGTCGAAGCGGCGGTGACCGGCGGGAAGTTGCGGCATGCCGACCTCACCGAGAAGATTGCGTTCTTCGAGGCCTTCGGTGCGTTGGCGGGTGCGGCGGGCGTCGGCCTTCTGGAAAAGATCCTCGTGCCGCGGGGACTGTTGGGACGCCGCGGGGACGCGGAGAGCCGCGCCTGCGCGGCCATGGCCCTGGGGAAGATGCGGAGCGCCGAGGCGCGGGCTGTCCTGGAGCGTGCCAGCCAGGACAAAGAGGCCCTCGTGCGCAACGCGGTGAGCCGTGCGCTGCGCGAGATGCCGTGATGAGCGACTCCCCGCCCGCCGCCGCCGGGGGCGCGGCGCCACGGCGCTCCACGATCAGCGAGGCGGTCGCCTCGACCGAAGGTTTTCTGCGGCACGCCGGTCGGGAATTCCTCGTGGTGTTTTATGCGGCCCTGCGCTCGCTGAAGCTCTATCCCGTCGAGAACGCCCAGGTGCAGAAGGCATTGGACGATCTCCTGACGGCCACGCGCCATCTGCTGGACGTGGAGCACGAGCTGGAGCTGCGGATGCAGGGCGAATTCATTTTCGTGAACGGCACCCGACTCCGGATGGCGCTCGAGAACTACGCGTCATTCTCGCACGTCCTCTCGGTGATGCGCACCTGTGGCGTCGGCACGATCCGGATCGAGGACCAGGTGGATCGCCGGCAGCTGCAGATCATCGTGTCGCTGTTGCTCGCCCACGTGGTGCGGGAGGCGAGCCCCGACAAGGTGCATGAGATCGCCACGAAGCTGGCGGAGGCCGGGGCGACCCAGATCACGGTCGAGCCCCCGCTCGAGACTGACGAGAACCTCGTGGACTCCGAGCGGGCCAAGGAAGCGGCCAAACGCACCTACGCCCGCTCGGTCGCCGTGACCCGCGAGGTCATCAACAGCCTGCGCCTCGGCCGTACGGCCAACGTGAAACGCGTCAAGCGGGCCGTCCAGTCGATCGTCGACCAGGTGCTCAACAACGAGTCGTCGCTGCTCGGTCTCACGACGCTGCGGGACTACGACGAATACACCTTCGTACATTCCGTAAACGTCTGCATCTTCTCGGTCGCGCTCGGCCGCAAGCTCGGTCTCACGAAGGTCCAGTTGTACGACCTCGGCATGACGGCCTTGTTTCACGACGTCGGGAAGTCACGCGTCCCGCTCGAGGTGCTGAACAAGGAAGGCGGCCTCACCGAGGACGAGTGGCGCATCCTCCAGGCCCACCCCTGGCTCGGCCTGCTCACGTTGTTCGGGTTGCGCGGCTACGGCGAGATCCCCTACCGGGGGATGGTGGTGGCGTTCGAGCACCACATGAAGATCGACCTCACCGGGTACCCGAAGTCCATTCGGCCCCGCACCCTGTCCATCTTTTCCAAGATCGTGGCGGTGGCGGACGGCTTCGACGCGGCCACCAGCAGGCGCGTGTACCAGACCGTACCCATTCAGCCCGACCAGGTGCTGAAGGAAATGTGGGAGAATCCGCGTCGCGGCTACGATCAGGTGGTGGTCAAGGCGTTCATCAACCTGATCGGGGTCTATCCGGTGGGCACCTGCGTCATCCTGGATACGTACGAAGTCGCGCTGGTGCATGCGGCGAACCCGGACGTGAGTTTCGTGCACCGCCCGGTGGTGCGGGTCGTCGCCTCCCCCGATGGCGCGATCCTGCGGCCTGGGGCCCTCGCGGATCTGGCCGAGCGCGATGCGCAGGGAAACTTCCCGCGCACGATCATCAAGGTGACCGACCCGGCCAAGTACGGCATCAACGTCAGCGACTACTTTGTCTGACCGTCCCTCCCCCATCGCCCGAGCCTTCGGCGCCGCCCGCGCCCAGGGTCGGGCGGCGTTGATCCCCTACTTCACCGCCGGCTATCCCACGGCCCCGGTCTGCCGCGACGCCCTGCGCGCCGCTGCCCGCGCCGGCGCCGATATCATAGAGGTCGGCATCCCATTCAGCGATCCGTTGGCGGACGGTCCCACCATTCAACGCTCCACCCAGACCGCGCTGGAGCAGGGGATGACGGTCGCGGGCGTACTCGAGCTGGTGCGGGACGCGGCGCTCGACCGGCCCGTCGTCCTGATGACCTACCTCAACCCCGTGCTCGCCTACGGCGTGGAGCGCTTCCTGGCGGACGCAGCGGCGGCCGGGGCGAGTGGACTGCTCTGTACCGACCTTCCCGGGGGCGCCGACCTCGCCCTCGACCGTGCGGTCGCGGCGAGCGCGTTGGACCTGATTCGCCTCGTCGCGCCGACCACGCCCGACGAGCGTTTGCCCGGTGCCCTGGCCGGTGGTGGTGGCTTCGTCTACTTCATCTCGCGTCTTGGTGTGACCGGGGCCCGACCCGACGCCCCGCCGGACCTCGAGCGCCACATCCGGCGGCTGCGAGTCGTGACTCAGCTGCCGATCGCGGTCGGCTTTGGGATCGGCACGCCGGCGCAGGTCGCGGAGGCGGCACGCTGGGCGGACGGCGTCGTAGTCGGCAGCGCGTTGGTGGATGCGCTGGGGACGGGTGGGCTGGCGGCGGTGGAACGGCTGCTCGCGGGATTGTCGGGCGCGCTGCAGGTAAGAGGCGCCGCGTGAATTTCCAGCGATTCGTGCAACTGTACGGGCGGGGAATCGCCGTGGTCGGGCTCCTCCTGCTCGCGGTGGTCGTCGCTGTGGATCCGCGGTGGACGCATCAGTGGATCGAAATCCTCGTGATGTCCCTTGCCTGCACGGTGTTGCGGGGCCAGACGGTGCGGCTGTCGAAATACTCTTACCTCAACCAGACGGCGGTGGTGAGCCTGGCGGGCAGTTTGCTCGTCGGCCTGCCCGCGACCGTGCTTGCGGTGGCAATCGGAACCCTCCTCGCCGACTGGGTGTGGTTGCGCAAGACGCTGTGGGCGGCGGTGATCAACCTCGCCCGCGAGACGATCGCGTTGACCGGATCCTACGGGATCTACGCGGCGATCCTGGCGATCTCTGGAGTGGCGGATCCGGGGTTGCACGTCGCCACGATTCCAGCGGCGTTCTTCTACGCGCTCGCCTACTTCGTGTTCAGCCGCTGGTTGTTCTATCTGAGCCTCCTGATGCGGGGCAAACTCGAGCAGAGCGAGCAGCTGCTCATCATCCGCTACGAGGTGATCTCGTACTTCGGCACGATGGGCGCGGTGGCGACGAGCGTCAGCGCGGTGATCGCGTGGCCGCCGGTCACCTGGCTGTTCGTGGCGGCCGCCCTCGCGGCATTGGGCCAACTGTTGAAGCAGATGCTCGAGGAGGCGATCTCTGCCGAGGAGCTGAACAAGATCCACGCGATCGAATCGGTGATCACGAGCAACATCAGCCTGCACGATTCCTTCCAGCGCATCGAGCGGCTGGCGCATCGGCTGGTGGACTGGGGCGACCTGCGGATCTACCGGCGCACGGAAGAGGGCTTGAAGCTCGCGTATCGCAGCGCCATCGGTCGGCCGGAACGGGGTGAGCCGACCGCCGACGTGGCTGCGCTCCGCGGGCAAGTCGTGGCCAACGGGGAGACGCTGGTGATCAGCGATGTGATACGCGACAAGCGGGTGGCCGACGTCCCCGTGGAAGTCCAGAGCCTGGTGTTGGTGCCGCTGCGGTTCGGGGATGCCGTGATCGGCACCCTCGAGCTCGAGCACCATAAGCGAAAGGCCTATCGGCGGAAAGACATCGTCACGATCGCGACGTTCGCCAACCAGCTGGCCACCGCGATCCACATCAACGACCTACGGCGTCCGATCGTGGAGACGCTCGACCGCATGACGCTCCAGCTCAGCACCATCGGGAAGGCCGCGGTCTCGCTGCGCGACGTGTCGCGCGCGGTGGCCTCCTCCACCGCGGCGATCCGCAGCGCCGCGACCACCGAAGAGGCCGAGGTGTCCGGCGGTCTTGAAGCGACCGACGCGCTGGCGCAGGTTTCGCGCCGGGTCGTCGAAGACGGGGCGGAAGCGGCGCAAGCGTCGACCGCCGCGAGCGATGCCGCCAGCCGCAACCGCGAGCGGGTGAAGGATGCGCTCACCCGGCTCGTCGCCCTCAAGGCATTCGTCGGCGAGAGCTCGGGCAAGGTGCAGCAGCTGGGGGCGATGAGCCGGCGGATCACCGGGTTCATCGCGTCGATCCGCGAATTCTCCGAGATGACGAACCTGCTGGCCCTGAACGCCGCGATCGAAGCGGCGCGCGCGGGTCGACATGGCAAAGGGTTCGCGGTGGTGGCCGAAGAGGTGCGGCGCTTGGCCGAGCAGAGTGCGGAGGCGGCGGCGGAAGCGGGCGGCCTGGTGGGGGACATCCACCGCCAGGTTGGCGAGGTGGTGGAGCAGATGCGGCGCGGGCAAGTGAATGTCGCGGGGGTCGAGGAGCTGTCCTCGGATGCGCTCGAGGCGCTCGAGGCGATCGTCCGGGCGACCGCCTCGGCCACGGGGCACGCGCAGCGCATCGCGGCGGCGGCCGGGGAGCAGGACGACGCCTTCGGCCGGCTGCGCCAGCGGATCAGTGCCGTCGCGGCGATCTCGCTGCAGAACCGGGAAGAAGCCGAAGGCGTGTCGGCGCGCGCCGGGGAAGCGGCGATGGGGCTCGGCAATCTCGAAGCCGCGACTCGGGAGCTGGAGGAGGTGGCGTCGCGCCTCCGCGATCTGACGCGCGGCTTTGCCAGTCTCGACTAGCCCACTAGCATTCCCTGCATGCGACAGCTCGAGCGAGTGTACGTGGCGCTGGGCTCGAACATGGGCGGTCGCACCGCCCATCTCGCGTATGCCCGGCTCCGGCTGTCCACGCTGCCCCACACCCATCTGGTCGCCGCGTCCCAGATCGAGGAAACGGCCCCGCTCGGACCCGTGGCGCAGGGCCCCTACCTCAATCAGATGGTGCTGCTCGTGACGGCGCTCGAACCGATGGAGCTGCTGGCGCATTGCCGCGCCATCGAGACGGTGCGCGGGCGCGAGCGGCGCGAGCGCTGGGGTCCCCGGACGCTCGATCTGGACATCGTGCGGTTCGGCGACCGCGCACTCGACACACCGGAGCTCACCATTCCCCATCCCGAGCTTCCCCATCGTGACTTCTGGCGCCGCGAGCTGGCCGAGCTCGACGCCGTGGCCCCGAGTGCGCATGCCTGACACCGTACATCCCGTGACGACCCACGAGCTGCTGCGCCTGAAGGCGCAACACACGCCCATCGTCATGCTGACCTGCTACGATGCGTTGTTCGCCCGGTTGCTGGACGGCGCCGGCGTAGACGTCTTGCTCGTCGGAGACTCGGTCAACCAGGTGCTCGCCGGCGCCGACTCGACCCTGTCGGCGACACTCGACCAGATGATTTATCACACCCGCATGGTGCGGCGCGGCACGCAGCGGGCGCTGGTGGTGAGCGACCTGCCGTTCCTCACGTATCAGGTGTCGCGCGACGAGGCGATCCGGAACGCGGGCCGGGTGATGGCCGAGACGGGCTGCCACGCGGTGAAGCTCGAAGGCGGGGTAACCATCGCCCCGACGGTCCATGCCCTGGTGGACGTCGGGATCCCGGTGATGGGGCACATCGGGCTCACTCCGCAGTCCGTCCACGCGTTGGGGGGGTACCGGGTGCAGGGCAGGGACGAGGTCACGGCGCAGCGGCTCAAGAACGACGCCACGGCGCTGGAAACCGCTGGGGCGTTCGCCGTCGTGCTCGAGCTCGTTCCCACCCCGCTCGCCGCCGAGATCACCAGGTCGCTCACGATCCCCACGATCGGAATCGGCGCGGGGCCCTCCTGCGACGGGCAGGTCCTCGTGCTGCACGATATGCTGGGATTGAACGACCGGTTCAGCGCCAAGTTCGTGAAAAAATACGCGTCGCTGGCGGAGGCGGTGCGTACGGCAGTGACGGCGTTCGGCACGGAGGTGCGGGAGGGGCGTTACCCGGACCCGGAACACTCGTTTCCGCAGTGAGCGCGCCTGCCGCGCGGCCGGGGACCCTACCACATCGTGGGGTCCCCAGTTTCTTTTCTCCGGTGCTCGCGCTCACGACGGTCGCCGAGATACACGCCTGGTCCCGCGGCGCGCGGTCGCGCGGCCAGCGCGTCGGCTTCGTGCCGACCATGGGATTCCTCCACGAGGGACACCTGCGCCTCCTCGACCGAGCCCGCGAGCTGGCCGACGTCGTCGCGTTGAGCATCTTCGTCAACCCGCTCCAGTTCGGTCCGGGTGAGGATTTCAACCGCTACCCCCGCGATCTCGAGCGGGATCGCGCCGTGGCCGAGGAGCATGGCGCTGACTGCGTCTTCGTCCCGGCGACCAACGAGATGTATCCGGCGGAGCCGCTGGTGCGGGTCTCCCCCGGCCCTATGGCCGAGGTGCTCGAGGGCGCGGCCCGGCCGGGGCACTTTGCCGGGGTGCTCACCGTAGTCGCGAAGCTGTTCCACCAGGTGGAGCCGGATGTGGCGGTATTCGGGCGCAAGGACTACCAGCAAGCGATGCTGGTGCGCCACATGGCGCGCGACCTCGGGTTTCCCCTCGACATCGAGGTGGCCCCGACCGTGCGCGAGCTCGACGGCCTGGCGCTCTCGTCCCGGAACGCCTACCTGACGTCGGATCAACGTCGCTCGGCCCTCGTGCTGTTCCGTTCGTTGCGCGAGGTCGAGCGCGCCTGGCGGGTCGGCGAGGCGGATCCGGCGACGCTACGGCGGAGGGGCCTCGAAGCGCTGGTTGCTCCGGATGTGCATCCTGAGTACTTCGCGCTCGTAGACGGCGGGCTCGGGAACGTCGATCGCGTTACGCAAACGACGGTCGCGCTCGTCGCCGCGCGCGTGGGGACGACCCGGCTCATCGACAACGTGGTTCTGGGTGAAGGCGTTGGGGCCGATCCTGCGGTGCGCGGCTAAGTATGCTGCCGTCCTGGGCCATCGTCACGCCGGAGCGCCGGGCCCACATCGAGCGCGTTGTCCGACTGCTGGCGGATTGGGCCGTCTCGCTCGACGTGCCCTCCGGGGAAGGCGAGCGCTGGCTCCGCGCCGGCTGGCTGCACGACGCGCTGCGAGATGCCCCAGCCGCCACCGAGATCGATCACGGGCCGCTGTGCGCCGACCGGCTGATCCGTGAAGGGGAACGAGATCAGGGCGTGCTCGACGCCGTGCGCTACCATTCTCTGGGCCACGCCGGGTGGGACGCGGTCGGACGCATGCTCTATCTCGCCGACTATCTCGAGCCGGGGCGGACGTTCGACGCCCCGACCCGGACGGTCCTGCGCGGCCGCATGCCGGCCGAACGTGACGCGGTCCTGCGTGATGTCGCGCGTCGCCGCATCGAATGGATCGTGCGCTCGAACTGGTGCCTGAAACCGGAGACCGTGGCCTTCTGGAACGCGCTCGTCTCGGCTTGATCGTTGGGCTGATCGCCCTTGCAGCCTGCCACCATGGCGACGACCGGCCTGCGTTCGGTGTCCCGGGCGAAGACGGCCCACGCATCGTAGTGGAAGTCCTCAACACCACGGGCCGGGTCGGATTGGCCCGCACCGGCACCCGCGTGCTGCGCCGGGCGGGCATCGACGTCGTCAATTACGGCAACGCGTCCGACCCTGATCGAGCCGACTCGACGCGGATCCTCGTCCGGCGGGGCGACCGGGGAGCCGGGGAGCGAGTCCGGCGCGCGCTCAAGACCGGGACCGTGTTGTTGCAGCCCGATTCGAGCAGGCTAGTCGACGTGAGCGTGCTCCTGGGCGCGGACTTCGCCGCGCGAGCCCCCGTCGAGCTCCACCCGTAACTGCCCACACGCGGCACTGATGTCCAGCCCGCGGCTGCGGCGTAACACCGCTTCGATCCCATGGCCGCGCAGCCGCCGCTCGAACGCCAGCATCCGCAGATGTGGGCTCGGCGTCAGATCCGGTGCTCCACCGGGATGCAGTGGCAGGAGGTTCACGTGAGCCGCGAGCGGGCCGGCGATCGCCGCGAGCGCGTCCGCGTCCTCCGGGGAATCGTTCACTCCGCCGATCAAGACGTATTCCAACGTCACCCGACGCGGGAACTGGCGCAACGCTTTCAGTACCTCGGCGAGCGCGTACTTCTTCTCGATCGGCATCAGCGCGGTGCGTGTGGGCGTGGTCGCGGCGTGCAGCGAAAGCGCCAGCCGGAACTGCTCGGGCCGCTGCGCGAACCGCGCGAGATTCGGCAGGATGCCCACCGTGGACAGCGTGATGTGTCGGGCACCGATGCCGCACCCCTCGGGGTGGTTGAGACTGGTCAACGCGGTGTCCACCGCCTCCCAGTTGAGTAGCGGCTCGCCCATGCCCATGAACACCACGTTCGTCGGACGTCTCGCCTCGCCCTGCAGGACCAGCTCCCGCACCTGACCGGCGATCTCCCCCGCGCTGAGCTGGCGGCGCCAGCCCATCCGACCCGTGGCGCAGAACACGCAGCCCAGCGCGCAGCCGACCTGGGAGGAGATGCACAGCGTCCGGCGCTTTCCCTCCGGGATGAGGACGGATTCGATCGCTTCGCCGTCCTCGAGCCGCCACAGAAATTTCTCGGTGCCGTCCCTGGATACCTGATGGGTCGCGAGTGTGAAACGCCGGAGCGGAAAGGCGTCGTGCAGCGCAGCGCGCAGCGGCGCCGGGAGATCACTCGCGTCATTCCACGACGCCACGGGCCGCTGCCAGAGGCGAGGGGCGATCTGGCGCAGCCGGTAGGCCGGCTCGGCCCGTTGCTCCAGCCACTCGCCCAGCGCGCGACCGGCGTTCGGGGGAGTGAGCGACAGCAGGTCCGTCATTTCAGGCGCGCCTCGAGCCCGACGCGGAAGGTCGAGCCCAGGTCCGACACGCCGCCGTCCCGCGCGAACGACAACCGGTAACGCCCCACGGCGATCCGGACGCCCGCGGCACTGCGCCAGGCGGCGGTCCCGTAGCTCGCCTCGCGGGCGATGATAGCGTCGAAGGAAAGCGACGCGCCCACATCCAGCCCGGCGCCGAGCTGATGATCCGCGCCGCCGGGGTGGCCGAAGGCGCATCCGTAGCGCGTCACGAGCGTGCCGCCGGTCGTGCCCCAGAGATTGCCGCGCCAGGCGCGATACTCCAGGCCGACGTTCACGTCCTGGGCGGGGTCGTTTCCTAGTCGCCGCAGCCCTCTGGTCCCCGCCGCGATCCGAAGCCTGTTTCCCAGGAGCGACGCCGTCATGCCGAGGTCCAGCGCCCAATGGTCGGAGCGGTTCCCGTCGAAGCGGGTTGCGTGGTAGGTGAGCCCACCTCCCAGACTCGTCGTCCCGAACACCCGTGCCCACGTGACGCCGGCGCTCTGGGTATAGAAGGGAATCGTGGTCCCTTCGGGATCGGGGCTGTCAGTGGTCCGCACCAGGTCACCCAGCTCCATGCGGGCGTAAACGAATCCCACCGTCCCTACCTGGGCGAGGGGCAACCGGATGGCTCCAATCAAGCCGGTGGCCCCAACGGCAGCAGGCGTCTGGATAAGATCGAGGCCGATCTGGCCACGCTCCGACGCCCCCTGAGCGGGATTCCAATACGACGCTCCCGCCCCGGCGGCGAGTGCCGCTGGAACCGGAATCGTCGCGGCCGCCAAGCGCCACAGCTCGCTGCCCGCCCCGGCCTGCGCGTGGAGCGGACCGCCAGCGGTGGCGGCCATGAGGAGCATGAAAACACAGGAGGAACGCATCATTCGGGGCTCAAGGAGTGGCGTAGCGCTGTCCGCCCAACTTAACTACATTCAACAGTTTACACCACTTACGGGACGCCGTGCGCCTGACCGACCTGCTCACTCCCGACCGGATCCGCATCCCGCTCCAGGCAAGCGACAAGGAGGGGGTGTTGCGGGAATTGGTGGGGCTCCTGCTGCCCGGGGACGGCGGTCCGGGCGAGGAGGTATTGGCGGCGATCCTGGAGCGGGAGCGGCAGTTTCCCACCGGTATCGGCCACGGGGTAGCGGTGCCGCATGGACGCTCCCCCGCCATGGTCGGATTGGGGATCGTGGCCGGGACGAGCCCGAATCCGGTGCGGTACGAGACGATCGACGGTAAACCGGTCCGGCTGTTTTTTCTGCTGGCGGGCCCGGAGGCCATGGCCGGGGCGCACGTCAAAGCCCTGAGCCGGATCTCGCGGCTGGTACGGCAGGAAGGGGTACGGGCACGGCTGCTGGCCGCGCGGACCCCGCAGGAGTTCTATCGGGCCATTCTCGAGGCGGAGGGCGCGTAGGGGTGAGCGGCACGACTTTGCGGACGAATCGGTGCGGCGCGCTGCGGCGCTCCGATGTCGGGCGCGCGGTGCGGCTGGGGGGATGGGTGCACCGGCGCCGGGACCTCGGCGGCATCGTGTTTCTCGACCTGCGCGACCGGGACGGGTTGGTGCAGGTAGCGATCGGCCCAGCGTGGGCGGCGGCCGAGGTGGTCGCCGGGGCGCAGACGGTCGGGGTCGAGTCGGTCGTGCTGGTCGAAGGGGAGGTGGTGGCGCGGCCTGCGAACATGCAGAATCCGGAGCTCGCCACCGGCGAGATCGAGGTGCACGCCCGCGTGCTGCGGGTCGTGGGGCCCGCCGAGACGCCGGCCATCCCGGTGGCGCGGGGCAAGGGCGAGGAGCTTCCGGCTGAAGAGCTGCGCTTGAAGCACCGACATCTGGACCTGCGCCGGTCGGAGCTGCAGGCCAACCTGATGCTGCGGCATCGGCTGCTGCAGCGGGCGCGGCGCACGCTGTCCGATCTCGGGTTCTTGGAGATCGAAACGCCGATTCTCACGAAGCCGACCCCGGAGGGCGCCCGCGACTACCTGGTGCCCTCGCGCGTCCATCCGGGAGAGTTCTACGCGCTTCCCCAATCGCCGCAGATCTACAAGCAGCTGCTCATGGTCGCCGGGTTCGACCGCTACTTCCAATTGGCGCGCTGTTTTCGGGACGAGGACTCGCGCAACGACCGCCAGCCCGAGTTCACGCAGATCGACATCGAGGCTTCGTTCGTCGGCGTGGAGGACGTGATCGGCTTCGTCGAGTCGGTGCTGGTCGCCCTGTGGGAAGAAGCGGGGCACACGATCCCGCAGCCCTTTCCGCGCCTGGCCTGGCGCGATGCGATGGAGCGCTACGGCTCGGACAAGCCCGATCTGCGCTACGAGCTGGAGATCACGGACTGGACCGCGGCGGTGCAGCCGCTTGCCGTGCCGTTCTTCGAATCCGCACGAGGCGACGGTGCGCGCGTGCGAGGCCTCGCCGTCCGAGGGGGCGGCGCTTTGTCGCGCAAGGACGTCGATCAGCTCGCGGCGGCCGCGAAACAACTGGGCGGGCCGGGCCTCGCCTGGGTGAAACGGCAGGGAGATGAGCTCTCGGGGTCGGTCGCCAAACAATTCACGATCGACGCGCTCGGTGGCCTGGGCGTCGGCGACGGTGACGCGGCGCTGATGACGGTCGGCCCGGACCGGGTGACGTCACCGGTGCTCGATCGCGTGCGACAGGACGTGATTCGGAGGCTCGCCCCGTCACCCCGCACCGCGCACGCTTTCTGCTGGGTCGTGGACTTCCCGCTGTTCGAGCCGGATCCCGGTACCGGCGCGCCCGTATTCGCCCACCATCCGTTTACCGCGCCGCACCCGGACGATTTGGAGAAGCTCGACCGCGAGCCGCTCGCGTGCCGCGCCCTGCACTACGACGCCGTCTACAACGGCAACGAGCTGGGTTCGGGGTCCATCCGCATCACCGATCCCTCGGTTCAGCGGCGGGTGTTCGAGCACCTGGGGTTGACGCGCGCGGACGTCGACGCGCGGTTCGGGTTCCTGCTCGGCGCGCTCGCGGCTGGGGCGCCGCCGCACGGGGGCTTCGCCATCGGGTTCGACCGGGTTTCGATGCTGCTGGCGGGAGCGGGGAGCCTGCGCGATGTGATCGCGTTCCCCAAGACCGCGACGGCGCGGGCCTTGTTCGAAGGAGCGCCGTCGCCGGCGCGTGCCGAAGACCTGGCGACCCTCCACATCCGGACGGTGCCGTGAGCGAAGACGCGGTCCGGCGGTTCTCGGTCGAAGGCGTGGATCTGTTGGCGTTGGCGGGGGTGAACGACGGCAACCTCGTCGAGCTCACGCGGCGCCTGGGCGTCCGCCTCTCGCTCCGTGGTGATTCGCTCACGCTCCAGGGTCCCGTGCCGGCGGTGGAGCGTGCGGCTCCCGTGGCCCAAGCGATGGTCGATCTCGCCCGGATGGGTGAGTTGCTCGACGTGCACGATGTGGAGCGACTGGTCCTCGAAGGCGAGGCGGGAACCCTCTCCGAGGGTGGGACGGCGGGCGGAGAATTGAAAATCATCCTCCCCGGACTGCGGCGCGTGATCCAGCCCAAGACCGCAGGCCAGCGGGACTACCTGCAGCTCATTGCGCAGCACGACATCGTGGTGGGGATCGGGCCGGCCGGAACGGGGAAGACCTACCTCGCCGTGGCCGCCGCGGTCGATGCGCTGGCCCGCAAGCGCGTGCGGCGCATCATCCTGGCGCGTCCCGCGGTGGAGGCGGGCGAAAACCTCGGCTTCCTGCCCGGCGACCTGCAGGAGAAGGTGGACCCATATCTGCGGCCGCTGTACGATGCGTTGGAGGACATGATGCCCCGCGACCGCGTGCAGAAAGCGTTGGAGACGCGGATCATCGAAATCGCGCCGCTCGCCTACATGCGGGGGCGCACCTTGTCCGATGCGTTCGTGATTCTCGACGAAGCGCAGAACGCCACCGGCATGCAGATGAAGATGTTCCTCACACGGCTCGGCGTGAACTCGCGCGCCGTGATCACCGGCGACAAGACCCAAATCGACCTCGCCAACCGCGAAGACTCGGGGTTGCTCCAGATCGAGCGGATCCTGCCGGGGATCGAGGGCATCGGCTTCAGCTACCTCGCCGAGACCGACGTGGTGCGGCACCGGCTGGTGCGGGACATCATTCGCGCCTACGCCGAGGACGCGCAAGGCTGATGGCCCCGACCCGGGGGGACATCGCGCGCTATCACCTCGCGCGGTGGGTGTGGGTGGCCGGGCTCGCCGGACTCGCCCAGGTCGTGTTCCCGTCGGGAGTCACGGATCTCGCGCCATTGCTGACGATCGGCGTGCGCGCCGACCGGCAGGTGATCGCCCCCTTCGATTTCGTCGTGACGAAGAGCGACGAAGAGCTGCGCCTGGAAGCGGACGCGGTGTCCGCCTCCGCCCGGCCGATCTACGAATTCCGCACGGCGGCGTACGACAGCGTGCAGGCGGCGACCCGCGGGTTCTTCGCAGCGATCGACAGCGCCGCCCGGCAGGACCGGGAAGCCATCGTCCGCGCCGCGCAACGGGCGGGCGTGTCGTTCTCCGGGATCGAAGCGGACTATCTCGCGAACGCGTCCCAGCGTCGCGTGCTGGAACGGGCGGTGACCGACCTGTTCCAGCACTCGCTGGCCCTCGGAGCCGCGATGACCCTGGAGCCCGATTCCGGGCCCGAGCTCATCGTGCGCCGCGGCGCGGCCGAAACCCCGGTGCCGCGCGCCCAGGTCCTCACCTTCGGCGGCGTGCTCCAGAGCGCCCAGGCCCTCCATCCGGATCCGGGCTCGCGGACGGGTGACCTGGTGTTCCTGAAGCTGGTGCGCCGTCAGTTCCGGCCAACGCTGGTGCGCAACGACCTCGAAACAGCGCGGCGCCGCAGCGAGCTCGCGGCCGGCGTGGAGCGCAGCAAGTACGCGGTCCGTCAGGGCGATGTGCTGGTGACGGCCGGGCAAATCGTCACCGGCCCCACCGAAGAGCGCCTGTCGGCCCTGCACGCGGAGCTGGTGCGGCGCGGCGCGGCCACGAGCGGCACCGTGGGCGGCAAGGTCGGCTCGCTGCTGCGCAATCTCCTGATCCTGTCCGTCTTCTGGGTCTTGATGTTCTTCTACCGCCGGGAGACGTACACCAGGCTCCGGCAAGTGGGGACCGTCTCGGGGCTGTTCGCCTGCGCAATCATCGCCGCCTCCGCTGTGGCCCGGACCGCTCCGGCGCACGGCGAGCTGATCCTGGTCCCGTTCACGGCGATGATGTTGACGGTGCTGTTCAACGGACGGGTCTCGATGATCGCCGCCATGATTCTCGCGGTCCTCATCGGCACGCAGCCGGTGTTTCAGGATAGCCCGGTGCTGTTTCTCTGCTTCACGGGTGGAGTGACTGCGGCGCTGTCGGTGAAAACGCTGCGGCGCCGCACTCATTTGTATCTGGCGGTGTTGCTCGTTGGGCTGGGGTACCTGGTGGGAACCTTCGCCCTCGGTCTCGCGAGTGACTGGCCGGCTCGGGAGATCGGGACCCGGGCGCTGTTCGGGACGGCAAACGGGCTCGTATCGGCTGCCCTCAC
>Ga0307281_10000010_pt1 | contig 49233 bp, 33 predicted proteins | sample ER_DNA_120_FD_194486 | JGI IMG/M metagenome (GOLD analysis project Ga0307281, IMG submission 194486) | Bulk soil microbial communities from the East River watershed near Crested Butte, Colorado, United States - ER_DNA_120 | ecosystem: Environmental > Terrestrial > Soil > Floodplain | place...
GTCCCACCAGGATGCCGGAGACGGCGGCGAGGCTCGTCACGCGGCGAAGATAGCCGCGCTTGCTGGGGTTGTGCAGGTCAAATAGCTTCGAGGTCCCCATGCCGACCACCGCGCCCGCACCCGAGCCGACGACGATCCTCGTCGTGGACGACGAGCAGGGCATCCGCCAGGCGCTGGACCGCTATCTGCGCCGGCTGGGCTACCGGGTGCTGCTGGCCGAGCACGGCGACGCGGCGCTGAAGCTCCTCGCCAGCGACAACCCGCAGGCGATGCTCTCCGACATCCGCATGCCGAACATGTCCGGCGTGGAGCTGGTGCCGAAAGCGCTGGCGGTGCAGGCCGACCTCGCCGTCATCATGCTCACCGCGATCGACGAGCCCAAGACCGCGATCGAATGCCTGCGGCTCGGCGCCTACGACTACCTGATCAAGCCGCTCGACCTGGAAGAGCTGGAAGTCTCGCTACGCAGCGCCCTGCGCAAACGCCAGCTCGAGATCGACCGCCGGGAGCTGGAGGGGTGGCTGGCGCGGGAAGTGGCCGAGCGCACGCAGACGCTGGAGGAGCGCACCAACGCGATCGCGGACATCGCTCTCCAGGCGCTGGCGGCCGCGCCGCAATGGCCCGGAGCGGCGGACGCCACCGCACGGCTGGCCCGGGAGCTGGGGACGCCGGTGGAGGAGTTGACCAAGGACATCGAGCGGCGGCGCGCCTAGGCGCGCGCAGCCGCCTTCGCTTTCTCCTCGCACGGCTTGCAGCGCGTCACTCCCCGAAACGTACAGATCAGACAGATAAACGTGCCGCAGTCGGCGCAGGGATAACCCTCCGACGCACGCTCTTCGTTGCCGCAGGCGCGGCAGACCATCCCGTCGTGCTCCTTCAGATCCGGCTTGCTCATGCGTGCCTCAGAGGTCCAGGGCGTAAGCCCTAATCTTATTGATCAACGTGGCGCGCGAAATCCCGAGCTCCCGCGCCGCCCGGGTCCGGTTGCCGGCGTGGTGCCGCAGCGTGCGCACGATCTGGTCCCGCTCCACCTCAGCCAGGGTCCGGGCCCGGTGGCCATCCCCCACGGATCCTGCCGGCGTGAGGCGCAGCGCCACCCGGCGCCACCGGCCGGCTTCGGCAGCCCGCACCACCGCCGCGGCGAGGTGGTCCGCGTCGACCGGCCGGAGCACGAGCTGCTCGGCGCCCTCGCGCAACGCCCGCACCCCCGCCGCCACCTCCGCCTGACCCGCGACCACCACGACACCCGCCCCGGTCGCCCGCAGCCGGGCGACGATGGACTCCGCCATCGCCGGGATATCGCCGTCCCACACAACCACGTCGGGGTGTGCCCGCTCGGCCGCCGCGAGCCCCATGCCGCCATCCCGCTCGAGCGTCAGCTCGGCGCCCGCAGCCAGGAGCGACTCGGCGAGGCCCGCCAGCGTCTCGTCGCAGGTGACCAGCAGCACGCGATCAGCCACCGCGTCGATCCCCTACCGGCACCGGCGAGGTGTCGGCATCCACGAACACGCGCAGCGCCCCGGGCAGGACGCGCGCCTCGAGCGGCGTCGTCCCGACGTCTTCCCCATCCAACTGGGCGGGGAGCGGTTCCCCGTCGTCCAGGGAGATCGAGACGCGCGCGCCCCGCCCATACCAGACCTGGTCCCGGGTCGCCGGACCGCGCCGCTGCAGCAACTCGAGGAACGCGGCCGCGCTCTGCCACACCCCATCGGCGCGCATCACGACGACATCGAGGACTCCGTCATCGGGCCGGATGTCCCGGTGCAGCCGCAGGAACGGCGGCATGAGATCGGCGCAGTTGCACACCAGTACCATGGCCGCGTCCAGCCGGTGATCCGCGCCGTCGATGGTGATGCGTACCCGGGTGCTCTTCACGTGCGGGAGCGAGAGCAGGGCCGCCCGGACGTACGCCGCCCGGCGCCACCGCCGCTTGGCGGCCGCGTCGGTGCGGCGCATCAAAGCGGCATCGAAACCCGCGCCGCAGCATACCGCGAAGTAATGGGTACCGTCGGGGCGCTCCACGGCGCCCAGATCGACGCTCGCCGGAGTGCCCCGGAGAATGGCGCGCACCGCCGGGAGCGGCCGGCGAGGCAGTCGCAGGTTCCCCGCGAGCACGTTCCCGGTGCCGCCGGGCAGCAGTCCGAGCGGGATGCCGGTGCCGGCGATGGCTCCCGCGATCTGCATCGCCGTGCCGTCGCCCCCGTAGGAGAGCAGCGTGTCGAACCCCTCGTCGCGGCCGCGTAACGCCAGGCGCCGCGCGTCCCCCGGCTGCGCGGTGGCAGCCACCTCCACGCTCCAGCCGGCGTGGCGCAGCGCTTCCCGCACGGCGGTCAGCGCGCGCGCGTCGGTCCGTGCCGCGGCGGGATTGGTGATGAGGAGCGCGCGCGTCATTTCAGTAGCGCCGCTCCCAGAACAGGTCGAACCCCACCTGTTGTTGCGGCCCGGCTCCCTGACCCCGGGCCGTGATGCAGCTGCCGACGGGCGCGACGCTCGCTTCGGTGCGCCACTCCGGGCTGAGGCGGAATTGGAGGCTGGCGCCGAGCGTTTTCGACACGGCACTGGGGCAGAGACTGGCCCGCGCGATGAAGAACGTCTTCCGCCCGATCTGCCATCCCGCCGCGAAGCTCGAGCCCGAGAGCGGGTTGCCCGGGTCGCCGGGGCGGATCTCCACATAGTCCAGCGGAATGCCGAGATCGGAGACGACACTGCGCTCGAGCTCGCCCGCCGCGAGGCTCGCCGCCGTTCCGAGCAGCAGCGCTCTCCGGCCGCCCCCCGCCGCACCCGCCGTGTTGGCGATCTCGGAGCTGGGCTGCCCGAACATGAGGTAGGAAAGAATGTCGGTTTGCGACATCGCCTGACCCTCGGCGCTCAGGGTGAGCCGCGGCACGAGCAGGGTACCGCCGATATGGGCCACGATGGGGATGTCGCCCGTCGTCGCCGACGCCGTCGTGGCCGCCCGGTGCACCGCATGGCGCGCGTCGATGTCCAGTCCCGCGTCCAGATCGGGCGTGCCGAAGTAGCGCACCGTTCCCTGCGTCACGATGAACTCGCGCGACACCGGCCCCACCTGCAGGCGATAGGTGCCCCGCGGCGCCTGCAGCGTGCCGGTCAACAGGTAATTGCGGTTCACCTTGTTCACGTTCAGCCGGCCGGTGAGCTGGATGTTCGCTTCGTTAGAGCGCAGCCACACGCTGCTGCCCATGGTCAGCTGCAGGTCACGGATGCGCAGGCTGTCGAGGAACACGCTGTGGAACGACGGCCCGAGTCCCTGGCGCCGGATGATCGATGCGAGAGAGGTATCGATCAGGCCGGCCATCGAGGGATCGGGAGCGTCGAGGTCGATGATCCGCTTCTCGACCAGGTCGGCGAAATACAGCAGGCCGTTGGTGACCGTGCCCGTCCCGGTGATCGTCGCGCCAAATACGGGCCCACGCAGCGCGAGGCGGGCCGTCGCCGTGAGGCTCAGGTCGCCGCGGATCTCGAGCGCCTTGAAATCGTGGGCATCGATGTCCAGCGCCAGCACGGGGCGGGTCAGCCGCTCCAGCCGCACGTACCCCTTGAGGTCTGCCCGCCCCCGCTCGCTCCGCAGACCCAGCGAGTCCACGTAGATCGTGTCCCCGCCCAGCCGCAGCCGTCCCGCAATCGCATCCCAGCGAACATTCAGATCGGGGATTCCCACGCCCGCCGAATCGATCCGCAGGGTGCCGTCGAGCCGCGGCGCATCCCACGTTCCCCGGATGCCGACGTCTGCGGTGAGGCGGCCGCGGACGTCGCGCAGCTGGGTGGTCAGCGCTTCCAGCGCATCGAGGTCCGCGCCGTCGGCCCGTGCCCGGATCGCCAGGGTGTCCGGCAGCTGGCGGCGCGGCACCTTCATCAAGGCGAGGTCGAGCGGTAGATGGGCTGTGAATGCCACGACCTCCCGCTCGCCGCGCCGCAACGAGGCGGCGGCGTCGACGCGGCGGCGCGCGTAGGCGAAGCTGCCCTCAACCGACGGCGCGCCGGCCGAGTCGGGCACGAGCGCGAAGCGCCCGTCGTAGGTCGGCTCGCGTCGCGACCCACGCAGCGTCAGATCCGCGGTCACACTGCCCGTGGTGCCCAGCGTGTCGCGCTGCAGCAACGCGTACACGCCGGCGAGTGGGAACCCCTCCACGTGCAGGTGGGCGAGGCCCGAGCCGCCGGTCGGGATCGTCCCCGCGAGCGCGATATGCCCCGGACCGTTGACCTGCTGCAGCGCGACGCTGTCCACCGCCAGCACCGAATCGCCGAGTCGGAGCGCGGCGGGCGCTTCCAGAAACCAGACGCCGCCGGGCAGGCGGACGGCAAAGGAGTCCACGCCGATCAGGCTGATCCCGGTGGTGTCACGCGCATAGCGTCCGCCCGCCACCACGCCGCTCAAATCGCCGATACGGGTGCGGCCGGACCACTGCAACGAATCGGCCCGTCCTCGCACCGATGCCCGAGGCGCGCCAAACCCCATGGTCCCGTACGCGAGCGAGTCCGCGGTCACGTCCGTCCACACGAGCGGAACCTGCCCCGACACGACGGCCGGCTCGTAGCCGCCGCGGAACGTGGCCGAGGGCACCCGCCAGGCGCCGACCGCGAGATGCTCCAGGGTTCCAATCCCGCCGATCGCCAGCGAGTCGAGGGCTCCTGCGACGCGCAGGTGGACCACCGCAGCGCCGCTCGTGAGTACGGCCCGCGCCGTGTCCCGCCAGCCACCGCTCACCCAGGAGACGAGCGAATCGACGGTGCTCAGGCTGTCGGCGTCGAACGTGAGCAGCGTCTCCGCGGACCGGGGGCGCCGCCACCCGAGCGCCCCCGCCCCGTCGGTGATGAGTCCGGGCTGGCGCAGCCAGACGGTGTCCAGGTGGACGAGCCCATCCGCGAACCGGAGGCGCAGCACACCACTGTCGAGCGGCGTGCCGGCGAGCCGGGAGGGGGCGAGGCGCACGGCGATGGCTCCGGCGGGCGGTGTCCCGGCGGTGTCGAGATCCAGCGTGACGGTGGCGGTCAGATTCAGATGAGATGGCGGCGCCCCGGAGAACCAGCGCTCAAGGGAAACATCATCGATCTCGAGTGCGAGCCCCTGCGCGCCGCGGTGATCGGGCAGCAGCTCGAGCGTCCCGTCGGCGCGCACCCGTCCTCCGCCACCCAGTCGGACGAGGTCGGCATGCGTGGACAGCGAATCGAGCGATCCAGAGAGCCGGACCGCACCCGACGCCGCACCCCGAAACGCCAATCCCGGGAAGCTCCCCGCCAAGCCGTCGAACGAGAGCGTGTCGAACTGGGCGTCCACGTCGAGTGCCACGGTGTCGCGCCGTGAGTCGGCACCGAAGCGGCCGTGGGCGACGCTCGCCGGTCGGGCGCCGTCCGTGTGGCGCAGGGTGCCGTCGAAGCGCACGTTCGCGAGCGGCCCTGTGAGAGTGCCCGCCGCCTCGAGCGTGCCGTGCAGCGGGGCCGGGACGAACTCGGCGAAGGTGCCGAAGTCGATGGCGGCGGCGTCCACGGTAAACGGCGCGAAGGTGATCCCGGCGGGGGCGGTGAGGTCCACCAGCCCGCGCCCCCGCACCCGGGATTCCGGACGGCCCGCCACGAGCGAGTCGCGGAAGATCCAGTCGGCATCGAGGGTCAGGCCGGAGAGCGGTCCATCGGCACGGGCGCGCCCGCTCAGCTGCCCATAGAACGGCAGCGTGTCGAGAAACGCGCGCGGCAGGGCCAGGTCGAGGTTCTGGGTCGTCACGTCGCTGCCCCGCAACGCCACGAGTCCGGAATCGGCGGCGATGAACGCAGTGGCATGACCGTCGGCCCGGCCGCCGTGATAGGTGAGCGCGAGCGTATCGAGCCGCACCTCCAGCATCCGGCTGCCGTGCGAGCGGACGGCCAGCGTGCCGTGCAACACGGCGCCCTCGGGGAATCGCCGATCGATGAAGCGCGCGTCCGCCAGGGTCACCGATTCGGCGCCGATCGCCAGGTTGAACAGCAGCGTGTCGCGCGGCCACGAGAGGCCGCCGCGCAGGGAGAACCGCGACGCGGGCAGCCGCACCACGGGGAGCGCGGCATCGAGGGAATCGCCGTCGACGATCACACGCCCCTGCACGTCGACGATGTCCACCGCGGGATCGTTCACTCCGGCGGCCAGGCCGCCGAGTTCCACCCACAGTCCGCGCTGGCCGGGGGCCGAGATCCGGAACGCGGGGAGGAAGGCGGTGAGGTGCTGGAAGCGGCGCACGCGCCGCCGGCCATCGGTGCCGAACGCGTCGATCTCGTGCAGCGAGTCTTCGGGGGCGGGCCGGGACTGGAGCCGCAGTACCAGATCGCCGTCGGCGATCGTGACGTTGCGTAGTATGACGAGCGGCTTGGGACCGAAGCGCGGCGCGGACGGCCCACCCGGGTGCGGCTCACCCAGGCGCAGCAGCTCCTCGATGTTCAGCCGGCCGCTCTTGTGCTGCACGATGTTGACGTAGGGGTGCTCGAGGCGGATCCGCTGCACGATGATACGGCCCGCCGCGAAGTCGAGCAGGTTGTAGTCGAGCTCGACGTGCGGCAGCCACGCCACCAGCGTCGAGTCGCGGTCGTAGAGCCGGACGTCGGTGTACACGAGCCCCGTGAGCAGCGTGCCGGACGCGCCCCCCAGCTCCACCTTCCCTGCGACGACCGTCTCGAGCGCGGCCGCCGACAGCCGCGCCAGCAGGGCGCGCCCCGCGCCGGTGCCGACCAGGGAGGACAGGGCCCCCAGAAAAACGGCCAGCAGACCGACCAGGGACCAGAGGAAGACCCCCAGGCTACGCCGCACCATCAGAACACCTGCCCGATCGCGAACTGCAGCTCGAGGCGCCGCCAGAAGCTCGCGGAACGTTTTTCCTGATAGCTCGGGCGGTAGTCGGTCAGCTGTGAATTGCTCAGCAGCTTCAGCTTGCCCGACTCCTTGTCGTAGCCGTTGTAGGCGACGTCCACGCGAACCGGACCGAGCGGGGTGGTGAACCGCACTCCCACGCCCGGGGTCACACGCATCCTGTGGAAGGTGAAGATCTCGTTCTGTCGCAGGTACACCTGCCCCACATCCACGAATGCCGCGACCCGAAGGCGGTCGGGCCACAGCGGCGCGGGGACCCGGATCTCGGCGTTGGCCACGAAGATCGAGTTGCCGCCGATGGGAACGGCGCGCGCGTCCTGGTACACGGTGTCGCCGTTCGTTACGGTGAAGCTGTCCGGCTCGGTGATGACGTAGACGCGGGGGCCGAGCTCGTTGGCGGGATAGCCGCGCACCGAGTTAGGGCCGCCGGCGTAGAAGCGCTGCTCCGGCGGGACGAACTGGGTGGTATCGCCAGCCAGGGAGATTCGCGCCGGGACCAGCGCGCCGGAATGGACGCGCCAGGCGAAGACGCTGCGCCGGCCGAACGGGATGTAGCTGGCGACCTCGATTTCGCCACGGTTGAACTCGTACAGCCGGTCGGAGCCCAGCAGGCGCGACGAATGCAGCAACGTGATGCCCGCGTGTCCGCCGTGCGAGGGGTCGAGCACGAAGTCCTCGGTGCGCAGTGCCGCGGTCAGGGTGAGCGAAGCGAAGCGGTGCCGATTGCGCAGATACTTCAGCGTGGAGTCGTCGCACACGCTGAACACGCTGCAGAAGGTGGCATCGGTCGCGTCGGTGCGTCCTACCGAATAGCCGTAGATCACACCGACCGGCACCTTGCGGCGCGCGTTGAGCGTCACACCTACGTTCGCGCCCACCTGGGTACGCGTATAGGTCTTGAACTCCGAGCGCCGCTCGGCGAACACGCCGATGCTCGCCGAATGACTGGGCGAGAGAAACGTGGGCTGGAGCAGGGTGAGGGCCAAGTTGTAGTTCAGGGTGTCGGACGTCGAGTCCTCGAGCAGCGGATGGCACAGGGTCTTGTCGAAGCCCGCGTTCAGCGGCGCCCCAACGCCGATCTTCGACACCCGCGCGCTGAAGTCCAGCACGCGCGCGTCGCCGAGAAACCCGTACGCTGACCACCCGCCCTGCGCGCGGAAGCAGTCCAGCGTGGCGTACCCCGCGCCGAAGCTGATGCGATGGCGCGGTGCTTCGACCACGCGCACGATGACGTTCGCTGTGGAGTCGCCGTTCGCCGGCGGCTCGCTGTCCTGGAGCGTCACCGCGGCGGCCCGGTACATCCCCGCCCCGTAGAGGTCTCGTTGGCTCCGGTACATCAGGTCTTCTCGGTACGGCTCCCCGGGATGCACCGACAACGCATGCAGGACGGTGGCCGTGTCCAGGCGCCGCAGCCCCTCGACCGCCACGTCCCCGATGCGCATACGCGGCCCGGGCACCGCCTCGAAGCGGAGGTCGGCCGAGCGCTCGTCGGCCTCGGCGTCGAAGTTGCGCAGTACTTGTGCGTAGGGATAGCCGCGGTTGCGCAGCCACGCCGCCATCGTGTCGGCGGACGCCTGCATCTGGTAGCGGTTGAACGGGTCGCCCACCTTCAGCGGCAGCGCGCGCCGCAACGGACCCTCGCTCACGATGCCGGCGATCCCCTCCAGGTCCAACCGCCGGACGCGCACCGGCTCCCCTTCAAAAATCCGGAACGTGACGTAGACGTCGCGCGCGGTGCGGCGTACGCTGGTGTCCACGACTGCCTGCATGTAGCCGCTCTGGCGATAAAACAGGATCAGCCGCACCACGTCGCGCCGGAATTCCAGCTCGTCGAAGGTCCGCTTCGCTCCGAGACCGAGCCACCGCACCAGCCAGCTCGTGGCGAACCAGCTCGAGTTCGACGTCGCGATAACAGAGCTGAGGGTATAATCGTCGATCGCATGATTGCCGACGTAGTTGAGCCGGCGGACCACACGCTCCGGCTCCTGCTGCGCGGTGAGCGGGTGAGCCACGGTCACGCACAGGGCGGCGAGAGCGAGGACACGCGTGAGATGCAATTGACGCTGTATGAAGGGCTCCGTATGTTGGCCGGCAACCACCCCGACTGTCAACCTTTTCGACACCGAAATTGATACCCAGGTTCCGGCACTTTCCGACGCTGCTGTGTACGCTCATCAGCGCCTGCGCCACGGAGCGCGGCGGCGTTGCGGCGCCGCTCGTCTACTACGAGAGCTACGACCCGCGCTCCCTCGATCCGGCGCTCTCCACCGACGTGCCCACGGGGGAGATGGTCACTCTGCTCTACGACGGGCTCACCCGCTTCGGAGCCGACGGCACGCTCGAGCCGGCGCTGGCCGATCGCTGGAGCGTGGACTCCGCCGGTTTGCGGTATGTCTTTCATCTGCGTCCGGGCGTGAAATTCCACGATGGATCCGCCCTCACCGCCGACGCCGTGCGGCGCAGTTTCCTGCGCGTGCTCGATCCCAAGTCCACCGGCGGGCGCGCCTGGCCGCTGCTGCCGATCGACGGCGCGTCCCCCTACGCCGCCGGTGCCACCGACCGCGTGCGCGGGATCGAACTGCTGGGCGATACCGCTGTGGCGCTCTCCCTGACGCATCCCCTGGCCGTGTTCCCCAAATTCCTGGCGATGCCGGTCGCGTCGGTCGTCGCGCCCGAGCCGGCGGCCGACCTCGCGGCACGGCCCGACGGCACCGGCCCATGGCGCTTCGCGAGCTGGGCGCACGACGACGCGCTGCGCTTCAGCCGCAACCCCGCCTACTGGGGCGGCCCGCCGCAGGCCGAATCCCTCGTCGTCCGCATCATCCCCGACCAGCTGGTGCGCGCCGCCGAATTCGAGTCGGGCCGGCTGGACGTGGTGGAAGTGCCCTTCGGGGAGACCGCGCGCTGGCGCGAGCGCCACGCCGACTGGCTGCAACAGAAACCCGCCCTGCGCGTGACCTACATCGCGCTCAACACTCGCCGGGGCGCGTTGCGCGATGTCCGCGTGCGTCAGGCGATAAACCTTGCCGTGAACGTGCCCCAGATTCTCGCGACCGTCTGGGGCGGGCGGGGCATCCGCGCCCGCGGCGCCATCCCACCCTCGCTCCCCGGCGGCGACACGACACGGCCGGCTTTCGACTACGACCCGGCCCGAGCGCGCCAGCTCCTCGCCGCCGCGGGCGTTCCGAGCGGTTTCCCGCTCCAGTTGTGGCGCACCGCCGACAACGAGACACTGGGTCGCGTGGCGCAGGCGGTGCAGGCCGATCTGGCGCAGGTCGGCATCCGCGTGGAGATCGTCTCGCGCGACGCCCCGAGCCAACGGGCCGCGGCGCGTGCCGGAAACGCCGACATGGCGTTGCTCGACTGGTGGGCCGATTACCCCGACGGCGACAATTTCCTGTATCCGCTGTTCTCGAGCGCCAGCTTCGGGCCGGGGGGCAACTACGCGTTCTACAGCGACCCCGTCACCGATTCGCTGATCCTCGCCGCCCGGCGCACCCAGGACGACGCTGCCCGAACCGCGCTGTACCACTCGATCGACGCGCGCACCCACCAGGCCGCCCCGTGGCTGTATCTCTGGTTTCCCGTAGACCTGTGGGCCCAGTCGCCCACCATCACGGGGTGGGAGCTCCCGGTGATCTTCAACGGGCAGCGCTGGACCGCGGTGCGCCGCGCGACGGGCCCGTGAGCGGAGTCCTGGGCCGGCGCCTGCTGCTCCTCGTGCCGACCTTGCTCGGCGTGCTCGTCGCCGCGTTCCTGCTCCTCGAGGTCGCCCCGGGGGATCCGGTGCAGGCGATGGTCGGCGAACGGGCCGACTCGGCCACGATCGCCCGCCTGCGCGCCGAGCTGCATCTCGACGACCCACTGCCGGTACGGTTCGGCCACTACCTGTGGGGCGTGCTGCGCGGCGATCTGGGCCGCTCCTACATCACCCAGCGGCCAATCGCGCAGGACCTCGCGGAACGACTCCCCAAAACGGCGCAGCTCGCGCTCACGGCGATGACCTTCGCGGCGGTGGCCGGGATCTCACTGGGCGTCATCGCCGCGGCCCGACCCGGCGGCGCGGCGGACCGAACCGCCACCCTGCTCGCCTATCTCGGTGTCTCGTTTCCGGTGTACTGGGTGGGGCTGCTGCTGGTGCTGCTCTTCGCCGTCACGCTGCGCTGGCTGCCCCCGTCGGGATCGGGCGGGCTCGCGTACCTGGTGCTCCCGGCGGCCACCCTCGGCATGCGCTCGGTCGCGGTGCTCGCGCGCATGACCCGCGGCGCGATGCGGGAGGCGCTGGCGAGCGACTTCATCCGCACCGCCCGCGCCAAGGGAGTGCCGGAGCTGGCGGTCCTGACGCGACACGCGTTGCGCACCGCGCTCATCCCGGTCATTACGGTGCTGGCGCTCGACACGGGTAACTATCTGACGGGCAGCCTGCTCACGGAGTCCATTTTCGCCTGGCCCGGACTGGGCCGCTACGTGCTCACGGCGATCGAGAAACGAGACCTCCCTGCCGTCCAGGGCGCGATTCTGTTCATGTCGGTCCTGTTCGTCTTCGTCAACCTCATCGCGGACCTGTTGTATGCGAAAGCTGATCCTCGCATCGCTCACGATTAGCGGCGCCCTCGGCCCCGGCGCGGCCGCCCAGACCGCCGCCCGGCCGGGTCACGGCCCCCTCGCCCGTCGGCTCGACGCGCTGCTCGACCGGCCGCCGTTCAACCGGGTCACTTGGGGCGTGTCGGTGGTGGACGGTCGGGGGCGCGTCCTCTACGAGCGGAACGGCGATCGCCTGTTCGTCCCGGCGAGCAATACCAAGCTCGTCGTCAGCGCGGCCGCGACCGTCCTGCTCCCCGCCGACTACCGCGTGCGTACCAGCCTCTACGTGAACGGCGTGCTGCGCGACGGCGTGCTCGAGGGCGACCTGATCCTGTACGGGCGGGGCGATCCCACCTTTTCCACGCGGTGCTACGGGGTGGACACGCTCGCGCCGGGCGCCTGCGACTCGGCCTTCACGGCCATGAACGCCATCGCCGACTCGATTCGCGCCCACGGAGTGCGCCGCATCACCGGGCGGATCGTGGGTGACGGCAGCTATTTCGAGCCGCTGTTGGTGCACCCGGCCTGGAATGTGTTCGATCTCAACTGGTGGTACGCCGCGCCCGTCTCGGGGCTCGGCTTCAACGACAACAGCGTGGACTTTCTCATCACCCCGGCCGATGCCGTGGATCGCCCGCCGGTGATCACCTGGTCGCCCGAGCTCGAGCTGTTCAGTTTCGAAAACCGCGCCCGCACCGGACCGTCCGACGGCGGCTCGACGATCGGCGACAATTTTTTCCGCACGCCCGGGGCGATGGACATCTGGGCCGAGGGCACCGCCGCCCAGGGGCGGCGGCCCTGGGTCGAGAGCTTCGCGCTCCCCGACCCGAACCGGTATGCGGCCCGGGCCCTCGCGTACGCGCTCGAGCGGCAGGGAGTCGCCGTCGAAGGCGGTGCGACCGGCACCACCGACTCGCTCGCCACCCGCGCCGCGCGCTGTTGCGGCTCCCCGCTGGTGGAGTACCGCGGCCGACCGATCGGGGAGATTGTGTTCCCGATTCTCAATTCGAGCCAGAACTGGTTTGCCGAAATGCTGCTGAAGGTCCTGGGTCGGGAGCTGGGCACGGCCGGCTCCTGGGACGCCGGGATCGAGGTGGAGCGGCGGTTTCTGGTCGATTCGGTCGGGATCGACTCGAGCGCGTTCTCGCTCGAGGACGGCTCCGGTCTCTCGGCGGGCAATCTCATCGCGCCGCGCGCGTTCACCCAGCTGCTGGCCTTCATGGGCCGCCATCCCAAACAGGCGCCGTTCTTCGCGGCCCTGCCCCGCTCCGGCAAACCCGGCTCGCTGCTGCGCCGCTTCGTGGGGACGCCGCTCGAGGGCGCCGTGGTCGCGAAGACCGGCAGCATCGATCGCGTGAATACCCTGTCGGGCTACATCGAGCGGCCCGCGGGCGGGCGGCTGGTATTCAGCATCGAGGCGAATGCCCACACCGTCTCGGGGCGGGCGATGTTGGCGCAAATCGATTCGATCGTGGTGGAGATAGGAAAGGCCAAGTAGACGCTATCGGCTATCTGCTATCGGCTCAATCGTCCGTTTGTCCGAATAGGGCCATGTTCGACGAGTGGCCGGGTTCTACCTTCACCGCCGGGTTGATGAAGTGCACCGCGTGGTTTACGGCGATGCACGCCTCGGCGACGCCCGTCGCGATGAGCTTCAGCTTGCCCGGGTAGGTCGTGATGTCCCCGGCGGCGAAGATGCCGGGCCGGTTCGTCTCCATCGTCTGCGTGACCCGGATGTCGCCCTTCTCGATGTCCAACCCCCATTCGGCGATGGCGCCGAGGGCGGAGATGAACCCGAGCTGGGGGATCACGCAGTCCATCGGCAGGGTCTCTTCTTCCTTCGTCTTGTTGCTGAAGATCGTCACCCGCTCGATGCGGTCACCGCCGGCGATGGCCCGGAGCTCCCAGAAAGTGCGCAGCGACATCTTCCCTTCCGACGAGAGCCGTTCAACCTGCTGGACCGTGGCGTGGTGCGCGCGGAAGCCGTCGCGCCGGTGGATCATGAGGATTCCGGCGGCGATCCCCTGCAGGTTCACCGCCCAGTCGAATGCCGAGTCGCCGCCGCCCACGATGAGGATGCGCTTGCCGCGAAATACTTGCGGATCCAGCACCCGGTCGTAGAGGCCATGCCCCAGCCAGCGATCGGCCTCCTTGAGGGGAAGCTTGCGGGGCGTGAAGGCGCCGATGCCGCCGGCGACGAGCACGGTGCGTGAGGGGTACTCGTCCTGCTCCGTGACGACGGTAAAGCGGGATCCCCCGTCGGAGGGCGCATGCGCGTCCTCCCGCAGTCCGATCACCTTTTCGCCCAGGTGCAGCGGTGCCTTGAACTGGAGCGCCTGCTCCGCCATCCCTTTGACCAGATCCTTGGAGAGAACCTTCGGGAAGCCGGCGACGTCGAAGATGTACTTCTCCGGATAGAGCGCCGTGAGCTGCCCGCCCACCTGGTCCAGGTTGTCGATCAGGCGGCAGGAGGCGCCCCGCATTCCGGCGTAGAACGCCCCGAACAACCCGGTCGGACCGGCGCCGATGATGGTGATATCTTTGGGGTCCTGCATGGCGCCGAACGTAACGGAAACTCTGCGGCGGGGGGAGATGAGGATCTACACGAAGACCGGGGACGAAGGGGAAACCGGCCTTTTCGGCGGGGAGCGGGTCTCCAAGGACCACGCCCGAGTCGCCGCCTACGGTGAGGTCGACGAGCTGAACGCCGCCATCGGTTTGGCTCGGGCGCAGGAGCCGCGCGACTTCGAGGACGAGCTGCTGCAGGCGATCCAACGCCACCTGTTCACCATCGGTGCGGAGCTCGCGACGCCCGACCCCGCCCGCCTCGCCAAGGCACTCGGCGGCCCGCCGCTCGGCGAAACTGACGTGGCGGCGCTCGAGCGGGCGATCGACCGGCTCGACGCCGGCCTGCCGCCGCTCCAGGCGTTCATTCTTCCCGGCGGCGCGCCCAAAGGCGCCGCCCTGCACGTCGCGCGCACGGTGTGCCGCCGCGCCGAGCGCGGCGTCGTGGGGCTCGCCCGGGAGGTCGCGGTCTCGCCGGCTATCGGGCGGTATCTGAACCGGCTCTCCGACCTGCTGTTCGTCCTCGCGCGCGCGGCAAATGCCCGCGCCGGAGCGGGCGACCTGCCGTGGTGAGTATCCGCGTTCCGCTCCGCGAAGAGCGGGACGCCTCCTACGACATCCTGATCGGCCGCGCGCTCCTCCGCGGGCTCCCGGAGCTGCTGGCGGCGCGCTGCGCCGCGGCGCGGTACGCCCTGATCAGCGATTCGCACGTGGCGAAGCTCTATGGGGAATCGCTCGCCGCGACGTTGCGCGCCGCCGGGATGGCGGCCGAGTCGTTCACGTTTCCAGCGGGAGAGTGGAACAAGACGCGCGGTACCTGGACGGCCTTGTGCGACCGGATGCTCGCGGCGCGGCTCGGACGGGACAGCGCCGTCGTCGCGCTGGGGGGCGGCGTCACCGGGGATGTCGCCGGATTCGTCGCCGCGACCTACCACCGCGGGATTCCCTGGGTCCAGGTTCCGACGACCCTGCTCGCCATGATCGACTCCTCGATCGGCGGGAAGACCGGTGTCGACACGGCGCAGGGCAAGAATCTGCTCGGCGCCTTTCACCAGCCCCGGCTCGTAGTCGCCGACCTCGACGTGTTGGGGTCGCTCGCCCCGCCGCAGCTCGCCGCGGGGATGGCGGAGGCGATCAAGCACGCGGCGATCGCCGATGCCGACTACTTTGCGGCGATCGAGCGGGCGGCCGTCCCGGTCACCAGCGATGCGGCAGCGCTGGAGCATGTGGTGGCGCGCTCGGTCGAGATCAAGGCGGAGATCGTGTCCGCCGACGAGCGGGAGCGGGGGCGGCGGGCGATCTTGAACTTCGGTCATACCGTCGGTCACGCGCTCGAGGTGACGAGCGGCTACGCATTGCTGCACGGTGAGGCGGTGGCGATCGGCATGGTGGTGGAGGCGGGTCTGGCCGAGGCGTTGCACGTCGCCGAGGCTGGGACGGCGCGTCGCATCGCGACCGCGTTGCAGCACCATCGGCTCCCGATCGAGGTCCCCGAGGGCACCACGGCGGATTCCCTGATCGCCGCGATGCGGTACGACAAGAAGGCGCGGGATGGTGCGGTGCGATTCGCGCTGCCGCGACGGGTCGGCGCGATGCACTGGGCTGATGGAGACGGCTGGACTGTGGTGGTTCCTGAGGGGTTGGTGCGGCAGCGAGTGGAGGATCGGAGTACCGATTGACGCACAATGGCTTACGCTCGAATCACTTACGCGTACAGCTGCAGACTTTCAACAGCTTTCCAACATGGTTTGCACCCCAGGCACTTTCCACAGGCCATGTTGATAGTGGACAAATCGTGCACTACGCTGCGGAGTAATAATTTGTGATGTGGAAAACTAAGTAGATTTGCACCTGGCCGCGGGCGTTCCTATATTGTGCGCGCTTTCAGGTCACTCTAGGCGGTCAGTTGCGCCGTCTCCGGCTAGAACGCGTTCGCCTTGCTTGGGAGTCCAGCGCATGGCCCGTGCGTCGACTGGAAAGACAAAGTCGTTCTTCAAGACCACACCCTCCGGTGCTTTCGACCAGTACCTCCAAGACATCCAAAAACTACCGCTGATCAAAGACCCCGCCGAAGAACGGCGGCTCGCTCGACGCGTGCAGCGTGGTGACGAGAAGGCGGCGGAGCGACTGGTCACAGCGAACCTGCGGTTCGTGATCTCCTACGTGAAGAAGTACCAGGGGCACGGACTCGACCTGTCGGAGCTGGTGGCCATCGGGAACGAAGGCCTGCTCAAGGCCGTCAAGAAGTTCGACCCCGACCAAGGGGTGAAGTTCATCTCGTACGCCGTGTGGTGGGTGCGCCAGGCGGTCCTCAAGGCGCTGGCCGAGCAGACCCGCAGCGTCCGCATTCCGTTGAATCAGAATTCCCAGCTCATCCGCATGAGCCGCACCGAGACCTACTTGTCGCAGGAGTTGGGCCGCGAGCCCACGGACGACGAGATCGCGAAAGCGCTCGAGGACTCGGTGGAGAACGTGCGGACGGCCCGGCGTATGACGGCGGCCGAGTTGTCACTCGACGCGCCGGTGGACCGCACCGACAAGGACGCGGCGACGCTGGGCGAGCGGTTCGCGGGGATCGAGGGCGGGGAGATTGAGGAGCGAACCGACGGCAAACTGATGCGCGAGTTCATCGACCGCATCTTCCAGAAGTATCTGACCCCCCGCGAACGCAAGATCCTCTATCTCTACTATGGACTCGAAGAAGGCAGTGAGGCGATGACGCTCGAGAAGATCGGGGCGCTGATGGGCGTCACGCGCGAGCGCATCCGCCAGATCCGGGAGCGGGCGTTCGAGAAGCTGCGCGAGTCGCCCGACGGGCGGGCGCTGAAAGGATTCTGGAGAGCAGCCTAAAGGCGACAAGACGATCCACGGCTAGACGTACAGACGCACGGCGGTCTTCAGGCGACGGGGGACGGGAACAGCATTCCCGGCCCCCGTTTGCTTGACCATATACTATTCACCATGACGGGCGCCGCCCTGGATCGTGCCGAGTCGCTGTCCCGCGAGCTTTCCCGCCTGATCGGGACGAAGCACGTGCGCGGCGCCGCGAGCGAGCGGCTGACCTACGCGACCGACGGCCTCCCCACCCACCGCCGGCTCCCGGGCCTCGTCGTGCTGCCCGGCACGCGGGACGAAGTCATCGCGGTGATCCGAACCCTCGCCCGCCACGAGGTCCCGTTCGTGCCGCGCGGCGCGGGGACCGGACTCTCGGGCGGCGCGCTCGCCGCCTCCGATGCCGTGCTGCTCGTGCTCACCCGCCTCAACCGCATCCTCGAAATCGATCCGACGAACCGTCGCGCCGTCGTCGAGCCGGGGGTAGTCAACGTCCGCCTCTCGGCGGCGGCGGCGCCGCACGGGCTGCACTACGCGCCCGATCCGTCGAGCCAGTCGGCCTGCACCATCGGCGGCAACGTGGCCGAGAACGCGGGCGGACCACATTGCCTGAAGTACGGCATGACCACCCAGCACATCCTGGCGCTCGAGGTGGTGCTCGCCGACGGCTCCGTCGTCCAGCTCGGCAGCCCGGGCGGCGAGCCCTGGGGGCCCGATCTCGTCGGGCTCTTCGTCGGCTCCGAGGGCAACTTCGGCGTCGCCACCCGGATCACGGTGCGGCTCACCCCGACTCCCCGCGCGGTGCGCACCTTGCTCGCCGACTTTACGAGTTTGCGCAGCGCCGGGGAGGCGGTCTCCGCCGTCATCGCGAGCGGTGTGGTGCCGGCCGCCCTCGAGATGATGGACCGCTCCTGCATCAATGCCGTGGAGGATTCGGTGTACGCGGCGGGCTACCCGCGCGACGCGGCGGCCGTGCTGCTGGCCGAGCTCGACGGTGCCGTGTCCGCGGCGGTCGATGCGGACGCCCGCGCGGTCGCGGCGCTGCTCACGGAGCGGGGCGCGCGCAGCGTGCGGACCGCCGCCGACCCGGCCGAGCGGGAGCGGCTGTGGCAGGGCCGCAAGAAGGCGTTCGGCGCGATGGGGCGGTTGTCGCGCGACCTCGTGGTGCAGGACGCGGTCGTCCCCCGCTCCGCGCTCCCCGACGTGCTCGAGACCATCAGCGCCATCGCACGACGCTACCGGCTCGTGGTGAGCAACGTGTTCCACGCGGGCGACGGCAACCTGCACCCCAACATCTCGTTCGACGCCACCGACGCGGAGTTGAAGGCACGGGTCGAAACCGCATCGGCCGAGATCATGGCCGCCTGCATCGCGGCCGGAGGCACGATCACCGGTGAGCACGGTGTGGGGCTCGACAAGCTGCGCTACATGCCGCTCGTGTTCGACGGCGAGGCACTGGCGGCGATGCACGCGGTCCGGCGCGTCTTCGACCCCGATGAGCGGGTCAACCCCGGCAAGGTCGTGCCGGTACACGCCTGCCGGGAATGGACGGGGGCCGCTCGCGGCCGGGGGCTTCCCGTGGCCGGTAGCTTCTCAGCATGAACGGCGTGCTCGAAAAAGTCCGCGCGCTGCTCGGCGCCGACGCGGTGCTCGATCCGGGAGCCGCCGGGATCGCGCCGCGCATCGCCCCGCCCTCGCTCGACGCCGCAGCCCTGCTGCTCGGCACCGCCACGGCGGAAGGGTGGAAGGTCCGCGTCGAGGGCGCCGGAACCTGGCAAACCGCCGATGCGCCGGCAGATCTCGCCCTCACCACCCGGCGGCTGGATCAGGTGGAGGCCGTCGAGCCCCAGGACCTCGTGGCCACGGCCCAGGCGGGCGTCGGCTGGGACCGGCTGCGCCAACAGCTCGCCGAGCGCGGGGTGTGGGTCGCGCTCGACCCGCCGGGCCTCGCCGGGCGCACCGTCGGTTCCATTCTCGCCTGCGCCACGGCGGGACCGCTGCGCCAGGGGTTCGGGGCGGTCCGCGACCACCTGCTCGGGCTCACGGCGATCACCGGCGACGGCCGCGTCGTCTCGAGCGGCGGCCGCGTGGTGAAGAACGTGGCCGGGTACGACCTCACCCGCCTCCAGGCAGGAGCCTTCGGCGCCTTCGGCGTGATCGCGCGCGTCCACCTGCGGTTGCGCGCCCTGCCCCGCGCCGATCAAACCCTGGTGTTGGAGGGCCCGCGCGAAGAGCTGAGCCGCGCGGCCGACGAGCTGCGCGAGAGCGGCCTCGGGCCCGCCGCGCTCGAGCTCCTGTCCCCTGCCCTGGCGCGCCGGGCCGGCTGGGCGCTCGCCGTGCGCTGCGCGGGGTCGGTCGCCCAGGTCGAGGCCGAGGAGGCGACGCTGCGCGCGGCGGCCGGCGGCCGCTTCGCCCGGCTTGGCGTGGAGGAAAGCCACGCGTTCTGGCAGCGCGCCGGGGAAGGGCTCGCGGTGCGGCCCGTGACGTTGCGCCTGGGCGGGCTCCCCGATTCCACGGAAGACCTGCTCGACCTGCTGCAACACCAGCTCGGCGATGAATGGATTTCGGCGGCGCCGGCTCTCGGCGCCGTGCGCTGGAGCGGCGCGGCGAGCGCCGACCACCTGCGCCGGCTGCGGCGTACCCTTGCCGCTCTCGAAGTCCCGCTGACGCTCGAGCGGGCGCCATGGGAGCTGCGCCGCACGACCGGAATGTTCGGCGCGTACCGCGAAGGCATCGGCCCGCTGGTGGCGGGATTGCGGCGCACCTTCGATCCCGAAGGGACGCTCGTCGTCCCGGTCGCCGCCGACGAATGAGGCCCGCGGGGCGCGGCGGCTTCGCGGCCCTGGACAATTGCGTCCACTGCGGGTTCTGCCTGCAAGCCTGCCCCACGTTCCTCGCCACCGGCGACGAGGCCGACGGGCCGCGCGGCCGGATCGCGCTGATGCGCGCCCTCGAGCAGGGCGAGCTGACGAGCGAGGACCCCGGCCTGCGGTACCACCTGGATCGGTGTCTCGGGTGCCGCGGCTGCGAACCGGTCTGCCCGTCGGGCGTGGGCTACGGCGCCGGCCTGGAAGCCGCACGGCAGCGGCTGACCGACCGACGCGCCCCACCACTCCTCGCTCGGCTGGCACTCGTCGCCATGACATCGTCGGCCCTGTCGGGCATCGTGTACGCGACGGCGCGAGCCGTTCGGGCGAGCGGAGTTCCGGGAGCGCTCGCGGGATGGGGACGGCTGCGGTTCGCGATGGGGATGCTGGCGGCGACGAAGGCGGACGGGCGGTCGGAGGCGGACGGGCGGGCGGGCGGTCAGGCGGTCCCGGGGTCGGTCCGACCGCCCGACCGCCCAACCGCCGTCTCGCTATTTCGGGGATGCATCATGGAGGGCCTGTTTGCCCACGTGCACGATGCCACCATTCGCACACTCGGCGTGAATGGCTGCACGGTGGAGGAAGTCCCGGGCCAGGTCTGCTGCGGGGCGCTGCACGCGCACGCCGGGTGGCACGCTGCCGCACAAACGTTGGCGCGGACCAACGTCGTGGCGTTCGGCACCGGAGAGGAGCCGATCGTGGTGAACAGCGCGGGGTGCGGGGCGCAGCTCAGAGCGTACGGCACCCTGCTCGAGGATGAACCGGCGGCGTCCCGGTTCGCGGCGCGGGTCCGCGACGTCACGGAGATCCTGGCCGAGCGCGGACCTGTCGCTGGAGCGGCCTTGCGCCTCCGGGTCGCGTACGACGCCCCCTGCCACCTACTCCACGCCCAGCGCGTGGCCGAGCCGCCGTTCGCCGTCCTGCGCGCCGTTCCCGGACTCGACGTGCGGCCCACGGCCGATTCGGCGCAATGTTGCGGTGCGGCGGGATTGTACGGCCTGCTCCAACCCGAGCTGTCGCGGGCCGTGCTCGCCCCGAAGCTGGCCCAGTTGCTCGAAGATCCGCCCGACGTCCTCACGAGCGGCAACCCCGGATGCGTGATGCAGCTGGGGGCTGGCCTGCGCGCCGCGCGCGCGCGGGTCCAGGTGTGCCATCCGGTCGAGGTGCTGGACGTGTCCTACGCGGCAGCGGGGTTCTACCGATGATGACGATCGGTGTCCGGACTGGAGACGGTGTCGACCTGGTCCTGTATCGGATGGACCCGGTCGCGCGCACGGCCACCCCGGCCGCGAGCGTGCTGCTGGTGCATGGCGCATTCTCGAGCCACACGGTGTGGTTGCGGGGTGGAACCGATAACACCGGACTGGCCCGGTACCTCTCGGCGTCGGGCTGCGACGTGTGGCTCGCCGACTGGCGCACGCACGGCGCCGCCGCGCGCGAGCCGCGTCCGCATACCTGGCATTTCGAGAACACCATCACACATGACGCGCCGGCGCTGGTCGACTACGTCCGGACGGCAACGGGCGGCGCCCCCCCGGTTTGGGTCGGCCACTCGGTGGGCGGCGCCATCGGCCTGGCCCACCTCGCCCGCGATCCGGAGGCACTGGCGGCGGTCGTGACCCTCGGCACACCCGGCCCGGTGATGGGACCACTGCGCCGGTTGTTGGCTTTGGGGACCATCGCGATGTGCCGGACCCTGCCTCGCTTTCCGGCCCGCGCGCTGCGCATGGGATCGGAAGACGAAGCCGCGCTCGTCCTGGCGGAGTGGATGACGTGGAACGCGCGCGGGGAGTGGCGTGGCACGGACGGCTTCGATTACTTCGCGGCGCTTCGGGAATCACGCACGCCGGTGCTGGCGGTCGCGGGAGAGGGCGACCGGCTGTTCGCTCCCGCGGCAGCGTGCCGCACGCTCGCGCAGCGGGCCGGCAGCACCCCGGCGATTTTCAGCGTCGTAGGGCCGGGTCTCGATCATTCCGGCCTCCTGCTCGACGCGCGGGCCGACCAGGAGTGCTGGCCGCTCCTCTCCCATTGGATCGCAGCCCTGCCGGCTCCCGACGGGTGGCCGGCCCGGACGGGTTCGTGACCGGTCCCGGCACCCCACCACCCGGTCCGCCCTCGCCGACGGTCTCCCGGCTGCCCGCTGGCCCGTGGGCCGCTCCGGTGGTCCAGGCGCTGCGTGCCGGAGCCCTCGTCGCCCCGGCGGACGTGGCCGTCCTCGAGCTGGCCGGAGCCGGTGCGGTGACCTGCATGCAGGGGTTACTCACGAACGACATCGAGAAGCCAGGAGACGGATCGTTCGTGTACGGGGCGTTGTTGACGCCCAAGGGGATGATGGTGGTGGACGGCTGGGTCGCGCGGATGGGAACCACGGTGCGTTTCACCGTTCCCACCGTGGGCCGCGAACGGGCATTCACATTGCTCACCCGCTCCGTTCCCCCGCGCCTCGCCCGCACCACCGATCGCACATCGGATCAGGTGGTGCTGCGCCTCACCGGGGCGCACGCCACGGCGATCGCGGAAGCAGCGCGGCTCCCCGCCCTGCCCGCCCCGGGCCACGTGACCGCCGGCCCCCTGGATGGGGCGTCCTGCGAGATCGCCCGCGCCGGTGACGGAGCGCCGTTCGCGCTTCAGGTCAGCGCTGCCGCATCCGAAGCCGCGCGCATCGTGACGCGCTTGACCCAGGCGGGTGCCATAGCAGTGCAGGGGCTGGCGCTCGAGCTGGCGCGGGTGCTGGCCGGGTGGCCGGGCCTCGCATCCGAGGTGGACGAGCACACGCTGCCACAGGAAGTGCGGCTGGATACGATCGGCGGCGTGTCGTACACCAAGGGCTGCTATACCGGGCAGGAAACGGTGAGCCGTCTCCACTTCCGCGGCCACACCAATCGCGGGCTGGCGGGGCTCGAGTTCGAGGCGGAGCCCGGCCCCGGCGAGCCGCTGCCGGTGTTCTGGGAAGACCGCGAAGTCGGACGAGTGACCACGGTGGCGTGGCTGCCCGACGGTGGACCGCTCACTTCACCATCGGGACGGTGGATCGGACTCGGGATGCTGCGCGGGGAGGTGGAGGCCGGCACGCTGGTGCACGCGGGTGGCGTCGGGGCCCGGGTGGTGACTCTGCCGTTCGCGTTGCCCCGCTGGGATCCGGCTTGACGATCCTCGTAACGGGCGGCAGCGGACTCGTCGGCAGTCATGTGATAACGGCGTTGCGTGCCAGGGGCCATGCGGTTCGCGCGCTGGCCCGTCCCGGCGCCGTTGACCCGGTGCGCGACCTGGGTGCCGCCGCGGTCCCGGGCGATGTCACGGACCCGGAAACCTGGCAGCGCGCCGGCGGCGGCGGTCTCGAGGCGATCGTGCACGCGGCGGCGATCGTCCAGCGCCCCGGCACGACCTTCGCCGACTACGAGGCGGTGAACGTCGGGGCCACCCGGCTGGCCGTGGAGACGGCGCGCGCGACGCGGGCGCGACTCGTGTTCGTCTCGTCGGTCGCAGTGTACGGGGGCTCGTCGGACTACCGTGCCGCGCCGGAGCGGCGCACCGAGGACTATCCGTTTCGCCCGATCGCCGCGGCTGACTTCTACGCCCGTACCAAGCGGGCCGCCGAGGATGTCGTGCGTGCCGCCGCCGAGCGTGGCGACATCGTGGCGATCGCGGTCCGCCCCAACGTCATCTACGGCGAGCGGGACCGGCAGTTCACACCCCGTCTGGTCCGGGCCGTGCGGGCGCGCGTGGTACCGCTGATCGGCCCCGGCACGAATCACCTCTCGTGCGTGTACGCGGGCAATCTCGCAGGCGCGATCGTCGCCGCGCTCGAGGGCGGTGCGCCGCGATCGGGATTCCGGGCCTACAACATCACCGCCGACGCGCCGCCGCCGCTCGAGGCGCGGCAGTTCCTGGAGGCGATCGCGGACGCGTGTGGGGTGCATCCGCGGTTCCTGCGTTTGCCGATTCCGGTGGCCCGCCTCGCGATCGCGCTGTGGAGCGGACCCAGCCTGGCCCGTGCGGCAATGGCGTTCATCACGGGGGAGAACCCCTACCCCGTGGACCGGGCGATGACCGAGCTCGGCTGGACACCCGTTCTGACGGCGCGCGCGGCCATCGCGCGCACCGTTCACTGGCTCCGTGAAAACGAAAAGCCCGGGTGATTCCCGGGCTTCGTTCGACGGGGTAGGCGGCCAGCGAGTGGCTTAGTGCTTCGTCGTGTCCATCATCTTGCTGCTGTCCGACATCATCATCTTGGAGCTATCCGACATCATCATCTTGGTGCTGTCGGCAGCACCGGCCGCGGGCTGCTCGGCTTTCTTGCACGCGCCGACGGCGGCAACCAGTGCCAGCGCGAAAACGAGACGCTTCATGCGATCTCCTTAGGGGGGTAAGCGGTTGACGGGCTAGCAGGGCGCAAAGCTAGTAGGGAGGGCGCTGGCGTCAAGGCCGCCGCCATTCTAACCTGAACACGACACTACCATGAGCGACCGCCGCACGTTTCTGGGTTGGCTCGCCGCCGCCGCGGCGGCCGTCGATCGGCTGCGCCACCATCGTGCCACCACCCGCCGGGCCGCCGAGACGATCATCGAGGCCCGGCCCAGCGCCCTCTACCAACAGCCCGACGGACGCAAGAATCTCGTCCGAATAACCGTTTCCGGCCTGGCCGCCCCCGCCGCCCGGGCGCGCGTGACGGAACGCCACGGGGCGCTGGTCGGCACGGCGGGGCTGCTCGCGTCGAGCGACGGCACCACGCTCGCCGGCGAGGTGTGGGTGCCCCTGTCCGAAGCCGCGGACTTCCAAATCGAGCTCGAGGTCGCGAAGCGGTCGGTCGGGCGGCGGCGGGTGCGGCTCGTTCCGCCGCGCCGCTGGACCCTGTACTGGCTGTCCACCAATCACACCGACGTCGGCTACACCGACCTGCAGGAGCGCGCGCTCGAGATCCACCGTCGGAACCTCGACGCCGCCCTGGCGCGCCTTCCCGCGCATCCCGAGTACCGCTGGTCCGCCGAATGCGCGCTCCAGGTGCTGTCGTACATCGAGAATCGCGCCCCGGCCAACGGCGACGCACTGCTGCAAGCGATCCGCGACGGGAAAATCGGGTTCCACGCACTGTTCGCCAACCTGCTGACCGGCCTACTGGACCACGAGACGGCGGCCCGCATGGTCTGGCCCGCGGGCCTGCTCGCACGCGAGCGCGGCCTTTCATACATGACGGCCCAGATCACCGACGTCCCCGGCCAGACCCTCACCTTCCCGATGATTCTGGCGGCGAGCGGAGTGCGCTACCTCGCGAGCGGCCCGAACCCCGAACGCGCCCTGCCCCTGCTCCCCGGGTCCGAAGCGACGCCGCTCGGGCTCACGGGGGACTGGACCGCCTACCCACAGCTGTACTGGTGGGAAGGACCGGACGGGAGTCGGGTGCTGCACTGGCGGAGCTATCACTACGGCGATGCGCTCCGCTTCGGCTTCGACCGCGGCCCCGACGAGATGGGCCGCCGGCTGTCGGACTGGCTGCTCGGCAACCCGGCGTTCCAATCGCCCGCCTGGCCGTACGACCTGGCCCTGCTGTATGGCGCGCAGTGGGACAACGCGCTGATGGACGAAGGGCTGATCGCGAACATGGAGGAATTCAGGCGGCGCTACGCATTCCCGCGTCTCGTGCCGGGCCGGGCGGAAGATTTCTTCCGGGAGATCGAGCGACGCTACCCCACCAAGATTCCGGTGCGCCGGGGCGACACCGGGCTGTACTGGGAAGACGGGGCCGCGTCCACCGCGACCGAGCTGGCGCGGTTCCGGGCGGCGCAGCTGGCGGCGCGGGCGGCAGAGATCGCCGCGCTGTGGGATACGCGGGTGGATGCCCCCGACGGCGCGCGGGCCGACCGCATCCGCACGCGCACCGAGGAGCGCCGCCAGATGTGGCGCGACCTGCTGTTATTTGGCGAGCACACCTGGGGGGCGGCGGGGAGCATCAGTGCACCCGACGCGCGGCAAACCGTGGAGCAATGGGCGTACAAGCGGATGTTCGTGGAGGGCGCCGCAGCGGCGGCACGCGGCCAGCTCGACGCGGCGCTGGAGCGGATCGGCCGGGCTACGAACGCCGGTCCGGGCCGGATCGCGTTCAATGCGGCCAACTGGCCGCGCACCGACGTGGTGCGCGTGCCCGGCGCCGCGGGGACTTCGCTCGGCTATGGCGGCCAACCGTTCCCCGCCGTGGACCTCGAGGGAGACGCCCTCGTGCTGCTGCGCGACGTCCCGCCGCTGGGCTACCTCGCACTCACCGCCGCCCCGCGCAACCCCGTCCCGCCGGCGGACGAGGGCGACGCGCTGGACGCGGCGGCCGGTGGGTTCCGGGTACGCCTCGACCCGCAGACCGGCGCCATCGCGTCGCTCGCCGGACCGGACGGGGCCGAGCGCGTGCGGACGACTCCGTGGTCGGGACTGAACCAGCTGCTGCACGTTTCGGGCGGCGAGCGGAGTGCGCTCTGGACCGCGGGAGACCGCGACACGCTGCGCGCGGCCCCGGCGCTCGACGTCGCGTCCGCCGTCCGTTTGTCCTCCCGGCGGTTGCGCCTGCCGGGGATCGGCGTCCAGCTCGTGTGCCTCCGGACGTTGCGCGGCACGTCCGCCGTGGCGACGCGCGTCACGCTGTACGACGCCCTCCCTTGGATCGACATCGAGAATCGCATCACGAAGACCGCGACGCTCGACAAGGAAGCGGTGTACGTCGCCTTTCCCTTCGCGTTCACCCGCCCCACCGTCGAGCTGGAAGTACCGCTGGGCCGCATGACGGTCGAGCGCGATCAACAACCCGGCAGCTGCCGCGACTGGTATTGTCATACCCACTGGGTCTGGTTGCACGAAGGAACGGACGGGGTGCTGTGGAGCGCGCCCGACGCGCCACTCGTGACGCTGAACGACCTGTTTCGCGGGGCCTGGCGCCGGACCATCGCACCGGACGGGACGTTGTTCTCCTACGCCATGAACAACTACTGGCACACGAACTACGCCGCGCGTCAGGGGGGCGACATCGTGCTGCGCTACCGGGTGTCGCTGCTCGCCCCCGGCGACGCCGCCGAGCCGGTGCGGCGCGGGTGGGAGGCGTGTGACCCCCTGTATGTGAGCCCGCCCTACACCAACCCCGCGCCGGGCCCGCTCATCGCCCGCGACTCGGCGTTTTCGATTCCGGATCGCGGCGTCCTCGTCGTCGGCGCCAAGCCCGCCGACGACGGCGAGGGAGCCGTCCTGAAGGTGTTGGACGTGCGCGGCGCGGACCGGACGGTCGGCGTGTGGCCCGCCGCATTCGGCTTCCAGCAGGCGCGCCGCGTCAACCTGGTGGAGATGAACGGTCCGGCACTCACGGTGAGCGCGGACCGCAGCGCCGGCGTGGACGTGAAGGCGTGGGGCATCGCGGCCGCGCGGCTCTTTACACCGCGCGAGACGGCGGGTTAACGTCCGCCCATGAGCACCGCCAAACCTGCCACGCTGGGCGAGCTGAAACAGACAGAATGGGCCGCGCCGGCCCGCATCCGGCGCACGGTGAAGGACGAGCTGCGCGAGAACCTGATCTGCCTGTTGGAGAACGGCGCGCCCCTATTCCCGGGCATCGTGGGGTACGAAGAAACGGTCGTGCCCCAGCTCGTGAACGCCATCCTGTCGCGCCACAACTTCATCCTGTTGGGCCTGCGCGGCCAGGCCAAGAGCCGCATCGTGCGGCAGCTCGTCACCCTGCTGGACGAGGAAATTCCGTTCCTCGCCGGCAGCGAGGTGAACGACCACCCCTTCGCGCCGATCTCGAAGTACGGCCGGGAGCTGGTGGCCGAGCACGGCGATCGCACCCCCGTCGCGTGGCTGCCGCGGGACTCGCGCTTCGTCGAGAAGCTCGCGACCCCCGACGTCACGATCGCCGACATCATCGGCGACGTGGACCCGATCAAGGCGGCGCGGGGCGGGCACCTGCTCTCCGACGAGCTGACGATGCACTTCGGCCTCCTGCCCCGGGCCAACCGCGCCATCTTCGCGATCAACGAGCTGCCCGATCTCGCGGGCAAGATCCAGGTGGGGCTGTTCAACATCATGCAGGAGGGCGACGTCCAGCTCAAAGGCTATCCCGTGCGGCTGAACCTGGATGTGGCGCTGGTGTTCACGGCGAACCCCGAGGACTATACGGCGCGCGGCAAGATCATCACGCCGCTCAAGGACCGGATCGGCTCGGAGGTCATGACCCACTACCCCCACACGGTGGAGCTGGGCACGGCGATCACCGGCCAGGAGGCGTGGCTGGCCCGCGACGGCCGCCCGATCCGCGTGCCCGACTTCATCGCCGAGCTGGTGGAGCGGATCGCCTTCGGGGCGCGCGGCGACAAGCGGGTGGACAAGAAGAGCGGCGTCTCGCAGCGCCTGCCGATCAGCGTGCTCGAGAACGTCGTGTCCAACGCCGAGCGGCGCGCCATCACCACCAAGGAAAAGACCGTGGTGCCGCGGGTGTCGGACGTGTACGCCGCGCTGCCCGCGATCACCGGCAAGCTGGAGCTCGAGTACGAGGGCGAGCTGCAGGGTGCCGATACCGTCGCCAAAGACCTGATCAAGCGGGCCGCGGGCGACACGTTCGAGGCCCGGGTGGGCGGGGCGAACGTGGACGACATCGTGCACTGGTTCGACGAGGGCGGCGCGCTGAAGATCTCACCCGACGAGCGCTCGGAAGCACTGCTGAAGGGATTCAGCGTGGTGCCGGGGTTGCTCGACCTGGTGGACGGGGTGGGTCTCGCCGGCAAGAAGGACCCGGCCCATATGGTGTCGGCGAGCGAGCTGGTACTCGAGGGACTAGTGGCGCTGCGCCGCATCTCCCGCTCCGAAGACCTGGGGTACGTCCGTGCGCGACCGGAGCCGAAACCCCCTGGGTACGGCAAGCCGGGACCGGGGGCGGGACCGAATCTGTTTACGTGATCGGTAATCAGTAATCGGTAGGCGGTAACTACTCGCACGCGACTACCGATTATTTACTGAGGACCGACCACCGACGACCGACGACTACCCCATGGCCCTCCCCCTCATCACCATCACCCGCGAATACGCGTCCGGCGGCTCCGACATCGCCCAGCTCACGGCGCAGGCGCTCGGTTGGACGGTGATCGACAACGAGTTCGTGGATGCCGTGGCGCAGCGAGCGGGGTTGCCGCCCGCGGAGGTAGCGCAGCGGGAGGAGCGCGCGCCGGGGCTGCTCGAGCGCCTCGCCCGCACATTGACCGTCGCTTCCCCCGAGCTGTTCAGCGGTGCCGCCGTGTCGGAAGCGGAGCGGGACGAAGCGGCGATCCACAAGATCACCGAGCGGATCATTCACGAGGCGGCCGAGCTGGGGCGGGTCGTGCTGGTGGGGCGCGGGGCGCAGGCGATCCTCGCCCAGCGACCGGACGCGCTGCACGTCTACGTCGTGGGGTCGAAGCCGTGGCGGGTGCGGTTTGCGATCGAGCGCATGGGGATCGATCCTGCCAAGGCCGAGAAGGTGGTCGAGGAGACCGATCGCCACCGCGACGAGTACGTCAAGACGTATTATGGCCGGGCACGCCGAGACGCGGCGAACTACGATCTGGTGGTGAACGCCGAGCGGCTCGGGTTGGAGGGGGCGGCGGCGCTGGTGGTGGCGGAGGCGAGAAGGAGGGGGTGGGGGTGAGGACAGAAGCGCCCCGACCCAAGCTCGCTCGAGTCAGGGCGCAGTTCACCTGACGGCTCAACGTAGTTCGCAACAACCAGAAGGGCACTTGATCCAATTCGTTTCGTCGTCTGCCTGCCACCGCCACCGGACCGTGCCAGGCACGTCGATCCCGGCCGGGTAGCCCCTCCAGACTACGCATCGATAACTTTCCGACCCGTCCGGAGCCATGATCTTGGCCCACCACATCGTATTTGTCATCACCTCCGAGCATCCCACCTTGTCAGGTGGGACGCGGCACCGCGTTGCCGTACCATAGCAGAGCGAGATCTTGTTCCGCCCTTTCGCGAAGCGCACGGTACTCCGATAATCGGCACTCACCAGTGCCCAGGCGACATGCACCCACGTTGCCTCGAACTGCGACTGCTGCAGGTCACCCAGAACCGGATTGGGCACGATGAACCCATAGTCCCAGCTAGGACGCACTCTCAGGGTCCCCGGAGTCGAAGCGCCGGTTGCTACGGCGAGGCGTTGGGCATCAAACCACCCCTTAACCATGGAAACGGCCTTCGTCGTGGCAGTAGCGGCGTTGAGGCCCGCGACGGGATCGAACGGGAGCAGGGGCGGATACGCGGACCCGGTGCCGGCCGGACCTGCAGACGGAGTTCCCACCTCGCACCACGCTAACCCGCACCGAATCCCGATGTATTGCTGTTGCGAGAGAGAATCCCAATCCCATCGGGCCACTGGGGGGTACTCCCGATCCCGGAAAGGGGGGAAGGAAGCCGGCTGGATGACTCGGACGGTTAGAGGGACAGCCGTCGCCGGCAGCGGCTCAACGGTTTTCCGGTACCTACAATCAGGATTGTCACTCTGCGGGATCATCACCGCCTTCCAGTCGGGAGGATCCCAAAGGTACAGGCAGTTGAACCCGTTCTGAATGCCGAGCGCCTCGTAATATCCGCCGTAGCTCAGTATCGTGGCCGCCGGTACGCCTACCGCGCCTGTCTGCCCAACTCCGCATCGCATCAATCCACACGGAAGGCTGTCCAAGTGAAACGCCGCGTAGATGGCGTAGAGTGAATCATAGCTGCCATCGCGTCGGATGAATCGCTGGCAATCGTGGAACTCGGGGATTCCAGTGATCTCGCCTGAGAGCGGGATCTTGTCGTATACGTGCGTCACACCACCGCTGTCTGTCCAGGTAATGGTATCGTGCGGACATTCGGGTCGGTCACCCGTCGCTTGTGCTCGGACAGCATTGGGGAGCCCTCCCTGTCTCCACACGAAACCTGCGAGCAATAAGCCCAACACAACGAGACCGAGACCACGCTTCGTTCCCCTGTTCATGACGTTCCCTCCTTGCGACCAACGAGGATCAGAATCCACGCCAGGCTCCTCAGGGAGCTGGCTCCAGCTGTTGCATGCGATGAACGGCCGGCTGCAGAAATGAATCCGCATCCGACCAGAGGATCGTCACCATCCTGGCCCACCGCGCCGCCTCGGCCCTCCTTCCTGCCCGCTCGGCGAGCTCGGCACGCAAGATCATGGCCCGGACCAGGGCCCCCGCTCGGGGCAGATCAGTGAACGTCTCTGGGGCGGTCGACGGGAGAGCCGCGAATGTGGGATCAAGCCAATCAGTCGCCTTCCCATCGTCCCTCATCGAAGCCAGCAGCCAGGCCTCAGGATACAGCACGTCGATGGACCGGTCGGCTGCTTGCACGTCCTTGCGATCGATCTGCAACTGAGCGAACAGCCGCTGGGCCGGTATCGTGTCCCCGACCAAGAGCGCCCGTTGCGCGTCGAGCAAGGCATCAATTCCCTGCAGTGCTGGCAGCGAACGAAAGCGGTAATCCGGAAAGGCCAGCGTGGCCACCCGGGCGAGCCATTCCGCTCGTGCTCGTTGCTGCAGAGACGGTTCAAGCGCGTTGTTGATCAAGTCGGTCACGCGTTGCTCATACAAGCGAAGGCTGTCCACCGGCCCTCCCAGTGCAGCGAAGGCCGCGAGCGGCAGCGCTGTCTCAGCCAGGGCCATCGGTACTCCTCTCTCCCGGGCAGCCGCGGGCTGAGAACCGTAGGCGGCCGCGATTCCCGCATGACCGGTCAGGAGTGCGATGCTCGCCAGTACTAGTGGCTCGGGTGCACCCGGGGGAAACGCGTGAAGCAGTGTGTCGGCAAGCGCTCTGGCGGCGCGCACGCTCTGAGTATCCAAGGGCACCGAACGCTTGATCCGCATCCAGACTTCGGCGCCAGCAGTTCGTATTCGTTGAGCGGGCGTGACGGCGAACGATCGTGCCCGCCGTAGCGTATCGAGCGCAGTAGGATTCCCGATCAAGTCCAAAGAAATCGCCAGCGCTTGCAGGGCGTCCGCGCTCTGCGGGTACTCGGTGACCCAGGCGGTCGCGACATCGTGAAACAGCTCGCGCTCATGGCGCACCGCCAGATTCGTCGACCCGGGCCTGACGAGCTTGTCGACGGTATACGGATAGAAAGCGAGCGAGTCGCTCTCCCACGAAGCGTACGCCATGACCATCCCGGAGTCCGGGGAAAGCGCCCTCCCCCACCGGAGACCATCGCCGCTCGTCCAGAACAGCCGACGCACGAACAGAAATGAGCTGCTGGCGAGGGACTTGTGAATCGACGGCAGCAGCTGAAACGCTCGCACGTAGGCGTGCGTAGCCTCGTGGTAGCTGCTGCGAAAGCGCCAGCCGGAAGGACCCTTCGCATCGCGCATCGCGGCTCTGTCGCCGCTCAAGCAGTTGGCGAGGCTGAACCAGATGACGAAGTCATCCCGACGAGAGTCGGTCGACCTTCGCCACAGGGAGCACGCGCCAGAGTCTCCCCGTCCCATTGCCAGCAAGGCGTCAGACACCAAACGGTCGCGGGGGTCGAGACGGAATCGCTGTGCGGCCGCGCGCACCGCCGCCGACTGCCACGTGGCGACCGGCGCCGCGTTCCACGAGCGAACCAGGGCCAGCCACAGATGGGCCACCGCGAACTGCGGATCGTACCCGATGGCGGTGTTGAAGGCGGAGTCGGCTGCGCTCAAGGTCCAGTTGTAGACCGAATCGAGACCACTCGCAAACGCTTGGCGGGCAGGTCGGGAAATTGTGCCTGCCGGGGGGTCGAGAACGGCGCCCGGCCCCGCTCTGCCGAACAGCAAATCCTCCGCTATCTGGGCGAAGGCGGCATCAGAGTGGGCACCACCCAGACCGGTCCTGGCCGTACCCTCCTGCAGTAGCCGCCCAGGTTGAGACGCGCGATACACAGCCGATTGAATCCGCAGCGAGTCGCCGACATGCGATACCTGGCTCAGTACATACCGATCCGCCCCGACCTCCTTGGCGACCGCTGCAGCCTCGCCAGTCGCGGGCCGTCCGCTGTGCCGAGACAAAGCCTCCAACATGCGAGGTTGATCGACAACGTTGATCCCTGTCCAGTGCAGCATCGCATCATGCAACAGCTGATCCTCATTGAACGAGGCTAACCCGGAGTCCCGCTCGAACGGCAGGATCGCATACCGCGTCGTATCCAGCGAAGCGCCCTGCCCCGGCTTCGATCCGACGCTCAGCGAGAGCCATACGACCGCTCCCACGGCAGCCCCGGTTGCGACGAGCACCGCCGCTTTCCGCCAGTCGAAGCTGCGCTCCACTGCAGCCGGTGCTGCCAACGCCGCCGCAAACTCTCCCGCCGTCGCGTACCGGTCCGCCGGCACCTTCGCGAGCGCCTTGAGCACCGCCCGCTCCACGCCCAGCGGCACCGTGGTCCGCACGGTGCGCAGCGGCGGCACCGGATCGGCCAGGTGTCGCGCCAGCACCGCCTGCGCCGTGGGACCCGGGAACGGCGGCTGGCCCGCCAGCAGCTCGTACAGCACACACCCCAGCGCGTAGATGTCGCAGCGGCTGTCCACCGTCCCGCCCGAGGCCTGCTCCGGCGACATGTACGGCGGCGTCCCGGGGGACAGCCCGCTCCCCGTGAGGCGATCGCTGTCCGCCGCCTGGTTCACCGCCCGCGCGATACCGAAATCCGCCACCAGCGCCAGGCCGTCCGACAACAGAATGTTTTCGGGCTTCACATCGCGATGGATGAACCCATTCCGGTGCGCGTAGTCGAGCGCCAGCGCCACCTCGCGCGCGATGGCGAGCGCGTCGCCGATCGGGAGCTGCGTCTCCCGCTCCAGCCGGTCGCGCAACGATTCTCCCTCGACGAACGGCATGACGTAGAAGAGAAATCCCCCGGCCTCGCCGGAGTCGAGCAGCGGCAGGATATGCGGATGGTTGAGATGGGCGAGGATGTCGATCTCGCGCAGGAACCGCTCGGTGCCGAGCGCCGCTGACAGCTCGCGGTTCAGCACCTTCACGGCGACTCGGCGGTCGTAGCGCAGGTCTCGCGCCAGGAACACGGCCGCCATCGCCCCGTGCCCCACCTCCCGCTCGACGTCGTACCGGCCCGCGAGCGCGTCCCGGAGCCCCTCAACCCCGGTCATGGCGCTTCAAGATGCAGCAAAACCAGCAGTTTGGGAGAGCCGCTCACCGTCGCGCCGCGGCGCCGCGACGTGTACGTTCTCGCCGATGGCACTCACAACCCCGCTGCTGTTGACCGTGCTCGGCGCGCTCCCGCTCGCGTCGCTCGCCGCTCAGAGCCCACCCGGCACGGACATCTGGGTGGCAGATCTGTCACTACGCGACGGGCGCGTGACACTCGGCGCGCCGGTGAACGTCACCGCCCGAGCGGGCTACGACAACCAGCCGGCGTTCCTGCCCGACGGGTCGGGCCTGCTCTACACGCGGATCGGCGCCAACTCCCAGGCGGACGTGTGGCGCTACGACTTCGCCCCGCGCGCGGCCCGCGCGCTCACCACGACGCCCGAAAGCGAATACTCGCCCACGCCCATCCCGGCCGGCAACGCGATCTCCGTGGTGCGGGTGGAGCGCGACTCGACCCAGCGCCTGTGGCGCTTCGACGCCGACGGCACCAACCCGGCGTTGGTGCTCGAGCGGCTCAAACCGGTCGGCTACCACGCCTGGGCCGGGGACAGCACCCTCGTACTGTTCGTGCTGGGCGATCCCAACGCCCTCGTGCTCGCGGCCGTCGCCACCGGCCGCGTCGACACGGTTGCCCGGAACGTGGGCCGCTCCCCGCAGTCCATTCCGGGGCGTCACGCCGTGAGCTTCGTGCAGCGCGTGGACTCGACCGAGTCGTGGCTGGCGGAGGTGGACGCGGACACGCGCGCGGTGCGGCGCCTGGTGCGGCTCCCCCCGGGCGTAGATTTTCACGCGTGGACGCCCGGCGGACTGGTGCTGGCCAGCGACGGCGCGACGCTATATCAGTGGAATCCGAGTGAGGGTGGGCCCTGGATACCGGTCGCCGATTTCGCCACCCTCGGTTTGCGCGGGGTCACGCGGCTCGCCGTAAGCAGGAACGGCGACCGCTTGGCGCTCGTCGCCCAGGATCCTCCGCCCTGAGGCGTCGGGGCGCACCTCAGGTCCGCCACAGCTCGGGGACCCGCCACGCCGCCGTCCCCACCGCCAGGGCGCAAATCAATCCTCCCGCTCCAATGGCGGCGGGCGCCCCGAAATGCTCCGCGAACACGCCCGCCTGGAACGCCCCGAGCGGTGACATCCCCACGAAAACGAAGGAGTAGAACCCCATGAGGCGACCGCGCAGCTCGTCGGGCACATGCGTTTGGAGCAGCGTGTTGGTCAGGGCGTTGTTCACGATCATGGCGCATCCAGCCAGTGCGAGCAGGACGACCGATAACACGAAGCTGCGCGACAGGGCGAACGCGAGCACGCAGAGACCGAACGCGGTCCCGCCCACCGTCATGAGGCGGCCGCGGCGGACGATGCGCCGGGAGTTCACGGCGATCGCCAGCGCCCCGAGCATCGCCCCTACGCCCACCGCGGCGGTGAGTGCACCGTACCCCGCCGCCCGGACGTGCAATACGTCGCGCGCGAACACCGGCATCATCACGAGGAAGGGAAACCCGAACACGCTGAGCGTCGCCGTGAGCACGACCAGCGTTTCGACGCGCCGGTCGTGGTGGAGAAACGCCAGCACCTCGCGAAATCCGCTCCAGGCGGAGAACGCCCCGGGCCGCGGCCGGAACGGCGGCAGCCGCATCGCCACGAGGCCCGCGATCACGGCGATGTAGCTCACGCCGTTCAGGACGAAGCACATCCCCACCCCCACGAGGCCGATCAGAGCCCCGGCGATCGCCGGCCCCACGACGCGCGCCGCATTGAACACCGAGGAGTTCAACGCGATCGCGTTCATCAGGTCCTCCTTCCCCACCAGCTCGGCGAGTAACGACTGCCGCGTGGGAATGTCGAACGCGTTGACGACACCGAGCACCGTCGCCAGGCCCATCACCTGCCAGACGGTGACCACCTTCGTCAACGCGAGCCCGGCCAGAATGAAGGCGAGCAGCATCGACAGCGATTGTGTGACGACGACGGTGCGCCGTTTGTCGGTGCGGTCGGCGATGACCCCGGCGTAGAGCGTGAAGGCGAGCACACCGATCGACCCGAGCGCCGAAACGAGTCCCACGTAAAACGGGGAGTTGGTGAGCGTCAGGACGAGCCATCCTTGCGCCACCGACTGCATCCACGTGCCGATGAGGGAAACGCCCTGCCCGAAGAAGAACAGGCGGAAGTTGCGATTGGCGAGAGCGCCCAGTCCCGCTTGGCGCGTGGCTTCCGTCATGGCGGGGAAAGTAGCAAGCTTGCGGCCCGGGTGACCTAGTTGCTTTCAGCCCCACGCCGGCCCCACATTCCGGGAGTTATGCGCTCCACCACCTACGCCAAGTACCTGCCCGGCCTCGCCGACACCATCAACCTCCAGGGGCTGCTCGACCAGCTCGCCGATTTCCTGCTGCAGTCGGGGTTCGCGGGCGGGCCCTACTCCCATCCGTTCTGGGGCGAGTTCGGCGGCGACGACCCCGACCGGTCGATGGACGCGCTGCGGCAGGCGATCCTGCAGGCCCTGATGGATTCGGGGCAGCTCACGCCGGAGATGCTGAAGGTGCTGCGCGGCGAGTCCACCGGCGATGCCCAACGCGACGCCGAGCTCGAGCGCCAGCTCGCCGACCTGCTCGACAAGATCGTCCAGCGTCTGATGGAAGAAGGCTACCTCAACGTTTCCGAGGCGCCGAAGATGCCGGGCGGGCAGCAGCCGATGTTCGGGCCGGGTGGGATGGCGCGCGAGGCGGCACAACAGGTGCAGTTCTCGCTCACCGAAAAGGGTATCGACTTCCTCGGCTACAAGACGCTCAAGCACCTGCTGGGGAGCATCGGCAAGTCGAGTTTCGGCGCGCACGAGACCGAGCACCTGGCCACGGGGATCGAGACCGAGGGCGCGAGCAAGCCGTACGAGTACGGGGACACCCTGAACCTCGATGTCAACGCGACGCTTTCCTCCGCGATCGAGCGCGAGGGACTGGGCGTCCCGATCAACCTCGAATACGAAGACCTGCGGGTGCACCAGGCCGAGTACCGCTCGTCGTCGGCGACGGTGCTGATGCTCGACTGCTCCCACTCGATGATCCTGTACGGCGAGGACCGCTTCACCCCCGCGAAGAAAGTGGCGCTGGCGCTCACCCACCTGATCCGCACGCAGTTCCCGGGCGATTCCCTGCGCGTGGTGCTGTTCCACGACACCGCCGAAGAGATTCCGCTGGCGCGGCTCGCCCATGCGCAAGTCGGGCCGTATCACACGAACACCGCGGAAGGCCTGAAGCTGGCGCGCCGCATCCTGCTGGCGCAGCGCAAGGACATGCGCCAGATCATCATGATCACCGACGGCAAACCGTCGGCGCTGACGATGCCCGACGGGCGCATCTACGTGAATTCGATGGGACTCGACCCACAGATCCTGCAGGCCACCTACCGCGAAGTGGCCGAGTGCCGCCGGGCGGGGATTCTCATCAACACCTTCATGCTGGCGCGCGATCGGAGCCTGGTGGAGTTCGTGAAGACGGTGAGCGCGATCTGCCGCGGCAAGGCGTATTTCACCAACACGATGACGCTGGGACAGTTCATCCTGATGGACTTCATGCGGAGGAAGACTCGACGTGTCTCCTAGCCCGCGCTGGTCGCTCGTGCTCTGCGTTGTCGCGACGACCGCGTCCGCCCAGACGCGGTTTTCCTTATCGTTCCCCGCGACCGCCCACACCGGGCCGATCACCGGCCGGGTGTTCGTGTTCATCAGTCACGACTCGAGTCCCGAGCCGCGGCTCAACGGTCATCCGTTCGGACGCGGCACGCCGCTGTTCGGCATGGACGTGAACGCCTGGAAGCCGGGCGACACTGCGACGATCGGCGACACCACGCTGGGCTGGCCGTTTAAAAGCCTCAAGGATCTGCCGACCGGCGATTACTACGTCCAGGCGCTCGTGAATGTGTACACCGAGGTACACCGCGCCGACGGCCACACCCTCTGGGTGCACTGGGATCAGTGGGAAGGGCAGCAGTTCAATCTGTCGCCGGGGAACCTGTACTCCGCCGCCCGCCGGGTGCACCTCGACCCGCAGGCGGGGTTCGACGTGGCGCTGTCTCTGACCCGGGAGCTCCCGCCCATCGAGCTGCCGGCCGACACGAAGTGGGTGAAGCACGTCAAGTTCCAGAGCGACCTGCTCACCAAGTTCTGGGGCCGGCCGGTGTTCCTGGGCGCGGTGGTATTGCTGCCGAAGGACTACGACACGCATCCCACCACGCGCTATCCGGTGATCTACGAGCAGGGCCACTTCGGTCTCGATCCGCCGCTCGGATTCACCGAAGACACCACACCGTGGCCCGCGGTCGTGCGGGATGTGATGAAGAGCTACAACCTGGAGACGAGCCCGGAGTTCACGCACGCGTGGACCGCGCCTGCGTTCCCGCGCATGATCGCGGTGTCGTTCCAGCATCCGACACCGTTCTTCGACGACTCCTATGCGGTCAACTCGGCGAACGACGGTCCGTACGGCGACGCGATCATGACCGAGCTGATCCCCTACCTCGAGAGCCACTTCCGGATCATCGCGCAGCCGTACGCGCGCGTGCTCACGGGAGGCTCGACCGGCGGATGGGAGTCGCTCGCGCTTCAGGTCTATCATCCCGACTTCTTCGGCGGCACTTGGACGCTCTATCCCGACCCGGTGGATTTCCGCCACTACGACGAGGTCGACGCCTACGCCGACTCGAATGCGTTCGTGTTCACCAGCGCGGGCGGGTTCTTCCTGCAACCGACTACCGAATGGCATCATCCGGAGCGCTACATCATGCGCGCCGGCGACGGCCAGCCGCTCTATTCGGTGCGCGAGTACAGCCAGTGGGAGGACGTGCTCGGCAACCACGGGCGCTCGGGAGATCAGTTCGAGGCCTGGGAGGCGGTGTACGGTCCCGTCGGCGACGACGGCTACCCCAAACCGCTATGGGACAAGCACACCGGCCACATCGATCACACCGTCGCCGAGTACATGCGCGACTCGGGCTTCGACCTACGCGACTACCTGGCCCGCAACTGGGGGAAGATCGGTCCGCAGCTCGTGGGGAAGATCCACGTGGATGTAGGCGACATGGACAACTTCTACCTGAACCTGGCCGTCTACGATCTCCAGGCGTATCTGGACTCGGTCTCGACCCCGCGGGCCCAGGCCACGTTCCACTACGGACGGCCCGAGAAGGGGCACGGGTGGCAGCACGCCACGCGGGCGCAGCTGGTACGGGAGATGGCGGAGTACGTGACGCGGCACCCACCGCGCGGCGTGAATTCGCGCGACTGGAACTACTGAGGACCGTTGTCGGTCGTTAGGCCAGCTCCCGCAGCCGTTCGGCCAACTCGGACGCGGTCTGCACCCGCGCTTCCGGCTTCTTGGCGAGCAGCTGCATCACCAGCGCCGAGAGCGCCGGTGAGACTTCGGGGTTCCGCTCGACCACCGGCCGGGGCTCCTCGGAGAGGAGCTTGGCGATGAGGGAGATTGCCGTCGATCCCTGAAACGGCGGTTGTCCGGTGAGACACTCGTACAGCACGACGCCCGCCGCGTAGAGGTCGCTGCGGGCGTCCACCTGCTCGGCCATGAGCTGCTCGGGCGGCATATAGGCGGGGGTGCCGATGACGAGGCCCGCCTCGGTGATCGTCGAGGCGCGCTCCGCCAGCCGGGAGATCCCGAAATCCATCACTTTCAGGACCCCGTCGGGATCGAGCAGCAGATTCTGCGGCTTGATGTCGCGGTGGATCACGCCGTGCTCGTGCGCCACGGCGAGGGAGTGCGCCAGCTGCGTGGCGATCGCCAGCGTGGACGACATGCTCAACCGGCTGCGGGTGTCGAGCAGCTCCCGTACGGTCATGCCCTCCACGTATTCCATCGTAAGGAAGCACACGCCCGACCACTCGCCGAAATCGTGGGTGCGGACGATGTTGGGGTCCGACAGGCGGCGCGCGAGCTTGATCTCGTCTTTGAAGCGCAACAAGAGCGTCGCATCGGACAGGAACTCCGGCCGCAGCGTCTTGATCGCGACCTCCTCCTCCAGCTCGAGATCGCGCGCCCGGTACACCGTCCCCATGCCGCCGCGCCCCAGGACCGCCACGATCTCGTAGCGCTGGGCGAAGCGGTCGCCAGCCTTCAGGTTCCCGCCGTCCACCGGGATCCCGAATTCCTTCGAGTCACGACGCGCCTGCTCGATCTCCTCCCTCAGGTCGCGCACCCGCTCGCGCAACCGGTCTTCGCGCGCTTTGACCTGCGACACCATGCCGTCGAACACCCGCGCCAGGCGGCCCAGCTCGTCGTCGCGCCCCGCGACCTCGCGCAGCTCGCCCTGCCGGTAGCGTCCCGTTTCGACCGCCGTGGCAGCATCGATCACCAGGTTCACCTGGAGCAGGTACTCCTTCTCCTGGTCGCGCAGCCGCTTCTTTTCGAGCGACGCGTTGATCCGCGCGCGCAACAGCACCGGATCGAACGGCTTGTGGAGGAAGTCTTCCGCGCCGTGCTCGATGCAGCGCACGATGCTCGGCATCTCGTCGAGCGCCGAGATCATGATCACCGGGATGTCGCGCAGCGCCGGATTCCCTTTGATGGCCTCCAGCACCGCGAACCCGTCGAGCTCCGGCATCAGCACGTCGAGGAGGACGAGATCGAAGGGCCGCGCCCCCAGGAGCTCGAGCGCCTGGCGGCCGTGCTCGGCGGTCTGCACCGCGTGCCCCGAGCGCTCCAGCCGCCGGCGCAGCACCTCGCGGTTTTCGGCGCCGTCGTCCACGACCAGGATTCGGGCCTGCAGCTCGCCCGCCGGCGCGGCCGCGGGCTCAGCCCGCCGATCCGACGCGGATGGCGCCGGCTCGGGAGACGGCGTCGGTGTCTGCGTGGGGACCAGCCGCTCCGCGGCCGACAGGATCTTTCGGACGTCGGCGGTGAAGCTGCCGTCGCGGGTCGCCGCCGGGCGGCCGAGCAGGGCCGACGCTGCATCCACGATGCGGCCGCGTGGCCGCCGCAGCGCTTCGTACAGCCGGTCCACATCATCACGGCCCGCTGCTTTCGTCGTTCCCAGCGTGGCGTTGATCAGCTCGAGCGCCTCGCGCGCCGCGGCGAGCGTGACCTCCAGCTGCGTGCGGTCGGCGGCGGCGTCCGCGCCCGTGGCGTCTTCGAGCAGCATCTCCGCGTACCCGATCACGTGGTTGAGCGGTGTCCGCAGGTCGTGACGCAGCTCGGCCAGCGCCTCGGGCGACAGGCTGTTCCCGGAGAGCGTCTGGCTCACGCGCCCCCGCCCAGCAGGGCTTCGATTTTCGACAGCAGCCGCGGCAGCTCCACCGGCTTGGTGTCGTAGTCGTTGCACCCGGCCTCCAGCGCTTTCTCGCGATCGCCCGCCATCGCATGGGCGGTGAGGCCGATGATCGGGACGGCCACCGTTTCCGGGGCGGCACGCAGCTGGCGGGTCGCTTCCCAGCCGTCGATCTCGGGCAGGCTCATGTCCATGAGGATCAGATCGTACCCCCCGCCGCGCGCCATCTCGACCCCCTGCCGGCCGTCCACCGCCATGGCCACCTCGTAGCCCTTGCGTTGCAGCCGGCGTGACAGCATGTCGCGGTTCATCTCGTTGTCCTCGACCAGCAGGATCTTGGCCATTACCCGCTCCCTTTCTCGGCGGCGAGCCGCTCGGCGACGACGCCGCGGACCTCGGCGAGCAGCGCCTCGGGCCCACGACCGCGCTTCTCCACCACCCGCTCCACCCCGCCATTGAGCCGCCGCCGGTCTTCCACGGTCAAATCCTTGGCGGTGATCACGACCACCGGGATGCGCGAGCCGCCGTCCTGTGCGCGCAGCGCTTCCACGAACTCGAAGCCGTCCATCTCGGGCATCATCAGATCGAGCAGCACCAGATCCGGCTTGCGGACGTCCAGTTGCTCGAGCGCGATCCGGCCGTTGGCGGCTTCGGCCACAGCCCAACCCTCGCGCTTCAGCTCGCGCCGTAGCACGCTCCGGATCGCGGCGTCGTCTTCGACGATCAGCACGCTGCGCGTCGATCCGCTCGGCGTGTAGCGCTGCAGGACGGCCGCCAGCCCGTCCCGGTCGATCGGCTTGGTGAGGTACTCGGCGACGCCGAGGGCGAACGCCGTCGGCTTGTCATCGACGACCGAGAGCATCACGACGGGGATGGCGGCCAGCGCGGGATCCCCCTTGAGCGCCGACAGCACCGCCCACCCGTCCATGTCGGGCATCAGCACATCGAGGGTAATGACGTCCGGCCGCCGCTCGCGCGCCAGGCGCAGCCCCGTGGCTCCGTCCGGCGCGGTGTCGACCTGGAAGCCTTCGCGACTCAGGAACCGGCCCAACAGGTTCCGCACCGCCGGATCGTCGTCCACCACCAGGACGGTACCGGCCGCGGTGCCGCGTCCCGGCGGCCAGGAAAGCTGCTCGGCAGCGACGTCCGGATCGGCCAGCGGCAGCCGCACGGTGAATGTCGAACCGGCGCCGGGGGCGCTCTCGACGGTGACATCGCCACCCATCATCTGGCAAAAGCGCCGCGAGATGGCGAGGCCAAGGCCGGTGCCGCCGTACTTACTGGCGGTCGAGGCGTCGGCCTGGGCGAACGCCTGGAACAGCTTGCCGATCTGCTCCGGGGTCATCCCGATCCCGGTGTCGCGTACCCGGAACACCATCTCGGCCGCTTCGCGCGCGACCGTGAGCGTGATCACCCCCTGCTCGGTGAATTTCGATGCGTTCGAGAGCAGGTTCAGGAGCACCTGGCGCAGCCGCGTGACGTCGGTGCGCATCGCTCCCAGGTCCGCCGCGGCCACCAGCTCGAACCGGTTGCCGTGCTGCTCCAGCAGCGGCCGTACCGTCGTCGCGACCTCCTCGATCACGGGGCGCAGGGGGAAGGTCTCGACGTACAGCTCCATCTTCCCCGCTTCGATCTTGGAGAGATCCAGAATGTCGTTGATCACGGCCAGCAGGTGTTTCCCGGCCGAATGGATCTTGCGCAGGTCCGGGAGATAGGCGGCCTGGCCCTCTTCCTCGGCCTGCTCCTGCAGCATCTCGCTGTAGCCGATGATCGCGTTGAGCGGGGTGCGCAGCTCGTGGCTCGTGCTGGCGAGGAACCGGCTCTTGGTCTCGTTGGCTTCTTCGGCCTCGCGCCGCGCCTCCAGCAGCTCGCTGATGTCGTGGTACAGCCCGATCATACCCACCCGCTCGCCCCCAACGGTGATCGGGATGGAGGAAATCTCCACGTCCACCGTCGAGCCGTCCTTGCGGCGCCGCCGTCCCTTCCCACCGGAGACGGTCCCCCCCTGCATCGCCCGCTCCGTGTAGGCCTGCGCCTCGCCGAGCGAGTCCTCCGTCGTCACCAGGCGGTCGAGGTCGCGGCCCTTCACTTCGTCCTCCCGATACCCGAAGAGCCGCTCGAACGCCGGGTTACACGAGGTGATACGCCCCTCCAGGTCCACGTTGACGATCGCCACCGGGTTGTTACTCACGAGCATTTCGAAGTGTTGCTGCGCGGCGGAGAAGAGCCGCGCGTTCTCGATGGCGATCGCCGCCTGGGGAGCGAACATCATCAGCCGGCGCAGGTCGGCGTCGCCGAACTCCCGGGTCGGATCGGCGTGCACGCTGGCGATCGCCCCCACCAGGCGGCTGCCGATGAGCAGCGGCGCCGCCATGACCGACTGGATGGAGCTGCGCTCGTACTTGCCCGAGTGCCCTTCCCACTCCTGGTAGCGCGGAATGATCAGCGGCTCGTGCGTCTTCGCGACCAGGCCCATCGCCCCTTCGCCTAGGGCCATACGCGTGCCGACCGCGTTCGTCTCGAGGTTGTAGCTCGACACGATGACCAGGTCCTGGCGCGACTCGTCGAAGGTGGCGAGCTCCCCGCCCGTTACACCGAGGAGTGACACGGCGCGTTGCAGCACGCGCTCGAGCACTTTCGACAGCTCCAGCTCGCCGGACAGGTCCTGCATCGTGTCCAGCACCGCTTCCTGCTCTTCGGCCCGCTCCCGCTCGGCACTGAACAACCGGGCGTTTTCGATCGCGATCGCGGCCTGCGCCGCAAACAGGTTGAGCAGCCGAAGGTCGCGCTGACCGAAGGTGCGCGCGGGATCGGAGTGCACGCTGGCGATCGCGCCCACCAGCCGCTCGCCGATGACCAGCGGCGCCGCCATGACCGTCTGGATGGTGCTGCGGATGTACTGCGCCGAGCGGCTCTCCCATTCCTGGTAGCGCGGGATGATCAGCGGCTCGAGCGTCTTCCCGACGTGCCCCATCGCCCCCTCGCCCAGCGCCATGCGGGTGCCGACCGCGTTGGTCCCCATGTTCTTGCTCGCGACGATCACGAGCTGCTGCGCCCGCGCGTCGAAGATCGCCAGCTCGCCCCCCGTCACATCGAGCAGGGCGACCGCCCGCTCGAGCACCGCCTGCAGCAGCTTGTCCGGCTCCAGCTGGCCCGAGAGGTCGGCCAGGGTGTCGAGCAGCGCCCGCTGCTCGGCCAGCCGCTGGCGATCCGCCGCCAGCAGGCGGCTGCGCCCGATCGCGATCCCGGCCTGATTCGCCGCCGCCGCGAGAATCTCCAGATCGCCCTGCTCGAACGCCCGCCCGCCGGCGCGCTGCACCACGACTTCCCCGATGGCGTTCTGATCGACACGCAATGGGAGGCGCAGCTCGGCGCGCGACTCGTCCCCCGGCTGAAAGGCGCCCGCCGCCGCCCGCAACGCCGGGGCGAAGCTGGTCGTGCCCGCCAGGTAGAGGCCCACGCCTTCGAAGTCGAACGCTTCGTGCCGCAGGCTCTCCACCACGCGGCGGCACACGTCGTCCTCGTCCTGGGCCTCGGCGATGCGGTTGCTCAGCCCCAGGAGCGCGGAACGGAATCGCGCCGCGCGCCCTGCGCCGTCGGCGGGCACCGCGGAGTTGGTCATGGCAGGCGCGCCCCGACGGTCGCCGGCAACCGGACCGTGAAGGTGGATCCCCGGCCGGCTTCGCTCCGGACGGTGACATCTCCGCCCATCATTTCGCAGAACCGCTTGGTGATGGCCAATCCGAGCCCCGTCCCGCCGTACTTGCTGGTGGTGGATGCCTCCGCTTGCGCGAACGCCTCGAACAGCCGGTCCATCTGCACCGGCGTCATGCCGACCCCCGTGTCGCTCACCGCGACGGCGACGGCCTTGCCGCCCGAGGACAGGTCGTCCTCGCGCTCCAGCGTCAAGGTGATCGTCCCGCCCTGCGTGAACTTGCACGCGTTCGACAGCAGGTTGAGCAGGATCTGCCGCACCTTGGTGAGATCGGCGTGCATGCGCCCGGGCTCAGCGGGAGTGCTCACCACGAGCCGGTTCCCGTTCTTTTCGACCATGGGCTGGATGGTGGTCGCGACCTCCTCCAGCAACCCCTGGAGCTCGAACGTTTCGAGATAGAGCTCCATCTTCCCCGCCTCGATCTTCGAGAGGTCGAGGATGTCGTTGATCAGCGCCAGCAGGTGCCGGCCGGCGGTGCGGATCTTCGTCACGTCCGACGCGAGCCCGGGCTGCCCCAGATCTTCCACCTCTTCCTGCACCATCTCGCTGTAGCCGATGATCGCGTTGAGCGGCGTGCGCAGCTCGTGGCTCATGCTCGCCAGGAACTGGCTCTTGGCGCTGTTGGCCGCCTCCGCCTCGCGCCGGGCCGCGAGCAGCTCGCTGATGTCGTGGTACAGCCCCATGAGGCCGACCCGCTCTCCGGCGACGATCACCGGCACCCCGAGCACTTCGACGTCGACGAGCGAGTCGTCCTTGCGCCGGCGCCGTCCGATGCCGTGGATCGGGCGGTCCAGCGCCTGCCGCGTGTATTCCACGGCCTCGGAGCGCGTGGCCTCGGTGGAGATGAGCTCGTCCAGGTTCCGGCCGATCGCCTCCACCTGCGAGTACCCGAACAGCTCCTCGAACGCTGGATTGCACGACACCACGTTGTGGTTCGTGTCCAGCGTGACGATCGCGACGGGGTTGTTGAGCACCAGGTCTTCGAAGTACTGCTTCTGGCGCTGGGCGGCCGCGTACAGCCGGGCGTTCTCGATCGCGATCGCCGCTTGCGGCGCGAACATCGTCAGCAGCCGCAAGTCTTCCGGCCCGAAGATTCGGTTCTGGTCCGAATGGACTGTGGCGATGGCTCCCACCAGCCGCCGCCCGATGAGCAGCGGCGCCGCCATCACCGAATGCACCGTGACGTCGGCGTATTGCCCCGAGCGACCGAGCCATTCGTGATACGAGGGGATGATCAGCGGCTCCCGGGTGCGCGCCACGTGACCCATCGCCCCTTCGCCCAGTCCGAGGCGCGTCCCGGTCGAGTCCTTCCCGATGTTTTCGCTCGCCACCACGACGAGCTGCTTCGCCTGCTCTTCGTAGATCGCCACTTCTCCGCCGGTCACCCCCAACAAGGTCACCGCCCGGCTCAGCACCGCCTGCAGTACGCGCGGCAGCTCAAGGTCGGACGACAGATCGGCCATCGTGTCGAGCAGCGCCCTGTGCTCCTCCACCCGGCGCCGCTCTTCGGCCAGCAGCCGGGCGCGCCCGATCGCAATGCTCGCCTGGTTCGCGGCGGCGGTGAGGATCTCGAAGTCCTCGGCGCCGAACGCGTTCGGGTCGCTGCTTTCCACCACCAGTACGCCGATGGTCCGCCCGTCGACGCGCAACGGGACGTCCACTTCCGACCCGCTGGCGAGGCTCGGCATGTATCCGGCGGCGTGCGTCACGTCCGGCGTGTAGTGCAGCTGGCCGTCCTGGAGCGCCCGCTCGCTCAGCCCCTCCCCACGGTGCACGCGCCAATCGTGCGGCACGTCCTGCCAGCCGACCGACGCCTGCAACACCCGGTCGCCCGTGATCTCGTCGAGCAGGAAGGCGCCGAGGAAGTTGTAGCCCAGCGCCTCGTCGTGCAGCCCGTTCACCATCGAGCGGTACACCCCCACCTCGTCGGTGGCAGCCGCGATGGCGGTGGACAGCCGCAGCAGGGCCGCCTGGCGGCGGGCCATGTCGTCCCGCTGCACCCGCGGGTTGGACCGCCGCGCGGCGGTACGCCGGGAGGACGTCATGCGACGTGCTCCCGTACCGCCGCCGCGAGCGCCTCGAGTCCCTGGGCGCCCTTGGACACCACCCGCTGCACGCCGCCGTTCAGCCGGCGCCGTTCCACGTCGGTCAGATCCTTGGCGGTGATCACCACCACCGGCACCGTTCGCCAGACTTCGCGCCCGCGCAGCGCTTCCAGGAACTCGAAACCGTTCATCTCCGGCATCATGAGATCGAGCAGCACCAGGTCCGGGACCCGCTCCGCCAGGCGCGCGAGCGCCGCCCGCCCGTGCTCGGCAAGTGTCACCTCCCACCCTTCGTCCTGCATAGCCCGCCCCAGCGTGGTGCGCGTCAGGTCGTCGTCCTCGACCACGAGGACGCGGCGCGGCGCGTCGGGCCGACCGTACCGGCGCAGCACGCGCAGCAGCTGGTCGCGCTCGATCGGCTTGGTGAGGAATTCCGCCGCCCCCAACGCGATGCCCAGATTCCGCTCGTCCACGACCGACAGCATCACCACGGGAATGTGCGCGGTCGCGGGATCCCCTTTCAGCGCGGTCAACACGCTCCATCCGTCGATCCCGGGCATCACGACGTCGAGCGTGATCACGTCGGGCGGACGCTCGCGGGCGGCTTGCAGCCCGGCCCGGCCGTCCACCGCGACCTCGACCGCCAACCCCTGTTTCTCCAGGAAGCGGGACACCAGCTCCCGCGCGGCGGCGTCGTCGTCGATCACCAGGACGGTGCCGCCCGATTTCCGTGCGCCGGACCGCCGTCCCGCGTCGCTCTCGACGGCGGCTGCCGGCCCCGCGGCGGGAAGGCGAACCGTGAATACCGAGCCTGTGCCCGCAACGCTCTCGACGGCGACGTCTCCTCCCATCAGCTGGCAGAAGCGACGGCTGATCGCGAGGCCGAGTCCCGTGCCGCCGTACTTCGCGGCGGTCGAGGCCTCCGCCTGGGTGAACGCTTCGAACAACCGGCTCAGCTGGTCGGGGGTCATCCCGATGCCATTGTCGCGCACCTGGAACACGACCTCCGCGCCGTCGCGCGTGACGTTCAGGTCGATCGCGCCGTGGTCGGTGAACTTGCACGCGTTCGACAACAGGTTGAGGAGGACCTGCCGCAGCCGGGTCGCGTCGGAGTGCATGGCGCCGAGATCGGCCGCGCAGCGAACGGCGAGCTGGTTGGCGTTCTTCTCGACGAGGGGACGCACCGTCGTGGCCACCTGCTCGACCAGTGGGGTGATCTCGAACGACTCGAGGAACAGCTGCATTTTCCCAGCCTCGATCTTCGAGAGATCGAGCACGTCGTTGATCAGCGCCAGCAGATGCTTGCCCGCCCCGTGGATCTTCTGGAGATCGGGCACGGAGGCGAGTTCCCCCCGGTCGGCCGCGTCCTCCTGGAGCATTTCGCTGTAGCCGATGATCGCGTTGAGCGGGGTGCGCAGCTCGTGGCTCATGCTCGCGAGGAACTGGCTCTTCGCGGTGTTGGCTTGTTCGGCATCACGCCGCGCCCGCAAGAGCTCCGTGATGTCGTGGTACAGCGCCATCAACCCCACGCGCTGCCCGTTGACCACGACCGGAACGCCGAGCACCTCCACATCCACCACGCTGCCGTCCTTGCGCCGCCGCTGGCTGATGGCCTGGACGGGCCGGCTGGCGAGCGCTTGCTCGGTGTAGCCGACGGCTTCCGAGCGCGTCGACTCGGTGGTGATGAAGTCGTCCAGCTTGCGCCCCACGACTTCGGCCTCGCGATAGCCGTACATCTTTTCGAACGCGGGATTGCACGACACGACGTTGTGTCCCACATCGAGCGTGACGATCGCCACCGGGCTGTTCGACACGAGCTCGGCGAAATACTGCTTCTGCTCCTGGGCGGTCGTGAACAGCCGCGCGTTCTCGATCGCGATCGCCGCCTGGGGCGCGAACAGGTTCAGCAGTCGCAGATCGTCCGGGCCGAAGCGGCGGCGCGCATCGCGGTCCATGAACGCGATCGCCCCCACCAGGCGGCCGCCCATCAAGAGCGGCGCCACCATCACCGCGTGGAAATCCACCTGGGCGTATTGCGGAGAATGCCCCACCCACTCCAGGTAATTGTCGATGAGCAGCGGCTCCCGGGTCCGGGCCACATGCCCCATCGCGCCCTCCCCGACCGCCATGCGCGTTCCGGTCGTCTCGCGCTTGCCGACGTTATGGCTCGCGACGATTTCCAGCTCCTGCGTCGCAACGTGGAAGATGGCGAGCTCGCCGTGGCTCACGTGCAGCAGGGCGACGGCCCGCTCGAGCACCGCCTGCAACAGGGTGGAGAGGCCGACCTGCGCCGAAAGGTCCGCCATCGTCGCCCGCAGAGCCTCCTGCTCGTCGCCTCGCTGGCGCTCCGACGCGAGCAGCCGGGCGCGGCCGATGGCGATGCCCGCCTGGTTG
>Ga0307281_10000011_pt1 | contig 48117 bp, 67 predicted proteins | sample ER_DNA_120_FD_194486 | JGI IMG/M metagenome (GOLD analysis project Ga0307281, IMG submission 194486) | Bulk soil microbial communities from the East River watershed near Crested Butte, Colorado, United States - ER_DNA_120 | ecosystem: Environmental > Terrestrial > Soil > Floodplain | place...
CCTTTGGTAGGCCAAGGTCGGACCCGTATACCCCCTCATCGCACATCGGGAGCTATCACCTGATTCCCGTGTAGTTCCGCGTTAGTTAGCATGTAACGTAACACTTAGCCCTAGATCGGTGCTAGAAGTTCAGCCGTGCAGGAAACTAGGTGCTTCAACGTAGCCCAGCATGAGGCCTCGCACATGGTAGTAGGCCTGGCCGTGGGGCTCCGGCTCGAGCGCGCGTCCGTGGGCGAGCAGCCCGACCCGGACGCGGGGTGGATAGCAGGGGCCGTGTGGTTCTCGCCTAAGCGCCATCGGCAGGCGCGGGAGGCGTGGGCTATCATGTTTGCTGCGGGTGTGGTGTGGGATGCGGGGCTGCGTTTGCCTGGCCTAGGGCGCTCGTACGACGCCCAGCAAGCGCGCCTCCACTGTAGCGGCCGCCGCGGCTACCAGGCTGTCTGCACGGCCGCTGCTGCCATCCTAGCGGGCAGAATGCCCGAGCACGCCCGCGTAACCCGCGCTCTACTCGAACGAGACCTCACCGGCCTCGACGTCGTGGCTTTATGCCACGGTGAGCTAGATGTGTAACACTTCGATATAGCGGCGGAATTCCGCAAGATTGCCACACCGCGTTGGCACGGTGCGTGCTGGTGCTCGAGCATGGCAAAATTCGACCTGACCGATGCGGAGCGAGATCTATATGCTCTAGCCCTACTACAGCCCCTCCCGCTAGCGTTCGCTTCGGTAGCCGGCGCGACCGTGCGAAAGCTCATGGCGCTAGGCCTGCTTGAGCGCACCCCCCTGGGTTTCGCCGGCATCCCCACGGACGCGGCCGATCTCCCGGCCCCTCCCGAACCGCTGGTGCAATGCAACGTCCGGCTGCCGGAATCGCTCGGGGCATGGCTCCGGGAAGCGGCCGCGGGCAGCAGTCGCACCGTCACCGCCGTCGTAATCGACGCGCTCCGAGCCGCGCAGGGAAAAGCGGAAGCTCCGGCGGCAACGGCCACACCGGCGGAGCACGCGGCATCCGGCACCCGTTCCCGCGTCCGAGCTAGCGAGGCCCCGCCGGCCCCGGCGAAGCGGGTCGGGCGATCTCGGTGAGCTCCCAGGTTTCTTACGATCTTTAAATGGTGGAGAGATTTCATCTACTCCTACCTATTTTATACCTGGGAGCTACGTTGGGAGTTTTGGGAGCTCGCGAAACGCCTTGTTTTCAGCCGGTCCGTAGAGACCGATCAAAACCCCAGCTGAATTCGGCTTGGGGTTTTGGGGTATTGCGAATAAGGCTTAATTCAAGGGCCTCCCAAAAGGGCCTCCCGCTAGCTCCCAAGCCCCCACCGTCTGGGGTATTGGCGTGGGAGCAACGTTGGGAGCTAAGCTAGGTAGCATGAATCGTGCTGGTTTGCGCACGTCGGCGAAAACCCCAACTGAATTGGGCTGGGGTTTTGATCCGTATCGGCGAACAGGCATGAATCAGGCCCTTTCGCAATATCCCACGCTGCAGTTGCCATTCTGGCAAAATGTGAGTGGGAGCTACTGTCTGTATTGTACGTAACAGGGGCTTTAGAGCCGTTTTCGGCTGTAAGTGCTGGTCGCCCAGTTTGCGCAATCATGCGCGCTGTGATACAACCACCTAGCAGGTGGTTGCGGGAGCGATTGACGTCCGTATCGCAGGCCGATCGAGGGGGCTGCTAGCACCGCCCGCGTGTCGCGTGTTACACTCACGGCATGTCGAAGCTCAAGGCCTTCGTGGCCCTCGTCGTCGCTGCTCTGTCCTACCTCTCGCACCTGTCGCTCCCCGCTCCGTACGGAGACATCGTCGCGGCTGCGCTCGCCGGCGCGGCGTACTTGACGACCCATGAGGACCTCCTACGCGGCATTGGCAAGGCGCTTGGCTTAGGCGCCCTGGTGCTGCTCGTGGGCTGCGCGGGGCTCCCGCCCCTGCCCACCACGGTGCCGAGTCTCGAAGCCCTGGACGCCATCGGCCTGACCGTGCAGCAAGCGGCGCGCTGGGCTCAGGACCACGGCGCCAGCGCGACGAACCTCGAGGCCGTGCGCGCGGCCTTCGAGCGCCGCGACCCCGCGGCTGCCGTCACAGTGTTACGCGAGACGTTCGCAACGATCGCGCGAAATGGTTACTCTGTGCCGCCCGAAATGGTGGCGCTGCTGGACACCGCCGAGGGCGCGCTAGCTGCGCAGGCTGTCGAAGCCGGCATGCGGGCCCTGAGCCGGCCGTGATGCGCCTAGCTGCCCGTGCAGCGGTCTCCGTGGCCCTAGTCCTCGGCGCGGCCTGGCTCGAGGGCGGGGGCGGCTTGGCGCGGCGGCTGGCGGCCCGCATCATCGCCCGCGGAGTCTGCTTGGCCGCGGGGCGGGAGCCCGAGGAGATCCTCTAGAGGCGCGGCACGGCGCGTGCTAGCACCGGGGCATGAACACGAACCGTTTCGAGTCCGGGTGGCCGCCAGACGGCGCGCATGTAGTCGCGCGATTCCAGTGTGGGGCGCACATCACTACCCGCATGGGGCGGGAGTTCAAGGGGTTCCTTCGCGATTGCGACGGCGAGGAGATCGCGGGTCGCTACCTCGGGTATCGTCTTATGAGCGCGGGCGAGTGCGAAGAGTTTACCGCTGCCGTGGAGGCGCCGCTATGATCCGCTCGTTCGCCCTAGTAGCCCTCGCCCTCACTGGATGTGGCGGCGCCGTCGGATATGGCCCCGACCCCATTGCCGATGCGGCCCCGCCCCCGGTAGCGTCGCCCGTGGACGCCCCGGACGCGGGCCCCGCCCCGCCGGAGCCGTGCCCTCCGGGCGCGCTGTGCGCTGCGCCGAAGCCTGCCCCATGCGTAGACGTCGCGCGCTTCCGCGCGGCGCTCGCCGAGGCGCACTGTGAGACCTCCCGCGTCGACGCCGAGCTCGCGGGAGATCGCTGCGGGGCCGAACAGCTCGACCGCTGCGCCGCAGACGATCGTTGCTGGTTCCCGCTGCAGTGGCAGCTACTCGAAACCTGCGACGCGCACGTGGCGCCGGCCTGGCACGGCGTTCCGGGGCTTCCGGTCCTGCCGGCTTCGACGGCCAAGCCGTTCCGCTGGACGTCTCTTGACGCGCCGGCGAACATCGACGGTATCTCGGTGTGCGCAGCGGCCGACGTCGGCGAGTCGTTCGGCCTATGGTGTGACTTTCACGGCGACGTGTGCGTCGCGATGTGCGCGCCATGACCTCCCGCGAAACGAACGAGTTCCTAGACGCGCTTGAGAGCGACTACCGCAGTGGCCGCATCGGGCTCGGCATGGTCGTAGCTCAGGCCTTCTCGTGCGGCCGCCGTTGCGCGTACGACGAAGTCACCGCGGCCGCGCTTGAGCGCGAGACTGCCGCTGCGCGCATGGCTCGGATGCTCGCCGAGATCGCGGATAACGGCGGTGTCGCGGGGCCGGTCGACGTGGTCGTGCTAGCGGCCCTGGCCGAGTTGATCGCGCGGCGGCCCTAGTCGCGGGGCTGGCATTGGCTCTCCGAGGTAAAGACCACGCCCCGCGGCCTATCGACGGGGTCGACGAGATCGTAGAGCCCCTTGCCGCGCACGGAGGCCTCGAAACGCAACACCCCGGCCTCGCGCAGCGCTGGCAAGACTACCTTTAGGTCGCGGTCATGCACTCCGCTTGCGTCCCCGATCGCGGTGATCGTTTGCGGCACCCCGACGTCTCGGAGGTAGCTCAGCACCCGGGCCGCGCGGTGGGCCAAGGTCTCTAGGCGCTCGGCTCGTTCGTCGCGGCGCACTTCGGCCTTCGTCGCGAGCGACAGCGCGAGCCCCGCCCCTCCGTCCGTGTCGGCGAACTCAATGTCGAAGCCCTCGAAGGACGTCTGTGGAGCACGCATGCAAGCTACCTGCAGCCGTGTCGGGTCTGGCTCGTCCTTCGTCGGTGCGGGGCGCCATATAGTAATCCCGGTTTGCGCCATTGCTCCGAGCGCAAATGACCCGGCGACCTGGCCGAGCGTTGGGCGCTCGCCGAGCAGGGGCGCCTTGTTGGTATGCGCCACCGCGAGCACGAGGACCCCGAGGCCGGCCAAGGTCTTCGCGAGCGTCGCGAACTCGATCTTATTCGGGTCTGCGCCGGTCGCGAGCATCGCCGTGGTATAGCTATCGAGCACGACCACCCCGATCTCGCGAGCGCGCACGTAGGCCTCGAGCCACTGAAACCAAGCGTCACTGACGAGATCGTCCGTCGTGCAGTCTTTCAAGAACAGCCGATCTCTTAGCTCCGCGCGCGAGACGTCCGCGGCCCTGGCCATCCGCTGGATCCGGTTCTTGGTGAGTGCGGACCCTTCGCAGTCCAGGATCAACGTGCGCGCTTGCTTGCAGTGAAACGCTCCACCGCCAAGGGCGAACGACATCGCGAGGTATCCTGCCAAGGGGCCCTTGGCAGAACCGGGCATACCGGCGATAAGCGAGATCTTGCCGCGGCTAGCGGCCAACCGGAGCGGTTCACAGAGGTACTCGACGGGCTTGACGTCGGCATCCCAGTCGGTGTCAACCTCGTCGCAGAAGTCCTTCGCCGCGCCGATGTCGAGGCTTCCCGCCGGCCGCGCCCACGGGGTGGAGCTCGCGCCCGTCTGCGCCGCGCGCCAGGCCCGGAAGATCGTCGACGCGGCCGCGCCCTCGAGTCGCGGAGCGTCTTCGCCGAGCCGAGCCGATAGGACCTCCCAGCCCGGGGAGGGTTCGCCCGCTCGAGCGCGGGCGGCAGCGTCGAGCGCCTGTCTCACCCGCACCGGGGGCTTGTCGCTCGGCAGTGCTTCGACGACGGCCTGGATCTCTTCATCGGGCCAGTCCTGCCGGGCCAGCCAGCCCCCGAGCCCCCGGACTAGATCGTGCCGGCCGCCGGCCGCGTAATGCGGGTACATCGCCCCGACTACGCGAGCGACGCGGGCCGTCGCCGCTGCGGGGCCGCGGGATGCGGTGCGCTCGGTCTTCGCGCCGGGCGCCAAGAGAGCCTCGCACCACGCGCGCGGGAGCTCGGCGGGCGCGCCGTCATTCACCCACTGGTAGCGCTCCCCGGTGTCGGGGTGAATGCTAGGCTCGACAACGATCTGCGCGCCCTCGCCGCGGACGTCGAGCCCGGGCAACGCGCGCACGCGGTTCTTCGGAAACGGCAACTCTGCTGGCCAGAGGAAAAGCGAATGCCTGCCGCCGCTACCAGTGCGCGCGGTGAGAGTCGCTGGTAGCTCGCCGAGCGTCTTCGCCGCTGCGTCAAACGAGCCCGGCTCGTCTTCATCTAAAGCCACGATGCGGCGCCCGTCGGGCTGCTCGCCCATGCGTAGCCCGACGTTGCCGCCCTTGGCTAGCCATGCGTCGACTGCGTCGGCGTCGATCGGTTGCCGCTCCCAGCCTTGATCGATCGGGCGCTTGCCGCGCTTCCCGAGTCTGATAGGTGCTAGCCCCGCGTCGGCATAGTCGCGGGCGATGCGGCTCGTCATCCGCTCCCACCCTAGCTCACGCGCGTAACATACGCTAGTCGTCATTTTCGTATTGCGCGTATCGCGACGATGTGCGAGATAGGTCGGGTGCCCCGCCTGTATCACTCGGCCTCGTCCTACAAGCTCGGCCTCGAGTGCCCCCGAAAGCGCTACTACCAGTACGTCAAGCGGCTTCGGCCGGCGGACGTCAAGTGGTCTGACGTCGCGGGCTACCGGCCTGACAAGTCGCGCGATGCGAACCGTGTCCTATGGTGGCGCGATCCGAAGGGACGCGGCGAGCCGATCACGTCGGGGCAACGGGGCAACGCGCTCGGCACTGCGATGCACGATCGGCTTGAGCGCTGGTACGACGGCGGCGCAACGGGATTCGACTCGACCGATCTGCCCGGGCAGATCGCGCTTTCGGGGCTGCACTTGCTCCCGCATCCAACGAAGTGCCATGACGGCGGAACCGAGGTCTATCTCGGCGACGAGCCTTTTCAGCGCCGCGGCGACTTCGATCCGCCGCACGTGCTGCGCGTCCGCGGAACTCTTTGGACGGGCAAGATTGATCTACTCGCGCAGGCGCCCGCGGAGTTCCTCCGCCTTGGTATCGACGCGCCCGACGGCTGGGCGCTTTACGACTACAAGTCCAGCGCGAACATCGCGGAGTACGCGCTCACGCCCGAAGAGCTCCGGAAAGACTTCGCGGCGAATCTGTATGCGTACTCGACGTGCATCGCGCTCGGCGTTCCCGAGATCCCGCTTTCGTGGGTCTACTTCGAGACGAAGGACAAGCGCCGCGCCGAGGCGCGCAACGCGAAGCTAACCTTGGCTGAGTGCACGCCGGTAGTTGAAGAAGCCTCGGAGCGCGTGCTTGAGCACGACGCGCAGCAAACCGAGGCCGACGCGCCGTGCAACACGGATGCCTGCCAAATGTTCGGCGGGTGCATGTACCACAATTCTCGCGGGGGGCCGTGCGACGCAGTCGCGACTCTAGGCAGCTTGGTGAAACTGCGGTTCAAAAAGAAAGGCAACGACGAGATGGCACTTCAAGGAAAAGCGGCAGCGAAGTTCGGCGGGCTCAAGGCAGGGAAGACGGCGCCCCCGCCGGAAGAGATCGTGACGGCCGATATGCCGGACCAGCCCGAGGCCGAGGCCGAGGCCGAGGCCGAGCCGGCTCCCGCGCCGGCGAAGACTCGCGCCCAGCGCAAGCCTAAGCAGCACCCGCAACAAGAGGATCTCCCTACCGTCACAGTCGAGACCGGCGAGACGGAACTTGAGATGACGATCCCGGGACAGTACGGCGCCGTGAAGATCCGCGGTCACTTTCGCGACGTGGCGGAAGCCGTGACTAGCCTGCTCGGCGGGTGATGCCCGAGGTCCGCGATACCACCGAGTACCGCCGTATATGCGATCTGCCGCGTCGCAAGCTGAACGAGCGCGACGCGGCAGCGTGGGCTGCAGTACTCACTAAAGAGCTCCGCCGGCCTGGCTCGACGGCGGAGCTCCGGCCATGGCAGGGCTTCGCCCTTGCCGAGGCCGCGGCCATGGGTGGCGCGCTGCTCGGCCTCGGCGTGGGCCACGGCAAGACCCTCTTGTCGTGGCTTCTACCGGCGGTGCTCGCCTCGCTAAGGTCCGTGCTGATCATCCCGGCTGCACTGCGCGAAAAGACTTACGCCGACTTCGCCGCGCTGCAAAAGGACTGGCCGTCGCGCACGCCGCCGGTGATCGTGACGCGCGAAGAGCTCTCGACAGAAGCCGGGCAGAAACGCCTCTTTGACCTGGACCCGGACCTTATCATCATTGACGAGTGCGACGAGCTCGCGAATCCCGACGCTTCTGCAACGAAACGGATCGATAGGTTCGTGGTTGCCAAGCAAGAGGCGGTCCGCGTGGTGTGCATGACCGGGACCCTATCTCGAAAGTCGATCATGAATTACTGGCACTTGCTGTGCTGGTGCCTCCGAGACTGCGCGCCCGTGCCACTCACGCGCAGCGAGGCGAAAGAGTGGGCTCAGGCCATCGACGAATCCAAGAGCCGGGACGGCGACGCGCGAATGGGCCCGGGCGTGCTCGGCTCGACGTCGGTATCCGCGCGTGCGTGGTACCGATCGCGGCTGCTCGAGTCACCGGGCGTTGTCATCGTCGACGGCGACAGCTGCCAAGCGCCGCTCACGGTGCGAGTGGTGCTGGCCGACGAGGACCCCCGCCTTGACAAGGCATACCGGCTATTCCTCAAGGGCGATCTCGCGAACGGGCGGCCGCCGCTAGAGACGAACGACGGGATATCAGTGTCGGATCCTCTCTCGCGCTGGCGCATCGACGGGCAGTACGGTTGCGGTCTCTATCTTCGCTGGAAGCGCCGGCCCCCGAAGGAATGGCGCCGAGCCTACCAGGCCAAGAACGGGTTCGTTCGCGCGAAGATCGACAGCACCGCCCGGAGCTCGCGCCCCTGCGATACCGAGATGCAAGTGCTTCGGAGGTACGCCCAGCACCCGATCGTTACGGAGTGGATGCGCGTCCGCGACACCTTCGATCCCGAAACGGAAGCGGTGTGGCTCAGCGACAGCACGATCCAATCGGTGCGCGCGTGGCTCGCCTCTAGCTCTGCGCCGGGCATTGTCTGGACGGGCTGCGTAGAGTTCGCGCGGGCGCTTAGCGTCGCGACGCGGCTGCCTTACTACGGCGCGCAAGGCAAGTGCGCGGGCGGAACCGGCCTGCACCAGGCGAACCCGCGGCGGTCGCTGATAGCATCGTGGTACGCGAATAAGCGCGGGTTTAATCTGCAGGCCTGGACACGGCAACTCTTGGTGATGCCGCCGCAAAGCGCTAAGTACCTCGAGCAGATCTTCGGGCGATCGCATCGCGCGGGGCAGGAGGACCACGTCCGGGTCGATGTGCTCGCGACGTCGGGCGGAACTCTGGATGCGCTAGAGGCTGCCATCCGGGAGGCTTCATTCGCGCGCGATACCGTAGGGATGACGCAGAAGCTGCTCCGGTCGAGCGTCGAGTGGGCGACGCCGAAGATCACGGACTCGAACCGCTTCCGATGGGGCCGCAAGACGGGCGCGAAGAGGACCGCGAATATTTTCGCACGCGCCTTTCAGAACTTGCCTTGACCGTGCTTGTTTTACGTGCGATACATGCAATACGTATTGCGCGTAACACACCAATAGGAGAGCGCACACAATGGCATTCGGTGCAGGAAAGTTCGGGAAGGCGGCAGGGGCGGCAGGCGGAGCGAGCAAGGCGGCCCCCGCGAAGCTCGGCGCAGGCAAGCCGGCCGCGGCAGCCAAGGGCGAGGTCGTTGTCGGCAAGTTCGGGAAGAGCGCGGGCGCTTCGAGCGGTGGCGGTCGCCTGAGCTGGACGGGCAGCGGCTCGGAGAAAGAACCGATGCTCGGCCTCGGCGGGTATCTCCTCCGGGTGCTTTCGACTGGCGTCAACATCAAGCCTAAGGGCGCTCCGAACGCCGGGCGCAAGAGCTTCAAAGCCGTGCTCGAGGTAGTCGACGCAGACGAAGGCGCGGAGTCCGGACCGGGCAAGTACTGCGCGGTCTTCGTTCTCTCGACGGACGCGGGTTGCAACGAGACTTGTCGCTTCGTACGCACCGCCGCGGGCTTCGACACCGACGACGCTTTCGGCGAGATGGTCTCCGAGTACGCGGACGGCGACGCCGAGCTCGGAGCGAACATGTTCATGAACGCATGCGACGGCGAGGCGAACGCCTTCGGTGAGAACGGCAGCCCGGTCGTCGGCCGTCTCGTGCGCGTGAACGTCCAGCGCGGTAAGCCCGTCGCCGAAGGAAGCGACGATTACTACCGCAACTATCAGTGGACCGCCGTCGCCGACGACGAACAGGTGTCGGCGTGACTAACGCGACCGCGCTCACGAACCGCGTGCTCACCGTGATCCGGCGTAGCCCGGGCGTCCGCGCGGTCGAGATCGCCGAGCGCCTCGGCGAGCCAACCGTCGACGTCCGCGCGTCGCTCCGGACGCTGAAGAATGCGAAGCGCGTGCGCACGTCCGGGTCGACGCGGGCGACTTCGTATCGGGTGCGCACGTGACTGATGACTTCGATGTCGAGTACGTCGACGAGGAAGGGACGCGGCCGACGTGGCCGTCCGTGAAAACGGCCGCGTCCTTTCGCCCGCCGCGCATGCCAAGCGACGTCGGCCAGTACCCTGACGGACGGCAGCCGGCGTGGCGGCGCCTCGCGATCGTCGCTGCGCTCTGCGTACCGTGGACGCTGGTAGGGGCATGCCTAGGCACGATGGCCCTGCCGCCCCGGCTCGGACCTACGGACGCGGCGCCGTACCCTGTCGTCTACGTTCCGCGATGCGCGCCGGCGTTTGCGGGGCGGGCCCTTGTGTGCACCGACGGGCCGCGGGCGATCACGGTGAAGGTGCTAGCGCCATGACCGTCCTGCTCGACTTCGAGACCCGCAGCCGGTGCGACCTCAAGGCCCACGGCGGGCGTCTCTACGCCGAGCACCCATCGACCGAAGCGATCTGCGCTGTGCTCTACGACACGGAGTCGGGCGACGTCATGAGCTGGCAGCTCGGGGAGCCGTGCCCGGTCGACCCCGACACGGAGCTCGGGGCACACAACGCGAGCGGCTTCGACCGATTCATCGCCGCTCGAGTGTGGGGCCCGGAGTTCGGACACGCGAGCTGGATCGACACCTCCGAGCTCGCGCGGCGAGCGGGGCTTCCGGGCGCCTTGGACGCGCTCGGTAAGCGGTGGCTCGGGCTCGAGAAGGATAAGGAAGCCTCCCGGTTCACGAAGAATCTCTCGACCCCGCGGCGCCCGAGCGGAAAGAAAAACCCGGACGCGATCCCGCCCGAGGTCTGGAAGACATTCAGCGACGCGGCGAAGCGTGCGCGCGGAGTTCAGCCAGCACTCACGCCCGACGTTCGGCGCAAGGTGATCGCGTACTGCGCTTCCGACGTCGAGATCATCGCGACCGGATGGGATCGACTTGAGCCTTTCCGCGCGGACGGCGTCTTCGGGGGCTGGGAAGCAGAGGTCCTTCGCGTCGATCGCATCATCAATGACCGTGGCGTCGCGTTCGACTCCGACCTCGCGCGGGCGCTGCTCGAGGCCGACGCGCGGAACGCCGAGGCCGCCGTCCTGGCCGCCGCGACGGCATGGGGCGAAAGCCCCTCCGACACCCGAGCGTGCGCGCAATCGCCCGCCCAGTTCACCGCGGTTCTCGGCATAGCGGACGCGCAAAAGCAGACTGTCGAGGCGCTCTTGCGGGACCCGTCTACCGACGAGCCTACTCGGTTACTCTGCGTCGCTCGCCAAGCCCTCGCGTCGATCGCGAAAGGGAAACTCGAGGCCGGCCTGTCGCACGTCTCGGGTGATGGGCAGCTCCGGGATAACCAGCGGTACTACGGTGCTCATACTGGTAGGTGGAGCGGACGCGGTATGCAGCTGCAGAACTTCCCGCGCCCCGAAGATGCTTACGAGAAGTTCGGCGACGACGACATCGAGCGCCTAGTCGATCGCGCGATGGCCGGTGAGCGTCTCGTCAACGGCGAGATCATGGTGGCTCTCCGTGCGTGTCTACTCGGGTCTGCCGTGTGCGACTTCGCCGGCGTAGAGGCGCGCGCGACGGCGTGGGTTGCAGGCGATCGGGCCGCTCTCGACGTCTTCCGGGCCTTCGATTCGGGCACCGGCCCCGACCCGTACATCGTCGCGGCCGCGCGCGGGATCTTCAACATCCCGTGCGAACAGGTTACGAAGGATCAACGCACGTCCGGCAAGATGGCGGAGCTTTCGTGCTTCGCGGGGGATACGCTTGTTTTGACTCGCAGGGGATGGCGTCCGATCGCTGCCGTTGAAGGAGATGATTCGCTATGGGACGGAGTTGCTTGGGTAAGCCACCGCGGGTTGATGCACCAAGGGACCCGAGAAGTGGTCGAGTCGTTCGGGGTGCGAGCGACGCCAGATCACCCCGTGTGGTCCGGTCGAGCGGATTGGTGCCCGTTCGCGGCATTGGCTTGCAACGTCGTATCCCTCTCCCGCGCATTGGCGAGCGCTTCGGCGAGCTTGCCGTTACAGGCTTTCTCTGTCTCGCCGGGGGTGGACTCGTCTCGGTGCTGGTTCGCTGTCGATGCGGAGCTCCCGAGCACGAGGTCGCTATCTCAAACCTTCGTTCGGGCCGCTCGTCGCGCTGTAACACGTGCGCTAAGAAAGCTTCGGGTCGGTACATCAAGCGATGGTTCGGTTACGCGAGCGTCGTCCCGGACGACGGACATAGGCGCCGGCTGTGCAACCGTGTCTCTGCGGTCTTGCAGCGATGCGGGAACCCTCTCGCCGCGCAGTGGGAAGATTATGGCGGGCGCGGGATCGTTGTGTACGAGCCTTGGAGAACGGATAGGGCGGCTTTTCTCGCGCATCTCGTCACGCTTCCGGGGTGGGATAACGCCGCGCTCGACCTCGACAGGGTCGACAACGATCGGGGCTACGAGCCTGGCAACTTGCGCTTCGTTTCGCGCGAGGTCAACCAGGCCAACAAGCGAACAGTTCGGCAGCTCACGCGCCTTGTCGCCGAGCTACGAGAACGTCTACGACATTGCCGATGCGGGGCCTCGGCATAGGTTTACGATACTCACGGATCGCGGACCGCTAATCGTACATAACTGCGGCTATCAGGGTGGGGTCGGCGCGCTCGAGCGTATCGCCGCTAAGTCTGGGAAGGATCTGCGCAAGCTTGGCGTCGATCCTCAAGACGTCGTCGACGGCTGGCGCAAGCTGCACAAGCCGATCGTGAAGTTTTGGCGCGACATCAACGCGGCGTTCCTACGCGCTGCGGATGGGCATCCGTGCAAGGTCTCGTGCTTCGATCTCAAGCCGAGCGACGACGGGCGCGACGTCTTGATCTACCTCCCGTCGGGACGGCCGATCGTCTACGGCGATGTACAGGTCTCCGATGGGCAGTACGGGCCGACCGCGACCTACCAGGGCGGGCACTTCCGCGAGCATATCTACGGCGGGCTGCTCACCGAGAACGTGATTCAGGCGATGTGCCGAGATCTGCTCGCCGACGCTATGGTCCGCGCTGAAGACGACGGCTTGTGCATCGTGTTGACTGTACACGACGAACTCGTTTCGGGAGTCGAGCGACAGCTAGCCGGCGAAGCCGCGCGCGAGCTCAAGCGCATCATGATGACATTGCCGGGGTGGGCCAAGGGCTTCCCCGTCGGAGCAAAAGAACATCACGGGTACAGGTACCGAAAATGATGAACACATACGAAGATCAAGACGCTTACGTGCCGAGCCCTGGGAGCTTTGGCGATGACTGGGGCGACGACGACGGGCCCCCGGACTTCGTCCTGCGCTGCGATAGCTGCGGATCCGAAGAGCCCGCGCCGGCGGACATGTCGCCGGGCGAGACGACAGATTGCGCGTACTGTGGCGAGGCCGCCACCGTCGAGGTCGAGTGACGCCGGCTACGCCCGAGCCGTGGCTCCGCGATTCGCGCGGCGTGAAGATCGACATTCTCCACCCGGAGCGAACCGAAGTCCGGATCGCCGATCTCGCGGACGGGCTCTCGCGGCTCTGCCGTTTCGGCGGGCACATGTTGCCGGGGGTGTGGTTCTCGGTCGCTGCGCACAGCGTGCTCGTCTCGCGCATCGTGCCCGCGCGTCTCTCCGTGGCCGGGCTCGTTCACGACGCAGCAGAGAGCTACCTCGGCGCCGATATGCCGAGCCCCGTCAAGAGCCTTTTCCCGGAGTACAAGGCGCTCGAGCGGCAGTGGCAAGAGCACGTATTCGCATCGTTCGGGCTCGCGCTGTCGGCCGAGGACAGAGCGGAGCTTAAGCGCGCCGATCGGATATCGTACCTGGTTGAGCGCCGGGTGCTTCGGGCCGAGAGTTGCGGGTCGACGGCGTACTGGGACGCGCTGAACATGGCGGGGCTCGAAGCGGATGCGAAACGCTGGACGGTATGGCCGTCGTCGCCACTGGATGACAAGGCGGCCTTCGAGATGCGGGCGATCGAGCTGGGGCTAGCGCTGTGAACCTGCTCGCCATCGACCCCGGCGCTGAGACTTGCGCGTGCGTGAGCTTCGGTCACGACGTGATCTACCGGGCCGAGTTCGCGATGTTCGTCTCGGGCCCTTATGACGACGTCGTCGTCGAACGCATGCAAGCCGACAAGAGAACCCGCGACGTCGACGTGCGGCACATCCTAGCGTGCCAATTCAACGGTGCGCTTTGCGCGGGCTTCGCTGCCGGAGTTGCCTGGTGCTCTGTGAGCTGGGCCACGCCGCACGAGTGGAAGGGCACCGAGCCTAAGCCCGCGCAGCACGCTCGGCTTTGGATGATCATGTCCGACGCCGAGCGCGCCATCTTCGGCGGAGACAAGACGGCTGCGGTGATCGAACGTGCCGTGGAGAAGGGCGCGTTGAATCGCTGGGGCAAGCCCGGCGCGGACTACTACCCGCGCAAGTGGGTGACACATAACCTGCTCGACGCCGCGGCGCTCGGGTGCGTGCACATAGGAAGGCTGGAAAAGAGATGAAAACTGCGAAACGAACGGCGTGGTACGCAGCCGCGCTAGCGGTTGTGTTCGTGGCGATCTGGCTAGTGCTGGGGCTGTGCAGCTCATGACCGACGCGCTCGCCGTCGCTTCGCCAATCGCGTCCGTCGAGGTCGCGGCGCTGCAGCTCGAAGCCGAGGCGGACGCGGCGGAGATCCTCTCGGCCGTGATCGTGACTGACGCCGAGGGCTACGAAGCTGCCGACGAGCTCCTCAGCGACATCGCCCGGCGTGAAGACGCGGCCCTGGCGATGCGCCGCTCCGCTACGGTGCCCGCGTATCAGTCGATCAAAACGATCGAGGGCTGGTTCAAGCCGTGGCTCGGGGCGCTCGGCACGGCGAAGGCGCATCTCAAAACTCAGCTCGGGAACTACCGTCTTCGCCAGGCGGAGGTCGAGCGCCAAGCGCGCCTCGACGCTGCAGCCCTGGCCGAAGCCGGCGGCAACGGCGACGAGCTCATCCAGTCACTCACGCTCGCAGCCGAAGCCGCGGAGAAACCCGCGGGGCGAGCAACGGCGTCGTTCGGCTGGCGCGTCGCGCGCATCGCGGCGGACATGCTCCCAGCCGAGTGGCTCTGCCCGGACGTAGCGCGGATTGAGGGCTTCGCAAAGGCGCACAAGGGCGACGAGGCCCCCGTGATTCCGGGTGTGACGTTCGAGAGAGTCGCGAAGATCGGAGCGAGACGATGATCCCCGGAACCCTGCGCAAAGTGCTCCCGGCTGTCCCATGCTGGGGGCTTCTCCACCCCGACGGAAGCCCGTACCTCACGCGCTATGTTCTGTGGGGCGATGACGCGCTAGAGACCCACGCCGGCGCGGCGCACTCGGCGTTCGTGCATCACATCCACGGCCCGGACAGCGATCGGCACATGCACGATCATCCGTGGTCGTGGGCGGTATCGGTGATCCTGTCGGGCGGGTATAAGGAGAGGCGGCCGTACGGGGATGCGCCGCGCTTACGCACCTACAGCCCCGGCGATCTCTCCGTCCTTCGCCCCGGCGACTACCACTCGATCGTCGCCGTCGAGCCCGACACGTGGACGCTATTCCTCTGCGGCCGCGAGATCTCAGACTGGGGTTTCCTCGTCGACGGTGCGCATGTGCCGCACGCGGATTACTTCACGCGCTCCGACGCGCAGCACATGACGACGGTGCCGTTGTGAGAATCGTCACGCGCGTAACACAATCGCACTAGGCAAGACCCGTAACACACGTAATACTGTCGACAATGGGCAAACGAGATAGCTGGACGAGGGAAGCACGAGCGCGAGAGATGGCGCTGAAGCGCGAGCGCGAGGCGATCGAGCGCCGAGCGATGAACCCGAACCTCCCGCCATACAAGCCGCGCACGCCGCGCGGGCCGTCGGACCCCGCACCGCTCGCGCCTCCCATGCACGACGGGCAAGAGCTCGCCGGTGTGTCGACACTCACAGGCCCGGACGGCGACGTAAAGGCGACGTGGAATAAGACCCGCGTCACTGGCGGGGAGCCGCAACCGTTGCCCGAGGGCTTCCCGGATCTGCCGGTGAGCGTCTCGCGGATGACGCGCGGAGACGGCTCGCAAGTCGTTGAGTGGCAGACATACAAGCCCGAAGATCGGGCGCGCGCCGAAGCCGTGCTTGCGGCGTGGGCGCGGCACGCGGAGCTCTACGCCGGCATCGCCGGCACGTGCCCGCCGCCCGCAGTCGACACTCTGGACGAGTCCCGGATCAACGTCATCCCGATTGGCGATCCGCATATCGGGATGTTGTCTTGGCTCCCGGAGACGGGCAGTCATTTCGATGTCAAGATAGCCTGTCGAGAGCTACTAGCCTGCATTCGCGAGCTGCTAGCCGCGTTGCCGAAGTGCCGGCGGATAGTCATCGGCAACCTGGGAGACGCGCTACATGCGCAAGATAACTCCGCCCGCACGCCAGGGCACGGGAACCAGCTAGACACCGATGGCCGGTTCGCGAAGGTGCTCGACGCGACGTTCACGGTGTTCCGCGGGGTGATTGACAGCGCCTTGCTGACGCACGAGATCGCGAACTTTCGAAACCTTCCCGGCAACCACGACCCGCTCATTGCGGCTGTGCTAGCGCTGCTCCTAAAGTCTTGGTACCGGAACGAGCCGCGCGTGGTGATCGAAGACGCTTTCGCCGCGCATCAGTATGATCACTTCGGGACGAACCTGATCGGCTGGCATCACGGAGACCGCTCGAAGAAGGGCGAACTTCCCGCGATCATGGCAAACGACCACGACGGCGACGGTACTGGGCTTTGGGGCGAGACGGGCGAGCACGTTTGGCACGTCGGTCACGAGCATCACACCACGGTTACCGAAACGCCCGGGTGCTTCGTGCACATCCACAATACGCTCGCGGCGGCGGACTCGTGGCACGCCGCGAAGTATCGAGCGAAGCGGTTCCTTCGCGGGTTCACGTATCACTGGACTTACGGCGAAGTGTCGCAAGTCCGGGTATCGTTGCGTCGCGTGCGGGACGCTATCGTCGAAGCCGCCGCGGCGCCGAAAGTGAAGGTCGCGTCGTGACCAAAGCGCAGAAAGCGAAGCGCCTGCAAACGATCTCCGAAGCGCTGAACGGCGCCGACGCCGGAGAGGCGATCGCGATGCTAGTCAGCGCCCTCTCGGGCGTCGGTTTCAGCCTCGCGCAGCAGACCGACAACCGCGCGCTGAAACGGCAGATCTACGCGAAGATCATGCAGACCGCGGAGAATAGCCTCGTGGATGTCACGACACTGATACTCGCGGGCGAGTGCGGAGGGCTCGAGCCATGAGCCCCACCGCCGCCTGGACGCGCATCGAGATCGCGCACCGCCGTTGCTCCGGCATGCGCATGGGGGAGTTCATAACCCGGGCGATGTCACTGACCGTGGCGCCGCTCTACCAGCTGCAGAACGAGCAGCTAGTCGAGGCCTGCGAAGAGTTCGCGTCGAGCCAGGCACGGCTCTGGAAGATCGGGCGGAAGTGATCGTCGACTCCGATCACTGCGGCGGGTGTGGCTACTGGATCGGCGCGCCGCGGAATACGATCCCGGCGGAGTACGCGCACCGATGCGCCGAGTGCGGCCGCGCTTACCTCAACGTCGAGCAGGCGCGCGCCCGCGCCGCGGATTACGCCCAGGCCTGCCGCTGGCTGAAGAAGCGGGTCCTTTTCCTCGAGCGCGCGCTCGTGGCCGAGCACACCCCGACCGTCAACGTCGAGTGCGAAGCTTGCGGGCAACCCGTCGACTTCGGCCCGATGCCGCTCCCGATCTGCGGGGCATGCGTCGTGCGCGGGGTGCGGTCGTGACCATCCCCCAGCACAGCTCAGCAACGCAAGAGCATTACACCCCGGCGCATGTTGTCGAAGCCGCTCGCCGGGTGCTCGGTGCCATCGACCTCGATCCGGCTTCGTGCCTCGAAGCGCAGCAGACCGTCCGCGCCGACAGCTTTTTCACGGCCGGAGTGAACGGCCTCTTTCAGCCATGGCGCGGGCGAGTATTCCTGAATCCGCCGGGCGGGAGCTTCACCCCCAAGAACCCGAAGGGTACGCCAGCGGCGGAGCGCCGGACTATCACGGCGCCAGACAAGATCGCAAAGGAGCGATGGCAGACGGACTCGCGCGCGGTCGCGTGGTGGCGGAAGCTCGTGCACGACTGCGCTCTGCCCGCGCCCGACGACGTGACCGCGGCGATCTTCGTAGGGTTCACCCTGGAGATTCTTAGCAACGCACAGCACCCGGACTTCCTATCGCCGCTCGACTTTCCGATCTGCGTCCCGTCGGAGCGGCTGCGCTTTGGCGGTGATCAACCGACGCACGCAAACGTGATCGTGTACACGGGCTCCGACGTCGAGCGGTTTGCAGCGGAGTTCTCACCGATCGGAGCGGTGAAGGTATGAGGCCCCGCTTCCCGAACGTGCCCGAGCTCTGCGATAGCTGGGAGTGCATCCGCGGAAACCTGGTGCACATGCTGCACTCGAGCGTGGCCGAGAACTCGATCGCGGCGCTGTTCATTGCGGCGTGCATGGTGACGCTTCTCTGGCCGGAGCCGCGGCGATGAGCCCCCGCCGTTTCGCCGTGACCGTCGACGTGGGGACGGAGCTGCACGATCGGCTTTGCGAAGCGGTAGACGAGTGCGGGTGCTGGGTTCTGTTCGGCGGTTCGTGGTGCTACGTCGACCAGGGGTGCGCCCCGATCTCGGCGGACGTGTGGCGGTGGGTCCTAGTGGATCGCGGTTTTGCGGGTGCGGTGTGATTCACGCACCCGAGTGGGCGTGTCGCGGGATCCGAGATGGCAATACCATTCTCGTGACCGAAGAAGACTTGCGCGCTCGCTTGTATTGGCTATCGCTGCGCGCAGGCTGCACGTCCGTGAGCGCACTTCGAGAGCGCGTGTACGAGCTTGACGATTTCGCCGGCGCGATGCTCGAAGTCCACGTCAAGCAGTGCGACTTTTTGCTTGGCGGGCGGCCGTGACACCTCTCCTCCGCCCCGCCGACGTGGCCGCACTGCTCGGCGTGTCGCGCTCGAGCGCCTATGCCCTCATGGGGCGCATGCCGCACGTCAAGATCGGCGGGATCCTCCGCGTCGCCGAATCGGAGTTGCAAGCGTACGTGCGCCGGCATACCGTTGTGTCGTGCGTATCTACCGACGCGAAGGCTCGAAAATCTGGTGGGCACAGTGGCGCAACCGTCGTCAATCTCTCGGCACGACGGACCGCGAAGCGGCCGAGCTCGCCTTCCGACAGCTGCAGCGCCGATCGTCTGACCCGACCTATCGTGCACCGGACCCGGCCGCTACCCTGACGCGCGAGCTCGACGCTTTCATCGCCCGCCAGAAAGAGCGAGGCCGCTCGCCCGACACAATCGAGATGTATGAGCTGCACGCGCGGACGCTCACGTCGGTGCTCGGGGGCTCGACGCCGATCGCGGAGATCGACGCGGCCGCGATCGAGCGGTACGTGTCCACGCGCACGCGCGCCGGCGCGTCGAAGTCCTACCGCTGGAAGGAACTCTGCACCTTGCGGGGCTGTCTGAAGCGCTCCCGCCGCAATGGCACCTACCCATGGGCGCTCGATCAGGTGATGCCCGATGACCTGCAGCCGGAGTACGTCCCGCTCACCCGGCACTTGATGCTCGCCGACGTAGCAGCCCTGCTTGCCGAGCTCCCGCTCCGCCGGCGCGCCGTCGTCGCGTTCATCGTGGCGACCGGCTCCGACCTTGGGAGCGTGTGGCGGGCGACGGCCACGGACTTCCAGCCACACGCGATCCGTGTGCGCGGAACTAAGAATGCAAAACGTGACCGTATAGTTCCGATTCTTGCATTGATGAAGGCGCTCGCGGAAGAGGCCCGCCAGGGCGTCCCGTTCGAGCCGTGGGCCTCGATGCGGCGCGACCTGGCCCGAGCATGCGGCCGCGCCGGGACGGCCGTGGTGACGGCGCGGGACCTTCGCCGGAGCACCGGGAGGATTCTCCGGGCCGCCGGCGTACAGCCCAGCTTGATAGGACCGATCCTCGGGCACGCCGCGGGTTCGAGGGTTACAGCGCAGACGTACGCCCAGATCGAGCCGGCCGAGCTCGGCGCCCAGATCGACCGTGTGACGTCACAGAGCGTAACCCCGGGTGACGTTACGGCGGGCGGGGCCCGGAAACGCGGCCGCGGACGGGCGGCGTAGGGCGGCACGGCGCGTGCAGAAGGGACGGGCATGAACAACGGATATTGGCGAGTGACGTTCGAGAGCTGCACCGACCATGCGATGACGGAGATTGTTGCCCGGAAGATCGAAGCCCTGGCGCAAGCGCTCGCGGGCACCACGCCGGAGCGGCCGATCGTTACCACGTCGGACCTCGTGCGGAAGTATGGCGAGCCCGCGGCGATCATGATCCACGGCAAGCGGACCACAGCGAACCTGATCGCGCTTGGCCGGTACTGACCGCCCACCCCCACCCGACGGCCCCCGACGCAAGGGGGCTTTCGGCGTTAGGAGGACCACAGCATGTCCAAAGTGAAGACGACCAGGATCCTAGAGCGCGACGAAAACGGGCGCGTCGAATTCGCTCGCGTCGGGCGCCCTCAGTTCGAAGACGGCGCGCACGAAGAGCTACCGATCCTGGACGTCGAAGGGCGTTCGGGCGTGTATGAGGACCAGGCCCTATCCGCCTCGCCGATCGCCTGCGCGGTGGCGGATGCGTACGCCTCCGGCGATATCCACGTGCGGACCGACGCGGTTACGGTGCGCACCGTCCCCGCTAACGCCGCGCTCGACGCCCTCGAAACCGCGACCCGCGAAAGCCCGCTGCGCAAGGTGTGGCCGTGATCCGGTATCTTCCCGCTCTCTTGCTCGTCGCATGCACGAATGCGGCCCCGTCACCGACCGGTGAGCAGGATGGCGCACCGCCTTCAATCGCACAAGACGCGTCGCCACCCGCTTTCTGGCTACACTACTCCGAACCCATCGGCCCAGGCCAAGAGTCGCAAGTGTGCGCGCTGGTAGCGGGACCAAATGCAGAGACCTGGGTATCTGGCTGGACCGCCTCGCTCAAGTCCGTGCACCACGCCGGGGTCTCGACGATCCCGAAGGGCTCAGACTTCGCGTCAAAGGGATGTGGCGTAAGCGTCGGTCGCCATCTGCTGTTCACAGTACTTACGGCACAGTTAGATGAACGTATCCCGGTCGAGGGAGGGGCTCTTCGAATTCCGGCAGACATAGATTTCTTGCTCGACATCCACCGCCTGAATACTTCGCTAGAGGTAGCGACAGCAACGGCGGACATTGGATTCACGATCGCCGAAACGCATGCGGTCGAGGTGTTCTCGGGGTACGCCGACGGACAAGCGATCGCGGTAGCTCCGCACACAGAACAATCCGTGAAGTTCTCGTGCACGGTCCCACAGGAGGTGAGTTTCGTCTCCCTGCTCGACCATACGCATAGCCGCACGAAGTCTGTGACGGCGTCCTCTAACGGGAAGGAGATCTACCGGAACACTAACTGGGCAGAGCCACGGACGATCTATTATCCCCCTTTCTCCCCGGGTGTATTCGAGTGGTCGTGCGATATCGTGAACGACACGAACAGCCCTCTGACGTACGGGATCTCCCGAGACACCGGGGAAATGTGTCAGATGTATATGTTGACTCTCGGCAACTCCTGGAAGTGTTCAAAATGAAAGTTATCGGCTTCGGCAACCCGGTCGTGTGTGTGAAGGTCCGCCCCCTCGTCTCGATCGGCCCGTTCAGGTTCACGCCCGTATGACCGGTACAGAATCGGTACAGTCGCCCGCCCCGCGCTCCGCGATCGGCCGGCGTTTCTGCTCGCCCCGCGACTGCGCCTCTGGATTTTTAATCCGTAGGTCCCGGGTTCGAGTCCCGGTCGGCCCACTGAATTCTCGGTCGATTCGCGCGGCGCGGCGTTCGATGCGTCCGCCCGAAGCGCTCGGCGTCCGCGGGCCCCGGTACGAAATCGGTACACGAGCGGGTAGACGCCGGCGGGGGCGAGCGTAGGATCGGGCCATGAGCAAGTGCAACCAATGCAAGGGTTCGGGGTGGCGGCCTGCGCGCGAGCCGTACGGCGCGATGCTTCGCGAAATCCCCGGCATCAAAGAACCGTGCGGGTCGTGCCCGGCTGGTGCCTCCGTTCGCACGTCGGCCCTCGACCCGGCGGCGCGCGGGCCATTCACGACGCAGGCCGCCTACGACAGCGCGGCGGCCGCGAGCGCGCAACGCCGGGAGATGGATCGGCGCGAGGGCGAAACTTTCGCAGCAGCGTGCGCCGTCGCGGATGCGTGGGCGGCCGGACAGATCCGCGATTGCTGCGATTCGTGGCCCGAGGCTGCGTCCGAAACGCTCGACATGCTGGAGAGACTCACCCGCGGAAGCCCGCTGCGCAAGGTGCGGCCGTGATCCCCGGCTGGGGCCCGTCGTGCGATCTCTGCACTCCGGACGTCCACTATCTGCTGACGTGCCCGCAAGGTCACGAATGGGACGAACCGCCGTGCGCCGGAGACTACGCCTGTCCTGAGTGCTACGCCGTCGTCTCAGTTTCGTGGGACGCTTGGGAACGCGAGGTGCTCGGACTAGCGTAGCGCTTCGCTACACCGCTCGAGGGACGTCTGCAAAGCGTCTGCCCTGACGTGGAGCACGGCCATTGTGCGTGCGTTGGCCAAGTCTCGGACCAGCCACATCACGTGTCGGAGCTCTCTCAGATGATGCCGTGTCGCTGTCGCGAGCGCTTCCAGCTGTGCGCGAACTTCGGCCGCGCGTCGCTCAATCAGAGTGGGTGGCACCGCGGTACGGTGGCCACGCATCTATGACACGGCAATGTCGGCCCGCCGGATAAGGCTACGGCCCGGACTTGGCCATGCTGGCGTGCGTGACGGAAAGGCTTTGGGCGACCGAGTTCGCGCCGCTCTCACCCTGGAACGAGAGCAGGTACCGCCGAAGTCCGAGCGTCGTGTACGGCGAGCCCAGCACCAAGTCGATCGAGTGGCTCGCATCGTAGGCCCCGACGCTCGCGGATGTATCCGTCTGCGCATCGATCTCGGTGATCGCGCCCGCGCTGTCGATCTCGAGAAGCCGGAGGATCGGCTTATTCGCGGGAAGCGAGCTGTGCGTATTGCCGTCGTAACCGCCGCTGCAGTTCACAGAGAGAGCCTCGATTACGGTGCCCACGGGGACGTCGATCGGGATCACGAAGACCGTGCTCGTAAGCGTCTGCTGGACCATCACGAACACCGCGACGCCCCCTAGGAACTTCCACGCATCGACGGGCGACGTGCCCACAGCGGCGAGGCACGGCACGGCCTTGTCCAGCGGCAGGGACTGCGACGCGGCTCCGGTGAGGAAACGGACGTTGTCCTGCAGGCGCTCGAGCGCCGTGCTCACGGCCGCGATGTTCACCGCGTCGGTGCCCTCGGGAACGTCGATGCTCGTGCGGAATGTGTTCGTGCCGTCGTAGGTAATCATCTGGGTTCTCTTGGTGATCTTCGTGGCGGAGCTGGCAGCGTCGGCCGTGCACCAACGTTCCGGGCGTCGACCTCGACAACCCGGGGAAGAGTCGGCGCCGGCGCTTTCGCCCGGGCCTCGGCAATCAGCCGCCGCTCGTGGCCCTCGTTCGCGGCAGTGAGAATGAACGCCGGGATCGTGTCCTGTTTCTCGCGGTACGTCGCGGGCGGGGGCGGGATCGACGGGTCGACGGTGCGGAGCTCTTCGCGGCGCGTGATGGCGCGTTCCTTTAGGTACGACTTGAGGCTCACAAGTTCGTGGCGGAGCTCGGCGATCGTCAGCTGAGCCGCCGCTTCCCGGGCGTTGGCGGCCGCCTCTCGCGTCTCAGCCGAGATCTGCGGCCGCACGACGAACCAGCGCCCGAGCAAGCCCAGAGTTCCTAGGCCGCCCAGCTTGAACAGCACGTCTATAGCTTCCGCGGTGGTCATGAGTTGAACGCGGGCGGCGCCGATGGCGCGGGCTCCGTGTCTCGTTTGAGGCGCGCGACGTCGATAACCAGGTCGGAGACTCTCTGCCGAATCGCGCCGAGGTCTGAGACTTCGCCCGCGATGCGGCTGACAAAGGTCAGGACCGTGTCGAGCTTGGCCTCGATGCGACCTAAGGCGGCCTCCTCGGGCGTCAGGCCGTTGTCGGGGTTTGTGCTCGGTGCGCCGGTCATTGAGTGACTCCCTGAGCGGGGGCTAGGTAGCGCAAGAATTCTGGGACGGCGCTCGATCGCAGCCATGCGAGCGTGCCGTCGACGCCATGCGCATACCGCGTCTCGTCGGCGGTGAAGTACCCCGCGCCGATCGACGGGTGCTTCATGCCGTGCACGAAGCCCGCGACGTCGCCCGCGCACGCGGCATCCCACGCCGCTTGGTATCGGTTCGGTGTGCCCGGGTGCGACGCGGTGCCGAGAAACCGGACGAGCGCGGACGCGCCGTCAACGGCCGTGGAGTAGGCTGCGAAGCCGTCTTCGGCGCTCGGGCCCGTCACGTGGTGGCCGTCGACGTACTCGTCGGCGCCAGCGATCGAGATCGCGCCAGCCGTGCCCTTGCCCCGGACGTTACCGAAGTTCCAATTCCACATGCTGTGCCATCGCGCGGTCTCGAGAGCGCTCTGCGCCGCCAAGATCTCGAGAAGGGCTACGGGGCACGGCCCGCCGATCACGTTCTGATGCGCCTGCCAGAGGGCGTGCAGCGCCTCGGTCGGCGTGCAGACGGTTCGCACGGCGCGCGTCGTCATCGCACAGCCTTCAGCGTGGGGTATGACTGCGCGCTAGCGAACGCCGCCTTGACGTCCGCGCTAGAGCTCGGGCGCAGGGGCGTGAGCTCTTCGCGCGCCTCTTCAAGCTGCCGGCGGACGCGCATCGCATCGACGCGCAGATCGAGAACGTCTTGCCGCGAGCGGCGTAGCGAGCCGTGCTCGGATATCAGCGCGTCGCCCGCGACCTGCAGCGCGCGCGCAGCCGCGGCGAGCTGGGCTATCGCCGCGTCGAGCTGGTCGCGGGGTCCGATGACGGCCATGGCTCAAGCGAGCAGCGAGGCGTTGCGGAAGTAGCAAGTCACCCGGACGCTGGTACCGGTGCCAATCGCCAGCGCCTGCAGTGGCCGGAAACCTGCCTTGACCGTTTCGGTGCGGACTACGCCTTTCAGGTTCGTATACGCCAGCGTGCCGTCGGCGTGAACGTCAATCGCGTAGCAGGCCGCGCCGCGGGAAGTCACGAGATTCGCGCCCGCTAGGGCGTCGACTTGGAGGGTATCACCGGCCGGATGTATAGCGCGATCCATTCCGGAAGCGTATCACATCAGGGCTTAAGGGCCACTTCGGCCTCGGCGGTAACGTCGGCCGCATCCACTTTCGCCTTGAAATCTTCGACATCTTTCGCCGGGAGATCCTTCGTGACATTCGGGTCCGCGACGCGTTCTTGAGCCGTATCCGACACGTATAACAAGCCGTCCTCGACTTTCGCGTACGTGCATCCCGGCACGGTTTCTCCAGCTAGGCACCGCTCTAGCCAGTCCTTCGGTATTACCGCGTGCAGCCCGGGGCCCATCTCCACACCTCGGGTCGGAGGGTCCACCCGATTGCAGATATCAGCATCCGCCTGCGTCGCTCCGGAGATTACTTTGATAGTCATTCGTTTACACCAAAATCGTTTGATAAATTCCTGAGAGCGATGTATCTACGCTGGACAGCTCCGTGGGATTACCGTTATAGATTCCGAGATAGTAGAAATCGAAAGCGCCGGAGTTGGCGGCCGTCGTAGTGGTCGCGCCGATTATAAATCCCGCCGCCGGGTCGAGGTTACCTGCGACCGTGCCGGCCACATTAGTGCCCCCGATTTTTACCCGGTCCGAAGCACTGTTCGTGTAGAGCACTTCCGCGCGCACGAGAGATCCCAGGCTAGCCCCCGAATTGGTATTAGCCAGGGTCCCGTCATACTGCTGCATGTTAGGGGTAGATACGTTCCCGGTAAACTGCATGAATCCGGTTGTTGTGGCCGCGGAAAAAGCACCCCGGCTCGCTGCCCAAGTTCGTTGAACCATGACCGCGTGCCAAAACGCGTTGGTGGTACCGGGCGCCGGCAGATCGAGTGTGCTCTCTACCAGGTTGTCGTCGACGCCATCGAAGCGCAGAAAGAAGCGGCGGGTAGTGGCGCTATACAGGATTAGCGGCTGTTTCGCCGCGTTCGCTTGCGCCGCGCTGGCCCCGTTCTTCTGGTCGGCCCACGCACTGCAAGTCCCCTGATAAACGTTGTCGTTAGTGTACGTGCCAGACGGGAAGTTAAGGACCAGGCCGCTAAGCGGACCTATCGCATTGTACGTAGCCGCCGTTGTTACGCCGGTTTCGATCCAAGTCGAGGTCGTCCCGTCGTTGAGGGCGCCGTACCGAAACGTCGCCGTTCCGCGCGCCCCGGTCGTCTGTATCTCGGTTCGAAAGGCGGCGACTCCAGCTATAGAGCCGGTGAGCGTAACGGCAGGCGGGCTAGCGCCATTTGCCAGTGGAGTGCCCCCCATCGTCACGCCGAAATCGGTTTGCAATGCACGTAGGCACGTAACCGATGAGATGCGCTTGTGGATCAACGGCGCCCCGTCGAGGCCAACGAGCCCGCCGCCTACGACGTGAATCGACACGTTAGAACTCGTACCCGGTGACGACGATGTCGACGGACATGGCCGCGTCCGTAGTAACCCTCAAGATGTCGTCCGCGGTCGGGTGGAAGTACGGGACTGCCGGCGCGAAGACGATCCCCGGGAATCCGTTGGCCGATGGCGCGAAGCTTTGCTTAATGACGGCGTCGTCGGTTCCCTCGGTGTACGTCGTATCGCCCGAGGCCCCGAACCACAGAATCAGCCGCGAACTTGTCGAGCCGTACGCGCCGATCTGGACGGACGTGATCGCGATCTTCTTGCCGCTCGCCGGGGTCCACACCGCGGCGCCGGTCTGCGTCGAAGTCGCGTTGAACGACTTCCGGATCTGCATTGCGGGGTCGATGTGCGCCTGCAGCTGCCGGCCCCAGAGGTCGGTCAATGAGTCCGCTCGGTCGGCGTTCGCCACGGCGGTCGGCAACGCGTTCGCGGCCTTGCCGCCGATCTTCACCGGGTTACCCGAGTCCGCGGCGTCGTGCGCCACCGTGCCGCCCGAGCAGGCCGTTCGCAGGCCTACCGTTGCATCGCCCGGAATGAGCGCGCCGGCAGCCGTGATGTTGACGCACTGAGCGCCGTTGCGAAGATGCCACGCCCGGACGGCGTCGCCGTCCGCGCTCACGTCCGAAGGAGCGGCCGCGGAAGCGTACCCGCCTTGCAGAAGCGGCGCGCCCGTCGATGCGCCGTCGTGCGCGACAGGACCGCGGGCGATGACGGCCGCCGTGCCGCCGGTAAGAGTCGCGTCCAGCGCGAGGCCGGCATTCGGTGAGACCGCGACGACGAGGGCCGGGTCGGTTGCGGCGGCCGCGGTGCTGGCCGCTTTCACGGCGACGGCGTTCGTGCCGTCCGTCAGCTTCGCCGGCAATGGCGCGGCGGTCGAAACGTCCGTAGCCGCGCCGTCTGCGCCAACGGATAGCTTCGTTCGCGGGTACTGCACGCCCCCGATATCGTCGGAAGCAAATGTGTTAGCGCCTACCGTAACGTTGTCAGCCATGGGTCATTCTCCGAGGGCCAGGCCCAGGGCTAGGGGGACTAGAAATGCAGGGTCACCCGTGCCGCCCCCGCCACCGCCCCCGCCGTGAGACGTGAGCGAGGGAAAGACAGCAGTCGGCGATACCGCGATAGCCACGGCAGGCGCCGCGAGTATCGGCGCGCGCTTACGCGGCCGACGCGGGGTGAACGGAAGCTGGGGCTCGATCATCATGTGACACCCGAGTACGCATCAACACGGATCGTGTACAGGCCGGTAATCACCGTGGCGTTGGCGTCGGTAGTGAAGTCCACCGTCACGTTCGACGGCGAGGAGAGGTCGACATCTCCGCCCGATACGGCGGCGCCAAGAACGGCGACCACTTGATCCGTAGACGTACTAATATCCGCCGATACGGATACGGTCGCCGTGAACACCGTAAAACCATTCACCTGGACCCGAACCGATGCGACGCACGCGGACCCGTCGCCACTCAGGTTAATCGGGATCGCAGCCGAAACGAATACGACCTCATCTTCGGCGACGGCAGGTATCCCGACGCCGAGAATTTGTTGGTTAGTCGCGTCGGGATCTACCGTATCTCCGCCCCCGCCCGAGTACGTGAGAAGGCTATGGCTCACAGCGCCGCCCCCGCCGGACGGAGGCTGCGGGACCCAATCACTACCGTTCCAGACGAGCGTGTCGCCCGTATCCGGAAGCGTCATGATCCCGCTCCACTCGGTGCCGCTCCACTGCAGTAGCTGCCCGGTGTAATCGCCGGCGCCGAGGGCGATATTACCGTCGATTTCGATCGACCATGCGACCGGCTTACCGCTCGAGTCGTTCAGTGGAGTAAACGAAAAGCCGATGAAATTCAGCGCGCCCCGCTTTTCTAACGGGGCTCCGTTGTCTTGGATATTACCCAAGTAGGCGTCGAACCATGCGCTCATGATAGCCGCCAAAAGCGTAGCACGCTGCTAGCAGCGGCGCGACCGGCCGCGGTATCCCAGTCCTGCCCCGCCGGGTCGATCGTGATCGGTATAGCCCGATCCTGCAATACCACGATGGCGTATTCGCCCCGGGTCCCGGCGGGTTTCCAGGCGACGGGCGGGCGAAGCAAGCCCCGGATTGCGGCCACGTCCTCGGGCGTCGCGCCACTAGAATCCCACGTTGCGCCGGTCGCCGCCCAGTCGTCCCACGTCGCGAATTCCGCGGCGGCCTCGTCCCACGTCCCCCACCCGCGGAACTCCAGGGCCTCGGGCAGCGGCCGCAAGATGAGCCAGAACCGGGACCATGACGCGGTATCTCCGTCCCAGTCCCACGACTCGCCGTGCGTGGCGCTCTCGGTCCCATCGGCATCGCGCACGAAGTGATTACCCGCCACGTCGATTGACTCGACCTGGATTCCGCCGAAGTACTCCGAGACCTGCTCGAGCAGAGCGAAGGCGTTGCCGCGCACACGGTGACCGCGCGGGTTGCGCCAGCGCTTGAGTCGCTCAGCGTAGTGCGGAGCGGTCTCGGTGCGCCCGCGCGGGATGCCGCGATCCTCGCCGATCAACGCGAGGGCGCTAGCACCGGCGTACGTCGGGAAGCGAGCGGTTAGCCCGTCGTAGAACGCCTGGACGAAAATGTCCTTCACCGCGCCGAGGGAGTATAGGACCTTCTCGTGCTCACCGCTCGTCGCCCATCGCGGGAGAAGCTTGTAGAACGCTGTGCGAAAGACGCTCATTATGCCTCGGTGATCGTGACCACACCTAGAACCGGGACCTCGCCCTCGGTGTACGCTACGTCGGCAGCGGGCGCGGAGATCGTGACCGTGACCGACGAGTCCGAGCCGTTCGGATCCAGCGGCCGGCGAATCACCGGAAAGAGCCCGTCGCGGAACACCGTAGCGCCGCCTTCGTCCGCGATCGGAAAGAGCGCAAACCGAGCTTGCAGAGCAGCTTCGACCAGCGCCGCGAAGTCAGCCGGGGTGCTGTCCCCGTCAACGACTGCCGTGACGTCGATCGTCTGCGCCGACGCGGATACCGCCGTCGCGGTGATCGTAAGCGGCGTCGCCCAGGTATCTATTGCGGCCTGCGCCGCGGTCACGCTGGGGCCACTGACCGGGCCGTCCGGGCCTGCGCAGTAGACGGTTACCTGCCCCGTCGGCGAGTCCGAGGTACTACGCGATCGGGTGATCGTCGTCACACCGGTCAGGGTCTCGTTTCGGACGACATACTCGTACGCATCGGGCGGACCGTTCGGTGAAAGCGCTCCGCGCGTGTCGCGGCAATCCTGTTTCAGTGACTCGAGGTCCTGTTTATCGATGCCGACCGACGCAGTGGAGCTCACGATCCCAACGCCGAGAAGCGGGGTAACGAACTCGTCCACGTCGTCAGTCGCGACCGTGCTATCGGACCCGTCGATGTCGGCGACGAGATCCAGCACGACGAGGCCCCCGCCCGGAGCAATGGTAGCCGGCGCCGTATTGTGGAACGTCACCTGAGACGTGCTCGACCGGAACGTTAGATCCCCGGCGACTACTTCGTACAGCCCGCCGCCAGAGTTCTGGACGGTGATGGTCGGCGTCGAAGGCGTCGCGAGCGTGCGCTCTACGCCGAAGACCTCGGCCGCGTGAACGTCGGCCCAGTCGTTATCCTCGAGCGACGAGAGGAAACCCGCGCGCGTAAACGTCGCCCGAATCTCGTCATGCTCCGCGAGAACGTCCGCGAGGTAGACGTATAGAGACCGGGTCGGATCGCCGGTGCGCCACGAGGAGACGGACACGCCAAGCGCTTGCGCGATCTCGAGTCCCTTCTGTAGGATGCCCGCGGCGGTTTCGATCGTGAACAGTGAGCGGACGTCGATAGTCATGCGGCCTCGGCAAAAAGGAGAGTCACCCCTCCGGTCGAAACGTCGAGTGTGAGATCAAAAGACGATTCTCCGTCTTCGAGCGTGACCGATAGGTCGAGCGTGATGCTAACGTCGCCGTTCTCGGCGCGAGCGATCGCGGCCTCGACGTCAACGCTTGCCACGCGGTCGTCTTTCCGGATCTCCGCCGCGACGATTCCGGGCAGGGTGTTAACCGCCGTGGGGTAGCCCGCCTGACCGACGTACTCCGACAGGTCGAGCCCGTACGCCGCACCGTCGTCGCCGTCCCGGAGCTTCCCGCGCGGAGTGGTTAGCCGGCGGTAGATCGCCTGCGCGACGACGCGCCAGCCACGAGCGAACTTGCCCGGCACGATCTGATCGAAGCACCAGACTTCGACGCCGTAGTTATCCGCGGGGGCGACCATTCAAGTCACCGTCCCAGTGCCGGTAACGGGAGCGGGCGACATCCCGCCCGGGGCGATGAGCGCCGTCGGTAGGACCACGGCGTTCGCGACGATGTGCGCGACCACGGCGTTTGCGATGGCGTCGCAGTCAGCCGTGAGGGCCGCGTTGTTCACGATCTGCGCGCCCGGGTTACCGGCGAGGCGGGCCGCTTTGATCTCGGCGGAAAGAGTGGCTGCGTTCAGGGGCATTAGATAGCAGCTTTCACAGTAGCACTACCCGACGTGATTACACCTGTATACGGGCCAGCCTGCACGAGATCGCCGATCCGAGCTACCCCGAGCGCCCCGGGCCCGCCGAACTCCGTGATCAGCGGAACCCACCCCGGAGCGTCGGGCGCATCGTGCGCGACCACGACGTACCGCGAGGGATCCTGATCGACGAAGGCCACGAGCACGAGCTCCCCGAGCTGCACCGTGTTACGGGCGCCTGCGACACCAGGCCGAACCGGCGCGCGCGGCAGGTCGCCAAAGCCGGACGATACGCGGACGGGCTGAAGATTGAGCCGCTCGCCGTCTTGCGTGACCACGCGGAACTCGAACACCCCGGCGTACCGGAACCGCGCGGTGAGCGCGTCGACAATCTTCGCCATCGCCCCGAGCCGCCGCGTCGTACCCGCTCTGCCGGCCCATATCCGGGCCGTGAGGCGCTTAGGCTCGAGCAGGTACTCGACGTCTAGGGCCGGGCCGTACCCGTCCACCGTGACGCCCGGGACGATGCCCGCGAGCTCTTCTACCGCGAGTTCGACGATCTGCGCTTGCGGGTCTACGCGCGTGCGCGGCGCTGAGCCAGAGTAGATCGTCGTCGGCCGAGCGCCGATCCGAGTCACGCCGTCGAAGTCGACATACCAATTACTAGGCGCGAGCAAGTGCAACACGTCGATCGCGGGAGCGTTTCGGCGCGCATAGTTCGGGCCGAGGCGTGTGGTTGGGAGGTCCGAGATCATCTCGCCGCAAGCGGACGCCGCGTCCGAGAGAACCGTGGCGGCCTTGATGTTCGCATCATTCGCGTAAGGCTTTGCCGGGATCGTCGTGCCCCACTTGCCTTTCCCGCCGACCCAACGGTACGCGGCCGCGCCTTCGTACGCACCGCCCGACACGATCGCGCCTTTCAGCGTGACGTCCGCAATCTTCAGATCTACCAGGGCGCCGGGCGCGAACACGGTCGGCTCGGTCAACGACACGTCCGCCCAATGCAGGCCCCACTTGGATAGCTGCACGCGACCTCGCGCGATCGTCGCGCCTCCGAGAGACCCGCTCACGGGCCTTGCGCTTTCGCGAGCAACGCAGCGAGCTCGGCTTTCGCAGCCGCGTTCGGATCGGGTTTGGTTGCCGCGGCGCCTCCGGGCGCCGAGCCTTTGGCTGTGGGACTAGCGGAGGACTTCTTCTTCGGGGGCTTGTACTCTTTGAACGTCACCTTGACCGTCGCGCCACCCTTGCCATCGTGAATCATCCCGCCGACGCCGCCGTTGGTAACTTCGGTGATTCGGTTCCGCGCAAGGTCCGGGTGATAGATCGGCAGCGCGAACGGCTTCGGCGTGGACGTCGTCGCCTCGATCAGTTTCTGGAAGCCCTCCCATTGCGTGAAGTGATCGGGCTCCGAGAGGTAGAACGTCGCGTCGAAGTCCGCGGGATCGTCGCCCTCGAGCGTCATCGAAGCCCCGGTCTTCCCTTTCGCTGACTTCACCGTCCAGCGCTTCGGGCGGTCGTGCCGCGCGAGCACGACCACGCCGGGAGAGCGAGTCAGGGATAGCATGACAGTCGACAGCGACAGATCTTGATCGAGCTCGTACGGCGTCGTCATCCCGGCACCGGCGCGCCGAGGGACAGCGCGTCCCCTTCAACGATGCGCGTCCAGATCTCGCCGATGCGGCTTTCCAGGTCTTCCGCGTCTTTCACGCCCGAGATGTTCCAGACGGAGCCCGACAGATCGACCGTCGCGCCGCCCCCGCCCCCGCCCTTCGCCGCGGGAGCCGCGCTGTCGGATGGGCTCGAGAACGCCGCGAGACCGCCGCCAGCGGCCGGAGGAGAGACGACGGCAGCCATAGCGGCCTGCGCGTCCGGAGCGCCATCTTCAACGCCGCCGGCGAAACCCTCGACGGTGTAGCCGCCAAGCTCGGCGAAGACCTTCGATGGCGAGGCGATGCCGAGCAGCGACTTGGCCGAACTGATCGCGCCCTTCACGGCGCCGCCGATCGCGTTGAGGACCGCCCCGGCGGAGCCGGTAATGCCGTTGACGAGGCCCATCATCAAATCGCGCCCGACCTGTCCGAGGTCGATGCTCTTCAGAAACTGGATCGCGCCTAGGATGCCGTTGGCGATTGCGGTCCCGGCGTTGGCAGCGACTGACGCGAGCAGAACGAAAGGTGCGATCAAGATAGCCGGCAGCGCGAGCGCGATGCCGAGAACCGCGGCGATAGCTGCCGTAAACAGGCCCACCCCTACGGCGAGCACCGCGAACACCGGAAACAGGAGTTCCCCCGCCTTCTTCGCGAACGACAGCGCGTCCGTCAAAGAGGTATCGTTGAACCCGAGCAACTCCGAGACGGCTTTGATTGCGGGCTTGATCGCGATATACATCTTCACCGCGCCGATCAGCACGCCGAGGTAGAAAGCTTCGACGACGTAGGCGGCCTCTTGCGCGTGATTGATCAATGGCTGGAACATCGTCTCGAAAAGGAACTTCAGCGCCTTGCCGGCCACGCTGCTCGAATCGAACAGGGCCACGAGCGTCTGCAGCCCGCCGAGCAGGGGGTCGATGTTTAGCCCGCCGAAGATCTCGCCGATGTTCTCGTGCAGTCTCTTGCTCTGAGCGTCGAGCCCGAGCATTTGCCGAGCGACGATCCCGCCGAGCTTCGCCGACGTCGTAGCCGCGAGCTTCGATACTGCGACGTCGCCAGCCTTGATCTGCTTGACGAACTCCTCCGCCCCGCCCTTGCCGAGCGCGGCTTCCGCGAGCGCGGCGGCGCGAAGCGCCGCGGGCATATCCGACGCTGCGACGTTGGCTTCCTTCAAACGACCAGTGAGCGCCTGCAGCTCGTCCGCGTGCAGCCCCGTCTCCCGAGCGACGGACGCAATTGTCCCGTCCAGGGCCGCTAGCTCCGGGTGCATTGCGTGCATCGCCTCCGAAGCGAGCCGCGTATTACGCGCCGAGTCCGCGAGACCGACGGCCCACGCCGCAAACTTGACCGTGGCTACGGTGATCGCGACGGCGAGCGCAACGGCGGCCACGGCGAGCGCGGCGAGCCCCGCGCCGGCGACAAGCGCGAGCGCCTTCGTGTTCCCGAACTCCGCCGAGAGCTTGGCGAAGCCCTGCACGGGCGCGAGCGCCTTCGATGCGAGCTGTCCGAGTGGACCGCCGGCAGAGCTCAATCCAAATCGTACTTTCTCCAGGCCTTCGGCCTGCCCCGCCAGGGTCTTATTCACGTGACCGTTGAGCGAGTCCAGGTTCTTTGCTTGCTGCGCAAGGCGCGCCTCTTCAGCTGAGGCGCCCTTCGCGGAAGCTTCAAGCTTCTTCAGCTCGGCCGCTTGCGCAGCGAGCGCGGCAGTCCCCGCGGCGACGAACGCGGCGGCCTCGGGCGGCATAACGCCCGCGTTCGCGCGCGCGGCTTTCTCGGCAGCTTTCGATACCTGCAGCGCGGCGCGCTCGAGCCGCGAGTACTCTTCTTCGCCTGCCTTGAGAGCGGCGTTCGACGCGGCGGTAGCGGCCTGCGCTTGCGATAGCTGCTGCCCGACTTGCTGGATAGCTTGCTGGAAAAATTCGGCGTTCTTGCCCCCGCCCAAGAGCTCGCGCGTCAGCTCGTCTAGCTGAGCTAGCGTCTGCCCGCCGCCGCTCATCTTCGCGGCGATATCAATTGCGAAAGTGGCGTCTGCCATAGGTATGCGCGCTACTTCTTAGCCAGCGCGCCGTGGATCAAGTTTACGACCTCAGCTAGTCGGACGCACGCGACATCGACTAGGATCTGGTCGATGCGGGTCACGCCGTTCTCGTCTAGTTCGCCTCGGCCCGATAGCGCGAGGAACGCCTCGGCGAGTACGCCGGCTCTCGAGCGCGATCGCTCGACGGTGTCGGTTAGCCTTTTCCCTCAGCGGCGCTCTCGGCGGATGCGAGCTTGAGAGCAACGAGACCGAGCTGGACTTTGATGCCCGGGCGCTCTTCGCACATCTTCTTGAACGTCGCCTCGTCCGGGTACTTCAGGCACGAGTCTGCGACGAGCTCCGCGGGGCCCGCCATGTCTGGCATTTCGCCGTCGATTTTCTTGATCTTCGTCTGGTGCCTGTACCGCTTCATTTCGGCGGGCGTTGGCTTGCGGCATGCGGCGAGCGTCGGAAGCCCGGGCGTGAACGGAACGTCGATGCTCGCGACACTGTTGTCGCCGAGCGAGGCTTCGAGCTCGTCGAGAGCGGTCAGGTCGGTTGCGCGCTGCTCGTCGCGCTGCTCGGCGAGGGCTGCCTTGCGGTCCGCGCGGCGGGCTTCGATCTCGGCTAGGGTGCTCACAGAAGCACGCACTCCTCACCGTTGACGATATCGACGATCTCGAGGGGGTTCAGCTTGACGTCCACCGTGACGGCGTCGGGCCCTTCCGCGGGCGCCATGTCGCGGCCCATGTAGCGGCAGCCCTTGATCCGGACTTCGTAAACCCGCGAGCTGTTCGGCGGAGTAAACTGGTACATCAGCCCGAACTGCACGAAGCCGAGCGCCCGCTGATTGTTCCGGGTCTGCGCGAGAGCGCGAAGCCCGTCGAGGAACTTGACGAAGCCGCTGTAGTACAACGTCATCTCCGCCTCGTTCTTCGCGCTCCCAGAAGTCCGGTAGAGCACCCGGCCACCGCTCGCGCCGCGCTGCTCACCGACTTCGAGCGACATAGTGGTCTTGATCGACTTGATATCGATCATCTCGATTAGCGGCGCGCCGTCCGGCGAAGCCGTTACGGTGACGTCCGCCCACGACGGGGCGAAGCCGTCGAGAACCGGGAACTCCTGATTGATGGTCATGGGTATCTACTTCTCACTGCCCGCCGGAGCGGAGTCGCACGTTGCTGACGACGCGGAAGATCGTCCCGTTCAGATTGAGGTCCGTCACGGCCGTGATGGTCGCGTCCGGAACGTTGAGCACGTCGTCGGTCGACGGCGTCCAAACAGCCTTGGAAGCGCGCTGCCCTTCGCCGAGCGTGTTCTTGAGCAACGCCAGCTCAAGTGCGTCATTGATGCGCTTCTGGATCTTCGCGAGCGACGCTTTCGTCGCGGTGCCATCGTCGTTCAGGACTAGGCTCTGACCGACTGCGAGCTCCGCATTGAGCTGCACCGTGGTCTGGCACAGATTCACGACATCCACGTTATGGGACTGCGAGAGAAGCGAGCTTGCGTCCGCGCGGGTCTTGTCCACAGCAATGTAAGCGCCGTCGGGGCCGTTGCTCCACGTCCGGAACGACAAGAAGCCCGCGGCGCTGGCGGCTTCGCCGTCGACACGATCGTCCCACTCGACTAGGTTTCCGTCGGCATCGTCCAGCTTGAATCCGACGGAGCCGTCGGCCTTGCGCCACGACGCGATGTGCAGGTCGTGTTGATACTGCCGCGCCTCGTGCGCCCAGTTCGGCGAGCGGCGGAAGTTCCACTGCGAGAACGGCGATGCAACGCGACCGCGGCCCGAGGCCAGCGTTATTCGGAAGCACTCCGGGCCGAGCACCGATTCGAACTCTGACTCGAGAGCGGCCATCCACACGGCCTTGGATTGCCCCGCCGTGATCGTCACGCCGGAGGTGATGCCGATAACCTCGGCAGCGAGGTCGGTCGTGCCGAGCGTCATCACCAACGCGGTGAGCGTTGCGATGCCAGCCGTCGCCACAAGGTTGTTCGAAACCGTGCCGGCTACCGTGATCTCGTCCCCGACGCGGAAGCCATCGTCGGTCCACGAGCCACGGCTGCGGGTGATCGTGTCGCCCGTACCGCCGACCTCGGCGAACGTAAGCGTGGGGTGCCCGACTACCGTGCAGTTCGACACGGGCCCTTCCGCGGCGAGGTCCGTCGTGCCGAGCGTAATCACCGTTGCGGTGAGCGAGGCGATCGGGCCCGTGATGTTGTTCGAGACGGAGCCCGCGACCGTGATGGTATCGCCAACCTGGAAGCCGTCCGTTATCCACGACCCCGTCGAGCGGGTGATCGTGTCGCCGGACGCGCCGACCTCGGCGAACGTGAGCGTAGCGGAGCCGGTCATTCGTACCGTATCGTGCGAGAGCTCGGCTTGCGGCAGACGATCGACCACGCTCGCCGTAACGCGCGTAAAGCGGTCGTTCTCGGTCTCGTAAGCGTTGAACTCGTCGAGCAACGCCTGCGCTTCCGTGTCGGTCGAGAGATCGCCCGTCAGAAGGGCAGAGCGGAAAAACTTCAGTTGCGATGCGAGCGCCGTGCGAGCCGCGGCCCAGCCAGACGAATCCGACTTCGGAGCGGTGCCGAACCACGAGACGATCTCGTCACCAGCGATCAGAGTGCCGACCGTGAGGCTCAACGTGACAGCGACGTACGGGATAACGTACGAAGTCCCCGTGCCGATCTTGACGGGCACGACGCGCGTACCGTTGTCGAGCGAGATGCCGAGAACGATTTGGTCCGTGCCCACGGTGCCGCCGCGGATAACCGTAACGACGCCCTCGTGTTCACCGAGCACGCCATCGGCGCCAGCCGTGACGCTCGCAACGGACGTTCCCGTGTTGCCCGTCTTGTCGACGCGGCCGACGACGCCCGCAGTTACGATCGGGAGCCCGACGAATATGAACGGCTTGCCAGTCTTCGCAACATGATAGGCCGCGTACTCGACGCCCTCGCAATACCCGTGCTGCTCGAACGCGGCTTGAGCCTTCCCGAAGCGCCGCGGCACAACGTCATCGCTCGTCGCGCAGGGCGACAAGATACAGATCACGTCGAGGCCGCTGGCGACTGCGCCGGCCGTGTCACTGATTCGAGTTTCTGCTCCGGGGAGGTCTGACATGGTTTGATTCTCGTTCAGGGTCCGGGCGGGGGTAGAATCTCGGGCGGGTCGTCCGCGTTACGCCGGATATGCAGCTCTCCTGTGATACCACCTAGCTCGATCTCCTGCAAACCTTCCCCGGCGTAATCCGTGAAATACACTCCGCGCGGCATACGCCAGCGCAGCGAGTAGACGACCCCGGGCCAGGATTCGAGCACCGCTTGCGGGACGCCGACCTTAGCTAGCTCTTCGGCGGTCAGGTACTTCGCATCTCGGACGGCGAACGTGGCGACTTGCGCGGAAGCCCGCATCGCGTCGAACAACGCGCAGAAAAAAGCGTCGACGAGCCTCTCGCACTCGCGCTCGTGATCGCCGATCATAGCGCCGCGGACGGAGCTCTTAACCCAGATCAAGGCGCGAGCGCCGACGTGCCGATCCGCGTACTTCCGCGGGTTTTGCTTCGCGCCTTTCGGGGCCTCCCAGTCATCGCCTTGCTCTCGATCGCGCATCATTTCGATACGAGAGCTCTGCAGCCCTTCGACAGACTTATCGGGGAGATAAACCACGCGCACGGGGTATTTCTTCGCGCGCATCGCAGTCTCAACGGCCCGAGATAGTTCGTAGATCACGGCGCCACCTTGAAACTCTTCACGAGTTCCGAAAGCTTCTCGGACCACGCCGCCGGAAGCCCGCCGTTGGGGAGAATCCCGTACTTCCCGATCAGGTACTTCGAATACTTCGGCCCGAGCACGAACCGGACGACGGTGCCCGTAACGGTCGCGCCGAGCTGTCGCGCTACGGCGCCAGTTTTCTTCAGGGTGAGCGCAGCGCCCGTAACCTTGCTGGCCGGGCGCGCCTCGCCGTAGACCGAGCGCCCGCCGTCGTACGCCTCGCGGGTCATAGCAGTCAGCGCCGGCGCGGCGCGCTGCGCGACGTCGTGCGCGACCGAGCGCGGCAGATCGTTGATCGCCCGCTTGATGTCGGACACCTTCGTGATATCGCCGCGCAGGCCCATTAGAGCCCCCCGTGGCGATCCCAATCCGTGCAGCTCGTGCCGGCCGACGCGGACAGCGAAGCGGCGGTCGGCCGGTTCGTGCCGCGCACGGGAACGCCCTTGCCCCAGCGCTCGAGGCGCTTCTGCGCGGCGTCGACCATGTCGGCCATCGACTTGGATTCGGCGCCTTGGAAATTGCAGAGCTTGCCGCCAGCGAGCTCCGCGGCGGTCATGACGACGATCGGCGGGTAAGGGGTGGTCAACGGCACGACGTGCGCCGGCAACATGTTGTCGATCAGTCGCGAGGCGAACGTGATTGCCTCGGCCATCGGGAGCGGAGCGATAACGACGACGCTCTCACCGTCGGAAGAGAGATCGATCGCGGCTCCGCCGGCCGTCGCCGCCAGCCGGAAAGACGACTCGTCAACAGGGATCACGTAGTACGTCGTCCCTTCGGAGAGGCCGCCCGGAAGCGAGCCACCAGCGTCGGGGCGAACTACGACAGGCGAATCGGCGTCGAAGCCGTGGACGTCCAGCGTGATTACGTTCGTGCTGGCAAGGGCGCTCTGCGCGAGGCGTCCAGGGTTCGGTACGGCCCCCCGCGGGAGGCCGAACGAGTAGACGTCGCCAGCGGTGCAGTAGTCGTCAGCCACGGGTCACCCCGTGATGGTCACCCGGACGATGCGCTGCGGAAGGCAGCCCGCCGCATTGCCGGCGCCGCGGTAACCGATCGAGACCTTGCCGGTATCCTTGTATTTGTCGCTCGTCTTGTCGTGCACGATCTCTTCCGGAGCAGATTGCTTCTGCACGATCCACGGATGGTTACCGGGCTTCGGCGCTGCGATGGCGTAGAACCGGGCGCCGACCGAGAGCTCGTCGCCCACGACGTAGCTCATTGCCGACTTGAACCGGTTCGACTGGCCGACGGCTGCGACGACGCTCGACGTTCCGTTCTGCGCGCCGGCGTTCGTGATCGCATTGATGATCGTGTCGCGCTCGAGCGCTTCCGCGAATAGCTGCTCCTCATCGCTATGAACGAGGAACGAGCCGCCCTTCATGTGGTACCCGCCGGGTTTGCCGTTCGGGCCCTTCAGCTGGCGGAAGTAAGTGCTGATCGTCTTGAAGAACTCGCCCGACAGGATCTGCGCTTCGGTCGTGTCGATGTCGTTGTCGAAGGTTCCGACGGACGAATCGAGCACGTTGAAGGAGTGCGTCGCGCTGAACAGGTTGATCGTGCTAGCCGTGTTGCTGTCTGGATCCTTGTACAGGTCGAGCAGCGGGTTTGCCTCGAGCATCGAGGCGACCATGATGTTTTCCTGTCGCATCCACTCGAAGGCCATGGCCGCGGGCGCGTCCGTCCAGCCGATGAAATCCGGAGCTTCGATCTCCGCCGCGGGAGCTTCGACGCCGTCGGCCCAAAGCTTCGTTTTCATCGAGAGCGAGCGGTGGTACAGCGTCCTGTACTTCATGTCGCCCTTGAACTCGTTGTATCCCGCAGCGTCGACGGGGATCGGGAACGTGGTCTTTACGACCGGGTTCGCGATGTCGAGAACGTAACCGAGGTCGCGAGACCACGGAGAGACCTCGCCAAGCGCGAGCGCATCCTTGAACTCTCCCGAGAACTCTTCGAGTGCACGGGCCGCGTCGCGTGATACCTGAAAAAACGGTGTAGACATGGTCTTCTAACGCCCCAAGCCCCGGGGCTCGAGGCCTACCGGGGCGGGGCGGTAAGGGGTTCGATTACCTAACGATCCAAACTGCGTGCAAACAGAAGTCGTCCGTGCCGAGCGTGCCGGCGGTGGGCTTGATCGTGAGCGTGAGTGCGGAGCCGGTATCGAGCAGGTCAGTTCCGGCGAGCGTGAGCGTGAGCTCTTGCATCGTCTTCGCCGCTGCGTCGCCGGTGCATGTCGAAGATGCTCCGCCGAAATCCGCGTCCGCGTCGTGGAGACTGCCAGCCGCTACGGCGAAAGCGCCGACAGTCAGCGAGGTCGCATCGGCCAGCGTCGCGCCCGTCTTGCTCACGAGGGCGTGAAGCACCGCGGGAGCCGCGGGGTCGGACGGAGCCGGGAGGTACACGGTCTGCACGATCGCAGCTGGAGCCGCGTCGTTATTCCAGCGGACCGAGGCGATCTCCGAGTCGGTGACTTGAACGCCCGGTACAGTCGAGGCGCCGTTCGCGAAGACGGCCATCGGGGCGCCCGTCGCAGCGAGAAGCGCCGAGAGGATCGGCACGTTGATCGGCTGCGACGCGGGGCTAGATGCCGCCTGCGCGAGCGCGTTGAGCGGGCCGAGCTGCACGCCGGCTTTCGCCACGCCGTTCAGCGTACGGACCTCGGAGCAGATACCGGCGAAGCCTCGAAGGCCTCCGTTCGAAGAGATCGACAGGGTCTGATTGTCGACCGCGTAGAGCTTGTCGCCCGTCTTCGGCGTGGTACCGGTGAAGGGGAAGAAGTGCACGCCGTAGTCGATCTCGACGTCGCCGCTATCGTCCAGGCCGCCCATCTCGGCGTTCGTCCGGTTATCGACGGTCGCCTGGTTGGTACCCATGATCGGGTTCCCGGAGGCGTCCGACGTGACCGGGTTGTATGCCCGGCCGTTCGCATCGCGAGCAACCATGGCGCCCTTCGGATACAGAATGTTCGCGGCTGCCGGCAGAGTGCCGTGCCCCGGAGTCTGCGGGCCGTTGTGTCCTGAAACGAATGACGTGGTGCTCGACATGGTTCTAACGCCCTAAGCCCCGGGGCTCGAAGCCTACCGGGGCGGGACTGCGCGAGGCGCGCTCAGAGGCGGCGGACCTCGACGGCGTTTCGGCGCGCGATGAACTCCGCTTCGGTGATCTTGGCGCGCTTGCACGCGCGCTTCTGCTCCGCGGTGAGTTCGATGACCGCGCCCGTTGCCGGGGGCTCGACCTTGGCCTTCGGGGCCTTTCCGCGAAGCGCAGTGACGCGAGTACGAAGTTCCGCGAGTGGTTCCGACAAGAGACGCTTGCAGAGGATCTTCTTGTCCGTGTCGGCCCACGCCGTTGCCGGAGTCTCCGCGTCGAGCTTCACCAGCTCTGCGACGAGCTCTAGCCGTTGCGAAAGTTCGAACGCCGCGCGGTCGCTGTCAATCTTCGAGCGCGACGCAACGAGCGCGCCGATCTCGCCGAGGGCTTCCACGACAGTCGCGGTTCCGAGCACGCGCATGAGCTCCGCGCCGACGGGGTCGGCCGAGTTCATCACAGGCGCGGCCGAAGCCGCCATTGGATCCGCAGGCGGCGCATCCGGGCTCTCGGGAGCCGCGTCGTCCGCGCCTTCATCTTTCCCGCCGTCCGGGCCGAGCGCTGCGATCGCGCCGTTCAACACGTCGAGAATCTCGGAGGGCTTCGCCCCCGCATCGAGGCCAAGTGCCTTCGCCAAGCTGCCGTCCGTGATGGCGTCGATCGCTGCTTTCAGCTGTTCGGGATCCATTGTGTTACGAACGCTAGCACGCGACGTAACACGCGCAAGTGGAGCGCGGGCTGCAGCGACCAAAGCGGGAGCGTCGTAGGTAGCCGGCATCGCGACGATCGCGCAATTTATAAGCGTCGTCACCCTGCCGGTCTTCTCATCTTGGCAGAACGCCGGCGATATGTAGCGCTGCGTTTTTTCCGTGAGCCTGCGCGCCCCGTCCGGCGTCCAGCGAACGTTGACGGCCCACAATGACCCGTCTTCGCGAAGTTCGAGCTGTGCCCAACCACGCGCGTCAGCGCAATCCGGACGTACCAGCATCGAATCGAGCGCCTCGTGATTCAGGTCGATCATCATGTCGACGCCTTCTCGCTGATAGGTCGCCATGACCATAGCGGCGGCCTCGGCGTCAAACAGCGTCGGGCCCTTCGAGCTCTCGTTCATGCCCGCCGAGAAGATGAGAAACTCGGTAGGTAGCGCCGCGCCTTCTGCGACAGAAAGCTCACGGGATAGAGTCGCGCGTCGTCTCTTTACCACCCCGCTAGCGTGACACGTGTAATACAGCGTGGCAAGATTGCCTCATGCCTACGCGCCGAGTCGCTACCACTGCCGAACAGTCGGCGCTGCAAAACATGGTCGATCGCAAGGGGCTAAGCGCAAGTGCGCGCGAGCTCGGCATTGACCGCGATACGCTCCGGCGCGCGGCTTCGGGACGCTCGCTATCGACGCGCACGATCACCGCGCTTGCTCGCATCGCTCCGCGAGTCCGGACAGAAGACGAGTTCTCGAAAGGCTCCGGCGGCGGTGCCACTGCGATCGCACCGCCGCGCCCGACCGGGCCGTACGTCTGGGACTTGAGCCGCATCCGCGCCGCTCGCGACGCTCAGATCGCGGGTATGTTCTCGCTCGCGGTTCGGCTCGCGGAAGCGATGCGCACGGACGACGCGTTGTTCAACGCCTACCACAACCGAATCGCGCCGCTGCTCGCAGTGGCCACGAAGCTAGTCGCTGCCGAGGGCGCGCGCGGCGAGTCGGTAAAGAATAAGGCCGCCTCGTCGTGCTTCGTTGCGCGGTCGGTGCTCGCCGGCATCCACGGAACGCTCGTCAATCACGGTATTGCGATCGGGCAAATCGAGCGCGAAGCGAACGAAGACGGCACGAGGATCGACTTCCGGCTAACTGAATGGCCGCTCGAGCACGTGACTTACCACCCGTCGACAGGCGAGCTCCGGACCGCCGTTCGATGGGGCGCGAGCCGCACCATTCTCCACGGCGACGGTGAATGGATCGTCTTCCGCAAGTTCCACGAGCTACCTTGGACGCAAGACGCTTGCTTGCTGCCCGGCGCACTGTGCTACGCCGCGCACGCGGGCGGTATAAAAGACTGGGCCGGGGCGTCTCGGTCGCACGGGCTAGCAAAGATTCTCGGCAAGATGGCCGAGGGCGTTGACATCAAGACAGAAGACACGGACGAGCTGTCGCCAGAAGCGCGCGACTTCCTAGCGATGCTTCTGAATCTGCAGACGGGCGAAGACGTGGTCGGTATCGCGCCGCCCGGAAGCTCCGTCGAGTTCGTGTCGAACGGTTCGACGCAGTGGCAGATCTTTACGGAGCTCGTGACGAACCGAGAGAAAGCCGCGGCGCGGATCTACCTCGGAACCGACGCGGTACTTGGCAGCGTCGGCGGAGCCCCGGGCGTGGATATCTCCGCGCTGTTCGCGATCGCAAGCACGAAGCTGCAGTCCGACGCCGAGGCGATCGAGCAGGGCCTTCGAACAGGTTTCTATGAGCCGTGGTGCGCGATCAACGAAGGCGACTCGCGATATGCGCCTTGGTTCCGGTATGAGTTGCCAGACCCCGACAAGGCACAGACCGCGGAGCAGCGCGGGGCTCGGCGGAAGCTGCTGCTCGATCTTCTGAAGCAGTACGCCGACCAGGGTTTCACCGTCGATCAAGGGGTGATCGACCGGCTCGCGAAAGAGCTCAGCGTGAGCGACCCGCCAAAGATATCCGCGATCGCGGAGCGCGCCGTTCCGGTACCGATTGCGCCGACCGACTATGCGAAGGCCGTGACCATCAATGAGGTCAGACGATCTATCGGGCTGCCGAACTTGCCGGGCGACTCCGGAAATGCGTTCCTCGCCGTCGACCCCGCCTCGGCCAAGATCGAAACCCCGCCCGCGCCCGCAGCGCCCGCAGCGCCGGCCGCATGACCCGCCCCGCCCCGATCTGCACGGCGCAATCGCTCGCGTGCACCGCGCCCGAGTTTTTCGCGACGCTTACCGACGCCGAGATCTTCGTGCTGCAAGGCATGCCAGAATTCTGGGAGCGCCCCGATCAGCACGTACCGGGCGGCGACTGGCGCTCCTTCGGATTCATCGGGGGCCGCGGGTTCGGGAAAACGTACGCGATCGCGACATGGATCAACGCCGAGATCGAGGCCGGGCGAGTTCGGCGGCTAGGCCTCATCGCCCCGACCATCGACCGAGTCGATGAGATCCAGATCGAAAACTTGATACGTACCGCCCCGCCATGGTTCAAGCCCGTGCGCGCTCGCGGCACGATCGTCTGGCCGAACGGCGTCCAAGCGGAGGTGCATTCAGCGGAAGCGCCAGGATCTGCGCGCGGCTCAGAGTTCGACCTATTGTGGCTCACAGAGATCGTAGCCTGGTCCCCGACGACGCGCGACCAGGCGTTCATGATCATCACCGTGGCGTGCAGAGCCGGACGCTCCCAGTTCGTGTGGGACACAACATCTCGCGGCCGAAACTCCGTAATCCGCACTCTCGTGAAAGCGGCAAAAGACGACCCTTCTCGATGCATCCTGGTGCAAGGATCGATGCTTGACAACCCGTTACTTACCGAGAAATACATCCGCGATACATGCCAAAAGCTTTCAGGGCAAGAGCTGCAAGAGGAGGTTCACGGCCGCGTTTTCGACGGCGCGGACGGCGCGCTATGGTCGCAGCAGACGATCGACGAAACTCGGGTAGAGAGACGACCAGAGCGCCCCGAGCTCACCTTAATTGCTGTCGACCCCGCGCTATCTACGGACCCGAGCGCCGACGAAACCGGGATCGTTTTCGGAGACCGCGGGCGAGACGGGCAGTCGTACGTCTGGGCCGACAAGAGCGGGCGGCACACGATCGAGGAGTGGACTACGATCGTCGTCGACCAATGCGAGATCGACGCGGCGGGCGTCATCATCGAACGTAATCGCCTCGGAGAGCACGCCGCGCACGGGATTCTGTCGCTCGCGAAGACGCGGGGAATCGAGTGCATAACGCTCAAGCCAGCCGAGCCGTTCCCATCTCGCCGACGAGGGGTAATCTACATTCGAGAAGTAGTCGCCCGCGATGACAAGGGCGCTCGAGCGCAAGGGCCCGCCGCGGAGTACAAGCAAACTCGTGCTCACCTAGTCGGATCCATGATGGGAAACCTAGAGACTCAGATGACAACCTTCGTCCCGGGGCTTCGCGGACAGAAGTCGCCGAACAATTTCGACGCGCATGCGCATCTCGTGAACGAGCTCGCAGACCTCGAGCGTGGCCGACCCGGGGAGCGCGCGAAAGAGAACGCTCGCCAAGCCGGAAGAGTGCAAGCCGAGCTGCAGACGCGGCTACTTGCCGCCGCTCGGGGCCGGGGCGTGGGGCTCTAGCCGCGGACGGTCGTCAAGGTCCGTACGGCCTCGAACTTCGAACGCGAGCGCGAACATCAGCTCGCACGCCGCGTGCGCGTAGTGGTCTAGCCCGGTCTCCTCGTCTTGCGGTTGGCCGCCGGCGCGCGCGCAGAGATGGCGCTGCGCCGCGGCGAACGTCCGCGAGTGCGGCAGACCTTTCTCCCAGTTCCGCGGGGCGTACTTCCTCGCCCCAAAGTCGAGGACTCGCGCGACCTCGATCAGTCCGAGCCACGGAGAGCCGTCGCCGGCGAGCGTGAGAACGAGCCAAAACGCCGCGGAGAGATGTGCTTGCGAGCCGCCACGCCACCACTCTGAGAGAGTTCGCTGCACCGTCCCGAATAGATCTTCGTCGTCGACTTCTGGGTGCACGATCGCATCCCACGCAATGAGATGCATGGGCGGTTTTCCGCCATCGTGTTTCGCGCCTATCTCGATGCTGTTCACGTGTCACCTCCGAGGCTAGATATCCTAGCGTCTAGCCAGGCCGAGAATTGCTTCGGTGTCAGGACCCCTATTACAGACCGTACGTCTAAGTAAGCGCTCAACGCAGATTGATCGCGCGGGCAAGTAAGGGGTACGCCTTTCGATTCTATAACGCGCTCGGTTGCAGCAAGAGTTACGGCCCTAGCCCTGGTGGCTTCTCTTGCGCGTCTATCGGAGCACTTAGGACAGAACACGTTAGTATCACACGCCCGTCCACAGTCGGGGCAATTCCCGGGTTTGCCTTTAGCGAAATCTGATACTCTCTCTACGTACTTTTTACGCCACGCACTTACGGCTTGCGAACATGCGTCAGCCTTGTTTCTTGCATTCAAGTATAGAACGTCTAGGCCATCCGTCTTGCAAGCCGCTACTTGCTCACACGAAACAACTGCCCCCTTCCTGCCGACTACTTTATACCACATCTCCCACTTCTTCCTTTGCTATCTGTTCGAGGTCTTCGCGAAAACCCGAGAGCAGACGCGACAACGCCTCTCGCGGGGTCATGTTGAACGCCAGCCCCCGGCGCTTACGGTCGGAGTTCCAGATCGCCACGATCGCCAATAGATCTTCGCGCTCGCTCGCCATGAGCCTGAACTCTTCGCCACGACGGCGCGCCTCCTCGAGGGCTTCGGCGAGCGGATTCATAGTGCCGCCCCCGCGAACGCCGGCGGTCGAACCGTCGCGCGCTGATCGGGCGGGGCGGGCAACTCTCGGCGCGCACACACCCACCCGAGTTCGTCGACGCCGTAGTCGGGCCGCTCGTCGCCTTCGACCGCGTACGTCGCCCGGCAGGTCTCGCAGCGAACCGTGTGGGACTCGGCGAGCGGCTCCGACGGAGAGCGCTCTACCACCGTAGTCGCGAGAAAGAGGTGCGGTCCGTTGAGCCCGCAGTGTCGGCAGAGCCGGGGCCCGTCGCGATGGTCGCTGCCGTAGATCACTTGCGCACCGGCAGGGGCGCCAGCCGGCGCGGATCGATGAACGGCTTAATACGGCGGTGGGTCATGCAAGCCCGTGTTGCAGCTAGCGTGCCGCGCGTGTTACTGCGACGCAACCACACCGCGCCATACCGCGCACCCTGACAGTGCTGTCATACCCCGCGCGGTTTTACGGGGGTATTGCTATGACATTCGGCGCTCGGCTCCGCAAAAGTTGCGACATCGATGCCTCCCCACTGCGCCGCGAGCACTCGGCCGCAATCTTCGCACCGTAACCCGCGCGCTTGATACGCCGTAACACGCTCTCGGATCTTCTCGCGCTGCGCGTCGATCTCGGCCCGGGTCATTGAGAAGCGCTCGGCGTCTTCCTTCTGCCCCGCCTCGAGGCGGGCAAGGTTGTTCTGCAACTCTCCGGCCGCCTTCGTCGCAGTGACCGCGGCAGCATGGTTCCCGACCTGCTCTGCAGCGTGCCCGCGGCGCATTAGATCCACGATGGTCCTGCGCATCGCTTCCAGCGTCCCGCCTTCGGGCATGACGAAGGGAGCCTCGGCGGGCGCGTCCGGCGGGGGCGGGGGGACGGAGGGCGGCGCCGTGATAGCTTCCGCCTCGGCGGTCCAGCGCACCACGCTCGTCGCCGACACTCCTAGCTGCGTTGCCGCGGCCCGGGGCGACAGCCCGGCCTTGATAGCCTTCAGGGCGCGGGCTTTGAGCTCGGGGCTAGCAGGGGCGCGGGGCATACGCTCGAAGCTAGCACGTGTAACCGTGGCCCGGCAGCGGGTTCCCGCAGTGACGGCATCGCTCGTCCGAGCCGTACACCGGAGCCGGGGCGTTCACCGGCGACACGACCTCACAACGGATCTCGTGACCGGAGCGGTACTTCACGGCCGGCAGTAGAAACACGTGAAAGCTCTTGAACAGGTCGTTACGCTCGATCCCCACGTCGATGCTCATGACGTTCGCCTTCGTCTGCGCTTCGGCCCGGGCCGCTGCGTACTTCTCGCGTCCCGTCGCCGTCGTCGTCCAGTCGATGCTCGCCGCCCGCTTGCTCCGATTCGCCATGCACCGAAGTATTGCACACGCCGTGCCGCCCGGGCTACGGCTCTGCCGCGGCGCTCGGCCCGCGCGGAAGGCGTAACGTTACGCGCGCCGAGCGCGCCGTGTTGCGCGCGGTTTCGCGATTCGCGAATTACTGCGTAGCTGTAGGCGTACGTTGCGTGTCGTAGCTAAGTGCCCGTATTAATTCGCGGGAAAAGCCGTAGATGTCTTTCAAGG
>Ga0307281_10000012_pt1 | contig 46445 bp, 47 predicted proteins | sample ER_DNA_120_FD_194486 | JGI IMG/M metagenome (GOLD analysis project Ga0307281, IMG submission 194486) | Bulk soil microbial communities from the East River watershed near Crested Butte, Colorado, United States - ER_DNA_120 | ecosystem: Environmental > Terrestrial > Soil > Floodplain | place...
GCCCTTCGGGGCGGGGCCGCCGGTGCGGCACAACACGACCCTGGCGGTCGTCGCCACCAACGCCACGCTGGACAAGATCGGGCTCGCGGCGCTGGCGCAGGCCGGCAGCGACGCGTTGGCCCGCCGGATCACGCCCTACGGCACGCTGTTCGACGGCGACGTCGTGTTCGCCGTCAGCACGGCCGCCGCGCCTCCAGCCTCGCCACTGCAGGCCGAATCCCTGGCCGCGGAGGTCGTGCCCCAGGCGCTCGAGCGCGCCGTGCGGTTGGCGCGCGGCAACGCGCTCACCCCCGGTCTGACCACGTGACCGACCGCCTGGCGCGCGCGCTCGACGACGTGCGGCGCAAGTGGGTTCCCGATCGCCGGCTCGCGGCGTTCGAAGTCAACGTTGTGAGCGGGACGATCGGCGGCCGGACCACGAGCCGGGAAGCGCTGGCGGACCTGCGGCGCCTCGGCGACGCGGCGGGCCTGCCCGTGGAAGTCGCCCTGCTTCCCGACACCTCCGTGGATGACGGTGCCACCGCGGTCGTGACCGCGGCGCTGGCGCCGTTGGTCGAACAGCCCACCGTCAGCGCGCCTCGCATGAGCGAGGCGTTGCACGGCGAGCCGCTCGTGCTGCTCGAACGACGCGAGGACTGGTTGCACGTGCGCGCCGTGGACGGCTACCTCGCCTGGATCCACGCCGGCTACGTGCGGGTCGGCACGGCCGACTGGCTGGAGGATTGGCTGTCGCGCGCGACGGCCCGCTCGCTCGGCTGCGAGCTGGAGCATGAGGGGGAGCGACTGCGATTGCCGATCGGCGGCCGGCTGGTGCCACGGCGCGACGGCCTGGTCGAAACGGCGGATGGGCGGTTGGCCCGTGTCGTCGCGGGCGTGGTGCGGCCCCTCGTCGAGCTGCACGCCGAGGCCCGCTGCTCGGCGGTATCCGAGCTCGCGCTGCGCTGGTTCGGTGGCGCGCCCTACCTCTGGGGCGGCCGCACCGAGTGGGGGGTGGACTGCTCGGGGCTGGTCCAGGCGATCTATGCGGCGCGCGGGGTGGCGCTGCCGCGCGACAGCGATCAACAGTTCACCGTGGGCACCGAGATCCGGCCGGCGGCCGCCGGGGAGGGGTACGAGAAAGGGGACGCGCTGTTCTTCGCCGAGAACGGCCGCGTATCGCACGTAGCCCTCTGGGCCGGGGCGGGGCGGATCGTGCACTCGACATTGTCTCGCGGCGGCGTGGTGCGAGAGGACCTGTTCGACGACGCGCCGCGGCTGCGGCGACTGCGGGACCACGTGGTGGGCGTCCGACGGATGGATTCCTGATGCGGCTCGTGCTGTTCGACATCGACGGCACCATTCTCCTGACCGACGGCGCCGGACGACGCGCCATCGGCCGGGCGTTGTTCGACCTCATGGGGACCACGGGGCCGGTGGGCGACCACCGCTTCGACGGCAAGACCGACCCCCAGATCGTGCGCGAGCTGCTGGCGCTCGCGGGTCACGCCGATGCCGAGATCCCCGAGCGCGTACGGGCCGTGTGCGACCGCTACCTGGAGCTGCTGGAAGGGGAGCTCGCCGGACCGACGCAGACGCGCGTGATGGCGGGCGTGCGGGAGCTGCTGGCGGCGTTGGTGGCGCCCGAAGCGAATGGAGCAGTGCTCGTCGGGCTACTCACCGGAAACCTCGAGCGCGGCGCCGCACTCAAGCTGCAATCGGCGGGGATCGATCCGTCGCGCTTCGCCGTCGGCGCCTACGGGTCCGATGCCCCGGATCGCCCCGAGCTGCCGGCCATCGCGCGTCGCCGGGCGGAGTCGCTCACCGGGCGAGCCATCGCGGGGGGGAACGTGATCGTAATCGGCGACACGCCGGATGACGTGGCCTGCGCGCGGCCGATCGGCGCGCGCACCGTGGCTGTCGCCACCGGCCGCTACGACGTCTCCGCCCTCGCTGCGGCCGGCGCCACGCACGTGTTCGCCGACTTGTCCGACACCGCGGCGGTGATGGACGCCTTGCTCGCGTGACGACTTCCCGCGAACGGCCAAAACTGATCGACGAGCTCGAGGTCAAGGCGCGCGTGACCGACGTCGCGGCGCTGCGCCGCGCGCTGCGGCGTGCCGGGGCGCGGCTCGTGTTTCGTGGCCGCATGACCGACCGTCGCTTCGATCGCGGGCGAGAGCTCATCCGCCGTGATGAAGTGTTGCGGCTGCGCGTGTACCGGCCGGTGGGCCGCGATCCGGCTCACACCGTGCTGGGCTGGAAGGGCGCCGCGAGCACGCACCGCGGCGCCTACCGGCATCGCATCGAGCTGGAGGTGGGCGTCGCGGATCCGGACGCGATGGCTGCCCTGCTGCACCGCCTGCGCTACCGCGTCACCCAGGTCATCGATCGCCGCGTCGAGGTCTACCGCCTCGGACGGGCGATGTTGCGGCTCGAGCGCTACCCGCGCATGGACACGCTGCTCGAGGTGGAGGGACCGCCGCCCGCGATCGAGCGGGCGATCGCGGCGACCGGCCTGTCGCGCGAAGCGTTTCTCTCGGAGTCGCTGCCGCACTTCGTGGCGGGCTACCGGCGACGCACGGGGCGCCAGGCTCGGCTGGCGGAGCGGCGTCCCTGAGATGCTCGAAATCCCGGAGCTCGGCCCCGCGTTGGGGCAGCTGATCGTGCCGCACCGGCTGACGGCCCCGTGGGTGCCGCTGGACGACGCCCGGGAGGCGCTGGCGACCCGGGTGATCGAATGTGCCGGCGCGGCGCGGCGCGACGCGGCCGACGCGGCGCCGGCGCGGGCCCTGCGCCAGCTCGACCGCGATGTCTGGAGCGGAGCCTGGGACGAGGCCGTTCGCCGCACCGCCGAGCGCGTCGCGCAGGCACTGGATGCGACCATCGTGCTCGAGGCGCGCCGGGTGCGGATGCCGGCGCGTCGCGCACGGCAACTCGCGCTGTCGCCCGGAGAGCGGCGGGCGATCGCCGCTCGTCTCGCCTCCGGCGCCGACGGTTTCGAGGCGGCGCTGGACGTGGTGGCACGGGCGACCGATGCGCTGCACCGCGAGTGGCCGGGCGAGCGCGTAACGGTCGAGGAATGGCAGGAGGCACAGACGCTCGCGGCGCGCCGGCTCGAAGCCGCCTGGCTCGCCCTCGAAGCCCTTGTGGCCCACGAGCGGGTGCGCTGGACCGCGGATCTCGACGCGATCCGCGCCTGGCGCCGGTCGCTCTGGCCGGTGTTCGCCGTGTGGCTCCCGGTCGCCGGCGTCGTCGTCTGGCTGGCCCTCGTGCTCGGTGGATACCTGCCGGCTCCCGCATGGCTCGCCGCTTCGCTGGGATTCTAATCCTCGCCCTGGGCGCGGCGGCGCCTGCCGCGGCACAGCTGCGGCCGCTGGCGGTCCGCGTGTCGGGTCCCGCCGGGCTCGACTCACTCTCCCGCCTGGGGTTCGAGGTCGCCGGCGTCCGGCCGGTCGCCGGCGGGCTCGAGGCGCTGGTCGTGGCGTCTCCCGACCGGGAGCGCGCGTTGGCGAGCGCCGGCTACGCCGCGGCCCCGGCCGCCGGCGTCCCGGCGGCGGGGCCCGCGGGTGACAGCTTTTCCGTCTTCCGCTCGTTCGACAAGCCGGCCAGCGGCATCCGGGCGACGCTCGCCGCGTGGGCCGCGGCCGATACCCTGATCCACATCGACTCGATCGGTGCGAGCGTCGAAGGGCGCCCGATCCTCGCGGTGAAGGTCGGAGCGGCGGCGGACGCGGCGAATCGGCCCAACGTGCTCTTCATGGGGACCCACCACGCGCGCGAGTGGGTGTCCACCGAGGTCGCGATGCAGCTGATCCGCTGGCTGGCTGATTCGGCGGGGGCGCTCCTCGCGACGCGCGACATCTGGGTGATCCCCGTCGAGAACCCCGACGGCTACCAGTACACGTTCACGACCGACCGTTACTGGCGGAAGAACCGGCGGCCCAACGGCGACGGATCCTTCGGCGTGGATCTGAACCGCAACTACCCCGAGTTCTGGGCGTACGACGACGCCGGCTCGAGCGGCAGCACGGGCACCGAGACCTACCGCGGCACGGCGCCGGCGTCGGAGCCCGAGACGCGCGCGGTGATCGCCTTCCACGCCGCCCATCCTCCCGTCGTGTCGGTTTCCTATCACACCTACTCGGGGTTGATCCTGTATCCGTACGGGTTCCGGCCCGGCGCGCTCGCCCCCGACCTGCCGCTGTTTCGCGCCCTGGCGGGTACCGACCTGACGCCCGAAGTGCGCGACAGCGTGCCGGCCAGTTTTCACACCTACTATCACCCGGGACCGGGCTGGAATCTCTATCCGACGAACGGCGAGTACACCGACTGGGCCTACCGCGCGCACGGAACGCTCGCGTTCACGCCTGAGCTCACGAGCGGCTGCTGTACCCCAGATTCGGGGCTGTATTACGGATTTGTATTTCCGGACGACTCGGCGCTCGTGACCCGCGTGTTCCGGGACAATCTGCCGTTCGCTCTGGCGCTCATTGCCGCGGCGGCGAACCCGGCGCAGGCGACGGGAGCGAGCGGTGCCGTGCCGACCCCTGCCCGGGTCGAGGCGATCTGGCCCGAGACGTGGGTGAACCTGGAGTCGTCCGGGCCGCCTCCCTTCTCGCTCACGGTGCGCAGCGCCACAGGCATCGTCGCCTCCCGCTCGCTCTCGGCCGATTCGCTGGCGCGCGGGACGATCCGCACCCTGTGGCGGTCGGACGTGAGCGCGGACCAGGCCCGAGCGGTGCGCGTCGATGGTGCCGGACTGGGGCTCGCCGGCGAATTGGTCTCGCTCGCCGGCGCCGAAGACGGCGATCTCGGATGGCAGGGATGGACGCGGTCGGTCGACGCCGCGGCCGGAAGCTGGGCCTGGGGCACGGATGTGACCGACACGCTCACCGGGCCGGTGGTCGATCTGTCGGGCCGTTCACGCCTGTGGCTGCAGCTCTGGACCAAACACCGCGGCACGACCTTTTCGCCTGAGCAGCAAGGTCTGGTGCAGGTGTCGCGCGACAGCGGGGCGACCTGGACGACGGTCGCCGATCTGGTGGGCGACGGACCCGCGTGGTATCCGATGCGTGTCGACCTGCCGACCCTGAACGACGCGCGGGGAGCCCGGGTGCGGTTCGTGTCGGTCGGGTTCACGTGGTGGGTCGACGCCGTGGGGTTCGCCAGCGATTCGACCAATGCATTCGTGGCGCTGCCCTCACCCGCGGCGCTCGAGGTGTCCGAGAACCCGGTGCGGAGCAATCAGGTCTGGTTTTCCTGGCCGGCCGGCGCCGGGGCGCCACGCCTGGGCATCTACACCTTCACGGGCGAGCGGCTGCTCTCGGCGACGCTGCCTGCGGGCGCCACCGAGTACGCGTGGGATCTGACGGCGGCATCGCGTCAGGTCCCGAACGGGGCGTATCTCGTCGTCCTCGAGCTGGACGGGCGCGTATCCCGGCGCCGGTTGTTCGTCACCCGATGAGCGTCGTCGGCGTGGGTGTGGATCTGGTGGAGGTGGAGCGGGTGCGGCGCATGCTCGCCGAAAAAGGGACGCACGTTTTCGACCGGCTGCTGACGCCCGGAGAAGCGAAGTACTGTCGCTCCAAGTCGGACCCGGCCGAGAGCGTCGCCGCGCGGCTGGCCACCAAGGAGGCGGTGTACAAGGCGCTGCAAGGGAGTCCGGCGGCGCGCGGCATCGGGTGGCGGGAGATCGAGGTGGTGCGCGACGAAGACGGCCGGCCGGACGTGGTGCTCACCGGCCTCGCGGCGCAGCGCGCCGCAGAGCTGGGGGTAACGCGGATCTTCGTGTCGCTCTCGCACACGCATGCCGCGGCGGTCGCCACGGCGGTGGTGGAAGCGCTCTAGCGTTCTGGTAGTGGCCTTTCTAGTTTTCGGCATACCCTTTCTGAGAATCATTCTCATCTACCGCGCATCGCTGTTCGTCCTGCTCGCTCTAGCAGAAAGTGCCGTACCGCTCCGCGGCCAAGCCAAGGATTCCGCCTCGGTCGCGCGTCGCGTCGTCGCCGCCGCTGAGCTGGGCGGCAAGGAATACGCACGAGGCGTCCCACCCGAAGGGGGCAGGGTCACCGCTCCCGAAGAGGTGAAGGAAGCCCGCCTGTTCATCGAGCAGGCCCGGCTCGACGTCCCCGCGTTGCCCGCCTCGGTCCGTGGCTACGCCGACAGCGCCCTCGCCGCGCTCGCCGCCCTGCTCGATCGCTCCGCTCCACCGTCCGAGGTCTCGGATCTGGCCCAGCGGCTGGGAGAGCGCATGTCACGCGACCTTGGCGGGTCCGTCGTGCCGATCCCGCCGAGTACGGCGTCGCTCGCGCGCGGCGCGATAGTCTACCAGGAGCGCTGCGCGCTCTGCCATGGGGAAGCAGGCCGGGGGGACGGGCCGGGAGCACGCGGGCTCGCGCCACCACCCGCGAACCTCGCCGACCCGAACCTGATGGGGGCCAAGTCGCGTCTCGACGTGTACCGGCAACTGTTGCTCGGCGTGGCCGGCACGGCGATGCCGTCGTTCGAGGGGACGCTGCCCGAGGACGATCGCTGGGCGGTCGCCGCCTACGCCCTGACGCTGCAGTACGGCGGGTCGCAGGCCGCGGCGATCATGGCGGCCGTGCGCCGGCAGCTCGATTCCGCCGTCGCTCAGGGATCGGACCGGCTGGCGTTCGATGCCTACCTCACATTCGAAGGCGTAGAGACGGACGTGCGGGCGCACGCGCCTGGGCTGGCGACGCAGCTGGAAGGCGAGTTCGCCCGGCTGCGCAGCCGGGCAGCCGCCGGGGCGCCGCCCGCCGAGCTGCGGGCGCTCCAGCGAGCGCTACTGGGCGACCTGGAGCACGCCGAGCGGCTCCTCGTCGATCGCGCCTCCGGAGCCAACCTCTTCGTGCAATCGTTGATGTTGCTGGTGCGAGAGGGCTTCGAGGCGATCCTCATCATCGCAGCCCTGATGAGTTTTCTCACCAAGGCCGGCGCCCCCACCCGGCGACGGGAAGTCGCCTGGGGGGCTTGGGCCGCGGTCGCCGCGAGCGGTGTTACCGCGGTGCTCTTCGAGCTGCTGCTCAAGGTATCGCCGGGGCAACGCTCCGCCCTCGAAGGATTCACCATGCTCGCGGCCGTGGCGGTGCTGTTCTACGTGAGCTACTGGCTGCTCTCCAAGATGGAAGCCGACAAATGGAACGCGTTCCTGCGGGGCAAGATGCAGGCGGCGCTCTCGTCGGGGTCCGCGCTGGCGCTTGCATCGGTGGCGTTCCTGGCGGTGTACCGGGAGGGCGTAGAGACGATCCTGTTTTACAAGGCGCTGCTCGTGTCGGGTGGGCCGGGAGACGCCGGCGCTGTGGTGACGGGTGTCGCGCTGGGCGCCGTGGTGCTGGTGGCGCTGTACATCCTGTTGATGCGGGTCGGCGTGCGTATCCCGATGCGCGCATTCTTTGCGGCCACCGGTGTGCTGCTGTACTACATGGCGTTCGTGTTCGCCGGAAAGGGCGTCGCGGAGCTGCAGGAGAGCCGCATGGTGGGGACGACGGTCATTCCCTCGCTCGACTGGCTCCGCGTGCCGTTCCTTGGCGTGTATCCGACGGTCCAATCGTTGGCACTACAGGGGCTGCTGGTGGTGCTGCTGGTCGTGGCGCTCGTCGTGAAGCTGAAGCCTCCAGCCGTCAGCCCTCAGCCGGCTTCTTCGTCAGCGCCGACGGCTGAGCGCTGACGGCTGACGGCGTCTGCAGTCTCCGGACGACGTACACGCCCACCGCGATCATCCCGAGGCTCGCGGCCTGGGCGATCGTGAACCCGTGCAACACGCGGTCGTCCTTGGCGCGCAGGAATTCGATGGCGAACCGCTCCGCCCCGGCGATCAGCAGATAGCAGCCGAACAACCAACCCGCTGCGTGGTGATGGACCCGGCGCTTCCAGAGCCACGCCGTCGCCAGCAGCATCAGGGCCGTTTCGTACAGCTGGGTGGGGTGAACCGCGACGAGCTGCGACGGGTTCGCGGCTGCCGGAAACGCGATGTGAAACTGGGTGAGGTTGGCCACGGTCGTCGCCGGGAGGCCGAAGGGGAACGTGACCGCCCACGGCAGGGTAGACGGCCGGCCGTAGTCGTCGCCCACCAGGAAACACCCGACGCGGCCGATGGCGTACCCCAGCGTCAACGCGGGTGCCACGAGCTCGGCGGTGAACGGGATCGGCACGTGCCGCCGCCAGCTGTTGAACACCACCCCCAGCACCCCGCCCGCGAAGCCCCCGTACCAGACGAACCCGCCCCGGCTGAACGGCGACTCGCCGGTGAGCGCCACATACCAGAGTTTGGCGCCCACCAGTCCCCCCACCACGGCGCCGATCACCACATCGGCTGCGTACTCCTCGTCGAGACCGCGCCGCCGCAGGTTGAGCTGGATCGCCCAACCGGAGAAAATGAACGCCAACATCATCATCAGGCCGAAGCCCGTCACCGAAAGACTGCCGAGGCGGATGACGAGTGGGTAGACGGTCATAAGGAAGAGGGAAGGGGAACGGGGGAAGGGGGCTCGAGCCCCGGGATCGGCAGATCCGCCCGAGCGTCGAGCGTCCAATCACTGCGCTCGCCGCGCGCCAGACGCCACCAGCCGGCGCGCGCGATCATGGCGGCATTGTCGGCATTGAGCCGCGGGCTCGCGACGGCCACGCGCGCGGTGCCCGCGAGGCGCTGGACGGCGTGAGCGGCGAGGGCCCGGCTGCAGGCCACGCCGCCACCGAGCACCGCAGTCGGGTAGCCGGTCGCGGCGACCGCACGCGCCAGCTTGGTGACGAGCACGTCGAGCACCGCATCCTGAAACCCGCGGGCCAGGTCGGCCCGGTCGCGCGCCAGGTCGGCGCTGGCCCGGACCGCGAGCCGCACCGCGGTCTTGAGCCCCGAGAACGAGAACTCGAAGCCGTCGTCCCGCATGGGGCGCGGAAACACGAACCGGGTCGGATCTCCCTGGAGCGCGAGACGCTCGATCGCGGGCCCTCCCGGGTACCCGAGCTCGAGCATCGCCGCGACCTTGTCGAACGCCTCACCGGCGGCGTCGTCGCGGGTCGCGCCGAGCAGTCGGTAGCGGCCCCAGGCGGGCACGCCGAGCAGCAGGGTGTGGCCGCCGGAGACGAGCAGCGCGACGAACGGCGGTGCCAGGTCGGGATCTTCGACGGCCGGGGCGAAGAGATGCCCCTCGAGGTGGTTCACGCCGATCAGCGCCCGGCCGGCGGCGTAGGCGAGGGCCTTTGCGTACACCACTCCCGTGAGCAGCGCGCCGACGAGTCCCGGTCCGGCCGTGACGGCGACCGCGTCCACCGCGCTCCACGACACTCCGGCCTCGGCGCGGGCGCGCTCCACCACGGCGGGCAGCGCGGCCAGGTGCGCCCGGCTCGCCAGCTCGGGCACCACCCCCCCGAACACCTGGTGCACGTCCTGCGACAGGATCACGAGGCTCGCGAGCTCCGGCGCTTTCCCGACGCCACCGCCCACCAGCACGGCGGCCGACGTCTCGTCGCAGGAGGTTTCGATCCCGAGGACGACGTCAGCCACGACCGCTCCGGCGCCGCACCACGACCACCGAGTCCGGCACGGCGCGCGCGGTGATCCCGCGGGGGGCGAGTACCATGAGGCGCACGGTGGCGGTGTCGGAGACGGGACCCGTCAGATGCACGATCACTTTGAGGCTGTCTTTGGTGAGGGCCTGGACCGCCGCTTCCGGGCCGCGGACCACGACCGTCGCCCGCGCCGGCCGCAGCTCGTAGCCGGTCAACGGCCCCGCCCCGCTCTCCACGGGGAGCAGATTGAACACGCGCTCGAACACGGCGGTCGTGGAGCCGCTGACGCGCACGTCGAGCGGCGTGACGCGCACGACGCCGAGCGGGGACGTGTCGATTTGGACGAGACGGGTGAAGCTGCCGCGGACGGCGTCGAACGCGGTGGGCACCGTGGCCACCGATTCGATCCGCGAGAGCAGGCGATCGGGTCCGACGAGCCGGGCCACGCTGGGCGTGATCTGCAATCCGCCGTCGATCGCTTGACCCGATTCGGGCTGTACCGTTACCCGCGCCACGATCGGGACCTCCTTGCTCGCCACCGAGTCGAGCTGGATGGTGACCATCGATGGCCTGATCTCGGCCACCTGCACGTCGGCCCCTTTCGGCAATTCGACGCCTCCGGGTAACACCGGCGTCGTCCAGATGGCGGTGCTCAGCGTGTCCGGCACCTGCAGGGTGATGACCTGGCGAAACAGCCGCAGGCGCAGCAGCTCGGCGATCTTGCCGCGCAGCACGACGGTGAGCGCCTCGGGAGCGCCGAGCAGCGTCCGTCCCGGTGGCACCCGGACGTCGAGCTTCATCGGCAGCTCCTGGGTGACCTGCTCCTGGGCGGCGACCGCCACGTACAACAGCACCGACAGGAACAGGGCGGCGAGCTTGAGTCCCCAGTTGCGGAACAGGCCGCGGCGGACTTCACTGGTCATCGAGCAGCCGCCGGATCAGCACGTCGTTCACCGGGGAATCCCACTCCACCGCGCCGATCACCTTCTTGACGATGAAACCGTGACGGTCGATCACGAAGCTCTCGGGCACGCCGGCGGTCTGATACCGTCCCTGGATCTTCCCGGATTGGTCGTGGAGGATGTCGAAGGTGAGCCCGAGCTGCTGGGCGAACGCGCTCACCACGGACGAATCGTCCGTATCGACGCTCACGGCCGCCACGCGGAAATCGGTTCCGGTAAAGTGGTGCGATAGTCGCTCCAGCGCTGGCATTTCGAACCGGCACGGTTGGCACCAGGTCGCCCAGATGTTGAGCAGCACGACCTTGCCCCGGTAGTCGGCGAGCCGGACCGCGTGGCCCGTGCGCAGGTCGATCGCGTGGAAGTCGGGTGCCGACGAGCCGATCCCGATGAGTGCGATCTGCGGCAGCAGGCGGATCACGAGGGCGGCGACGAACACACCCGCCATCGCGAGCCCCACGATCAGGGAAAGTCGGCGTCGGTTCACGAAGGCTGTGCGAGCAGGCGCCGGATCAGGATCTCGTTCACCGGATCATCCCAGTCCATCGCCCCGATCCCTTTCTTCACGATCACGCCGTCGCGGTCGATGATGAAGGTCTCGGGGACACCGGTCGTCTGGAAGAGCCGCTGGGTGAGCCCCGGCTGGTCGTGCCACACGTCGAAAGAGAGGCCGTACTCCTTCACGAAGGCATTCACCGTCGTCGAATCGACCACGTCCACGCTCACCGCCAGGACCGCGAAGTCGGTGCCGGCGAGCCGGTGCGAGAGCCGCTCGATCGCCGGCATTTCGGTGCGACAGGGGATGCAGTACGTCGCCCAGATGTTCAGCAGGATGACCTTCCCGCGATAGTCGGCCAGCCGCGCCGGTCGTCCGGTGCGCAGATCGATCGCCTGGAAGGTGGGAGCCTTGGACCCGACGCCCACGAGAGCGATCTCGGGCATGAGCCGGAACACGACCACCACCGCGAACAGGACTGCCAGCGCGACGCCGACGATGAGGGTGCGGCGCCGGTCCATCAGACCGCCACCGCGCAGCGCCGCCGCAGCTCGCGCACTTCGTGGCCGGGATCGGCGCTCGAAAAGATCGCGTGGCCCGCGACGAACGTGTCCGCCCCGGCTCCATGGGCGATGGCGATGGTGTCGGGTCCGATACCGCCGTCCACCTCGAGTCGCACCGGCGCCCGGCGGGCGTGCAGCAGCGCGTGCGCGCGACGGATCTTGTCGGTGGACGCCGGCAAATAGTGTTGCCCGCCGAACCCCGGGTTGACCGTCATGATGAGCAGCAAGTCCAGATCCGACACGACGTCCTCCACGAGCGCCAAGGGAGACGCGGGATTGAGCGCGAGACCGGCGAGCATGCCGCGCTGCCGCACCGCTGCGAGCTGGCGCTGGACGTGCACGGTGGCCTCAGGATGAAAGGTACACACCGAGGCCCCCGCATCGGCCATGGGGTCGATGTAGCGCTCCGGTTCGACGACCATGAGGTGCACGTCGATCGGCTTGTCGGTGAGCGTTCGCAGGGTCGCGACCATGTTGGCGCCGAAGGTGAGGTTCGGCACGAACCGGCCGTCCATGACATCCACGTGGAGCCAATCCGCCCCCCCGTCCAGCACGGCCCGCACCTGCTCGGTGAGCCGCGTCAGATCGGCGGAGAGCACGCTGGGCGCGATCCGGATGCCGCCGGTCACTGCGGACTCCGGGCGACAACGACGTCCACCAGCGTCCCGGGGACGGCGAGCGTACCGGCCGCGGGCCGCTGGGCCACGATCGTACCCGGGGCGGCGTCGGCGGTGCGCTGCCGCGTCACGCCCCCGATGGCGAGGCCGGCCGCTTCGAGCCGGGTCCGCGCGTCCACCGGAGAGAGCCCGAGCAGATCGGGGACGGTGATGGTGGGCGCACCGCGGCTCACCACCAGGCCGACGCCGCTCCCCGGCACGAGCGTCGTGGCGGCCGCCGGACGCGTGAGCATCGTCTGTCCAGGGGGGAGAGCGGCCGGCACCGACTCGACCCGGCTCACCGTGAGTCCTGCGGCCGCAATCAGCTTGGCGGCGAGCCCGGCGTCGAGCCCCGCGACGTCCGGCACCGGGACGCGCTGCGGGCCGGCACTCGCGACCAGCGCCACGCGCAGGTTCGAGGGCGCCTCCACGCCCGGAGGCGGGTCCTGCCAGATGACCGTCCCCACCGGCGCGGAAGGGTGCGGCTCCGTCCCGTTGTCGGTCGTGCCGAGGTGCGCGGCGGCGATCGCCTGCCGGGCTTCGGCCAACGGGAGACCGATCACGCGCGGCACCTGCTGGTGGTGCGGGAAGATCGGTGACGGGAACGCCACCAGGGCCGCGAACAGATACCCGACGACGCCCGCCACCAGAAGCCAGAACCCCCAGCGGATCGCCTCGTCCCGCTTGATGGGCGGCAGCCGCCGCAGCCGCGGCAGCCGCGGCCAGTGCCAGTCTTTGAGCGGCGGCATGTGACGCCGGAGCTGCATCAGCGCCGCCGCACCAGGCGCGCCGCGTACGCGCCGTCGATCCCGTGTCGCTGGGGGAACGACTGGAAGTCGCCCGACGCCGTCAGCAGCTCGGCCGCGACCGCCGTGGTCCTGCCGGACCGCTCGTATTCCGGGTGCCGTTCCAGGAACGCCTCCACCTGTCGTTCGTTCTCTTCCGGCTCGAGGGAGCACGTCGCGTACACCAGGATCCCGCCCGCGCGCACCAGCGGTGCAGCCGCATCGAGCAGCGCCGTCTGGCGCCGGGCGATGCGCGCGACAGCCGCCGCGGTGATCCGCCAACGAGCGTCCGGATGGCGCGCCATCGTCCCCGTGGCGCTGCACGGGGCGTCGAGCAAGACGGCGTCCCACGCTCCGGGCGGGAACGGCGCGGACCCAAGATCGGCCGCGACGATGGGAACCGCCACTCCGGTCCGGCCGACCGTTTCCAGCAGGCGCCCGAGCCGCTCGCGCCGGTACTCACCCGCCGTCACGTGTGCGCCGGCCGTGGCGAGGGTGACCGTCTTGCCGCCGGGCGCGGCGCAGGCGTCGTACAATCTCGCACCAGCCGGCACGGCGGCGAAGCGGCAGACGAGCGCCTGGGCTGGGTCCTGCACCACAAAGGCCCCCTCGGAGTACCCCGGAAGACTGGTGGGGAGCGGAGAGCGGGGAGCGGTCGGAGTCCTGGAGACGATGAGCCCCGCATCGAACGGCGCTTGCTCTACCGCGTATCCCGTTGCCTCGAAGGCGGTCCGCAACTCCTGGATCTGCCACCGGGCCGGCTGGATCCCCAGGTGCGGCCGTCGGTCGTTCCAGGCGATGAGAGCCGCCGTTTCCGCGTCACCGAACTGCGCGCGCCACCGTGCGACGAGCCAATCCGGGTGTGAGCTTACCCGTCCCTCGTCCCTCGTCCCTCCTCCCGCCAGTCTCCGCAGTGCCTGGTTTACGTAGCGCGCGGCCGGCTCCCCCGCCGTTTCGCGCGCCAGCTCGACGCTGGTGGAGACGGCGGCGTGCGCCGGGACGCGCTCCAGGCGGCGCAGCTGGTAGGCGCCGAGTCGCAGGATGTCGTGCAGTCGCGGATCGGCGTGGCGGAGATCGAGTGTCCCGTCGAGGTCACGCCGCCAGCGCAGCACGCCGGCCGAGAGCTCGTACGCCAGGCGCCGGTCGCGCTCCGCCAGCCCGCCGACCACTCGATCGCGGGCATCGGGGAAGGGCGTCCCGGCGCCGACGGCGCGCAGGATGTCGAGGGCCGCGCGGCGCGCGGCGGTCGGCCCCTTAATCCAGCATCCCCTCGAGCGGCGACGACGGCATCGCGACCTCGCGCCGCGGCATGCGGCCGGCCAGGAACGCGGCTCGGCCGGCGTCCACTGCGAGCCGCATGGCGTGCGCCATGGTGACCGGATCCTGCGCGGCCGCCAGCGCCGTGTTCATGAGAATGCCGTCCACACCCTGCTCCATGGTGAGGCAGGCATCGGACGCCGTCCCGACTCCCGCGTCCACGACCACCGGCACCTTGAGGCGGCGCTTGATGGTCCGGACACTGAACGGATTCAGGAGGCCCAACCCGCTGCCGATCGGCGAGGCGAGCGGCATCACCGCCGCCGCTCCCGCCGCCTCGAGACGCAAGGCGGTGATCAGGTCCTCGTTGGTGTAGGCGAGGACCGTGAACCCTTCGCGCACCAGCACGGCCGTCGCCTCCAGCAGACCCGCCACATCCGGGAGCAGCGTCTCCTGGTCCCCGATGACCTCGAGTTTCACGAACTCGTTGAATCCCGCTTCGCGGGCGAGGCGGGCGTAGCGGATCGCGTCGGCCGCGGAATAACACCCGGCCGTGTTGGCGAGCAGGAGGTAGCGTTTCGGATCCAGGTGGTGGAGGATGCTCGCGTCCCGGCTGCGGTCGAGATCGACGCGCCGTACGGCGACGGTGACGATCTCGGCGCCGCTCGCCTCGATCGCCCGCACCATCTCCTCGTTGCTGCGGTACTTCCCGGTGCCGACCATGAGCCGGGACTGGAACGTCCGCGTCCCGATCGTGAACGGCGTGTCCTTCACCAGCTCCACGGCGGTGCTCATCGCTCACCCGCCTCCCACGAAATGCACCAGCTCGATGGCGTCGTCGGGTGCGAGGCGCTGGCCGCTCAGCTCGGGGCGCCGGACGATCTTCCGGTTGTGCTCCACCACGACGACGCGCGGGTCGAGCCCCAGCAGCGTCAGCAGCTCGAGCAGCGTCGCCTCGGCGGGCACCGCCCGGCGCTCTCCGTTCACGACGACTTCGATCACGCGAACACCTCCAACAAATCCCGCGCGGCGGCCGCCGGCCGGGGAGCATCCCACAACGCGCGAATCGCCGCCACGCCATATACCCCGGCCCGGTGCAGGTCCCCCGCACGCAACGCGGTGACGCCGCCGATCGCGATCACCGGACTCCCGAGACGGACGATGTCCCGCAGGCCCTCGACGCCCAACGGCTCGCCTCCCGGATGTGTGGGTGTTTCGAACACCGGTCCCGCCAGAAGATACTCGGCTCCCTCCGCCTGCGCGGATTGCGCCTCCCGCAGCGAGTGGACCGACCTGCCGATCCACCAGTCGGCGTTCATCCGGCGAGCGGCCTCAGGCGGGAGGCTGTTCCCGGTGAGCTGGACGCCCGCCGCGCGCGCCGCGAGCGCCACGTCCAGCCGGTCGTTGACGAACAGGCGGATCGGCGCATGGGCGGACAGGCGGATGGCCAGGTGGAAGTGCTCGAGGCCCGAGAGCGATCGCCCGCGTGCGTGGATGGCCAGGCTGCCCCCGGCGCCAGCCAGGTCGGCGGCGAGCCGATCGAGATCGTGGCGGCGGGCGATGCGCTCGTCGGTGATGGCGTGCAGACGAGGGAGCGGAGCCCTCATGTGAAGCGGTGTCCGGCGGCCGGCCCGCGGCCCCGGATCCAGTCGGCCGCCGGCATGCGCTCCTTCCCCGCGGGCTGGACTTCCTCCGTCTCGATGGAGCCGTCCCCGCAGGCGATGAGCAGCCGGGTGTCGGTGGCCAGCACTTCTCCCGGCCGTCCCGACCGTTCGACGGGCTGTCCGCCGAACAGCTTCACCTCGAGCGCTCCGAGCATCGACCAAGCCGCGGGTTTCGGGTCCAGGGCCCAGGTCTGCCGCGCGACCGCGATGGCGGGTTTCGTCCAATCGATGCGCGCGGTCTCGCGCGTGAGCTTGGGTGCGACGGTGGCGCGCGTGTGATCCTGGGGGACGAGCTTCAGCCCGTCCTGCTCCCAGAGGACGAGCGCCTCGATCAGGGCTTGCGCGCCCATCTCGGCCAGGTGTTCGGACAGCTCGCCGCCCGTCGTCCCCGGGATGATCTGGTGCGGCAGTTGATGCAGGATGGGGCCGGAGTCCATTCCGGCGTCGAGCTGCATGATGGTGACGCCGGTCGTCTCGAGTCCGTTGAGTATCGCCCACTCCACCGGCGCCGCACCGCGCAGCTGGGGGAGCAGCGAGGGGTGGACGTTGACCATCCCGCGGCGCGGGATGGCGAGCAGCTCGGGCTTCAGGAGATGGCCGTACGCGACGACGACCGCCACGTCGGGCGCGAGGTGGCGGAGGCGGTGGAGCAGGTCGGGGTCGGTGGGGCGCTCGGGTTGGAGCACCTCGAGCCCTTCGGCAAGCGCGGCGACCTTGACGGGCGGCGCGACGGTGGTGGAGCGCGAGCGGCCCTGCGGGCGATCGGGTGGCGTGATCACGGCCCGCACATCGAAGCCCTCGCCCACCAGTGCGCGTAACGAGGGGACCGCGAATTCGGGAGTACCAAAGAAGACGACGACCACTAGCGCTCGCCGGCCGGCTCCGGCGTCACCTCCTTGATGTAGCCGGTTTCCCCTTTGCGGAGCCGCTTCCATTTGGCCAGCAGCAATCCCCGTTTCACCGCCGAGAGATGGTCGAGGAAGAGGACGCCGTCCAGGTGGTCGATCTCGTGCTGAATGGCGCGCGCCTGATAGGCGGCGGCTTCAAGGCGGAAGGGCGCGCCGTCCCGATCGAGCGCCTCGACCACGATGGACACAGGACGTTCGACATCACCGAAAATCTCCGGGATGGACAGGCACCCCTCTTCGGACACCTCGGTGGCGTCGCTGTGCTGCACGACCACCGGATTGACGAGCACCAGCGGCTCGGAAGCGTCCGTGCCGACGTCCACCACCGCGACCCGGCGAGCGACGCCCACCTGATTGGCGGCGAGGCCCACGCCCTTCGACGCGTACATCGTGTCGAACAGATCCTCCACCAGCTGGCGCACGGCGGCATCCACCACCGCGACCGGTTCGGCGCGCTGGCGCAGGAAGGGAGAGCCGAGCAGGTGGAGCGGTCGCAGGCTCACGCGGGCTTGGCGGCCTCCTCGCGGTTTCTCACCGTGGTGATGTTGGACCGGAGGACCACGAGCTTCGATTCGCCGCTGCGGATCGTGATCTCGTTGTCCTTCAGGTGCAGGACCTCGCCGATGATGCCGCCCGAGGTCACCACCTGATCGCCCTTCTGGAGCGACGCGAGCAGCTTCTCGTGCTGCTGCCGCTGGCGCCGTTGGGGGCGGATGATGAGGAAATAGAAGATCCCGAAGATCGCGCCGACCTGGATCAGCAGAATGCTCATGCTGGAGCCGGCCTGGCCCGACGGGGCGAACAGCAGTGCGGCGAACGGTACGGTCATGCGGGTTCCGGGTGCAGGTAGCGCTGGCGCCAGTCGGCGGCCCACGCAGTGAACTCGCCCGAGCGGATCGCCGCGCGCATCTGGGCGGCGAGCCGGATCAGGTAGCGGACGTTGTGCAGCGACAGCAGGCGCAACCCCAGCAGCTCCTCCGCGGCGAACAGGTGTCGCAGGTAGCCGCGGGTGTACGTCGTACAGGTCTCGCAGTCGCAGGTGGCGTCGAGCGGCCCGGGGTCCGTGCGGAAGCCCGCGTTCCGGATATTGCGCGGGCCCTCCGGCGTGAACGCCGTGCCGTTGCGCCCCATCCGCGTCGGCGCCACGCAATCGAACAGGTCCACGCCGCGCTCCACCGCCGCCACCAGATCCTCGGGAAAACCGACGCCCATAAGATAACGGGGGAGTGAAGCGGGGAGCGCGGGCTCGAGCTGCTCCAGCGTCCGGTACATCAGCGGCTTCGGCTCCCCCACCGACAGGCCGCCGATCGCCAGGCCGGTCCAGTCGCCGAGCTCGAGGATCCGGTGCAGGCCCTCGCGACGGAGCGCGGGGGAGGCGCCGCCCTGGAGGATGGGCCAGAGAGTTTGGCGGACGGGCGGACGGGCGGTCGGGCGGTCGGTGCCAATGCTCCGACCGCCTGTCCGCCCGTCCGCCAGTTCCCGATGCCGCTTCGCGCATCGTTCCAACCACCGGAGCGTTCGCTCCAGCGCATCGCGGGCCGTCGGCTCATCCGCGCCTCCGGGGACGACGTGGTCGAACGCCATCGCGACGTCGGCGCCGAGGGTCCATTGAATCTCGACGGCGCGCTCGGGCGTGAGGCGCCGGCGCGAGCCGTCGAGGTGGCTCTGAAAGTCGACCCCGTCGTCGTCGACGCGGCGGAACCCCTCGAGCGAGAACACCTGGAACCCGCCGGAATCGGTGAGCAGCGGCCGGTCCCAGGCCATGAACCGGTGCAGTCCGCCCAGCTCGGCCACGACGTCCTCACCGGGACGGACGTGCAGGTGATAGGTGTTGGCCAACACCACCTGCGCGCCGATCGCCCGCAGGTCGTGGGGCGAGAGCGCCCGGACGCTGCCTCGCGTGCCGACCGGCATGAAGCAGGGCGTCTCGACCGTGCCGTGCGGCAGGGTAAGGGTGCCGGCGCGGGCAGAGCCGGTAGTGGCGATGACGGCAAACTCGAACACGTGCTAGCGCGCCGGGATGGGCGCGATCGTGAGCCCGATGTCGTGAACGATGCGCTCGAAGCGCGGTTGTCCCCGCAGGGGATCGAAGAACGGCTCGTCCAGAAACGTCATGAAGAACGACCGCTCACGATACCCGCGCTCCAGCCAGTCGAGCGCCCGGGACGTATCGCCGAGACCCAAGGCGATCATGGCGAACGTCTCGGGGGTGATGTAGCGCTCCCGCGCCCGCTGCTCGAGCCGCCGCTGGACCGCCAGTGCCTCGGCGCGATGGCCGGTGACTCCGTACACGTATCCCATCGGTCCGGCCACATTGTACCCGGCGCCCAAATCGCGATCGGCGGGGAAGGCCGCGAGCGCCTCCGGCAGCTTGCGCTCGACCGCCAGCAATTGCCCCAGCTCGACGTAGGCATTGACGTTGCCGGAGTCGAGGTCGATCGCCTGGTGTGCCACGGCCGTCGCCTCGTCGTAGCGTCGCATCACCCGCAAGATCACCGCCACCCTCGCGTTGATGATGGGCGACATGGGGTCGAGGCGTTGCGCGGAGCGCAGCTCGCCCAGGGCATCGTCCAGCCGACCAACGGCTCGGTAGTACCAGGCGTGGAACAAATGGGTTCTGGATTCCGTGGGGTCGAGCGCCAGCGACCGGTCGAACTCGCGGGCGGCCGTCGCCCAATCCCAATCGTGGAACACCGCGATGATGCCGAGCGAGGTGTGCGCCTCGGCGAGCGTGCTGTCGAGCGCCACGGCACGCTGGGCGGCGGCCTTGGCCGTGGTGAAGGCGTCGCTGGGTGGTGCGTCGCCGAACGCCGGCATGAGGCTGTACGCGTCGGCGAGGCCGGCCCAGGCACGGGCGTAGCTCGAGTCCAACGCGATCGCCTGCTCGAAATACCCGATCGCCCGGCGCAACGCCGGCGGCGACGCCCGCTGGTTCCAGAAGTAGCGGCCTTTCAAGTACAAATCATACGCCTGGGGATTGTCGGTACTGTGCTGTACCAGCGGGCGATCACCCCGGCTCAAGCGCAGCTGCAATGCGCCCACGATCGCGTGGGAGATCTCGTCCTCGACCTCGATGATGTCCGTTCCCTGACGGCGGTAGGTGTCGGACCACAGGACGTCGCCGGTCGCGGCACTAATGAATTGCGCCGTCACGCGCATCGTCGCGCCCGCCCGCTGCACCGTCCCTTCGAGCAGCATCGTGGCATTCAACCGGGCGCCGATCGCTCTCGCATCGAGTCCGGAATCCCGCAGCGCGAACGCCGATGTCCTGGCCGTCACCTGCAAGCCGGGCACCTGCCCCAGGGCGTTGATCAACTCATCGGTGATACCAAAGGCGAAATACTGATCATCCGGGTTGTTGCTCTCGTTGACGAAGGGGAGGACGGCCACGGACGCGGGTGCGGCCGACGCGGCTCGATTGCCGGTGGCCCAGATGCCGGCCGCGACGGCCAGGGCGGCCACAGCGAGCGCCGCGGTAGCGAATCGGCGACGCGACCAGCGGCGGTCGCCGCCGCTCGGCGGCGGTGCGGCTCCCGTCAGGACGTCGCGGAACTCCGCCGCGCTGGCGAATCGGTCCCCGGGCGCCTTGGCCAACGCCGTGGCGATGGCGCGCTCGACCGCGACCGGGACCTCCGCCCGGATCTTCCGCAGGGACGGGACGGGGTCCACGGTGTGCCGCGCCAGGACCGCCTGGGCCGAAATCCCCGTAAACGGTGGCGCGCCGGTCAGCATCTCGTACAACACACAGCCCAGGGCGTAGACATCGGTGCGTCCGTCCACCGGATCTCCGACGACCTGCTCCGGGCTCATGTAGAGCGGCGTGCCGACGACGACGCCGGTGACGGTGAGCGTGCTGCCGCCGGGTCCGTCGCCCGCCGCGGCATCGATCGCGCGGGCGATCCCGAAGTCGGCGACGATCGCCTGTCCAGTGTGCAGCAGGATGTTCTCGGGCTTGATGTCGCGGTGTACGATGCCGTGCTGGTGCGCATAGTCGAGCGCGGCAAGGACCTCGGTCGCGAGCTGCACCGCGGCGGCTACCGGCAGCCGGCCCTCGCGCTCCAGCCGCTGCCGCAGCGTTTCCCCCTCGACGTACGGCATGACATAGAGCAGCCGGCCGTCGACTTCGGCCGAATCGTACAACTGCAGGATGTGGGGGTGGCTCAACTTGGCGGCGATTTGGATCTCGCGCAGGAACCGATCGGTGCCGAGCGTCTCGGCGAGCTCGGGGCGCAACACCTTCACCGCGACCAGCCGGTCGAGCTTGCGGTCGCGGGCGAGGTACACCGTCGCCATGCCGCCGCGTCCCAGCTCACGCTGGATGTCGAAGCGGTCGGCGAGGACGGCGCGGAGGCGTGAGAGATCGTCCACCGGGGTCAATAGTACGACCGCGACTAGATCACGGCCATCGCATCACCGTATGAATAGAAGCGGTACCGCTCCCGTACTGCTGCGGCGTACGCCCGCATCACCGCCTCATATCCCCCGAAGGCGCAGACCAGCATCAACAGGGTGGAGCGGGGCAGGTGAAAGTTCGTGATCAGCCGGTCCACTGCCCGGAACGCGTAGGGTGGGTAAATGAACAGGGTGGTTTCTCCCGTTCCGCTGCGGATTCGGCCTCTCCCGTCCGCCACCGTCTCGAGCGTCCGTGCGACGGTGGTGCCGGCCGCCCACACGCGTCCGCCGGCGTCGCGACGCTCGTTGATGATGCGCGCCGTCGCTTCACGCACGTCGTAGTGCTCCTCGTGCATCGGATGACGGCTCAGGTCCTCGGTCTCGACCGGCTTGAACGTGCCGGGGCCCACGTGGAGGTCGAGCGTGACCACCGCCGTGCCCCGCGCGCGCACCGCGTCCAGCAGGGCGGCGGTGAAATGCAGGCCCGCGGTCGGCGCGGCGATCGAGCCGTCGTGTGCCGCGTATACCGTCTGGTAGCGCTCACGGTCGATGGCCGTTGGTGGGCGGCGTATGTATGGGGGCAGCGGAACCTCCCCGTAACGCTCCAGCGTGGCCCGTGCGTCCAGCCCTCCGACAAATCGCACCCGGCGCAGCCCGCCGCCCAGGACCTCGAGGACTTCTACCTCGCTGTCGGGTCCGAAGCGGACCCGGCGGCCCGGCTTGAGCTTGCCGCCCGGGTGACCCATCGCGATCCAGGAGCCATCTTCCAGCTCGCGCACCAGCAAGATCTCCGCCGGTGCCCCACTCGTCCCCCGTCCCACGTCCCTCGTCCCTTTCAATCTCGCCGGAATCACCCGCGACGCGTTGAGGACGAGAACGTCGCCGGGAGCGACGAGCTCGAGCAAGTCGGTGAAGTGCCGGTGCGACACCGCCCCGCTCGCGCGATCGAGCACCAGGAGACGCGAGGCCCCGCGCTCGGGGCTTGGCTCCTGGGCGATCAGCTCCGGCGGAAGGTCGTATTCGAAGTCGGAGGCGTTCAGGTGTCGAAGATGCTCGCTTGATCCGGGCTCTTCGCCGGCGGCGGAAAACCGAAGTGCCGGTAGGCGCCCGTCGTCGCGCAGCGGCCGCGTGGGGTGCGGGCGAGGAACCCCTGCTGCATCAAGAACGGCTCGTAGACTTCCTCGAGCGTTCCCGGATCCTCCCCGACCGCCGCGGCGATCGTGGTGAGCCCCACGGGGCCGCCGTCGAACTGCTCGATGATCGTCTTGAGAATGCGGGCATCCATGTCGTCGAGGCCGAACTCGTCGACGTCCAGCCGTTTCAGCGCCTCCGCGGCGACGACCGCCGTGATCGTGCCGCCCGCCCGCACCTGCGCGTAGTCGCGCACGCGCTTCAGCAGCCGGTTGGCGACGCGCGGCGTGCCGCGGCTGCGCCGCGCGATCTCGGTGATCCCCGCGGCGTCGGCCGCGACGCCGAGGATGCCCGCCGAGCGGGTGACGATCTGGGCGAGGTCGTCGGACGGGTAGTAGTGCAGCCGCTCGACCAAGCCGAAGCGGGCGCGCATCGGCGGCGTGAGCAAGCCGAACCGCGTCGTGGCGCCGATCAGCGTGAAGCGCTCCAGCTGCATCGGGATCGTCTGCGCATGCGGCCCTTCGGCGATGCGCACGTCGACGCGGAACTCCTCCATCGCAGGGTAGAGGAACTCCTCGAGCGCCGGGCGGAGGCGGTGCACTTCATCGATGAACAGGATGTCGCCGGGCTTCAGGCCCGTGAGCATCCCCACCAGGTCGCCGGGCCGCTCGAGCACCGGCCCCGACGTCGTGCGGATGCTCACCCCCATCTCGCGCGCCATGAGCAGCGCGAGCGTGGTCTTGCCGAGTCCGGGGGGGCCGAAGAACAACGTGTGGTCGAGCGGCTCCTTGCGTTGCTTCGCCGCGTCGATCGCGATCTGGAGCGATTCCTTGACCTTCGCCTGACCGACGAACTCGTCGAGACTCGAGGGGCGGAGGGCCGCGTCGGTCACCCGCTCGTCGGGAAGCGCCTCGGGCGTCGTGACTTCCGGGCGCGCCACCGCGATCCTACTTCCCGGCGGGACGTGCCCGCCAGCGCACCGGTCGCTCGTCCGCCTCGACCACGTGCTTCGCGTGACAGGTCACGCAGGCGTCCTCCGTGCGGGTCACACCGAGCGGCAGGAGCTTGCGGTTGGTCACCCCGCAGCGGGTGCACATCCACTCAGCGGTCACGAAACTCGTCGCGGTCGTCATGGCTCACTTGGCCGTCAGGACGTGGAGGGCGTGTCGCACCAGGGCCTCGGCGTCGGCCTTGGCGCCGTCGCCCACCAGCGCCTGCCGCAGCGCCCGCTCGGCTTCCGGCGCCCCGTACCCGAGGCGCTCCAGCGCCGCCAGCGCCGACTCGGCCGGGCCCGACAGCGGCGGCGCCGCGCCGCCCACAAGCTCGCCGACCTTGTCGCCCAGTTCAAGCGCCAGCCGCTCGGCCAGCTTGCGGCCCACCCCGCTCACGCTCGACAGCGCCGCGACATCCTTCTTTTGAATCGCCTTGGCGCCCCGCTCGGCGCCGAGCGTCGAGAGGAACGCCACCGCGATCCTCGGGCCCACACCGTTCACCGTCAGGAGCCGCTGGAACAGCCGCCGCTCCGTGTCCTCCAGAAACCCGTACAGCGCCCAGCCATCCTCCCGTACCACGAGCTCGGTGGCGAGCGTCACCGAGTCGCCCAGGTCCGGGAGCCGCTCCATCACTCCCAGTGGCACCGTCACCTCGTAGCCCACGCCGCCCGTGGTCTGCACGACGACGCGGTCGGCGCCCTTGGCCTGGAGGCGACCCGAGACGGACGCGATCACGAGCGGATGATGTAGGTGAGGGCCACCGCGACTCCGTCCGCGGCATCGGCGGGGCGCGGCGCGTGCTTCAGCCGCAGCAGGCGGGCGACCATCACCCCGACTTGCGCCTTGGGGGCGGTGCCGGCGCCCGCCACCGTCTTCTTCACCATCTTGGGCGCATACTGCGCGATGTCGAGCCGGTGCTGCTCGGCGGCGAGCAGGACGACGCCCCGCGCGTGCCCCAACACCAGGGTCGTCCGGACGTTCTTATGGTAGAACGCGTCTTCGAGGGCGAGGGCGGTGGGACGGTGGCGCTCGATCAGCTCGACGATGCCGGCGTGCAGCTCGGCGAGCCGGCGGGGGAGAGGGCTGCGCGGCGCGAACCGGATGACGCCGCACTCCACGAGTTGTCCGAACCCCGAGCCCACACCGTTGCCGTATTCGACGACCCCGTAACCGGTGACCGAGGTGCCCGGGTCGATCCCCAGGACCCTCACCTCACCCGCCGACTTCGGCCATCGCTTCGGCGTCGATGTCGAAGTTCGAGAATACGCGCGCGACGTCGTCCATGTCTTCGAGCACTTCCATGAGGGCCAGCAGGCGCTTGGCGTCTCCGCCCTCGACCTTCACCGTGCTCTTGGGGAGCAGGGCGATCTCGGTGCTCTGCACGGGGAGGCGCTTCGCCGCGAGGGCCGCCGACACCGCGTGCAGCTGCTGGGCGGGAGTCGTCACCAGGATGCTGTCGCCGTCCTTGACGAAGTCGTCGGCCCCGGCGTCCAGCGCCGCTTCCATCGCCGCGTCCTCATCCACCTTCGTGGCGTCGAGCACGATCTGCCCCTTGCGATCGAACATCCACGCCACCGAGTTGGCCGCGCCGAGATTGCCGCCATGGCGGGCGAACTGGTGGCGGATGTCGGCGACGGTGCGGTTGGGATTGTCGGTGACGGACTCGATCAGGATCGCCGCGCCGCCGGGGCCATATCCTTCGTAGGTGACTTCCTGGTACTCCACGCCCTCGAGCTCGCCCGTGCCTTTTTTGACGGCCCGGTCGATGTTTTCCCACGGCATGTTCTCGGCTTTGGCGGCGTCGATGGCGGTGCGGAGTCGCGGGTTCCCGGCCGGGTCACCCCCGGCGGCGCGCGCGGCGATGGTGATCTCCCGGATGAGCCGGGTGAACAAGGCGCCGCGCTTCGCGTCGGTGACGGCTTTCTTCCGTTTGATCTGTTTCCACTTGCTGTGGCCGGCCATGGCACTCATAAGGTACTGCTTGACCGTGCGGCCCCGCCACAGGTAGCATACGGCGCATCATGGTCCGACCGCTTGGCATCATCCTCGTCTTGCTCGCGGCCACTGCCTGTGAACGACGCCAGCCGCCCGATCCCACCGCGATGGTCCGGCGCGTCATGCGCGGCGTGCTCGTGTACCCGACGTCCGTGCGGATCAGCATGTCGGCCGGGGAGGATGCGGCCCAGGTGACCCTGAGCACGCCCGACTCGATTGGCCCCGTGGCCAGCTGGTATCGGCGGGCCCTCGCGTTGAACGGATGGAACCTGGAGAGCGACCTCACGAGCACCGACGGGTCGGTGACCATGAGCGCAACGCGGGGGAAACGCCCGCTGTGGATCACCTTGCGGCCCAACCAGGGTGCGCCGGGAACGACCTACTCCCTGATCGGGGCGGTCGTGGAGGACTCGACGGCGGTGGACTCGGTACGGCCCAAGACGTAGGCCCCCTAGTCCAGCATGTCCTCGAACCGCATCCAGCGCCGGTAGAAGTAGAGATCCACGAATCCCGTCGGCCCGTTGCGGTTCTTCGCGATCAGGAGCTCGGTCGCGCCGTCCACGCCGTATCCCGGATTGTACATCTCCTCGCGATAGAGACCGAACACCACGTCGGCGTGCTGCTTCACGGCTCCCAAGTGTCCGAAATCGTCCAGCGTGGGTCGATGGTTCGCGCGGCCGGGGGCGAAGCGCGGCAGCTGCGACACCACCAGCAAGGCGGTCTCGCGCTCCAGCGCGACCGCCTTGAGTCGCCGCAGCACGGCGGCCAGCTCCTCGTCCTGCGCGCCGGCGGCCGCGCCCGCGAGCGGCGGGGCGAGCTGCAGATAGTCCAGGACGACGAGGGCGCGGCGCGGCAGGTCGTCGAGCCGCGCGAGGGCGGTTTCGAGATCCTGGGCCGCGAGCGGCAGGAGGGTCAGGGGGAGGCCGCGCAACCGGACCGCTGCGGCGCCGATGCCCGCGCGCATCTGGTCGCTCAGCACACCCGAGCGCAATTCGTCCACCGAGACGCGACCCTCCAGGGCGAGGGCGCGCTCCATCAACCGCTCCTCGTCCATCTCTCCCGAGAGAAACGCCACGCCCAGATTCTGCCGGGCTACGCGCAGCGCGAGTCCCAGGGCGAGGGACGACTTGCCGGCGCCGACATCGCCACCCAGCACGACGAGGTCGCGGCGACGCAGCCCCCCGCCCAGCAGCCGGTCGATGGACGGGAAGCCGGTCGGCACGGTGTCGCCGGGGGTCTCCCCGGGATGTTGCGCGTCCACCCGTTGCACCAGGCCTTCGAGCGACGGGCGACGCGGCAGTCGACGCGCCGTCATGGGTACGCCCTAATGTAAGCGCGCGTCGCGCGCCGCGGCCGACATCGCCTCGGCGGCTTCGGGTCCCAGCACGTCGCGGGTCGGTGCGACGAGCTGGGTCAGCACCATGGCGGCGGCGTCGCTGGTGCCCGGTTCGAGCTGGCTCCGGGCGGCGCCGAGCGCCCGTTTGAGCGGGGCGGGGAGGGCGAGGCCTCCCAGGCGACTCTCCAGCGCCACGAGCCGCCGCCGGTGATTCTTCAAGCTGACGGGGTCGGGGGGGAGCAACCCTTCAGCGGCGCGCAGCACGAGCCAGAGCGCGTACAGCCCGTCGCGTCTCGGCCCCCGTTCCGCCTCCGCCACGAGCGCCACCAGTCGGGCCTCGCTCGCCGTCACCGCGCCCGCACCGCTCACGCGACGAGTTGCTCCACCGCTGCCAGCGCGTCGTCCGGCCCGATGTCGGCGAGGCAGCGGTGATGCCCCATGGGGCAGCGCGGCCCGCCCATCGGCGAGCAGGGGCGGCAGTCGAGCGCGCGCTGGAGTACCGTCGCCTTCGTTGTATAAGGAAAGAACCCGAACTGCTCCACGGTCGGACCGAACAGCGCCACGACGGGGGTGCCGACGCCCGTGGCCATGTGCATCACGCCGCTGTCGCCCGTAATCGCCACCTGGGCACGCGCGAGCAGGGCGCCGGTCTCTTGCAGAGTGCACGCGCCTGCCGCGTTCGCCGCGAGCGGAGTCAGCGCGTCCGCGGCAGCGCGATCTTCCGGTCCGCCGACGGCCACCATCCCGTAGCCCCGCTCGCGCAGTCGCTGCGCCAGCGCGATCCAGCGCTCTTGCGGCCACCGTTTGGTGAAGTGCGCCGCCCCCGGGGCGAGCACGACGAGGGGCCGTCCCGTCAGATGGTGCTCGCGCACCCACTGCGCCGCGCGCGCACGGGCCGCCCCGGCGAGAAAGAACTCCGGCGGGCCGCCGTCGGGCCGGACGTCCAGGCCGCCGCTCCGCGCCGCCTCGAAGTAGCGCTCGGCGACGGGCACGCGCCGGCCGTAGAGATCGATCTTCGTCGCGACGAGCACGCCGCGGGCGAGCTTGCGCTTGGAATACCCGTGCCACGGGCAGTGCACGAGCAGTCGCAGTGCCGCGCTCCGCAGGCTCCCGTGCAGGTCGAGTCCGCCGGTCGGCCCGAGGGCCGCGAGCCGCCGGGCCAGCGCGCGCACCGGCTCACCGGGCGCGAGTGCCACCACCTGGGAGAGGTGCGGGTTGTCGGCGACCAGCGGGGCCATGCCCTGTTTCGTGACGAACACGAGCCGCGCGTCGGGATGGCGGGCGTGGAGCGCGCGGATCAGCGGGGTGGTGAGGAGCACGTCGCCGATGGAGCTGAAGCGGACGAGGAGAAGGCACGCCACGCGGCAAAGGTACGGAGATTCCGTTGCCGGGCGAGCCCCCGCCCGGCTAGCTTACGCCCCGATGCCCCGTCCCAAGACCATCCTCTGGGTCGATGACGAGGTGGACGCCCTCGCCGCCCACCGCCGTTTCCTCGAAGAGCAGGGATTCGTCGTCGAGCAGGCCGCGCACGGCGACGACGCGCTCGCCCTGCTGCGCCGCCAGCCCTACTCGGTCGTGCTGCTCGACGAGCAGATGCCCGGCCGCCGCGGACTCGAGCTGCTGGGGGAGATCCGTGCCATCGACCCCGCGATGCCGGTCGTGATGGTGACCCAGAGCGAGGATCAGGCGACGCTGCGCGATGCGATCGGCATCGAGGTGGACGACTACCTCGTGAAGCCGGTGCACCCCCGCCAGGTCCTGTCCGTTGTGACGCGGCTCGTCGAGGGCGACCGCATTCGTCAGCAACGGCTGGCCCGCGACTTCGTCACGCGCTTCCGCGAGCTCGAGGCCCGGCGCGGCGGGGCGCTCGCGTGGCGTGAGTGGATCGAGCTCGTGGTCGAGCTGGTGCGGTGGGAGGTGCGACTCTCAGCCGGCAATGAGCCGGGGCTGTCCGAAGCGCTCGGCTCGCTCCAGCTCTCGCTGCGCAAGGACTTTGCCGAGTTCATCAAGCGCAACTACCCGCGCTGGCTCGCGCACCCCGAGGGCGACCGGCCGCCGCTCTCGGGGGATGTCGGCGCCGAGTTCCTCGTGCCGATCCTCCAGGCCTCCAACCGGGCGCTGTTCATCGTGGTGGACTGCCTGCGGCTGGATCAGTGGGAGACGCTGCGGGAGCTCGTGACGCCGTTGTTCGACGTCGAGGAATCGCACTACTACAGCATCCTTCCCACCGCCACGCCGTTTTCGCGCAACGCGATCTTCTCGGGGATGTTCCCGATGGAGATCGCCGCGCGTCACCCCGAGTGGTGGGGCAAGCCCTCCGACGAGGAGAGCCTCAATTCGTACGAGCCCCAGCTGCTGGCTGAACAGTTGGAGGACCTGATGGGGCACCGGGTCCCGGTGCGGTACGAGAAGTTGTTTTCGGCGGCCGACGGCGGTGATATGCTGCGGCGGCTGCCGGCGCACCTCGCGCAGGACGGCGTCACGGCGCTCGTCTTCAACTTCATCGACCTCCTCACCCACGGGCGCTCCGAGAGCGCCATCCTGTACGAGGTGGCGCGCGACACCGCCGCCTTGCGCAGTCTGACCCGCACCTGGTTTGAGCGATCCCCGCTGCGCGCCGCGCTGGAGGAAGCCGAGCGGCGCGGCGTGACCGTGCTGCTCACGACCGATCACGGGTCGATCCATTGCGAGACGCCCGCCACGGTGTTCGCCAAACGCGATGCCACCGCGAACCTGCGCTACAAGTTCGGGGAAGACCTCCGCGCCGAAGACCCCGAGGCGGCGATCGCGGTGGACGACCTCAAGGCCTGGGGCCTGCCTGCGCTCGGCCTGGGAGTGCGGCTGCTGCTCGCCACCGGCGACCGGTTCTTCGTGTACCCCACGAAGCTGCGCGAATACCAGGCGCGTTACCGCGGTTCGTTCCTGCACGGCGGCGTGAGTCCCGAAGAGGTGATCCTCCCCGTCGCCCTGCTCACGCCGCGGCGGTCTGGGCGAGGAGCGCGCTAGATGGCCGAGGGGCGCGGGGCGCGCCTCCTCCACCTGCTCCGTCCGTATGTGCCGCTGTTCGCCGCCACCATCGGCGCCACGATCGTGGCCTCGGTGTTGGACGGTTTCACGTTCGTCCTGATGATTCCCTTCCTGCGCACGTTGTTCCACCAGCCCGCCATCGCGGCCGACGGCGGCTCGGCGGTGCAGGCGTTGCTGCGGAAGATCTCCGGACCATTCCTCACCACGGGGGAGCCGGCGGTCGCGCTGCGGAACGTGGTCGTCGTGCTCCTCGCAGCGCTGGTATTCAAGAACGCGCTCGAATACCTCTCTGCCTACTGGTCGGTGGTGATCCAAGAGGGCGTGGTGCGCGACCTGCGGGTCCGCCTGTTCCGGCACCTGCAGACCCTGCCGTTGAGCTTCTTCCAGCGCACCAAGGCCGGCCAAACCGTGGCCCGGCTCATCACCGACGCAGATCAGGTGAAAACCGCCGTGAGCGCTGCGCTCGCGTCGCTGATGCAGAACTGCGTGATGATGGTGGTCTATCTCGGGATCATGCTCGGCCTGTCGCCGCGGCTCACGCTCGTCGCCCTGGCGTTCGCGCCCATTCTCCTCTTCGTGATCCGGCCACTGGTGCGGCGCCTGCGGCGGCGCTCGCGCGAGGTGGCCGCTGAGCGTGGCGAGCTGACCGCGCACGTCAGTGAAATGGTCGGCTCGGTGAAGCTGGTGCGCGCCTACACCGCGGAGGCGTACGAGACCGGACGGTTTCAGGAGCTGGCCACCCGGTTTCGGAAACGGGTGTTACGCGCCCAACGCTTCTCCAGCCTCACGAGTCCCGTCAGCGAGGTATTCGGCGGCATGATGATCGTCGCCATCCTGTGGTACGGGACGCTGCTTGCCCTGCAAGCCACGCGCGGCCTCGGCCCCGAGGAGCTGATCACCTTCCTCATCGTGGCGCTCCGGCTCAACTCGCCGATCAAGTCCATCTCGAACTACCCCGGGATCATGGCCGGGGCTTCCGCCGCCGCCGATCGCGTGTTCGAGGTACTCGATCTTCCCTCCGAGGAGACCGACCGCCCGGGCGAGACCCACGCCCAGTTCGCCGAGCGGATCGAGTACCGCGGCGTGTCGTTCGCCTACGGGCACGACGCGGCGGTGCTGCGCGACGTGGACCTCGAGGTGCGCCGCGGGGATGTCGTGGCGATCGTCGGGCCGTCGGGGGCGGGGAAGACGACGCTGGTGGACCTGCTGCCCCGCTTTTACGAGCCGACGAGCGGCGCCATCCTGCTGGACGGCGTGCCGATCACCCGCTACACGCGGTCCTCGCTCCGCCATCTCATGGGGATCGTGTCGCAGGAGACGATCCTGCTGAACGACACCGTGCTCGCCAACATCGCCTACGGCAAGCACGACTACACGCTCGAGCAGGTGCAGGCGGCCGCCCGCGCCGCAAACGCCGCCGAGTTCATCGAGCGGCTCCCCGAGGGCTACCGCACGGTGCTGGGCGAGCGGGGCACGCGGCTGTCGGGCGGTCAGCGCCAGCGCATCGCCATCGCGCGCGCGCTGCTGCGCGATCCCCCGATCCTCATCCTCGACGAGGCGACCAGTGCGCTCGACACCGAGTCAGAGCGGCTGGTGCAGGAGGCGATCGACCGTCTGATGCAGCACCGCACGGTGCTCGTCATCGCGCACCGCCTCGCCACGGTCCAGCACGCGGACCGCATCCTGGTGCTCGCCGAAGGGCGTATCGTGGAGCGCGGCAGCCACGACGAGCTCCTGGCGCGGGACGGCCTGTACCGGCGCTTGTACAACCTCCAGTTCGGGCCCGCCGCGTGATGCTCTCCGGTTTCACCATCGTCCGGAACGCGGTGAAGCTCGATTTCCCCATCGTCCCCGCCATCCACTCCGTGCTCGCGGTGTGCGACGAGGTGGTGGTGAACGTGGGGAAGTCCGAGGACGAGACACGCGACCTCGTCGCCTCCGTGAACGACCGCCGAGTCCGCATCGTGGACAGCGAGTGGGACTTCACGAGGAAGAACATGATGCTCTCGCAGGAGACCCTGAAGGCCATGGCCGCCTGCCGGGGGAGCTGGGGGATCTACATCCAGGCGGACGAGGTGCTGCACGAGGACGGAGCGCGGATCCTGCTGGACCGGACGCGGGAGTGGGACGCCGATCCGCGCGTCGAGGGGTTGCTCGTGCGCTACCTCCACTTTTACGGCGGCTTCGACACCGTGGCCACCAACCGCCGCTGGTACCGCCGGGAAGTGCGCTGCATCCGGCTCGGCAAGGACATCCGGCCCTACCAGGGCGCGCAGGGGTTCCGGGTCGGTCCCGCATACCGGAAGATTCGCGCGCGCGCGACCGACGCCGCGATGTTTCACTACGGGTGGGCCCGCCCGGCGCGCGCGATCAGAGAGAAGCTCGAGATCTCCAAGACCATTTACCCCTGGAGCCGCGAGCGCTCCGCGCGGGAGCAGGAGCGGGGATATCTCGAGTGGCTCCCGCTGCTGAGGCGTTTCAGCGGATCTCACCCGCAGGCGGCGCAGGATTGGATGCGCGAGCGGATGACGGACCCGGAGCGCCGCATCGGGCCGCGCCACTTCCGGTTCGAACACCTGCGGTTCTACCTGTCGGATTGGATCGAGCGGATCACCGGCGAGCGAATCTTCGAGTTCCGCAACTACCAGCTCGTCTGATCAAGCCGTCCAGGGCGTCGCCGTTCCCGGTGGCAGGGCTCCGGTCTCCGCCAGATGCTGATACACCCGCACATACTCCTCCGCCATCGCGCGATGCGTGAAGTATCGTTCGGCGTGCGCCCGGCAGGCCTCCGGCTTGCGCGAGGCGATGGTGCGCGACGCCTCGACCATCTCGTCCAGCGTGTCGCACAGCGCGCCGACCTCTCCGGTGAGCACTTCGGGCAGCGCTCCGCGCTTCGTGGCGAGCACCGGCGTGCCGGAGAACAACGCCTCGATCGTCGTGAGCCCGAAGGGCTCGTCCCACAGGGCCGGCATCCACAGGCAGCGCGCCCCGGACAGGAGCTCCGTCTTCTTCTTGCCGTCCACCTCGCCCACGAAGCGGATCTTGATCGAGAAGCTGGGCCGCCACCCCCCGGCCAAGAGGAGTCGCCGGTTCGTTCGCTTCGCTCCCTCGATCGCCCAGTGATAGCCCTTGGCGCTGTGCAGTCGGCCGATGAAGAAATCGTAATCGTGCTTCTTGGTCTGAAACACGAATTCCTCGGGGTGCAGTCCCGCGTAGACGAACGCGCTGGCTCCGTGGCGCGTGGCGTGGTTCTTCGAGAGGAACACCGTGTGCGGGAGAATGGGCTCGCCCTGTTTCAGATTGCCGTACATCGTCTGCAGGAACGGCAGCCCATCAGGGAGACGGCGCATTGGGAAATGGGCGTGCGCCACGTCGGTGTCGCGGGGGAGGTGTGGGACCAGGTCGAACGCGGGATCGCGCAGCCGCGGGGCGGGGACTTCGACGACCGCGGCCTCGCGCAGCTTCGTGCCCGGGGCGGCGACCACTGTCACCCGGTGCCCCAGCTCGGCGAGTCCCCGGACCAGCGCCACCACGATGCGCTCGGTGCCGCCGTACCCCTTCACCGGCAGGCGGTGGTGCGACATCACAGCGATGTGCATCGGGGCCAGAGTATAACTAGCTTCGCTGCATGCGCGAGACCCCGCTCACGGTTTTTCAACTGACGTTTCAGGGCGACGGCGCGGGCTCGACGCAATCCATCCTGAACCTGAGCGAGGAGCTTGCCCGGCGGGGGCATCGCGTCCTGGTCGGCTGCCGCGCCGAATCGCTGCTGTTCCGAACCGCGAGCGCAGCGAGGCTCGAGACGGTGCCGCTCGACTTCTCGCGGATCGGCTCGCTCGGCCGCGCGCTGGCTTCCGTATTGTCGCGCGAGCGCGTGGATGTGGTGAACAGCCACGCCACACGCGACCGTCGCGCGCTGACCTGGCTGCGCGTGCGCGCCCGCCTGCCGCAGGCGTTCGTCGCGACGCGGCGGACGATGCCGCTCACCTCGCCGCTCGAGCTGCGCCTCGTGGGACTCGCGGCGGACCGCACCGTCGCCGTCAGCAGCGCCGTGGCCCGCGCGCTCGCGCACCGCTGGCATCCGGTGGCGCGCCTGCGGGTGGTGCCCAACGGCATCGATCTGTCGCGCGTGGACGACGAGCCGGGCGAGGCGGAGGTCGCGGCCGCCCGGGCCTCCCTCGGAGAGATCGGCGCGCGCCGGGTCGTCGCGGTGATCGCCCGCCGCAAGGATCAGGACGTCCTGCTCGCCGCCCTCCCCTCCGTCGAAACGCCCGTGCTGCTGGCGTGCGTTGGCATCGAGGCGGACGTCACGTTACAGGCCCTGTCCCGTGCTCTGCCGGAGCGGCATCGGGCGGTATTCATCCCGTTCAGTCCGCGGCCGCTCGCCCACTACCGGCTCGCCTCCGTCGTCGCCCTCCCGTCTCGCATCGAGGGACTGTCGCAGACCCTGCTCGAGGCCATGGCGCTCGGGCTCCCCGTCGTGGCCTCCGATGCCGGCGGCAACACCGACCTCGTCACCGATGACCGCACCGGCCTCCTGGTTTCGCCGCTCGATCCGGCGGCGTGGGCCCATGCGCTGACCCGGCTGCTCGCCGAGCCCGGCCTCGCGGCGCGGATCGCCGCGGCCGGGCGCACCCTCGTGCGCCGCGATTTCACCATCGCGCGGACTGCGGAACGCACGGAGGCGGTGTATCGTGAAGCGCAGCAGCGCCGCCTTCATGCTCCCCCCCGTCCTGGGTAGATTGCAGGTCGATGGCTACCAGGCTCGCTCTGCTCCTGCTCGCCGCGCTCGGAGGCGGCACGGCCTGCCGCGCGGCGGTGAACTATGCCGCTCCCGACGGTACGCGGTACATCGGCAGCGTCCCGCCGGTGCGTGCGGACCTGCCGCAGCGGGGACCCGATACGGTGCGCGTCGTCACCTTCAACATCAAGTTTGCGCTGCACGTCGACCGCGCCGCCGAGCTGCTGCGATCGATCCCGACCCTGTACCCCGCGGACATCGTCGCGCTGCAGGAGATGGACGAGCTCGGCGTGCGCACGCTGGCCGCGGCGCTCGGCATGTCGTACGTGTACTATCCGGCCACGGTGCACCCGCGGACCGGGCGGGACTTCGGCAACGCCATCTTGTCGCGCTGGCCGATCATGGGAGACCGGAAGATCGTGTTGCCGCACCTCGGGCGGTTCCATCGGGCCGGGCGGGCCGCTGTCGGAGCGACGGTGCTCGTCGGCGCGATCCCGGTGTGGGTGTACAGCCTCCACCTGGGCACGCAATTCGAGATCGGCCCGGGGAGCAAGCGGGAGCAGGTGCGCGCCGTGTTGCGCGACGCCGCGAACTACCCGCGGGTCATCGTGGCGGGCGACATGAACAGCCACGGCATCGGCCGCGAGTTCGTGGCCCACGCCTACCGCTGGCCGACCGAGCATCAGCCGGGGACCGATCACTTCTTCAATTGGGACCACATTTTCCTGCTCGGGCTCGGCGACCCACCGAGCTCCGGGGTGGTCCGCGACAATCACAAGGCGAGCGATCATCGGCCTGTCTGGGCGGTCGTCAGCCTCGGCGCGAGCCCTGCGCCGGCGAGTGCACCCGGTCCCTAGGATCCGCTGTGATTGCAGGGAGGGGATTGGGGGGTGTAGTCTTCTGACTGACATGCCGTCCCCGATCACGGTCGTCATCCCCACTCTTAATGAAGGGGACCAGATCGCCGCCTGCGTGCGGCACCTGGCGTGGGCGGACGAAGTGATTGTCGCCGACGGCGGATCGACGGACGAGACCGTGGCGGCGGCCCGGACCGCGGGCGCAGCGGTGCTCGAGGTTCCCGGTGTGACGATCGCCGCGCAACGCAACGCGGCGATCGCACGCGCCCGGAATGTGTGGGTGTTCGCGCTCGACGCCGACGAGCGCATCGGACCCGAGCTGGCGCAGGAGTTGACCGGGCTCGCCTCCGGGGGGGGGAGTGGCGGCGGCCACGAGGCCTACGCGGTGCGGCGCAACAACGTGTATCTCGGCCGCCGGATGCGGTACGCGGGCTGGGGGGATTCCTGGGCGGTCCGTTTTTTCCAGCGAGGCCGTCGCTTCGTGGAGAAGCGGGTGCACGAAGGACTCGAGCCGGTGGCCGACGTCGGTCGCCTGAATGTGTCGCTCGAGCACACGCCCTATCGGGATCTGGCACATCATGTCCGGAAGCTGGTGCTGTACGCGGAATGGGGAGCGTTGGACCTGCGGGACACGGGCCGGCAGGCGCGGGTGAGCGACCTCGTGATACGGCCCGGCTGGCAGACGTTTCGCACCTACGTGTTGCAGCTCGGGATCCTCGAAGGGTGGCGTGGGGTGGTGCTGTGTGGGCTCGCCGGGGTGAGCGTATTCCTCAAGTACGCCCGCCTCTGGGACCTTCAACGACGCGGGTGATGGCTAAGACCTTTCTGCTGACCGACGAGTTCCCGCCGATCATGACCGGTGTCGCCCGCTTGATGGGCGAGATCGCCCGCCGCTACCCGAAGGGCGAGTTGCTCGTGTCGACCGGCCAACACCGGGACGCGCAGGAGACCGACGGTCGCTTCACCGGTACGCAGATCGATCGCCTCCCCATCTCCACCCGGTCGTTGCACGGATTCGCCGGCCTGATGTTCTGGTCGCGCCGCGTCGTGGGGCTCGCCCGTACCCACAAACCGCGCTTCGCCTGGGCCGACTCGATCCGGCCCGCTGGCTATCCCGCCAAGTGGGCCCACGAGCGTGTCGGCATGCAGTACGGTGTGCTGGTGCACGGCGGCGACCTCCTGAAAGAGCTGCACGCGATCCACCACACGCCGTTCACGCGGAAATCCGGAAAGGCGCTGCTGCGCTCGGCCGCGGCGGTGGTGGCCAACAGCCAATGGACGCGGGAGCAAGCGCAGAAGGTGCTGCGGGAGCTCGGGCTCGATCCCCAGGCGGAGCGGGTGAAGGTCGTGCCGTTGGGTACCGATCCCGAGCTGTTCCGTCCCGGCATCGATGCGCGCGAGGTGAAGGAGCGCTACCGCCTGAACGGCGGCCACTGGGCCCTCACGGTCGCACGGCTCGAGTCCTACAAGGGAATCGACACGGCGTTACGTGCGGTCGCCCGCGTGCGCAAAGAGGGGATCGATCTGCACTACGCGGTGGTGGGCGCCGGCAAGCGCGCGAAGTTCCGCAAGCTCGCCGATGACCTGAAGATCGCCGACGTGGTCCGGTTCGTCGGCCCCGTGCCCGACAGCGACTTGCCGGCGCTCTACAACGCCGCCGAGATCTACATCGGCGTCTCCCGGCAAGCCGAAGGCACGCGCATAGAAGGGTTCGGCATCGCGCTCGCCGAGGCGGCGGCGTGCGGACTCCCGGTGATCGCCGGACAGAGCGGCGGGCTGGCCGAAGCGGTGCAGGATGGCGAGACGGGGCTCGTCGTGGATCCCGACAGCGCGGACGCGGTCGTCCAGGCGTTGGGGCGGGTGCTCGGCGACCAGCTGCTGGCGCGGCGCCTGGGGCAGGGCGCGCGCAAGGCGGTCGAGACCTACTACAACTGGGATCGGGTGATCCGGGATTTGCGGGAGATCGAAGCACAGGTCGCCTAAGCCCGCCCACTCGTCCCTCCTCCCTAATCCCTCGTCCCTTCTTCTTGCCCTCCACTCTCCTCTTGTCTTTCAATTTCCCCCCGCATGGCGGGGGCATCGCCCGCATGATGGGGGAGCTGGCGCGACGCTATTCTCCCGGTTCGCTGCTCGTCTCGACTGGGGCCTATGCCGGCGGCGCCGAGAGCGACGCGAGCCTGCCGCAGTCGGTCGACCGGGTCGGGATCCGGGCGACACGGTTGCGTACCGTCAACGGACTCGCGCTGTGGACCGCGCGGGCGGCTCGGCTCGCCCGCCGGCACCAGTTCGGGTTCGTCTGGTGTGGTGAGCTGAAGCCGGCGGGGTACCCGGCCTGGTGGCTGGCGCGGCGTTACGGCGTCCCCTACGGGGTCGTCGTCTACGGCACCGAGCTGCTGCTGCTCGACCACAAGATCCGCGCGAGCCGCTTCAAGCGGTGGACCGCCGGAGGCCTCGTCAGCAGGGCGACGGTACTGGTGGCCATCAGCACCTGGACCGCGGATGTCGCGCGCCGGTTGTACCAGCTGCTGGACCGCCCCGATCTCGCGGCCCGCGTGCAGCTGGTGCCCCTCGGCACCGAGCCGGCCCAGTTCCGGCCCGGCCTCGACACGCGGGCGGTGCGCGCGAAGTATGGCCTCGACGGCGGTCCCTGGCTGCTCACGGTCGCCCGACTCGAATGGCACAAAGGGATCGACACGGTGATCCGGGCACTGCCCGCCGTCCGGGCGGCGCACCCGGGGACCCGCTACGCCGTCGTCGGCGTCGGCCCGCGTCAAGCCGAGCTGGAGCGGCTCGCCGGGCAGGCCGGTCTGCGCCACGCGGTGGAGTTTCTCGGGTTCGTTCCCGACGCGGACTTGCCCGCGGTCTACAACGTGGCGGACCTGTACGTCGGCGTGTCGCGCTACCACGACCTATTGGCAGAAGGCTTCGGGATTTCGCTCGTTGAGGCGTCCGCGTCCGGGGTCGCCGTTGTGGGCGGCCGTTCCGGCGGCGTCCCCGATGCGGTGCGCGAAGGTGAGACAGGCATTCTGGTCGATCCCGACGATCCGGCCGCGGTCGCGAACGGCGTCACCCGTCTGCTGGGGGATGAGCCGCTGCGGCGGCGCATGGGCGCCGCCGGCCGCCGCGCGGTGGAGACCTACTTCAACTGGGACCGTGTGAGCCGCGATCTGATCCGGATCGACGAGGAATTCCGCCGTCGCTAGGGTCGCAGCCAGGCATTCACCTTCAGCAGCAGCACGTTGGTCGGCCGGTCGAGGAACACCGCCTGGCGGATGTCGTGCACCAAGCCCACGTTGCCGTCGATGAAGTCGCCCGAGCGGGTCTGGCTCCACACCAGGTAAACGGTCGAGCCCGCGCGATACTCCCAGCGTAACACCGCATTGATACGCAGCGAGCGGCTGCGGAAATCGGGGTTGTCCAGCGTGAACGACGAGGCGGGGCCGGCGCCGTCGGGATCGACCGTGACCTGGTTATCGGCCTCCGCGATCGTCGAGCCGTTGTCCCGACCGTACGTGTTGAAGGAGTACGTGCGGCGGGCCGCCAACTCCTTGAAGCCCGAGTAGTCGCCGATGAAGGTGAACGGCAATGCGTACAGCTGCAGACTCAGCGCGCGGGAGAACGTGGCGTTGACGCGCAGCGAGGCGTCGAGGCTGCGCTGGCGCAGGCCGGCGAACACGTACCGGTTGCCGAGCGTCGCCGGGGCCGTTGAATCCTCGACCTGGGCGACGTACTGGGCGGCACCCCAGCCCACGTCGTACTCCACACCCAAGCTCAGCGACAGAGCTTTGCTGGGTCGGTAGGTGAGCTGCGGGAACGCACTCAGGTACCAGCCACCCGCCGCGTTCCACGAATAGGATGCGTAGGCGTAGGCGCTCATCGGCTTGCGATTGTCGGTGTACGCCTCACCCGTGGCCGACCATCCGGCCGGCTTGGCGGCCAACGGTCCGCCGCGCGTCAGCCGGTCGTCGAACACCGCTGCGTTGTAGCTGATCCCGACGTCCGCTTCCCAGAAGTTCCGGAACCGCCCGAAGGCGTAGGCAGTGGCGGAGCGCTGCAACCGATCGCCATCGTAGTTCCACCCCTCCTTGGCCGACAGGAACGTGTACGCCTGCCGGAACGGGCCCACAGGCTTCGTCCAGCGATGCCCGGCCGCGATGGACGTCGCCACCAGGTCCACCCGCTCCTGGAAGCCCAGATCGTTCACTTCGAAGCCCGGTGACATGGTGCTGCCGGCCACGCCCCAGATCCAGTTGCCGCCCACCTTGTTGAGGTACAGATCGCCCGCGATCCCGGTGAGCGAGGAAGCGCCCGGGACGTAGTGGAGATGACGGGCATCCGGGCGCTGGTAGTAGCGCTCGGAGGCGAGCTGCGCGATCTGAATGGCCGTCGTATCGCCGCGCACGTAGGATCCGCTCAGGCTGCCCGACAGCGTGTAGGTCTGGTTGTGCCAGCGGTGCTGGAAGTCCACGCCGCCGGCGTACGCCGCCGAGTTGAGAAAACTCAGGGTAGGCCGGTCGAGATCCCGTTGCATCGCGGTGGCCAGCACCCCAAGCGTGGTCGTCCCGCCCCCGAAGTCGCGCTTCAGCCGCGTGGCGAAGTAATTGGTCAGTGGCTCGACTTCGTCGTGGAGGCGCTGCCCGGTGGCGGTGTCCACCACGGTCGCGAACTCACGCGCCGTGAGTGCCTCGACGGCCCCGACCGACCAGCCGGTCGCCGTCTTGCCGCTCAGCTTGGCGGCACCGAGGATCGTCGTATTCTCCGGCACGCTGGTGAAATCCCCCGGCGACGTCGACTCGCCCTGCGGCGGCCGGCCGATGCGCCGCGAATAGAACAGCAGCGGCGTCTCGAAATGCGTGTTGATCCCGCCACCCGTGCCCCCGAACTTGAAGATGGACGCGCCTTCGACGAAGAAGGGCCGGTGCTCGGTGAGGAATTGCTCGAATTCCGTGAGATTCACGAACGCGGGATCGAGCTCCACCTGGCCGAAATCCGGATTGGCGCTGAGGTCGAGCGTAAAGTTCGGTGCGACTCCGGCTTTCACGTCGAGGCCGGCGCCGCGGAACCCCGCGTGACCGTCGTCGAACGGATCCCCGCGCTCGACGGGATCGTGAAACTGCTGTCGCACGACCATGTAGGGCAGGATCTCCACCCGGCGGCGCCCGTTGACGTCGTGCAGCCCCGCGAGGTGGGCGAAGCGCGAGGCAACCCCGCTCTCGGTCTTCGGCACGAACGGGAACAGCGCGAGCTCGTTCTTGCGCTGGATCCATCGCACGAAACGCACGCCCCACACCTGCTCCGGCGCGGCGGAGAACCGCAGCTGCGAGAACGGAATCCGCATTTCCACCGTCCAGCCGAGCGAATCCACGGTCACGGCGGAGCGCCACACCGCATCCCAGGAATCGTCGAAGTCGTCGTCGTCGTTCCCCGCGGCGGCATCCCGCTGGACGCCCGCGGGGCTGACCGCGAACAGCAACGTCGTCCGGTGGTCGTGATAGCTGTCCAACAGGAGGCGGAACTCGTCGCTCGGCGTAGCGGCGTCGCGGCGCGCGAGCTGACGGGCGATGCGGCCCGGGGTGCGGTCGAACAGACGCGCGCCGACGTACAGCGCCGTGCCGTCGTACACGATGCGCACCTCGGTCGCCTCCGACACCGGCAGCCCTTCGTCCGGGTCGCTCTGGAGCAGGCCGGTGATGGGTGCGGCGGACTGCCAGGCGGCGTCGTCGAGCCGGCCGTCGAGGACCGGGGGATGCTCGGTCCGGACCGCGGAGACGGTCGGCGGCACGAATCCGTTCGCGTGCCGCTGGACGGGCGCGTTCAGCTGCGCGGCTTGGATCGCGAGGACCGGCAGGACGGCGATCAGCATGCGGGCGTCGTCAGCGTGGCGTTCATGATCCCTTCGAGTACCAGACGGGCGTCGAACCAGGTCGCGGCGATGTCCCGCGCCGCCCGGCAGTGCCGTTCGTAGTTGGCGTTCACGGCCTCGAGTGCCGCTGCGGCCTCGTCGACCGTCGTGAACCGGAACAGTCCCTCCCCGTCGGGGAGATAGGCGCTGGGACCGGTGTGCTGCACCACCGCCGGCTTGCCGCTCGCCAGATAGCACAGCGTCCGGTCGGAGATCCAGGCGTTCTGGAGCTTCATGCAGGACGGCTTGGCGCAGCTGAATTCCCCGCGCGAGCCCTGCACATAGCTGCGGTACTGCTCCGGCGTCCCGGCGACGTCCTGCGACCGCCGCACGCTCCAGCCGTGCCGGTCGAGCAGCGCGAGGTCGTCGTCGTCGTCGTCGGCTAGGTACAGCGCGAGCTCGATCGGTTGGGGGGTGCGTTCCGGCAGCGCGACGAAGTCGAGGAACGAGATTCGCTTGGTGTTCTCGTAGTAGATCTCGCGGCCGTCCACCATGCCGCGCACCCACTGCCCGGACCACCATCCCGCGACGGTCGTGAACGTTTCGCGCTTCGGATCGAAGCTGTAGGGCCAGAGGTCCAGGCAGACGGGAGGCCGGAACTGGGTCCACGAGAGGCCGCAGTCGGGGAAGAGCGCCGCCGGCGTCCCCACGGTCTCACCGATGGTCAGATACACGTCGTGCGACGGCACGCGCAGCTGGCCGGTGCTGATCCAGAACTGCAGCAGGCCGGGGTCGATGTCCACGAGTGCGGTGCGGCGCGCGCGGGCCAGCAGCCGGGGGTCAATGGCGTAGTGGAAATTCAGCAGCAGGTCGGCGCGCGCCAGGACGGCGTCCGCTTCACGCACCGTGACGCCCACGAACTCGAGCACCGGCTCGCCGCCGTCCGGCGCGTCGTCCTGCGTGTACAGCAGGACCTTGCCGTCGAGGCCGAACCGCGTCATCCGCTCGAAGAACGTCGTCATCGCCCGCGCGTCACGCGCGCGGTCCTTGCCCCGGCGGAACCGCTCGAGCCAATACACATCGCAACCCGCTTGCCGCAGCCCGTGGACGTACTGCATGTACACCCAGAAGTGGCCACCCCCTTCGGGGAAGCTCGCGACGTTGTAGGACGACAACACGACGGTCGACACGGTCGCTCTCCTCTTAAGCCGGCGTTCCGGCCACGAGGCCGGGCAGATCGCGGAAACTCCGCAGGCGGATCTCCAGCGCGCCCAGCACAGCCCGCACAGCCGGATCGCAGAGTGTGCGCACCTCCGCCTCCCGCTCCGCGGTGTAGCTCGACCGCAGCTCCGCATCGACATACCCCGGATGACAGGTCAGCTCGGTGAGTCCCTCGCCGACCCCCGCCGACAGCACCCGGGCAAGTCCGTCCACGCTGATCTGCTCCAGGTGAGTCTCGCCGCTCCACTGGCCATAGAACCTGGTGCAAACGCGGGCCGCAGAATGCCCGCGCAAGGGCGTCCCGTGCCGGCGGGCGAACGCCAGAACGTGCCCCAACGTCGCGGGATTGCGATGACTGTCGTGATGCGTATCGATGTGGGTCGGGCAGGAGCCGGTCAGCGTCTCGAACCGCTGCCACTGCCGCTCGCACTCGGCCGCAACGTGCTCGGGCACGACGCCATCCAGATCGAGGTGCAGCCCCACGCTCAGGTCGGGAGCGTCCGCGGCGAGTGCGGCGGCCGCGGCGCTCCCCGGCGCGTCCACCAGCAGGCTGGTGCTCGTCACGATGCCGCGGAGGTGCGATTCCACGATGCCCCGATTGGTGCCGCCGCTCGCGCCGAAGTCGTCCGCGTTGACGATCAGCAGCTTCATGGCGTCACCGCTGTCGCGGCGTCGGGGAGCACCGGCCGCAGGTCGTCGAACCACGTCGCGACCATGGCGAGCTCGTCGAACGCCCACGCAGCGCCGTCCACCAGTAGCGCGACCGCCGGCCAGACGGCGCGGTTTGCGTAGCGCGCGTACTCGGCGGTCTCAAACAGGGCGTTCAGCCCGGGGACATCGGGGAGCTCCCACCCGGCGGGCGCCACCGCCGCACGATAGCGGTCGAGGATCCAGGAACGCTCCTCCTCGGGGAAGCGGAGCAGGAACGTGGACAGGTCGTAGCTCGCCCGCCCGACGCCGGTGTGATCCCAGTCCACGAGCCGCGCTTGGAGTCCCGCGGTAGTGTCGAGCACGAAGGTGTTGGTCGTCCACAGGTCTCCGTGCAGCAGCACCTCCGGTCCGCTGTGCTCCAGCAGACGGATCCGATCCGGCAGCTCCTCCTGCAGCACGCGCAGCTGACCCAGCAACCGAGCGCGCACCGCCTCCCGGTCTGCCGACCACAAGACCCGCGGCGGCCGGAGGAGCTCCAGGCCGTGCACGGCATCTCTCACGTTGGCGGCGAAGTAGGCGGCGCCGAGCTCGCCCCCGTGCACGCGGCAGTCCGGCAGGATGGCGTGGCCGGCGGAGCGGACATGCAATCGGGCGATCAGATCGACCGCCGCGCGCACCCGCGCACGGTCCGTCATGGCCGAGTCGAGCCCGGCGTCGCCCAGATCCTCGTAGATCAGCCAGATCCGCTCGCCGTGCCGGTCGGCGGCGGAGCCCTCCAGTCGGGCACCCGCATCGGCCAGGCCGATCGCCGGCAACCAGCGCCGGGCGACCAGGTGGTTGTGGCGCGCCAGCCCGGGGTTGGAGCACTTGAGGATGAACGATTGGACGCCATTGTCTCCGACGACCTGTGCCCGGTACACGTTGGTCTTGAGCCGGCGCAGGCCGACGAGGCGCGCGCTGGGACTGCCGCAGATGTCCCGCAGGGCGAGATGCAGCTCTGCCGCGGCCGGGAGCCGGCTCGTCTCGAGCACGTCTCGGCCGTCACCGGTGGCGACCCCGGTCATGGCAACGCTCCCGTCGCCCGTGCGGCGGCGGTCAGCCGGGTCACGAGCACCCGCAGACTGGCGAGGGGGCGGGTCACGACCTGTCGCGACTCCGATCGCAGGGTCACCGTCTCCCAATCGATGGCGGCGACGTTGCAGAACACCCGGCCGACCTCGAGCAGGCGTTGTACCGTCGCGAACTCGAGCGCCGGTCGCCGCCGGCGCGCCGCCATCCAATAGGCCATAACGTCGATGCGCGTGAGGTCGGCGGCCGGCACGCCCCAGCCCGCCGTCTCCCAGTCGATCGGGTAACAGGCGAGGCTGCTGCCGAGCGGACGCAGGTACACGTTCTTCGGTCGGAAGTCGCCGTGCACGAGGGTCTCGGGAAAACTCTCACACGAACGCTCGATGTCTGCCCATCGTGATTCGATGACGTCCAGCAGCTTCACTGTGGCGCTGAGCGCGGTGAGGTCGTCGCTCGAGAGGTTCGGTCCCGAGCAGCGCTCGGTGATCGCCCCGCGCGCGGTGCGGAGGTGCTCGAGGTAACGACCCGGGCCGCCGTCGGGCAGCTCCCGTGCCGCGGCGACTGCAGCGGCGGCGCCGTGCATGTGGGCGACCCATCGAGCCGCCAGCGCCAGGTGTGTGGCGTCGGTATCGGAGTAGCGCTGTGTGCCGACGTCCTCCAGGAACAGCCAGACGTCCGCGTCGGTCCCAGGGCGGGAGCCATAATAGCGAGGCGCGCTGACCGGGAGGTGCGGCAGGATGTGCTCGTAGACGCGGAGCTCGGCGGCGGCGGCAGCCCGCGGGCTTCGCTTGGCGATCACCCCCGTGCCTCCCGGGCCGGCGCCGATCAGGCGGTACACCGCGGCCGTCCGGAGATCGCGCAGGATCTGGACGCTCTCGGGGGCGTCCCCGTCCCACGCCTGGACCGCGGGGTGCGCGGCAAGGTCGTCCTGCACGACGGCGATCGGCGCCCGGCTCATTCGCGGACTCCCGTGCCGGAGCCGTATGCAACCGTATCGGCGGTAGCCGGAACGAGCGGAGCGTCCTTGCGCGTCAGCCGTCCACGCTCGACCTGCAGCCACAGGTCGCACATCGTCCACGTACTGGGCCGGTGCGTGACGAGGAAGACCGTTCGCGTGCGCATCAAGCGTTCCAGTGCATCGAGGATCACGCTCTCGGTTTTCAGGTCCACCGAGCTCGTCGGCTCGTCGAGGATCAGCAGCGGAGCGTCCCGCAGAAACGCCCGGGCGAGCGCGATGCGCTGCCGCTCGCCGCCGGAGAGTTTCTGGCCCAGCTCGCCGACGTGTGTGTCGTAACCGCGGGGCAGCCGAGCGATGAACTCGTCGGCGTGGGCGGCCGCCGCCGCCTGCTCGATCTCCGCCGGCGACGCTCCCGGTCGGCCGTACGCGATGTTCTCCGCGATGCTGGTTGAGAACAGGAGGGGATGCTGGAGCACGATAGCGAACTGCCGCCGCAGGTCCGCGACCCGGTAGTCGCGCAGGTCCACTCCGTCGAGCCGTACCGCGCCGGCCGTGGGGTCGTAGAACCGGGTGAGCAGGTTGACGAGCGTGGTCTTCCCGACACCGGTCGCGCCCATGACGGCGACGCGGGTGCCCGGCGCGACGGTGAAGGAGACATCGCGCAGCACGGTTCGACCGGCGTCGTCGTAGCCGAACGAGACGTGCTCGAATTCGACGGCCCCTGTGGCGCGGCCCAGCGGCCGGGCGTTCGGCCGCTCCGGGACGTCGGGGACTTCGTCCAGCAGGGCGAAGGTTCGCTCGGCGCTCGCCAGGTACGACTGCAGCCCGGCGGCTTTGCGGCTGATCGTGGACAGCGGCTGGTACAGCTGGGCCAGATAGCTCATCGCCATCAGCAGCTCGCCCAGCGTGAGGACGCCGGCCCGCACGTGGCTCACGCCGAGAAACAGCACCGCCGCCGTGCCGGCTGCGGTCGTCAGTCCGACCCACAGTCCGAAGCGGCCCTCGATCAATGCCAGCCGGAGGCGGGCGACGAGGCCTTCACGCGCGCGCGTGGCGAAGCGCTCAGTCTCCCGCCGTTCCTGGCCGAAGGCTTTGACGACGCGCAGCGCGCCCAGGACCTCCTGGACCACCTGGAGCGCCGAGCTCTCGAGTTTCTTGACGGCGCGCGCCTGTCCGCGCATACGCCGGCGGTAGGTCCGGGAGAGGATGAACAGTACGGGCGACACCGCGAGCGCCACGAGAGCGAGCTGCCAGTCGAGGCGTGCGGTCACCGCGACCATGGCGACGAGGGAGATCGCGGCGGAGACGAAGGGGATCATCCCGTCCACCGCCACGTACTGCAGGCTTTGGGCGTCGTGCTGGATGCGGTACGCGGTGTCGGCGGTGCCGGTCGTATCGTGATACGACAGCGACAGGCGCTGACCCTGCTCCAGCAG